>Ga0136620_10001539_pt1 | contig 10994 bp, 11 predicted proteins | sample AntDrymUQ4162106_2_FD_104806 | JGI IMG/M metagenome (GOLD analysis project Ga0136620, IMG submission 104806) | Polar desert sand microbial communities from Dry Valleys, Antarctica - metaG UQ416 (21.06) | ecosystem: Environmental > Terrestrial > Soil > Desert | place: Antarctica: Dry Valley... | reverse complement strand
GGCTTCGAGCCCGGAGACGACGTCGAGATCGCCGGCAGCGTGTTCGAGCTGGAGACGGAGTAGGTGCGGAGAGCCATCCGTGCGTTGCTCGGCCGAGAGCCTCCGGTGCGGTGCTCGCCGGAACGACGTTCCGGCTGCGCTCCTCCCGCAACGATCGGCCTGCGCTCCTCCGGCAACGTTCCGGCTGCCCTCTCCCCGCCTGCGCCCGTACCCTTGCCCGCGTGGCAAGCATCGTCGTCAAGCTGGGCTCGAGCATCGTCGCCGACCCCCGGGGGGAGGTTCGGGTCGACGTGCTGCGCCCTGTGTGCGCGGAGGTCGCCGCCCGCCACCTCGCGGGCGACTCGGTGGTGCTCGTCACCTCGGGGGCGATCGCGCGCGGCATCCGGATCATGGACCTGACGTCGCGGCCGGCGGTCATGGCCGAGCTGCAGGCCGCGTCGGCGGTGGGGCAGGGCCCGCTCTATCGCGTCTACGACGAACTGCTCGCCGAGCACGGTGTGCCCAGCGCCCAGGTGCTGCTCACGTTCTTCGACATGTCGGCTCGTACCCACTACCTGAACGCGCGCCGCACCCTGCGCAAGCTGCTCGACTGGCGTGTGGCGCCCGTGATCAACGAGAACGACACCACCACCACCGACGAGATCTCCTTTGGCGACAATGACTTCCTGGCTGCGCAGGTGTCGATCCTCGTGGGCGCCGACCGCCTCGTGCTGCTCACCGACACCGACGGCGTGCACACCGCCGACCCCGCGCGCGACAGCTCCGCACAGCTGATTCCCGAAGTCACGTCCTTCTCCCAGCTCGAGGGCCTCGACATCGGCTTCTCGGCCTCGCCGCTGGGATCGGGGGGCATGCGCTCGAAGGTGGTGGCCGCCGAGATGGCCACCGCCGCCGGCATCCCCGCGACGATCGCCCGGGGCACGGACCCCGGTGCGGTGCGGGCGGCCCTGGCGGGCCAGGCCGCCGGCACGCGGTTCGCACCCCAGAGCGGGCGCGTTTCGAGCTTCAAGCTGTGGCTGCGCTATGCCAAGCCCACCCACGGGGCGCTCGCGGTCGACGAGGGTGCCGAGCGTGCGCTGCGCGAGCGTGGCACCAGTCTGCTTCCGGTCGGGATAGTGGGGGTCACGGGCGACTTCAGCGCTGGTGATGCGGTCGAGGTGCGCCCCGGTGCCGCCGGTCCCGGGGCCCGGCCGATCGGCAAGGGCATCGTCAACTACTCCTCCGGGGAGCTGCGCCGCATCCAGGGCATGAAGTCCGACCGGGTGCGCGAGCTGGTGCCGCGGGCGGCCGAGGAAGCCGTGCACCGCGACTACTTCGTCCTGGAGGGATAGGCCAGGCTGAGGCCGGTTCGGGCTCGGGGACAGCCCCTGTGCCGCCGTGCCGGGGCGTTACCCTAGGCCCATGGCCACCACGGCTGCCTCCGTCGCCGATGTGTGCCTCGCGGCCCGCGAGGCGTCGCGCGTGCTCGTCACCCTGGACGGCGCCACTCGCAATCGAGCGCTGCACGCGATGGGCGCCGCCCTCGAAGATCGCGCCGGCGAGGTCCTCGAGGCAAACGCGCGCGACATGGAGGCCGGCGAGGCCGGTGGCCTGGGCCCGGCTCTGCTCGACCGGCTCAGGCTCGACGAGCATCGCCTCCAGGGGATCGCGACCGACGTGCGCGTGGTGGCCGCCCTGCCCGATCCGGTGGGGGAGACGATCGAGGGCAAGCGCCTGGACAACGGGCTCGACGTGCGCCGTGTGCGCGTGCCCCTCGGTGTCGTGGCCGTGGTCTACGAGGCCCGGCCCAACGTGACGATCGACTGCTCGGCGCTGTGCCTGAAGGCGGGCAACGCGATCGTGCTGCGTGGCTCCTCGACCGCGGCGCACTCGAACGCCGTGCTCGCGCAGGTGGCCTCCGCGGCGGTCGCCACGGCCGGCGTTCCCGAGGCTGCCGTGTCGATCGTGTCGGGCGCAGACCGTGACGAGCTGCGCCAGCTGGCCACCCAGGACGGCGTGGTGGACCTGATCATTCCCCGCGGCGGCGATGGGCTGAAGATGGCGCTCAAAGAGCACGCCACGGTGCCGGTGATGTACGCGGCCGCCGGCAACTGCCACGTCTACGTGGATCGCGGCGCCGACATCGACGACGCCGTGGCGATCACCCACAACGCCAAGGTGCAGCGCCCGGGCGTATGCAATGCCGCCGAGACGCTGCTGGTGCACTCCGATGTGGCCGCGGACTTCCTGCCCCGCGCGCTCGGCGCCCTGCGGGAGTCGGGCGTGGAGCTGCGCGCGGACGCCCGCGCCCGCGCGGCCGCCGGAGCACTTGGCGGCTCGCTCGGCGAGGCGACCGCCGAGGACTGGGCCACCGAGTACCACGCCCTGATCCTCGCCGTGAAGGTGGTCGACTCGGTACAGGAGGCGATCGCGCACGTGAACCGTTACGGGTCCGGGCACTCGGAGGCGATCGTGACCGGCTCGACGGAGGCAGCCGGCGCGTTCACCGAAGGGGTCGACGCGGCCTGTGTCTACGTGAACGCGTCCACCCGCTTCACGGACGGCGGCGTGTTCGGCATGGGCGCCGAGATCGGCAACTCCACCCAGAAGCTGCACGCCCGCGGGCCGATCGGCGTCCGCGAGCTCACGAGCTACAAGTTCGTGATCGAGGGCTCAGGCCAGATCCGGGAGTAACGCTCTGCGGACCGGAATATTCGGCGGCGCGTTCAACCCCCCGCACGTGGGTCACCTCATCTGCGCCCAGGAGGCCCACGCCCGCCTCTCCCTCGACTCGGTCCTGTTCATGCCGGTGGGGGAGGCCCCCCACCGCGAGGTGGAGCAGGACCCGGGCGGGGAGGTGCGCGCGCGGCTGTGCGAGCGAGCGGTCGACGGCGATCCCCGGTTCGAGGTTTCTCGAGCGGAGATCGAACGGCCCGGACCGTCCTTCACGGCGGACACCCTGAGCCTGCTGAGCGCCGCCTCGCCCGAGGACGACCTGGTGCTCATCCTGGGCGCCGACCAGGCCGCGGCGCTGCCCTCCTGGCGCGATCCGGAGGCGGTTCTCTCACTCGCCCGGGTGGCGGTGGCCTCGAGGGAGGGAATCGAGCGTGAGGCGGTCACCCGGCGCCTGCACGGACTGGCGGGTCACGAGGACATCGAGTTCTTCGACATGCCGCGCGTGGACGTGTCGTCGTCGCTGGTGCAGGCACGGGTCGCCGAGGGCCGGCCCATCCGCTACCTCGTGCCGGTCGCCGTGGCCGAGGCGATCGACTCCGGTGGCCTGTACCGCGCCGCGGCGCCCGCCCGGACGGGTGGCGGATGATCGAGGCCGAGGCGCTGGCGGAGCGCATCGCGCAGATCGCCTCGGGCCGAAAGGCGATGGACATCCGGGTGCTGGACCTGCGTGGCGTGGTGTCCTATACCGACTTCCTCGTGGTGTGCTCGGGCAACACCGAGCGTCAGGCCAAGGCCATCCACGACGCCGTGCACTCAGAGCTGAAGGACGAGGAGGGATTGCTGCCCCGCCGCGCCGAGGGCGTACGCGAGGCGCGCTGGATCCTGCTCGACTACCTTGACTGCGTGCTGCACGTGTTCACGCCGGAGGCGCGCGAGTACTACCGCCTGGACAACCTGTGGGGCGAGGCACCGGCGCGATCGGTGTCATGACCGACGTCGGCGCGCCAGCCTCCTACCTGACCGCCGAGCCCGGCGTGCCCGTGTTGTCGTGAGAGGGTGAGCAGCTCGGCAAGCTCGAGCACGTGCTCGCGGACCAGGGCGCCGGCATCTTCGACGGCATCGTCTTCGCCAGCCCGCTGCCCGGTGGTCATCGCTTCGCCGACGCGCCGCAGGTGGCGGCCTTCCACGAGCGCGCGGTGGTGCTGACCCTCGAATCCTCGGAGGCCGAGCGCCTGCGCGCGCCCCGTCCCAACCCCGCGGTGATGGAGGCGGGCCCCGATGGGGTGGACGAGAGCGATCTCGAGCGAAAGCTGCGCCAGGCGTGGGAGCGGGTCAGCGGCAACTACTGACTTTTCCGGCGGTACACTGCTCTGCCGGAAGCGCCCAGGGGCTATAGCTCAGCTGGAAGAGCGCCGCCATGGCATGGCGGAGGTCGTCGGTTCGAGCCCGACTAGCTCCATCACCGATGGCCTGCCAGCTCCGGGGCGCACGCCACGGCTGGGGGCGAAGCCGAGGCCTTCGGGGGGCGAAGCCGAGGCCCCCGGGGGCGAATCCGAGGGTGTTGAGTCCTTTGGTAGTCCATGGGCTACCAAATCGCTCAGAGTGTCGCCCGGGAGGTGTGGGCGCTCGCTCGGGGCCAGTACTTCGTGGTCAGCCGCGGGCAGTTGCTGGCGCTCGGAATGCACCCGCAGGCGGTCAAGCACCGCGTGTCTACCGGGCGTCTGCACGGGGTCCACCGCGGCGTCTACGCGGTCGGCCGGCGTGACCTGTCGCGGAACGGTGAGCTGATGGCCGCGGTACTCGCCTGCGGCCAGGGCGCGGTGCTCAGCCACCGGTCTGCCGCCGAGTTGTGGGGCCTGGGGGCGGGGGGCTCAGTCGAGGTGACCGTGCCGCCTGGCCGCTCGCCTAAACGGCCAGGCATCAGAGTCCACCGCCGCGAGCTCGACCGCGCGCACGTCATCCCCTGGCACGAGATCCCGGTGACGACTCCCGTCCGCACGCTGGTGGATATGGCCTCCCACCTACCCCGAGACCACCTGGAGAGAGCGGTCAACGAAGCGGATCGGCTGGACCTGATCGACCCGGAAGCACTACGCGAGGCGCTCGATGGGTTCGTGTGGCAGCCAGGTGTGGGAAAGCTGCGCACCCTTCTCGACCGCCGCACCTTCACGTTCACCGACTCCGCCCTCGAACGTCGGTTCAAGCCCATAGCCCGGGCTGCCGGGCTGCCCAGGCCGCTCACCCAACAATGGGTCAATGGCTTTCGCGTCGACTTCTTCTGGCCGGAGCTTGGACTGGTGGTAGAGACCGACGGCCTGCGCTATCACCGCACGCCGTCACAACAGGCACGAGCACACGTCCGCGATCAGACACACTTGGCAGCGGATCTCATGCCGCTGCGCTTCACCCACGCCCAGGTGGCCTACGACACGCCGCACGTGGAGGCCACGCTGCGCAGGGTGGCGGCTCGCCTGAGTCGCTCGAGGTGAGCCTCATCCTGTTGGTAGACCCCGCATCGGCAACCCGGGCCGCGCTTGCCGTGCGGTGCTCGGTTCGCGGCGCGCCGCCGCGTGTCTGAAAAGACGAACGCCCCGGCCGGGGAAGGCCAGGGCGTTCGGGGTTATAGGGAGGGAACTTCTTGCGTATGCACCTCCGGTATCGGCGGGCCGCGGCGAAAACTTGAGCGCCCCTGGGCGCTCCCGTGGCGCACCGCCGCCATACCTATGCAACGCTTAGGCAATGAGCAACACGGACGAACGCGGCCTGCTCCTCGGAGAGGCGGCCCGGGCGATCGGAGTGAGCCCGGACACCCTGCGCCGCTGGGAGCGCGAGGGCAAGCTTGCCACCCGCCGCGACGCGGCCAACCGCCGCCGGGTCGCGCCCGAGGACGTGGAGCGCCTGGCCGGCCACCCGCGGCGCCAACCGGCGGGCGACCAGCTGTCGGCGCGCAACCGCTTCCCCGGCGTGGTGCGCTCGGTGCAGGTCGACGGCGTGATGGCCCTGGTTGAGATCGAGGCGGGACCTCACCTGGTCACCGCCGCCATCACCCGCGACGCCGTGGAGGAGCTCGGCCTCGCTCCCGGCGTGCCCGCAACCGCCGCCGTCAAGGCCACCTCCGTGATGGTGGACAGGGGAAACGACCTGTGATCCGGGTGGCGGTGCTGGTGGCGATGCTGGCGGTGGGCCTGGGCGGCTGCGGCGACAGCGATGCCGATAGCGCTGGCAAGTCCCGCCTGACAGCCTCTGCCGCCCAGTCGCTCCAGGGCGCCTTCGAGGACTACGGCACCCGGTTCGCCGCCGCCACGGCCCGCTTCAGCTTCGCCGGATCTGACCAGCTGGCGGCGCAGATCCGCCAGGGGGTGCGCCCTGACGTGTACGCGGCGGCCAACACCGAGCTCCCCAGCCAGCTGTTCGAGGAGGGGTTGGTCGAGGAGCCGGTCGAGTTCGCCGGCAACCGGCTGGTGATCGCCGTGGCCGCGGATTCCGACATCGCCGGGGTGGCGGATCTGGCCCGCGAGGAGATCGAGCTGGCCATCGGGGCGCAGGCCGTGCCGGTGGGCGCGTACACGCGCGAGGTGCTCGCCCGGCTCCCGGGCGAGCAGCGGCGAGCGATTCTCGCCAACGTGCGCTCGGAGGAGCCCGACGTGTCGGGTGTCGTGGGCAAGCTCACGCAGGGCGCGGCGGACGCCGGCTTCCTCTACGCCACCGATGTGGCCGGGGTGGGTGACCGCCTCAGGTCGATCGAGCTGCCCGAGCGACTGCGCCCGCGCGTCACCTACGGCGCGGCGGTGGTGAAGGGGGCGAAGGAGCCCGAGGCCGCGCGGGCGTTCATCGAGGGCCTGCTGTCGGGCCCCGGGCGGGGTGCGCTGCGGCGGGCGGGCTTCACGTCGCCGCGATGAGCGGCGGGCGCTGGTTCACCGTCGTCTTGGTGGCGGCGCTCGGCGTGGCGCTGGCGTTTCTCACCCTGCCGCTGGTCGCCATCTTCGTGGACGTCGGACCCGGTGAGCTGCTCTCCAGCCTCGATGATCCCGGTGCCCTCGACGCGCTGAGGCTCAGCCTCCAGACCACGGCGATGGCGCTTGCGTTGATCGTGACGGTCGGAACCCCCGCGGCGTGGCTGCTGGCCACCCGCTCGTTCCGCGGCCGGTCGCTGGCCATCACGCTGGTGGAGCTGCCGCTCGTGGTGCCGCCGGCGGTGGCCGGCATCGGGCTGCTCGCCGCGGTCGGCCCGAGCGGCTTCCTGGGCGACGCCCTCGCCGCGGCGGGTCTCGAGCTGGTGTTCCAGACCGCGGGCGTGGTCGTGGCGCTCACCTTCGTGGCCAGCCCGTTCTACATCCGCCAGGCCCAGGCCGCGTTCGGCGCCCTCGACCCGTCGCTGATCGAGGCCTCCCGTACCCTCGGGGCGGGCGAGGCCCGCACCTTCGCCCGTATCGCGGTGCCCAACGCGCTCCCGGGGCTGCTGGCCGGCGCGGCGCTGGCCTGGGGTCGCGCGCTCGGCGAGTTCGGTGCGACGCTGGTGTTCGCCGGCAGCCTCAGCGGCGTCACCCAGACCGCTCCGCTGGCGATCTATGAGCGTTTCTCCAGCGACTTCGGCGCCGCGCTGGCGCTGTCGGCGGTGCTGGTGGCCACCAGCGCGGCCATCCTCCTCGGCGTCAAGCTCGCGACAGGCGCGAGGGTGCTCGGCAGTGCTCGCGCTTGACATCCAGACCACGGTCGGGGCGCTGGACCTCGACGTTCAGGTGCGGGTCGGGACCGGGGAGTGCCTGGCCGTGGCCGGGCCGTCGGGCGCGGGCAAGACCACGCTCCTGCGCATCGCGGCGGGGCTGCGGGATTCGGACCGCGGAACCGTGGAGTGCGGGGGAGAGGTGTGGCTGGACACCTCGCGCGGCGTCTCCCTCGCACCGGAGCGGCGCCGGGTCGGATTCCTGTTTCAGGACTACGCCCTGTTTGGAAACCTGAGCGTCTGGCGCAACGTCGCCTTCGGCATGGAAGGCGTGGTCCGAGGCCAGCGGCGAGAGCGCGCGGTGGCGCTGCTCGACCGCTTCGGGATGGCTGCGCGCGCGGATGCGCGTCCCGGGGCTCTCTCCGGTGGCGAGCGCCAGCGCGTGGCCCTCGCCCGTGCGCTCGCGCGCCGGCCTCGTGCCCTCCTGCTCGACGAGCCGCTCTCCGCCCTGGACTCCCGCACCCGGGCCGGCGCGACCCGCGAGCTTGCAGCCTTGATGGGTGAGGCGGAGGTGCCCGCGCTGCTGGTCACCCACGACTTCGGCGAGGCGGCCCTGCTCGCCGACCGGGTTGCGGTGATCGACGACGGCCGAGTGGTCCAGGCCGGTACACCCGCCGAGCTGGTGGGCTCGCCCGCCTCGGCCTTTGTGGCCGATTTCACCGGTGCGGTGGTGCTCCACGGCATGGCCCGGCGCGGCGAAGGCGGCCTCACCGGGGTGGACCTCGACGGCGGCGGGCGCGCCGTCAGCACGGACACCGCCGAGGGCCGAGTGGCCGTCAGCGTCCACCCCTGGGAGATAGAGATCGAGCCGGCCGGGGCCGCGGGCTCGGGCTCGGCGCGGAACCGCCTGGCGGCGACCGTCTCCGCAGTCACGCCGCTCGGCAATCGCACGCGGGTGGCACTGCTCGCTCCCCAGCCGCTGACGGCCGAGCTCAGCCAGGCGGCCGCAGACCGGCTCGGCCTTGCCGCCGGCGTGCCGGTGGTAGCGGTCTGGAAGGCCACCGCTACGCGGCTCGTAGCGTTGTAGCGGCGCTTGACGGGCCCCTTAGCGCTCCCAGGAGGGCACTTCGAAATCCGCGAGCGGAGCGGCTTCCCGGCGGCGCAGCGGCGGGCGCCGCTCGACCACCGGCGGCTCCCCGGACGAAGTCGAGCTCTTTTCCGGCGCCGGCTCGGTCCGCGGAGCCGGCGCGCGGTCGGGGGCGCGCTCGAAGGCGCCCCCGATCCGCAGGTCCGCCTGCATCTGCTTGTGGGCCGCAGACACGTCGCGCAGTATCCGGTCCGCCTGAGACCCCAGCGAGCGCCCGAGCTGCTGCAGGCCCCCGGAAAGGGCTCTCGCCTCCTCCAAGACCTCGGCGGCGGCTTTCTCGGCTGCCGCGACGCGGTCTCGCGCGGCCCGCTCGGTCTGCTCGCGCTGCCGGCTGGCCTCCGCGTTGGCGTCGGCGAGGATTCCCTCGGCGTCGCGCCGGGCGTCCTGGGTGAGCAGGATCGCCTCCTTGCGGGCCCGGTTCATCTCCTCTTCGAGGTCGCGCTCGCCACGCTCGCGCACCTCCTGCAGCTCCCGGCGGGCGTCCTCGCGGATCTGGTCCGCCACCTCCTGGGCGGCGGCCACGATCTGCTCGACTTGGCGCGCGGCCACGTCGGCCGCGCCCATGGTAGGGGTGGAACTCATCCCGGCGCAGATTGTCGCAGGAGGTCCGGGCAGAAAGCCTCGACGGGGCGGTCCCAGCGCGCGAGGGTAACCTGAGATGCCGAGATGGACCGCTATGACGCAACGGAGATCGAGCCCCGGTGGCAGCGCGTGTGGGCGCAGGAGCGCACCTGGGAGGTGAGCAACGAGCCCGACGAGCGGCCCGATTACTACGTGCTCGAGATGCTGCCCTACCCCTCGGGCGAGCCGCACATGGGCCACCTGAAGACCTATTCCGTCGGCGATGCGGTGGCGCACTTCCGCCGCCGCAACGGCTTTCGCGTGCTGCACCCCATGGGCTACGACGCCTTCGGGCTCAACGCCGAGAACCACGCCATCAACACCGGACAGCACCCACGCGAGTCCACCGAGGCCTCGATCGCGGAGTTTCGCCGCCAGTTTCGCCTCTGGGGGGTCTCGATCGACTGGTCGCGGGAGTTCGCCACCCACGAGCCGTCCTATTACCGCTGGACCCAGTGGCTGTTCTTGAGGATGTTCGAGCGCGGCCTGGCCTACCGCAAGGAGGCGGCCGTCAACTGGTGTCCCAAGGATGCGACCGTGCTGGCCAACGAGCAGGTGATCGACGGGCGCTGCGAGCGCTGCGGCACGGTGGTCGAGCCGCGCAACCTCGAGCAGTGGTTCTTTCGCATCACCGATTACGCCGACCGGCTGCTGGAGGACGTGCACCAGATCGAGTGGCCCTCCAATGTCGTGGCGATGCAGCAGAACTGGATCGGCCGCTCGGAGGGCGCGGAGGTCGTGTTTCGCAACGAGCGGCTGGGCGTCGACTACCCGGTCTTCACCACCCGCCCGGACACGCTGTTCGGCGCCACCTTCTTCGTCATGGCTCCCGAGCACCCCGACGTGCTGAGGTGCAGCGACTCGCCCGAGGTGGCGGAGTACGTGCGCCGCGCGCTCACGGTGTCCGCTGAGGAGCGTGGTGCGGAGGATCGAGAGAAGACCGGGGTTGCGCTGGGCGCCACGGTGACCAATCCGGTCAACGGCGAGCAGATCCCGATGTACGTGGCCGACTACGTGCTGATGGAGTACGGCACGGGCGCGATCATGGCGGTGCCCGCGCACGACACGCGCGACTTCGAGTTCGCGAACGAGCACGGGCTCGAGGTCCGCCGCGTGATCGAGGGCGGGGAAGGGCTGCCATACACGGGCGACGGTCCTATGGCCAACAGCGGTCGCTTCGACGGCCTGCACAACCGGAAGGCCTTCGATGAGATCGTCGAATGGCTGGGCTCGGAGGGCCTCGGCAAGCCCGCCGTCAACTACCGGCTGCGCGACTGGCTGCTCTCGCGCCAGCGCTATTGGGGCTGCCCGATTCCGATCGTGCGCTGCGACGGGTGTGGACTGGTAGCGGTCCCCGACGACCAGCTTCCCGTCGAGCTGCCAGACATCTCAGACTACGCGCCCAAGGGCCGCTCCCCGCTGGCCGCCGCCGAGGACTGGGTGCTCACCGCCTGCCCGAAGTGCGGTGGCGAAGCCCGGCGCGAGACCGACACGATGGACACCTTCGTCGACTCCTCCTGGTACTTCCTGCGCTACACCGACGCGCACAACGACCAGGCGCCCTGGAGCCGCGAGGCGGTGCAGGCCTGGATGCCCGTCGATCAGTACATCGGCGGCGTCGAGCACGCGATCCTGCATCTGATGTACGCCCGCTTTTTCACGAAGGCGCTGGCGGACATGGAGCTGCTCGACACCCAGGAGCCGTTCGCGCGCCTGTTCACGCAGGGGATGGTCACGCGTGACGGGGCCAAGATGTCGAAGTCCAAGGGCAACGTCGTGTCGCCGCGCGACTACGTCGACCGCTACGGCGCCGACACGGCGCGGTGCTACATCCTGTTCATAGGGCACCCGATCGACGGCGCCGACTGGTCCGACGAGGGCGTCGAGGGCGTGCACCGCTTCCTCTCG
>Ga0136620_10001537_pt1 | contig 11012 bp, 14 predicted proteins | sample AntDrymUQ4162106_2_FD_104806 | JGI IMG/M metagenome (GOLD analysis project Ga0136620, IMG submission 104806) | Polar desert sand microbial communities from Dry Valleys, Antarctica - metaG UQ416 (21.06) | ecosystem: Environmental > Terrestrial > Soil > Desert | place: Antarctica: Dry Valley... | reverse complement strand
GTTACGGGAGCCGGTTGATTGCAGCGGCATTGTGCTAAATCCCGACGCGAGCATCGGGGTATCGCTTTTTCCGCAGCACGGCTCGGATGCAACGGCCTTGTTGCGACGGGCGGATATCGCGATGTATCGCGTGAAGCGGCAAGGAGGCGGTCACGCGTTCTACGAGCCGTACCATGACGAGGAACGCCTTAGTGCGCTGGAGCTTGCTACGGAGCTCGGCCGGGCGATCGACTCCGAAGAGCTGGTGCTCCACTACCAGCCAAAGGTGTCGCTGGTCACCGGCAAGGTCGTTGGGGTCGAAAGCCTGGTGCGGTGGCGGCATCCGCACCGAGGCCTCCTGCTCCCCGGTCGATTCATCCCATTGGCAGAGAACACCGGCTTGATCAAACGCTTGTCCTTGGCGGTCCTCGAACGGGCTCTGGCGGACAATGTGCTGTGGCGTGCCGAGGGCGTCGATATCACCCTCGCGGTAAACCTTTCGGCGCACCTGTTACATGACCGCAACCTTCACGCCACAATAGACGAGTCCTTACGTTCTTCCCTATCTGCCCACGGCCGCCTCGAGCTGGAGATAACCGAGAGCGCTTTCATGGCGAACCCTGAGGGCGCCATCGAAGCGATCCGCAAACTCGACTCTGCGGGTGTGGCCTTCACCATTGACGACTTCGGCACCGGGTACTCATCCCTGTCCTATCTCAAGCGACTACCGGCCCGCTCAATCAAGATCGACCAGTCTTTCATCCGCGACCTGGCTACAGACGAACGGGACGCCTCCATCGTGAGCTCTGCTATCGACTTGGCTCACAATCTTCGCATGGACGTGATTGCGGAAGGGATCGAGAGCGCTGCAGTTGGCGACCTTCTGCGCGATCTCGGATGTGATTTTGCCCAAGGCTACTTTTACGCGACGCCGATGCCGGCGTCAGAGTTGGTGCCGTGGTTCCGGGAAAATGGCGTGGGCGCGGCTCGAAGGTAACCGCGTCAACGATCATTCCAGTGCTGCGCGCAGTACTCGTCCCTGGACGCGCTGCTGGTTCCCGGAAGATAGGCGCTTGACTGCTTGATGCTGGCCGCTTCTGCTGCAGCGCTCGATTCGATGCTGGCGGCGATTGCGGCGCGGGCCTCTTTGGTGGGCGCGTTCGAAAGTGCCACTCCGTTATCCCACGCCTGCTCGCGCCACCCCTCCACAAGCTTTATGAACGCCTCCTCGTCGAGGTCGGTTCCGTTGACCTGAGCGTCGTCGATCGTAGGGTCGAGCCGCCTGGCTGCCTCGGCGATAGCCGGCTTCTGCACCCGTCTGAGAATTTCGTTGACCTTATTGTGATCCGCCTTGCCCTTGTCCCGTTTGGTAAGGCCGATGGCCTCGACTACAAAGGGCAGGTCGCGATTAATGTGCGCGTTGATCCCAAGCAGGATGTTCCCACCGCCGGTCACTTCCTTATTGTCGGCTGCAGCGAATGCGGTCCTCCATGCAGGGGGCACCTGGGAGGCGCGTCCCTGGTGCCAGTCGTCGAAGGCGCGGAAGTAGTAGAGCGCGAACAACGCGTCTTCGTGGTTGATCAAAGGGGTGTTGTCGAAGAAGCTTGGGTTGCCTGCGACCGTCCGCCGGTATTCTTCCGTCGTGCGCAGGTACAGCAAGGAAAACGCCGCATCGTGATTGCACTTCGAGACGAGCGGGTCGAAGCGGTCCTTCATCTCACGCACGACTGCGTCGACGCAGGTTAGGTCTCCGCGCACGCAAACGTTGTCGCTGGTTGGGTCCCAGCCGACCGTGAAGGTCTTCATGATTCGGGACCAAGATGGCGCTGCGAGCGCAGGCCGGACCGCAGCGGTCCCGAGCAACGCGATGACCAACCCAACAAGGATGGATCTTCTGAAAAAGGCGACCCTGACTCGTTTCATCCCAAAACCCCCAGTGCTTGCTACCATCCGCTACTGGCTGAGTGCGGAGCGTATCCGAGCGACGCCGCTGGGTCAAGGTGACCGAGTACAACAAGGAACTTGTGGCCGCACTGGTAATCGCTGCCAGGGAGGTCGCGCATAGAGGACTATTTCTTGTCACGCAAGCGCGTTCTTCGGGCTAGGGCCTGTTCCTTGCGGGTACTGGGACACAGGAGGAACGACCGGTCCGATGACGTTCCTCCTGGAGGCCCCGCCGTGATCCGAGGACTCAGACGAGGCCCACGACCCTTGCCATCACGCTGACCCAATGGTGATGAGCGCCAATCCGATGACGTCGAACACGAATCCCGACCGGATCATCTTTGTAAGCGGCACCATCCCGCTGCCGATGCTGGTGACCCCCAAGGCGTCGGCCATGCCTTTGCCGACGACCGTGGCGAGTTCCGTCTCGTCGAGCAGCGTGCCTAGTGCGATGCCGCAGCCGAACAGGAGGATCGTTTCCCCAATCAATCTTCACCGCGTCGCTCCAGGTGAGGGTGAAGCGGCGCTCTTTCCAAGTTGATCGGAAGGACGAAGAGCAAAGAGGCCGCAACGATCGCCACGACCTCCTCCGGTAAACGCTCCGTCATGGTGATGTAGATATCTGAAGTGTCGCCGGCAATCAGTCCCACGAGACCGGGCACGATCCAGAGCGTGACCGCCACCGAAAAGGCGATGAGGGTGTTGCGTTCACCGGCACTCAGCTTGCCCAGCTTGCTTCGCTCCTCGGCCACGTACTCCTCGGCCCCCTCGATTCTCCTTATCTCCGGGCGGTTCATCGCGATGAGCACGACGCAGAGCGCGATGAACATCAGAAAGACGATCGGAGCGGCGGTCAAGACCCAGTCAAAGAACGAAATTGTCGTGCCAAGCTCCTTCTCGATGAACTCTCGCCCTATCAAATTGGGAGGGCTGCCGATCGGCCTCAAAAGGCCGCCAACGCTCGCGCCGTAGGCAATCATGAGCCATGAACAAGAAGATGGTTCCGTCGGAGAACAACGGGAAGATGGTGTCGCCGGATGCCACTCCCAGCAACACCGTCAGGACGAGTCCGAGCACTGCGGGTGATGGGAATGGGTATGGCTTCGGTCATCCACAGGACGACCACCATCAGAAAGATGGCCGCCAGGCTCTGCTGGTCGCGCTCGAGGCCGAGGGGGGGAGAAGACGATACTCGCGCGCCCGGAGGCACCTCGCATCTTTTTACGGCGCCTGGGTAGGAGTCACCGCAACCACTAGGAGGAGGAGAAGGATCATGTCACTGAACCCAAGGGTCGTCCTGGCCGCTATAGGCACAGCGGCGATGCTGAAGCAGACTGGGACCGGCTCGAGACAAAAGAGTGATCGTGGCAAGGGGAGAAGTCCGCGGATCATGACCGCCTCCACTGCGGTCCTCGTGGCCGGTGGGGGCCTCCTCTACCTGTGGCGAAAGGGTCAGCGCGGGTCCGAGGGAGTGTTCGATGCCGGCATCCAATCGACCGGGGGGGTCGAGTCGACCCTGGTTGTCGAAGAGACCGTCGCCGTAGTGGAAGCGCCCGAATCTGGCCTGACATCCCAAGGGATGAGCGGCGGCAACGGCCAGGAATCGGTCTTCGATATGTCTGGCGACGAGGTCGAGCGCTCCGAGACGATCGCAGACGCAGGTTCCACCGGGCCCTCGAAGCCTCCAGCTGGGCACGCCGGAGGAAGCCCCGACGTCATCGCCTCTCCGGAGGCCGTCGTCGACCCCGACGCTACTCCGGACCCGATCGTCTCGCCCGAGCCCGCGCTTCCCCAGCGAACAGACGACGGCGATTCAGACAAGTAGGGACTCCAAGAAGTTGCCCACCCGGGTAGACGGATAGCGTGACTGAATGACGGGCACGGCCCGCTGGAAAGGGGCTCTAACGTAGCTGCAGAACCGAGAGGAAGGTGGGCACATGGGAAAGGAGTTGCCGCAGCCGGATGGATCGACACCTGAGGAACCCACGGGTACCCAGATGTTTCTTGCTGCGGTGGGAGGCGTGATGGCGGCCAAGCTTGCGACCCGCTTGGTGACCTACGTCTGGCGAAGCTTTACAGGCGAAGACGTACCCAAGGTTCACCAGCAGGCATCGACTGCCAAAAAGGTGACCTGGCTTGCTGTTGCGGGGATCGTTTCGGGAAGCGCGCGGCAGATCGTCCGGGACTGGATCAAACCGGTTACGACGGGGCCCGCTTGAGCCGACCGATGGAGTATCAGATATCGCGGCTGAGTCCTGCCGCCCACTCGAGACAACGTTCGGTCAGTGATTCTGTCAGACCGATGTGGGGCTCGCATTTCACGAGAAGGGTGGGGGCGCGGCGTTGATCCGCCCATTGTTCGGCGTCCGACCCCAGGTCATCGTCGACCCACGCACAAGGTCGGTTGTCGGGGACGAAGGCTTCGATCGAGGGCAGCTTCCAGGTCGGTGTGTCGAAGGTATAGTCCAACTCGACCACCGGTAGCTCTTCCAGAGCGTGCAGAGGACCGATGACGCGGTTTGCGCTGTCCGCCCAACCCGTGGCCCAGACAATCTCAAACACCTCACTCAGGTTCTTGAGCCGCTCATTGTTGGCGTCGGAAACCCAGAGAAAGGTTTCCCTCAACCCGGTCTGAGGATCGAGGTCGACGCGACGGAACCCCTCTCCACCCACACGGCTCATGCTGAGGACGTCGCCTTGGAAAGGCGCGAGCACCCCGTCGACGTCAAGTAGCAACAGAGGGGGAAGCACGAGCTCCCCAGGGGAAGGGGTCATGGTCTTATGGTGCGCAGCAGACAGAGCTTGTTGCCTTCGGGGCCGGCCATCACAACCCTAATCATTGGTCATAACTCTCCTTTTTTCGGAACGGAATTGTCGTCCCCTTTGGTAATGACGGCGGAGCCACGCCGATCCGGAAGGAGGGACCAGGTCACACTGGTTTCGTCGCCGAACCGGCGAACTGCATGCTTCACTCCCATGTACTCGTCATTGTTGTAATCGTGCACAAGCAGGTAGCCTCCCGGACTCAAGCGCGGATAGAACCACCTCAGGGCCGCAAGTATGGGTTGATAAAGGTCAACGTCTATGCTGACCAGACAAAACGTTTCATCTTCGCAACCCTCGGCCGATTCGGGGAACCATCCCGCTCGTATCTTCACCTTGTCAGGGTATGGAAGCTTACTCATCACAGCTGCTATCGAAGTGCCATCGAAGTCTTGAGGAACCGACGTCCAGCCCTGGCTCTTGTCGAAGTGGACATCGCGTGGATCGAAGCCCTCGAAGGTATCGAACAGATAGAGGGTCCTTTCCGGAAAGTGGTGGTTCAAGAGCGAAGCGAAGTTGCCCTGGTAGACGCCAACTTCGGCGACAGCGCCCTGGATGCCTCGCTCATGGATCTCTCGGCTCAGCAGCTCCGCCGTCGCATTTCTTACGTAATCGAGGCTGGTAAGCCAAAAGGTTCTGTCCAAGAACAGACGGTGATCGATCCTCGGCCGCGCGTGTATGCCTTGCAGGAAGAACACATTGAACCGGTTCCCCAGGGCAATGAGAGCCCGCTGGGCAAGACGCTGAATTCGTGAAGGCCTTTCGTCCGTAAACTCGTCTAGGCTCAAACGTGTCGCCCTCCACTTTGCAATGCGGTAATCAAGCAGACCAGTGCACTGGTGAAACTCTTGAAGCATTGACGTCCAGCGGCGGCGGCTGAGCGGCACGCAGGCGCCTCCAGTTGCCACAGTTCCAGTCTAGGGCGCATCTCTCTTTGGTGGCCCCGATGCCGCTCATGAAGCTAGCATCGGGAGCGTGGACGGACAACGCTCCGAGATTTCATACTGGGAGGAGGCCGCTTCGGTTGACTGGGCAAGGCTGAAGGACGACCTGGTCTCCGATGATTTTGACAATGGACGAACACTCGGTGAGCTGGAGGAGTCTTTCAGGGCCAGCCAGTTCACCGTATTTGCCTGGCATGACGATCAGGTCGTTGGGACCGCCCGTCTTTTGGCGGACGGCGTCTGCAATGCCTATTTGATAGACGTATGGACTCAGAGCGTGTGGCGCCGGCGTGGGATCGGGCGGGAAATGGTCTCCCGCCTCATGCAGAAGGTGCCCGGACATCACGTGGGTCTGTTCACCGACAGCGCGACGGGCTTCTATGCCTCCCTGGGGTTTCAAAGAGAGGAAGTCGGCATGTCCCGGGTGGTGGGGGAGTGGCTGAAGACCTAGAGCCCTTTAGCTCCACATCCCGGTCATCATTCCGCTCGGGGAATCGTGACTGCTGAAGAAAGAGGAAGTACACACCGCAACCGCTATGCCGATCACGATGACAACGACATCAATCTCCATGTGGCGCTAACAGCTTCAAGATATTGTGCACTCGGGAATGATGGAACAAGGCGGTCAAGTCCCAGCGGTGGGGGCAGCCGTCTCTAGCGCCGAGGAGAAGACATGAGCATAGATAGGAAGAACGGCAGTCTGGCCGCATTGCTCGCGCTGGCGGTGCTCTATGCGCTGATCGTGAGTGCGCGGGCGACCGCACCTTCCGCAGGGGTCGATCGAGGCAGATCTGCTCTGGACAAGCTCCAGCTCGTCAACCTGGCACACGAGAACAATCCCAAGCGCACTCCTGGGTTTCCCGGCGATCCCAAGTTCACCCTGACCACGAGCTTCACGGTTCCAGAGGACGGCTTCTACCTGCAATACGTCAAGGAAGGTGAGCACACGGGGACACACTGGGCCGCCCCATGTCATTTCCGCAAAGGCGCCGCCTGCGCCGACGACCTCCAGCCGGGCGATCTATATCTCCCCGCAGTGGTGATCGATGTGAGAGCGAAGGCCGCCAAGAACCCGGATTACGAGGTGACGATCAACGATCTCAAGGCATTCGAAGCTCGCTACGGCCGGATTCAGCGGGCAGCCGTCATCGCCTGGACGGGATGGGGTCGCAAGTGGGGGACGCCCGCCTACTTCAACCTCGACTCGGACGGCGACATTCACCAGCCTGGGTTCAGCCTTGAATCAGTCCGGTGGCTGATCAGGACTCAACGCCTTGATCGGCGCGGAGCTCTCGGGACCGATACGTTTGGCCCGGACCCCGGAACCGACATCAACTACCGGGCATCGAGCCTGCTTCTCCGTCGACATCGCATAGATCTCGAGAATCTGACGAGGCTCGGTCATCTGCCGCCGGTCGGCGCTTACATCCTCGTGGGTGGTCCCATCAACGACAGAGGTTCGGGTTCGACGGCAACCATCTGGGGCCTTGTTCCCCCCTCTTCAGCCCCGGAGTGATCTCGGCCCCGGTCAGGCCGAGCCGAACACCGGCAGCCAAGCGCCCCTGAGCTGGCCCGCCTCCTGGGATGCCAGAAACATCACGGTTGCGGCCAGGTCGGCGGGTGGCACCCAGGCCCTTGGGTCCGCGCCGGGCATCGAGCTTCGGTTCGCGGGTGTGTCGATGACCGAAGGCGCCACAACGTTGGCAGTGATGTCGCTTCCCTTGTTCTCCTCGGCGATGGTTTCCGCCAGAACTGCAACTCCGGCCTTGGCCACCGCATAACCGGCCTGCCCGGAGCGACCGCTGCGGGCGGTGCGCGCCGAGACCAGCACTATTCGCCCCCACCCACCTTCCTGCATTGCGGGCAGAACGGCACGACTGCACAAGAAGGCGGACCGTAGGTTGACTTCCATCATGTTGTCCCACGTCTCGAGGGAGTGCTCGTGAACCGGCTCGCCGCCTTTCCAGCCGCCGACAAGATGGGCGAGCACTTCGATGGGGCCAAGCCGCCCGGCCACGTCGTCGACGGCCGCCTCAACGGAGGCCTCGTCGGTGACATCGGCTTCGGCGAATGTCACCCGGTCGGTCAGGTCCGACAGAGCTTCGATCTCTCCCGGAGCGCGCCGGACAACCGCTACCCTGTGTCCGTCTTCCACGCAACGCCGGGTCACCACTACGCCCAAGGCCCCGGTTCCACCGGTTATCAATATCGTGCGAGTCATGTTCACCTCTGCCTGTCTACGATGATGGCATCACTCTAGAGTGTTGTGAAAGTGCCCGTCCCAGGCGCCAGCCTTGACTCCTTGACCAAGGGCACTCTGTCGTCTCTACTGACAATGGCAATCAAGTACGCACCAAGGGAGGCATGAGTTGGCCAGCACAGCGGGTGACGATCGCCAGACTCAGTCGGGACCGCCGCAGGACTATCGCACCGAAACCCGTGCCCGCAACGGCATCGGTGTCGCCGCTCTGGTTTTCGGGGTGGTGAGCCTGGTCTTGGCGATCCTCGTTGTCTTCTTTCCGATCGCAGCTGTTGTGGGGTTGATCGCCATCATCTTGGGAATCATCGGAATGAGGCGAGCCTCCCGGGGCGAAGCGACCAATCGTGGCCAGGCCGTTGCCGGGTTACTGACAGGGCTGCTCGCAGTCGCAATCGCAGTGTTTCTCACCGTGAGAATCGGCGTCTTCCTTACCGAGCATCAGGACGATTTTCGGCGCTTCGGATCCTGCATCACCAGCTCTACAGACGAGCAGGAGTTCCGGCGTTGCGCTCGGTCATTGGGCGAGGAAGTCGACCGGTAGACCGGCGGGATCGGCGGGCCCCGGAGGGATCAGCTCGGATGAACATCGGAGGCAGCGATCCGTTCGCGGACCCCTCCTGGTCAAGGTCGCCGGTAAGGCGCTTTCGCGGCCGGCTTGCGTCAGGCGTGACCGTATGGACTGCGGGCCGCCTCGAGGACCCGGCTGGGCTTACCGTTTCATCGATGATGGTGGGGGAACCATCAACGATCTTTGGGTTGATGAACGATCTCACCGGGCTATGGGACGCGATTCAGAGCAGCGGGGCGTTCGTCGTGCACATCCTGGAGTGGAGGGATCGGGTCTTGGCCGAGACCTTTGCAGGACTCCGGCCTAGTCCCGGAGGAATGTTCGCCGGCCTAGCCGTCGAAGAATCGGAATGGGGGCCGGTCCTTGCGGGCAGTCCCAACCGCGCCTTCTGCCGTTACTCGAAGGCATCCCCCGCCGGCTATAGCCAAGTCGTGTGGGGCGAGATCGAACACATAGAGACGGCGGAGCTCGATGACCCGCTTGTCAATTTCCGAGGGCGCTATCGGCCGCTCGCTCCGTAACCTCCAAGGTGCCCTCTCTAGGGTTGTTTCATGTACCACTCGACGAATTCAGTGCAGTGCCCATTGGAATCGAGCCGAATCTCCCAGAGATTACTGTACTTGGCCGACGGGTCTTTGTAAGTGGCCTCTCCTTTGACGACCCCGAGATCGCCCTCGGTCGCAATGACTCGATAGCTGAAATCGGTCTGGCCGGGCTCGTCTTTGATGTCGAGCCATCCCCGGACGATCTCGTCGCGGCCCCGCCATGGCTCGGCGTAGGGCTCCGTCTGGTAGCGCCCATCCTCGGTGAAGAGATCCGCGATGTCCTCTGAAGCGTTCGAATTCCAAGCCTTGATGTAGCGTTCGACCCAATCCTCATAGGGCCCTGTTTCCACGGTCATCACCCCCGTCGGCTGCGTCCCGGACACAGGTTAGCCTGCACTGCCAGTTCACTCTTGCGACCCTGTCTCGAAGAAGCCGGGCCATGTGGTCTCCCGCCGGAGAAACGGTTCTCGTGCGAACAGCCACACCATGGCGTGGATCACGCCCCGAGTCGTCTTTCTCGGCGTCGCCAACCACGCAGGTGGGCCGAGCGCGTGTTCAAGTGGGGCCGATGCGTTACCGGTCGGTGGGTACCAGGACCGACACGACCTCTTTGACTGGGTAGGGTTGGCCGGCCGAGTTCGAGAACGTACCGAGCTCCTGCCAAGGGCCGTCATCGGCCCGCCAACGCGCCCTCCAGATGATCTCCACGCCGAGGTCATAGCTGCCCTTGGTTTCGTACAGGTGGGAAATGCTGCCGTCAGATGTTTTCGTCCAGGGTCGCCCGGGGTCGGTGGTCACCTGTTCCCGGCCGTCTCCGAAATCCCATACGTACTCGACCGGCCGGGCCTCTGCGGTAACGCTGAGACCGGAGACTCCCGCCGTGGCGGTGATCGGACCGGGGGCCTCGGCGAGCCAAAAGAACGAATCGAGCCCGGTGAGGCCGGTCTGTTCCGGGGCCACCTCGATCACCGGTGAGGGCGCCAGAGCCATTGCCTTGTCGGCCGCTATCAGGGCGAGCTCTTCGGGGGAAGGGGTAGGGGCGGCGGCCGTCGTCTCGCCGTCCGGGGAGGCCGCGGGGGCCGTAGGAGAGGAGGGGTCCGGGGGCGGAACACAGTCGGTGCCGGTGAGATAGCCGGGAGTGAGGAGGGCCTGAAAGTAAACACTGCGACAGTTAGGAGGAGGAACATAAACAGGAGCAACATAAGCCGGAGCGACATGGCCGACCTGATGGTCGAATCCGTAACCTACATTGGTAATGCGAGTACCTAGCGGGGTATGTGTAGTGGAAGCCGTTTGAGGGCTGGAAGGAGACGACGATGGCGAATCGTATCCTTGGGCACTCGCCTCAACCCCTGAAGCGTCATCCCTGGCGGTGGTAATTAGTTGAGCCCCGCCAGACGGATTGTCTGCATGCGAAGTTGCCGGAAAACTCAGCAAGAGGACCCCTAATATAAGCACCTCAATCGTCTTCATCGTTTAGTCATCTGGATCCAGTCTGTCCCTATCAAGGACGAGAGCCCTGTGAATAAGCCATCTGCCGTCCTCTTTCCGCAACTTCCATTTCACAGTGTCTCTGTCTCGTACATCGCTAGACGTAACCTCCTTACCGGATTCGGTCACAAATCTAGGGTCGATAACTACAACCTGGACGAGTTGGATGCGACTTGATGTGATTGACTCCACAGACAATTGCTTTGTGGTGAAGCGTGTTCGCACAAGAACCGAGTCTTGCAGCAGCTGATGGATTTCCCGTCTTGCCGTGGATCTAACAGGACTATTGGTTGTCCAGATTTCTGGGATTAGGCTAGCGTCGCGTTTCCGATAGGCTTTTAAGACTGCTTCGTTGAGCTCTCGGAAGATGTCTTTGGCTTTGGCTTTGGTGAGGTGCCCTTCTGGCCGGCTCTCGGGGTTTTCTTGTGGGGCCCCCGTTTCTCCGGCGGCTTGGGAGC
>Ga0136620_10001536_pt1 | contig 11018 bp, 10 predicted proteins | sample AntDrymUQ4162106_2_FD_104806 | JGI IMG/M metagenome (GOLD analysis project Ga0136620, IMG submission 104806) | Polar desert sand microbial communities from Dry Valleys, Antarctica - metaG UQ416 (21.06) | ecosystem: Environmental > Terrestrial > Soil > Desert | place: Antarctica: Dry Valley... | reverse complement strand
CTGCCGGGGCATCATCTGCCGGCACATCATCTGCCGGCACATCATCTGCCGGCACATCATCTGCCGGCACATCATCTGCCGGCACATCATCGGCCAGCACCGCGTCCCGGCGTTGCTGTTCGTCAGGGCCAAAGCTCGCCACCAGGTCGCGCAGGGCGGCCAGCTGGGACACGATCCCGTCCCGCCGGCGCTGCACGGTGTCCAGCTCGTTGCGGGCCGCAGCCGTACGCCGATCGAGGTCGCTCTGCGCCTGCGCCGACATGTGCTCGGACTGCTTGCGAGCCGCAGCGACGATCTGCTCGGCCTCCCGCCGGGCCCGCGTCACGGTTCGCTCCGCCTCACCGGCTGCGTCCTCCCGCATCTTCCTGGCCTGCAGCGTGGCCTCGTTGGCACGGTGCTCGGCGGCATTGGCCCGATCCTCCGACTCCCGCACCAGCCGCTGGGTCTCCTCCACCGCCTGGGTGTGCGAGTCGGCGGCCTCCCGGGTGAGGCGCTCGCGCTCCACGGCGAGTACCCGACGGGCCTCGGACACCTCGCGCTCCGCGACTGCCCGAGCCTTCTCGGCCTCGCGCTTGGCCGAGGTCCGCAGGCTCGTGGTCTCCTGCTCGGCGGCGAGACGGACCTGGTCGGCCTCCCGCTTGGCGGCGGCGAGCAGGTCGGCCGCCTGGGCGCTGGCGGCGGCCCGCTCGTCCTCGGCGGCGGCGGACAGCCGCATCCGTTGCTCCTCGAGGTCCTGCAGGTGCACCACCTTGATGTCGTCGACCTCGCCAGCCGCGAGGGTGCGCAGCTCCTCGGCCTCCCGCTCGGCCAGGCTCACCATCTCGTCGGCGTGGGCACGCGCCCGGCTCAGCACCTCGTCGGCCTGGTCCTCCGCCAGCGACAGCAAGGTGGCGGCCCGACCGCCGAGCCCGGCGTACGTCGGCGACTCGGCCTCGGCGACCTTGGTGCTCAGCTCGGCGACCTTGCTCTCGAGCTCTGCGACTCGGTTCTTGGCCGCTGCCGCCTGCTGCTCGGAGGCCGTGAGCGCGGCGCGCTGATCGCGCAACCGGGCATCGACGCTGGCCTTGTCGTACCCGCCCCTTCGCACAATCGGCAGCTCGCCGCCACTGGTCGCGGCCGGCAGCTGGGTGGTCTCGGCCTGGCCGCGGCCACGGTCGAAGATGGACAGTCCCTGCTGGTCCGACATGGCGTGCATCCCTCGCGGTCGTCCGGTCGTGGTGGATCGAGCCTCGTGGACAGGGCTCGCTGCGCACGTTCGTGGATCGATTATGACCTCAGCTGCCGCGGAACCGGTTGATCGCCTGCAGGTGTCGCGCCCGCTTCTGCTCGTCGCGCACACCGAGGCCCTCCGTCGGCGCCAGGCACAGAACCCCGACCTTGCCTTGATGACGGTTGCGGTGAACCTCGTACGCCGCCTGTCCGGTCTCAGCCATGGGGTAGGTCTTGGACAGGGTGGGGTGCACGAGGCCCTTGGCGATCAACCGGTTGGCCGCCCACGCCTCCCGGTAGTTGGCGAAGTGCGACCCCACGATGGTCTTGAGGTGCATCCACAGATAGCGGTTGTCGTACTGGTGCATGAAGCCCGACGTCGACGCGCAGGTGACGATCGTGCCTCCCCTGCGGGCGACGAAGATGCTGGCCCCGAAGGTCTCCCGACCCGGGTGCTCGAAGACGATGTCCGGGTCGTCACCGCCGGTGAGCTCGCGGATGCTGGCGCCGAACCTGCGCCACTCCTTCGGATCTTGGGTGTGCTCGTCCTGCCAGAACCGGAAGCCCTCGCCGGTCGCCTCGGAGCGGTCGATGATCAGCTCGGCGCCCAGCCGCCGGCACAGTTCGGCCTTGTCCGGGGACGACACGACGCAGACCGGGATCGCACCGCCGTTGAGCGCCAGCTGCGTGGCGTACGACCCGAGCCCGCCGGACGCGCCCCAGATCAGGACGACGTCGCCCTGCTTCATCCCCGCCCCGTTGCGCGACACCAGCTGCCGGTAGGATGTCGAGTTGACCAGCCCGGGCACCGCCGCCTCCTCCCAGGTCAGGTGGGTTGGCTTCGGCATCAGCTGGTTCGCCTTGACCAGGGCTATCTCGGCCAGCCCGCCGAAGTTCGTCTCGAAGCCCCAGATCCGCTGCTCGGGGTCGAGCATGGTGTCGTTGTGCCCGTCCGGGCCCTCGAGGCTCACGTCCAGGCAGTGCGCCACCACCTCGTCACCGGGCTTCCAGGCATGCACCCCCGGTCCGGCGCGCAGCACCACGCCGGACAGGTCGGACCCGACCACGTGGTACGGGAGGTCGTGCCGGCGCGCGAGCAGCGAGGTCCGCCCGTACCGCTCCAGGAACCCGAAGGTGGGCATCGGCTCGAAGATCGACGTCCAGACCGTGTTGTAGTTGATGGCGCTGGCAAGCACGGCGACCAGCGCCTCGCCGGGGCCGAGCTCGGGGACAGGCACCTCGTCGACGTGCAGCGACTCGCGGGGGTCCTTGAGGGCCGATTCCCGCCCGGCGAACATCTCCGCCTCGTCCTTGCGGACGACGACCGCCCGGTAAGTCTGCGGCACGGGGATCGCGGCAATGTCCTCCGGACGCCGGTCGGCGGCAAGCACGGCGGCGCGGATCTGCTCCACGGTCGGGTCCTTCCGGGGTCGGCCAGGTGGGCGGTGCGGCGGTTATCGGCGGGTCGACGTTAGCGCGCCGCTGTGCGTAGTCACCGGGGCCGCTCGACGAGCTCCACCAGTACACCGCCGGCGTCCTTGGGGTGGACGAAATTGACCAGGGTGCCGGCTGTGCCCGGCCGGGCGGTGTCGTACAGCACCTTCAGCCCGCGCTCACGCAGGACGGCGGCGACCTGCTCGACGTCGCGGACCCGGTACGCCACCTGCTGCACGCCCGGTCCCGAGCGGTGCAGGAAGGCGGCGATCGGGGATTCAGGCGTCAATGGAGCCAGCAGTTGCAGGCAGGGAGCCGAGCCGTCGTGGGCCTCGGCCACCGCGAGCATCGCCTCGCGCACCCCCTCGCGCTCGTTGACCTCCTGGTGCACGCAGGCCATTCCGAACGTGCGCGCGTAGAACTCAATCGCGACGTCCAGGTCTGCCACGGCGATACCCACATGGTCGATGCCCAGCAGCAGTGACCGGGGAACAGAGTCGTGCGGCCGCGACGGCGGATCCGGCTCGGGAGGCAATGGAACGGACAATTCAGGCATCCATGGCTCGAACGGGTGTGGTGGCGCCATCGTCCCACGGCCCTGCTGGCGGCACTTCGGACCGATCGCGAGTCACCGCGGTCCATGTCGCCTTGAGGGGCGCGATGTCTCGACGAGGGGGTCGCTAGCCTGGGCCAGCACCCCAGGAGGTCCGCTGCCGTGTCCCCGCACCCGTCCCCGTCCGTCATCGTCGCTGGTGCCCGCACGCCCATCGGCCGCCTGCTCGGCGGGCTGACTGGCTTCTCCGGCACGGATCTCGGTGGCATCGCCATCGCCGGGGCCCTGGACAAGGCCGGCGTCACAGCTGACCAGGTGGACTACGTGATCATGGGCCAGGTGCTGCAGGCCGGTGCCGGTCAGATCACCGCCCGGCAGGCAGCCGAGAGGGCGGGCATACCGATGACCGTGCCCGCCGTCACGGTCAACAAGGTCTGCCTGTCCGTCTTGAACGCGATCGCGCTGGCCGACCAACTGGTGCGCCTCGGCGAGGTGGAGATCGTCGTGGCTGGCGGGATGGAGTCGATGACGAGCGCCCCGCACCTGCTGCCCGGTTCTCGCCAGGGCACGAGGTATGGCGACACCACCCTGGTCGACTCCCTGGCCCACGACGGGCTCTGGGACACCTTCACCGACCAACCGATGGGGGCGCTGACCGACCGGTGCAACGCCGACGGGCTGGCGCTCAGCCGGGCCGAGCAGGACGCCTTCAGCGCTCGCTCGCACCAGCGTGCCGCCGAGGCCTGGAAGAACGGGCTGTTCGACGACGAAGTGGTGCCGGTCGAGGTTCCGCAGCGCCGAGGAGACCCGGTCGTAGTGGCTGCCGACGAGGGCGTACGCGAGGACACCAGCACCGAGGGGCTCGGCAAGCTGCGTCCCGCTTTCGGGCCCGGCGGCACCATCACCGCCGGCTCCGCCTCGCAGATCTCCGACGGCGGCTGTGCCGTGGTGGTGATGAGCAAGGTCAAGGCCCAGGAGCTCGGTCTGCCGTTCCTGGCCGAGATCGGTGCGCACGCCATGGTGGCCGGTCCCGACTCGACGCTTCAGCTGCAGCCCGCCCGGGCGATCGCGCTGGCGTGTCGCAGGGAGGGAATCGAGCCGACCGCCCTCGACCTGGTCGAGATCAACGAGGCGTTCGCCGCCGTCGGCATCGCCAGCGCGCGCGAGCTGGGTCTGCCCGACGACAAGGTCAACGTCAACGGAGGTGCCATCGCGGTGGGTCACCCGATCGGGATGAGCGGTGCCCGCATCGTGCTGCATCTTGCCCTCGAGCTGGCCCGACGCGGCGGCGGCACCGGTGCGGCGGCCCTGTGCGGAGGCGGCGGTCAGGGTGACGGCCTGATCCTGCGCGTGCCATCGCGCTGAGCGACGGGTTGAGCGCGGTGCCGACCGCTGTGTCCGTCCCCGCGTTGGTCGAGCAAGCCCGCGCCGGCGAAGCGCGGGCGGTGGCGCGGTTGATCTCGCTGGTTGAGGACGCCTCGCCGCTGCTGCGCGAGGTCAGCGCGCTGCTGGTGGCGCATGCGGGGAACGCCCATGTGATCGGCATCACCGGCTCGCCCGGGGTCGGGAAGTCGACCTGCACGTCTGCGCTGGTGACTGCGCTGCGCGGCACCGGGCGCAGGGTCGGGGTGCTCGCCGTCGATCCGTCGTCGCCGTTCTCCGGCGGCGCGCTGCTCGGCGACCGGGTGCGGATGCAAGACCATGCCACCGACCGCGGCGTCTACATCCGGTCCATGGCCAGCCGCGGGCACCTCGGTGGGCTTGCGTGGGCGACCCCCCAGGCCGTTCGCGTGCTGGACGCGGCAGGCTGTGACCTGGTGCTCGTCGAGACCGTCGGCGTCGGGCAGTCCGAGGTCGAGGTTGCCGCGACCGCCGACACCACACTGGTATTGCTGGCCCCCGGGATGGGCGACGGGATCCAGGCCGCCAAAGCCGGCATCTTGGAGATCGGCGACGTGTACGTGGTCAACAAGGCAGACCGCGACGGTGCCGCCCAGGTTGCCCGCGACCTGCGAGCGATGCTCGCGCTTACCGAGCGCGCGGGCGATGCCTGGACACCCCCGATCGTCAAGACGGTGGCGGCCAAGGGTGAGGGCATCGACGCTGTCATCGAGGCGATCGAGGCCCACCACCGGTGGGCGCAGCAGTCCGGCGAGCTGGAACGCCTGCGGCTGCGCCGCGTCCGCGGTGAGATCGAAGCGATCGCGGTCACCGGCATGCGGGAGCGACTCGCTGATCTGCACGGGCATGCCGACCTCGACCGCCTCGCCGCGGCGGTGATCGCCGGCGAGACCGACCCGTACACAGCCGCCGACATCGTTGTGGACACCGTTTGACGCTGCACCACCCCAAAGACCCCGGCCATGCTCGCCCGCCCGACCTTCATGTCGATCAGGCTGGGGCAGACGAACGTCAGGTCGCGGCGTACCTGCCCTCGGTGTCCTTGACCACCCGACCCGAGTCGAGCGCCGCGACCAACGCCCGATCGAAGCGCCCTGGCTCCCAGTAGGCGCCGCCGACGACGGCGGTCAGCGCGTCCCGGTCAAGCGGCCCGCGATCGGTCAGGGCTCGCTCCAGCTGGGCCATCTCGCGCTGGATCCGGCGGCCCTGGCTCTGGTCGGTCGACGGCTTCGGTGGGGGCATCGGCATGAACGGCTCCTCTCAGGCGTGGGCGGGCTCGTGGCCGCCGCCGCCGGAGGACGGGTCCGGGTCGTCCTCGGCGGTGAGCGGCTTTGCGATGCTCTCCAGCGACTCGCCCTCGGCGTGGACACCGAGGAACGCCGCCACGACGCCGCCGGCGATCATCAGCGCAGCGCCGATGTAGTACCCGATGGCGATGGCGCTGATGTCGAGCCCGCCGGTGGTCGCGTCCTCGATCAGCTTGCCGAACAGCAGTGGCCCGGCGATGCCGCCCGCAGCCGTGCCGACCGCATAGAAGAAGGCGATGCACAACGCGCGGGTCTCCATCGGGAACACCTCGCTCGCGGTCAGGTACGCCGCGCTGGCGCCAGCCGAGGCGAAGAAGAAGATCACCATGCCCATGATGGTCAGCGTCACCGCGGACAGGGTGGGGCTGAGCATCAGGTGGCCGGCGACGACCAGCAGCGCACCGGACAGGATGTAGGTGCCAGAGATCATGCGTACCCGACCCACCGTGTCGAACAGCGGGCTCAGCAGCAGCGCGCCGAGGAAGTTGCTCACCGCGAACGCAGCGACGTACCAACCGGTCTGCACCACGCCCATAAACCTGGTGATCGTGTCGCCGTAGGTGAAGAAGAACGCGTTGTACAGGAACGCCTGCCCGATGAACAGCGACAGGCACAGGACCGTGCGCCGGGGGTACAGCGTGAAGACGGTGCGGGCGATAAGCGCGAAACCGATTGATCGGCGCTGCCGGATCGTAATCGTCTGCGACACACCGGGCAGGTCCCGGCCGGTCTCGCGCTGGATGTCCTGCTCGATGTCGGCGACGATCCGGTCGCCCTCCCCGTCGCGTCCGTGGATGTAGAGCCAGCGCGGGCTCTCCGGCACGTAGCGCCGCACGATCAGCACCCCGACGGCGAGGATGCCGCCCAGGCCGAACGCGAGCCGCCAGCCGACGCCCTGGTCGATCACGGTGGGGTCGAGCAGCGGGATCGTGAGCAATGCTCCGCCGGCTGCCCCGATCCAGAACGACCCGTTGATGGCGACGTCGACCCGGCCTCGGTACTTGGCGAGGATCAGCTCGTCGATGGCGGAGTTGATCGCGGCGTACTCACCGCCGATGCCCATGCCGGTGAGGAAGCGGCAGGCGAAGTACCACGTCGGGTTCATGGAGAACGCAGTGAGCACGGTGGCCACCGTGTAAACGACGAGCGTGATGATGAACAGCTTCTTGCGGCCGTACTTGTCGGTCAGCTGCCCGAAGAACAAGGCCCCGACGCAGGCTCCGGCGACGTAGATGGCGCCGGCGAGGCCGACGTCGAAGCTGGACAGGCCGAGGCCGGGGCCCTCCGGCTCGAGCGCGGCCGACATCGACCCGACGATGGTCACTTCCAGTCCGTCCAGGATCCAGACCGTCCCCAGCCCGATGACCACCAGCCAGTGGAAGCGGGCCTAGGGCAGGCGGTCCATTCGAGCCGAGATGTCGGTGGTGATCCGACCGAGTTCCACGTTGCTCACGGCGTAGGCCTCCTCATCGTTTCGCGGGCATCCGACCGCGGAGCAGGTGCACCGCGACAATCGCCTGGTACCGGGACCAAGTCAACCGCGCCCACCCCCGGCGTGCCTCGTCAGCCACGCCGATGCCATGCGCTACAACTGGCATCGTGGTGAAGAAGACGCTCATTCTCCTCGCCATCGCATTCGGCGTGTACTACCTGGTGACCGAGCCGGTCGGCGCCGCCGACGCGGTGAGCCAGACGGCGACAGCACTCGGCGACGGCTTCGATGCCGTGGTGCGGTTCTTCGCCCGTCTGTTCGACTGACCCGCCGCCCGTGTACTTGTTCTGGTGGCTGGTCTCGTTCATCCCGGAGCCGGATGTCGAAGGTCACATCCGTGCGGAGGATGGCGAGCAGCTTGAGTGCGCGGTGTCACACCACCCGATCGTGTATGTACTGCCAGTGCTGGAGGCCGTTGGTGGGGTCGCCATGCTCGGAGCGTCGGTGTTCGTCCCAGGGGAGCTCTCGCTGGTGGTGCTGTTGCTCGGCGTCGCCATGCTGTGCCTAGCCGGGTGGCTGGCCCTGCTCGATCACATGGACCGGCTGATTGTCACCAACCAACGGGTGTTCCGAATAACCGGGCTGATCGGCTGGCTCGAATACCGGCGCGCCACGATGCCGCTCCAGAGGGCCCTCGAGATCACCGTTGTCAAGTCCGTCGTCGGACGCTTCTTCAAGTACGGACATCTCGTGTTCGACTCCGCTCCGGAGGACCAGGGGTTGCGTGAGTTCCGGTACGTGGCCGACGTCGACAAGCGGGACCGGCAGATCCAGAGCGTGGTGCGGAGCGGCAACTGAGCCCTGAGCAGCGCTCGTCTGGTGCGGCGGCGGCCTCCGGCTAGCCTGGGGTACGTGTCCAGGGAGCCAGCCAATGACTGACAACGGCCCGGACGACACTGAGAACGGCCCGGAAGGCGCCGCCGCCACCGACGGCCGCAGGCGCTGGCAGCGACGCTACGACGAGGCCCTGGCCGCGGGGCGGGTCCGAGACATCGACTTCACCACGCTGTCCGGCCTGGACGTCGAGCCGGTCTACGGCCCGGCCGACGAGGCGGCCTACCCGGACTTCGAGCGGATCGGCTGGCCGGGCCAGTTCCCCTTCACCCGGGGGCTGCACGCCACCGGCTACCGCGGCCGCGCCTGGACCATCCGGCAGTTCGCCGGCCTTGGCAACGCGGTACAGACCAACGAGCGTTACCGGATGATCCTCGGCCGCGGCGGCGGTGGCCTGTCGGTCGCCTTCGACATGCCGACGCTGATGGGGCGCGACTCCGACGACCCGCGCGCGCTCGGCGAGGTGGGGCACTGCGGCGTGGCGATCGACAGCCTCGCCGACGTGGAGATGTTGTTCGCAGACATCCCGCTGGACCAGGTCACCACCTCCATGACGATCTCCGGGCCCGCGGTGCCGGTCTTCTGCATGTACGTGGTGGCCGCCGAGCGTCAGGGCATCGACATCTCCACGCTCGACGGGACGCTGCAGACCGACATCTTCAAGGAGTACATCGCGCAGAAGGAGTGGCTGTTCGGCCCCGAACCGCACCTGCGCCTTATCGGCGACCTGATGCAGTGGTGCGCCACCGAGATCCCGCACTACAAGCCGCTGTCGGTGTCCGGCTACCACATCCGCGAGGCCGGCTCGACCGCCGCCCAGGAGCTCGCGTTCACGCTGGCCGACGGCTTCGCGTACGTCGAGCTCGGTTTGTCGCGCGGTCTCGACGTGAACGAGTTCGCCCCCGGGCTGAGCTTCTTCTTCGACGCGCACCTCGACTTCTTCGAGGAGATCGCGAAGTTCCGCGCCGCTCGCCGCATCTGGGCCCGCTGGCTGCGCGACGTTTACGGCGCCACGACGGAGCGGGCGCAGTGGCTGCGGTTCCACACCCAGACAGCCGGGGTGTCGCTGACCGCCCAGCAGCCGTACAACAACGTGGTGCGCACCGCTGTCGAGGCGCTGTCGGCGGTGCTCGGTGGTACCAACTCGCTGCACACCAACGCGCTCGACGAGACACTCGCGCTGCCGAGCGAGCGGGCCGCCGAGATCGCGCTGCGTACCCAGCAGGTCCTGATGGAGGAGACCGGAATCGTGAACGTCGCCGACCCGCTCGGCGGCTCGTGGTACGTCGAGGAGCTCACCGATCGCATCGAGGCCGAGGCCGAGCAGATCTTCCAGCAGATCAAGCAGATGGGCGACGGGCAGACCATGACCTCCGGCATCCTGCGCGGCATCGAGGAGGGGTGGTTCATGTCGGAGATCGCCGACGCGGCCTTCACCTATCAGGTGGCCTTGGAGAAGGGGGACAAGAAGATCGTCGGCATCACGGGGCACACTGACACGGTCACCCACGAGCTCGAGATCGAGCGGGTCTCGCACGAGGTGGAGACCGATCAGGTCGAGGAGCTGGCCACCCGGCGGGCCGCGCGTGACGACGCGGCGGTGAGGTCTTTGCTGCAGGCGCTGGTCGAGGCCACACGCACCGACGCCAACCTGGTGCCGCCGATGCTCGACGCGGTGCGCGCCGAGGCGACACTCGGCGAGATATGCGATGCGCTGCGGGCGGAGTGGGGGGAGTATCGCGAACCCGCCCGCTTCTAGACCCTTCCGATCGGGGACGATGGACCCATGACCGCGCAGAACTTCTCCCGACCCGGCGCCATCGACCTGTCGGCGTTGCGTCCTCCTGCCGGCGGTGCCGGCGCCGGGGCGAGACCAGCACCGTCAGCTGGTGCAGCGACGGGCGGGTCGTACAGCTTCGACGTCACCGAGGACGGCTTCCAGAGCCAGGTGCTGGAGGCGTCGCTGCGGCACCCGGTCGTCCTCGCGTTGTGGTCGTCTCGGGCTCCGCAGAGCCGCACCGCGGTAGAGGCACTGAGCCGGATCGCCGACTCGTACGGCGGTGCCCTCACCCTCGCCCGGCTCGACATCGACACCAGCCCGCAGCTCGCCCAGGCCCTGCAGGTGCGGGCGGTGCCGCTCGTGCTGGCCGTGCTGAAAGGTCAGCCGGTGCCGCTGTTCGAGGGCAGCGTCGACGATCAAGCGGGGCGGGAGGCGATCGACCAGGTGCTGCAGGCGGCAGCCGCCAACGGCGTCACGGGTCGGGCGGATCCGGTCGGCGATGTGCCGACAGCCGCCCCCATCGACGACGAGGCGCTGGCCGAGCCACCGAGCGATCCCCGTTTCGCCGACGCGGAGGCCGCCCTCGAGCGTGGCGACACCGAGCAGGCAGTCGCGGCGTACCGGCGGCTGGTGGAGACCAGTCCGGCCGACGCCGAGGCGGCGACTCGGCTGGCTCAGGCCGAGCTGGTGCTGCGTACGACCGGCGTCGACCCTGCCGCGGCTCGCGCAGCGGCGGCCGACCGGCCAGGCGACACCGAGGCTCAGCTGCTCGCCGCCGACCTCGACCTGCTCGGCGGGGGCGTCGACGAGGCCTTCGATCGGCTGATCATGGTGGTCCGCCGCTCGGCCGGCGACGACCGCGAGCGGATCCGGCAGCGCCTGTTGGGGCTGTTCGCGGTGGTGGGGCCGGACGACGGCAGGGTGGCCACCGCCCGCCGCAACCTCGCCAACGCCTTGTTCTGAGCCGGCCCTCGCCGGCCCCGCCGGCCCGCCGCGAAGGGCTCAGGT
>Ga0136620_10001535_pt1 | contig 11019 bp, 11 predicted proteins | sample AntDrymUQ4162106_2_FD_104806 | JGI IMG/M metagenome (GOLD analysis project Ga0136620, IMG submission 104806) | Polar desert sand microbial communities from Dry Valleys, Antarctica - metaG UQ416 (21.06) | ecosystem: Environmental > Terrestrial > Soil > Desert | place: Antarctica: Dry Valley... | reverse complement strand
GCGGACAGGCGGGCGGAGCGCTGGCTGACCTGCTCGGTCATGTCCGCAACGTCGAGGCGGGACACTGTCCCCGCCTCGTCGAACACCGCGACCGCCCACTCGGGCTGGTCGGTGTGCACGTGCACGCGGATGGTGCGCTCGTCGCCCACCACCAGCACGCTGTCCCCGAGGGCCTCGAGCAGGCCGACGAAGGACTGGCCCTCGAGCGCATCGCCGGTGACGGCGAAGTTGGTGCAGAAGCGGAAGCTGGAGGACTCGTGCTCGGGTAGGTGCCCGGGGCGACCGGGCGGCGGCTGGTGGGCCAGATCGGGCTGGTCGTGACCGCGCAGGGCGGCCACCACCCCGGCGATGATCACCGCCAACCCGTAGGCGCCCGCGTCCACCACCCCGGCCTCCTTGAGCACAGGCAGCTGATCGGGGCCGCGGGCCACGGCCTCATTGGCCGCGTCAAGTGCTCGCTCCAGCAGCTCGGCGATCAGCTCGTCCTGCTCGGCCGGCGTGGCCTCCGGCCCCAGGCGCGGGGTGTCGATGTGGGCGATCTCCTGAGCCACCCGGTGGGCCATGGCGCGGACCGCGCTGAGCATCGTGCCCTCCGCCGGATCGCGCACGGAGTCATAGGCGGCGTCGGCGGCGCGGGCGAAGGCGGCGGCCACCAGCACCGGGTCCACCAGCTCGCCGGGACGCGAGGCCAGCTCCTCCGCCGCGCCGCGGACGATCTGGGAGAGGATCACGCCACTGTTGCCGCGCGCGCCGAGCAGGGCAGCGCGCGCCACGGCCGAGACGAGCTGCTCGCGGCCGATCTCGTCGATCAGCTGGCCGTTCAGGCCGTCGAGCTCGTCGAGCACGGCCCGCATGGTCATTGCCATGTTGTCGCCCGTGTCGCCGTCGGCCACCGGGAACACGTTCAGGTCGTTGACCTCCTCACGGCGGCTTTCCAGCTCGGCCAGCGAAGCGGCCACGACCTTACGGAAGCGGATGAGGCTCTGATCGCGCACTGGGTCTCTCTACACCGTGGCCCGGACGAGTTTCAACCCAGCCTGACTCCGCCCTCCGAAGTCAACGTCCACGCCGGGTTGTGGGCGATCTCCCACGGGTGGCCCTCCGGGTCGATGAACACCGAGCTGTAGCCGCCCCAGAACGTCTCGGCCGGCTCGCGGCCGATCGTCGCCCCCGCGCCCCGCGCCTCCTCGGTCACCGCATCGACCTCCTCGCGCGAGCCGAGGCACAGAGCGGGCGTCACGCCGCCCCACCCCGGCGTGTCTTCGACGCGGCTGTCCTCAGCCAGCTTGGTGCGATCCCAGAGCGCCATCACCATGTCGCCGGCCTGGAAGAAGACGACATCCCCGCCGTCGGGTGCGGACCCCACCTCCCAGCCAAGCGCCTCGTAGAACCGCCGCGCCCGGCCGACGTCGCGCGCGCCCAGTGTGATCAGGCTGATTCGCTGTTTCAGACGGCCTTCGTGACCTTGCCCGCCTTGAGGCAGCGGGTGCAGACGTACTCGCGGCTGGAGGTGCCAGCTACGTCGATCCGGATCTTCTGGAGGTTGGGGTTGAAGCGGCGCCGGGTGGCGACCATGGAGTGGCTGCGGCTGTTGCCGAACGCCGGGCCCTTCTTGCACACGTAACAGACCTTTGGCACGGCGGGGGAGGCTAGCAACCGGGCGACGGGGGTCGGTGGCCCGCGTTGCCTCCATCACCGCGAATGTTGGTCTCGACCGTGCCCGCGTCGATCGACACCCCGCGGAGCCCGGCCAGGCCCTCGGCCAGGATTCGCGCATGCTCGTGGTCCTCGGCGACCTTCTGCTCGTCGCCCACCTCGGCCTCGGCGATCGCGCGGCGTATGGCCGCCGTCGGCCGGGTCTGCGCGTCGCTGAGGAGGTTGACGGCGCTCACGCGCGGCGCAGCCTAGCCGCGCAGCGCTTGGCGCCCGGGTGACCTACCGCTCGTCGCCCCGCGCGATCGCCAGCTGCTCGAGATCGAGCCGGTCCTGAGGACGGTCCGCGGCGCGTTTCATGAGGCGCAGGTGCTCCAGCGAGCAGATCCGGATCTCGGCACCGAAGACGCTGACTGGGGTGGCCTCGGGGGCGAGGACCGGGTAGGCGTGCTCGGCCTCGATCCCAGGGATCCATTGCATGAGGTCGAGGACCCCGAGCCGCGTCGCGAGCCTGAAGTTGCCGCCCTCCGCGAGCTCGTCCGGGTTGCGCGGATCGAACGGGAACTCGTCGTGATCGAAGTCGCTCGCGCCAAGGTGCGTGGCTTCGAGCTCCGTCAGGACTCCGGCGAGGCGCTCGAGACTGTCGCGCTTCGGCGAGGGACAGACATCCACATCCTTGGTGAACCGCTGAACCCCATAGGCAATCACGGCCAGCCCACCGATCACGACGTAGTCCACGTCGGCCTCACGCAGCACGCGAAGGAGCGCCGCAGGATCGGGGCGCTCACTCACGGACCGGCGGGGGGATGCAGCTACGAGCTCGAAGCCAAGTGCGATCAATCTCACGCCCTCTTCGAGATTCTGGCCGGGCGGCTTCGCGCCATCCGCGCGCAACCGCTCCCGGATGGCTGCCTCGTTGCGCCGCGCGTCCGCGGCGAACCACTCCGGCGTGCGTGGTGGTGGGGGGGGTCGCTCGCTCACAGCCCGATTGTCGCGCATCCATCCTGTTGCCGAGCCCCAAAGCCTGGAACGCCTCGGACGCAAGCTCCTATCGGGATAAGCCCTTAAGCTAAGCGTTCGTGGCCGCCGAGCCGCCCAACTGGCGGCGCATGTCAGCCATTCGGAGCACCGCCCTGGCAGCGTCCTCGCCCTGGTGGCGCTTGCCGCCGCCGACGCGGGCCAGCGCCTGCTCCATCGTGTCCACTGTGAGAACCCCGAACGCGCACGGCACGCCGGTGTCGAGGGTCACGCGGGCGATTCCGCTCGCCGCCTCGGCACACACGTAGTCGTAGTGATCGGTCTCGCCGCGGATCACCGCACCCAGGCACGCTACTCCCGCGTACCGGCCGGAGCCGGCGCAGTAGAGAGCGGCCAGCGGCAACTCGTAGGCGCCGGGCACGTCGTGCACCTCCACCGCGGCCCCCGCCCCCTCGAAGGTCCGGGTGGCGCCGTCGATCAGACGCTCCGCCAGATCCGGGTAGAAGCGGCCGACGGCGACTGCGAAGGTCTCAGCCACTTGCGGGCTCGTCTTTGTGGCGCGGCTGCGGCGCTGGCCCATTCGCGCGCTCTCGGTCCGAGATCTTCTCCTCCTGGATCATCTCCTCGTCGAGCGCCAGGCCCTGGTGGTGAAGCAGATGCCCTAGCTTCTGCGCCTTGGCCCGCAGGTAATCCCTGTTGTCGTCGCCCGGGGGCGGCTCGATCGGCACCTGGTCGGTGACCCTCAGGCCGTAGCCCTCAAGACCCACGATCTTCCTCGGGTTGTTGGTCAGCAGCCGGATCGACGTGAGCCCGAGGTCGACAAGGATCTGGGCACCGATGCCGTAGTCGCGCAGGTCGGCCGGCATGCCCAGCTCGAGGTTGGCGTCCACGGTATCGAGGCCCCCCTCCTGCAGCTTGTAAGCCTTGAGCTTGTTCAGGAGCCCGATCCCGCGGCCCTCCTGGGCCAGGTAGAGCAGCACGCCGCGGCCCTCCTGCTCGATGCGCAGCAGGGCGTCCTCGAGCTGCTGGCCACAGTCGCAGCGCAGAGAGTGGAAGACGTCACCGGTCAGGCATTCCGAGTGGACTCGTACCAGCACGTCGTCCTGGTCGGCCACCTCGCCCTTCACCATCGCCACGTGGTGCTTGTCGTCGACCATGGACCGGAAGCCGACGACGTTGAACTCCCCGAAGGCCGTGGGCAGCCGGGTCTCCACCACGCGCTCGATCAGCTTGTCGTGGCGGCGCCGGTAGGCGATCAGGTCGGCCACGGTGACCATCTTCAGCCCGTGGCGGGCGCAGTAGGCCTCGAGGTCGGGGACGCGAGCCATTGTGCCGTCGTCGTTCATCACCTCGCAGATCACTCCGGACGGGCTCAGACCGGCCAGGCGCGCCAGGTCCACGGCCGCCTCGGTCTGGCCGGTGCGCTCCAGCACGCCGCCGGCCTTGGCCTTCAGCGGGAATATGTGACCGGGCTGCACCAGGTCCTGCGGCCGTGAGCCGGGATCGATCGCCACCTGGATCGTTCGGGCGCGGTCGTGGGCGGAGATGCCGGTGGAGATGCCCTCGCGGGCCTCGATGGAGACTGTAAACGCAGTCTGGAACGGAGACTCGTTCTTGGCGGCCATCAGGTCCAGTCCCAGCTCGTCACAGCGCTCGGGGGTTAGCGCGAGGCAGATCAGTCCCCTCCCCTCCTTGGCCATGAAGTTCACCGCCTCGGGCGTGGCGAACTGGGCCGCGAGGGTGAGGTCGCCCTCGTTCTCGCGATCCTCAGCGTCACACACCACCACCATGCGCCCGGCACGCACTTCCTCGAGCGCCTACTCGATCGTGCTGAAGGGCGACTGGGTCATGCGACCTGAGCTCCTCTGCTGACAAGCTTCTCCACGTACTTGGCGAGCACGTCGACCTCGATGTTAACCCGCGTCCCCGCGGCGGCCGCCCCGAGGGTGGTGCGCTCCAGCGTCTCCGGGATGAGGGCCAGCGAGAATGAGTCCTCACCGACCGCCGCCACGGTCAGCGAGACACCGTCGACGGTGATGGATCCCTTCTCGACCACGTAGCGCAGGATGTCGGCTTCGGCCGCTATCCGCAGGGTGCGCCCGAGCGCCCCGGGGAGATGGGGCGCCGCCCCCCCTCCGGTGTCCTCGTCCACTGTCTCAACGGTCCCGGTGCCGTCCACGTGGCCCTGGACCATGTGCCCGCCCAGGGGCTCGCCGGCACGCAGGGGCAGCTCGAGGTTCACGGTGTCTCCCGCGCGCAGCGCGCCGAGCGAAGTGCGGCGAAGCGTCTCGCCAACGACGTCGGCGTCGAAGCTGCGCTTGCGCACCGCGGTGGCGGTGAGGCACACGCCGCTCACGGCCACCGACCCGCCCGCGGACAGTTCCAGCGCGGGTCCGGCGAACACGCTCAGCCGCCCCGACTCGAACGCGGTGACGGTTCCGGTGGTCTGAACGAGGCCGGTGAACACGCGCCTACCACTCCCTCAGTCTCGCGGTGATCAACACGTCGTCGTCGATCAGCTCGATCTCGGAGGCCAGGGCCCGGGGCGCCTGGGCGATCAGCTCGACCCCCTCGCCCCCGATAGCGCCCTTGGCCTCCCGTCCGCCGGCGACGACTGGAGCGATGAACATCCGCGCCTCGTCGATCTCACCCGCCTCGAGGAAGGTCCCAGCCAGGTGGGGGCCACCTTCGAGCAGCATCGACTGTATGCCGCGGGCGCCCAGCTCGGCGAGAGCGCAGGCCACACGTGCGGCCTCGTTCTGGCCCGTGCACACGATCACCTCGACGCCCGCGTGGCGCAGGCCATCGGTGGCGGTGCGCTTGGCCGCGCGGGAGCAGACGAGGATCACGGGCACGTCGTGGGCGCTGCGCACCAGCTGCGAGTCGAGCGCCAGGCTGGCCTCGGAGTCGAATACGACCCGGCGGGGCTGAAATGTCACGCCCTCGACGCGGGCGGTCAGGAGCGGGTCGTCGACTACCGCGGTGTGGATCCCCACCGCCACGGCGTCGCACTCCGCGCGCCAGCGGTGCGCCCGCGCCCGACTCGATTCCCCGGAGATCCACTGAGAGTCACCGGTGCGGGTCGCGACCTTGCCGTCGAGGGTCATCGCCGACTTGAAGATCACCAGAGGCCGGCCGGTGCGGGCGTGTTTACGGAAGGGCTGGTTGAGCAGGCGCGCGGCGGCCGCCAGTTCGCCCTCGACCGTCTCGACCTCGATCCCCTCGTCGCGCAGGATGCCCAGGCCGCGCCCGGAGGCCTTGGGGGTCGGGTCATCGGAGCCCACGACCACGCGGGCGATCCCAGCCTCCACGATCGCGTCGGTGCACGGCGGTGTCAGACCCTCGTGACAGCAGGGCTCCAGCGACACGTAGAGGGTCGACCCGGCGGGATCATCCTCGCACGCCATGAGGGCGGCGCGCTCGGCGTGCGCCTCGCCGGCCCGGACGTGCAGCCCCTCGCCGATCACGCTGCCCGACTTGACGATGACCGCCCCGACCATCGGGTTCGGGGAGGTTAGGCCACGCGCGGTGGCGGCCAGTTCAATGGCCCTCTCAAGGTGACGCGCGTCGCGCTCGGTGACCGTTGTGGACCCCATTCGGTGAGCCTCGGAGCCAGATCGACTCGCAAGGCGACTCTACCAACGCCCCCCTGGGGCCGCTCAGCGCAGCTGGTCGCCCGCCACCTGGCGCAGCGACAGGGATCCCCGGTGGTGGCCGAAGCGCGTTCCGCGTGGAGGGCGCACCCAGTCGGTCGCCCACCTTGCCAGGCTGAGTGCGCGCTTGGGCCACCAGCGCCCGGCGAGCGGCGGGCCTCCGTTACAGGCCCCGCTGGAGTAGCCGGGCCTGCTGATCCAGAGGTACGCGTCCGCACGCGGGTTCGAGGTCTGCGTGGTCGGAGTACGCCCCAGACCGCGGTACAGGGGATGGCACCAGACCGTGACGCGCCGGTTGCGACCGCCGATGCGCTTGCGGTAGTAGACCGCGCCCCGGCCGTTGACGGCTGTGTTCACGATGAAGTGCTTGCCGCCCAGGAGGCTCGACAGCTGAAGCCCGAAGCGCATGTTGTTCGCGGTCCAGTCGTAGTGGGTGACGTTGAGCATGAAGCCGCGGACCTTGGCGACGCCCACCCGGCGCAGCTTGCTGGCCATCCGCTTGGCGCTCTGCCAGTCGGAGGCGCCGGCCTCGATGTACACGGTGGCGTTGGGCAGCTCGGCCAGGCGCTCGACTCCGTAGCGCAGGAGGTCGTAGCGCGCCTGACGGCGGTGCCGGGCCAGGCACTCGATCGTACCCAGCGAGTCGGGTTCGAAGGCGATGACCACGCGCCGGCTGCCGATGGCCCGAGCGAACTTGCGATACCACTTGCGAGACTGCGCGTCCTCGGCCCGACCGCCGCCGAGGAAGCCCCGGCCACATCCCTGGCCATGGTGGCGCATGCTGGTCATCAGCGCCACCTCTCCCTTGCGCCGAGCGCGCGCCGTGTAGGCGTGCACCGTCTTGGTCAAGTTGTGGGTGAATCCGCCGAACCAGCGGAACTTCGGCTGGCTGGCAATGGTCCACATGCGCGCGGCGGAGCCCTTCTTGCCGCGGTTGCGCAACGCGCGCCAGTGCCTCCAGGAGGGCTCGAAGGCATCCACGAAGAGGGGCTGGCCGGCGAGTGGGTTTGGCGCGCTCCGACTGACGGCCTGCGGGTCGCTCGGAACGGGCACCTGGGCCTGGGCGGGTGCGGCCGCCAGGAGGGCGAGCGATACCGCGGTGATGATCGAGACGAGCGTGCGCATGGGTCGAAAGGTCAAGGTAGCTGAGGCTGTTTTCACCCTTGGCTAGCTGAGGTTGAAGCGCCCCACCTTCCATTCTTCGGGAGATCCGCAGCCCATCTTGATACCGCCAAGACGCCAGGGTCAGTCGAACTTGTCCACCAGGAACTGCGTGCCCGCAACCTGGCGCGGCGTGAACTTGCCGATCGGGAAGCCGAAGCGGGTGCCCTTGGCGGGGGTCTTTCGCTGCGTACCGTATTGCGCCAGCTGCAAGGCGCGCTTCAACCACCAGTCTCCGACGCGCGGGCCGCCGTTGCAGGAGCCGCTCGAATAGCCCGGCCGGCTGATCCACATGAAAGCGTCCACGAGCCGGTCGCCGGTCTGGGTGGTGGGCGTCGGACCGAGCCCCCGGAACAGGGGGTGGCAGTTGATCACGATGGTGCGGTTACGACTCCCGATGCGGCGCTTGAAGTGGACGGGGCCGCGGCCGTTCGTGGCCGTGTTGATGATGAAGTGCTTGCCGCCCAGGCGCTTCGAGACCGCCCGCCCGTACCTCATGTTCGACGCCGTCCAGTCGACGTGGGTGACGTTGAGCATGAAGCCGCGCACCTTGTGCACGCCGATGCGGCGAAGCTTGCTCACCGTGTCGCTCACCGGCCTCCAGTCCGACGCGGTGGCCTCGATGTAGATCGTGGCGTTGGGCAGCTTGGAGAGCCGGTCGATCCCGTCGCGCAGCAGCCTGATCCGGTCGTCGCGGCGCGAACGCGCAAGGCAGTCGACCGTGCCGATGGAGTCGGGCTCGTAGGCGATGATCGCCCGTGAGTTCCCGACCGCGTCGGCGAAGGCGTCATACCAGCGCCTCGTCGCGTCGTCCTCGCGCACGCCCCCGGCCTGGTAGGTCGGATTGCACTCCCCGCCTGTGTGGCGCATCACGGTGATGAGCGGTACGGCGTTCTCGCGCTCCGCATCCGCCAGGAACGTGCAGACCCGCAGCCGCAGGTCGTCGAGACCCCGCTCCGGATCGAGGCTGTCACCGGAGAACCTGCCGAACCAGAAGAAGCGCGGGGTGAGGGCGATCTTGGCCATCAGCGCCTGCTGGCGCCCTCCGAGGCTGCGGTACTCGCCGTATGCCGGCTCGCGGAAGCCCTTGTGGCCGAAGCGGCTGCGCTTGGTGTCCAAGTACCACTTCTCGCCCGCGAGCGGGTTCGGGGCGCTCGGGGAAACCGCCCGCTTGTCACCCGGGACGGGCAGCCGGTCGGTGAAGTCGTTGCACTGGGTGGCGTCCGCGTTGCCTGCGCCTGGGTGCGAGGAGTCCGAGGCCGACTGCCCCTGAGCGACGGCAGGGGCGAGCAGGGCGAGCGAGCAGAGGGAGGCCGCGGTGGCGGCACGGGGGGTAGAGAAGCGCATACCTACCAGTTCGGCACCTACGGCTTTCGGGTTCAGCCGCTAGGAGACTCGATTGGACGAACGGGGGATGCGCAGTGCCGATCCTGGCACGACGCCGCTCGTTCAGCGGTGGAGCGGCTCCTTCTGTGCCTTCGTGTCCGGGGCTTCGATGTAGGGCTGCTGTTCGTCCTGCTCGTCGGTCTCGTGATAGACCGACTCGGCGTTGACCGCCCAGATGTCGTGGTCGGTGCCCTTGACCAGGTTGTCCACCGCGCGCATGGCCGTGAGCATGGAGTGGTCTGAGTTGTTGTAGCGGTGGAGCCCGTTGCGGCCCACCTGCTGGAGGTTGTCGATGCCGTCGAGCCAGCCGCGGATCGCGGTGATGCGGTCCGCGTAGTCCATGTCGTACATCGGGTACGCCTTGGGCACACGGGTCGCGAAGCCGAATTCGAGCATGTCGGGACGGGCCAGGCCGAGCTGCTCCAGCTCGCGCATCCCCAGCTCGACCAGCTTGTCGTCATCCATCTCCCACAGCTCGTCACCGGCGAAGCAGAAGTACTCCAGGCCGACGCACGCCTTGGTGGGGTCCGGGACCATCCACGGGCTCCAGCTGCGGAAGTTCTGGATCCGGCCGACCTCGACGTCGGGCTCATGGATGTAGATCCAGTTGTCGGGGAACAGGTCTTCGCCGTCGAGCACCAGCGAGACCGTGAGGAAGTCGCGGTAGCGAATGCCCTTGGCCGCTGACACGACCTCCGGCTTGGGGCGCGGATCGGCCATCCCGACCACGTTGCGCAGGGGCAGCGACGAGATTACGTAGTTGGACTCGTACTCCTTGCCCTTGGCCACCAGCTTGGTCACGCGGCCGTCCTCGACCAGGAGCTTCTCGACCGGGGTCTCGAGCAGCACCTGGCCGCCGAGGTTGCGGATGTCATCGGTCATCTGCTCCCACATCTGCCCGGGGCCGTAGCGCGGGTAGTGGAACTCGCCGATCAGGGTCTTGATGTCGCCCTTGTTGCCGAAGAAGGCGGCCTTGGCGGCGCTGAAGAACGACAGGCCCTTGATGCGCTGGGCCGCCCACTCCGCGCGGATCTCCGACGTGGGCACGCCCCAGACCTTCTCGGTGTAGGAGCGAAAGAACAGGTCGAACAGGCGCTTGCCGAAGCGGTTGGAGACCCACTGCTCGAAGGTGTCCTCGCGGCCCTTGGGCTTCAGCTGCGCCCAGAAGTAGGACAGCGTGGCCCGGGTCAGCTCGATCGGACCGAGCTTCTTGATCACGTCCGGTCCGCGCAGGGGATAGTCCAGGAACTTCTTGTTCCAGTAGATGCGCGACATCCGAGGCCGCTTGAGGAACTCCTCGCGCATGATCTCGTGCCAGAGGTCGTCGACCTCCTTCACCTTGGTGAAGAAGCGGTGCCCGCCGAGGTCGAAGCGGTACTTGCCCCCCGGGCCGTCGCGCACCTCGGTCTTGGCGATGCCGCCGACCTGGTCCTCGGCCTCGAACACGATCACGGGCAGGCCCTGCTTGGCCAGCAGGTACCCGGCGGTGAGGCCGGCGGGACCGGCGCCGATGATCAGCGTCGGGTTGTCCCTGACGCCGGGTGTGGCCGGCTCGACCGTCGTCTCCGGCCGGGCCGGCGTGGTGGCTTCCTGCTCGCTCATCTGTGTCCGATCGGTCGGCTAGTTACGAGTCTTCTCATACAGGACCCCGCGCACTCCGATCCGCCCCGCCCGGCGGTAGAACGCCGGCACGGCGGCTTGGCGCGTGAACCGCGGGTCCGCCTCGAGCGCCTGCCCCCACTGCGCGGCTCTGCGCCGCACCAGCTGGGTCCACGGCGCATCCCAGTTGCCGGTGTCGCTCGTCACCGGGTGCACGAGGAGCACGCGTCGAGAGCGCGGCAGCCTATCAAGGAGGGGAGTGAGGTTCTTCTCGGGAGTCGCGGCCTCCAGGCGCTCCTGCGCGTCGCGCCAGTCCATCACCCCCTGGATCTCCACCGGCCCGAGCTGGGTGGCCTCGTCCAGGCCCGGGGGCAGCGTGTAGTCCATCAGCGGCGCCTGCTCGGGCTGGAGGGTGATCACCAGGTCGCCGGGCTTCAGCGTGTCCTTGACGGCCGCGCCCAGGTCCGCGGCGTTGGACTTGTTCTCGAGTGCGTCGGGGCGGGGGATCGACCAGATGCCAAGCACGATCACGAGCGCCACGAGACCGAGGGCGCCGGCCCGGGCCAGCCCGAGCGAGGCGAGCAGGAAG
>Ga0136620_10001534_pt1 | contig 11019 bp, 12 predicted proteins | sample AntDrymUQ4162106_2_FD_104806 | JGI IMG/M metagenome (GOLD analysis project Ga0136620, IMG submission 104806) | Polar desert sand microbial communities from Dry Valleys, Antarctica - metaG UQ416 (21.06) | ecosystem: Environmental > Terrestrial > Soil > Desert | place: Antarctica: Dry Valley... | reverse complement strand
TGTTGATGCGGCTCGCCGGCGACCTCTCGGAGCTCGGGACGATCGAGCAGCGCCCCACCCAGGACGGGCGCAACATGACGATGCTGCTCGGGCCGGTCAAGCAGCCGGAGGCACGCGCCGAAGCTACCGGCGACGCCGCGGCCGGGGCCGGGGCCGGGTAGCTCTCACGCGCCCGAGCGCCTCCCCGCCGAGCGCGGGCGAGCCTCGATCAGGTCGAGAGCAGCCGGTGAAAGAACGACCGGTAGCGCTGTAGTGTCAGCCGCAGGTCATCGGTAGGCACGTCCTCGCCGCGGCCCCACTGGTCCTCGAGCCGCGAGCGCTCCTCGGAGAAGGTCTCGGCGAGTCGCCTGATGACCTCAGCGACCAGCTTGTCCGCATCCTCCACCGCGCGCCTCGGCTCGTCGACGAACCCGATCTGGATCGACTCCCAGCGCCGGTGGAACCCCTCCGCGTCGCCGGTGGTCAGGAGCGGCTGAGAGGTCGCTTCGGCCTCGGGGTCCGGCGTGCTCGGCTGCCCTTCGGAGCCGTCGATCGGAGACTGCGGTCCCGCGGGGCGCGCCGTCTCGTCCGCGGGGTGGGTCGAGCCCGCGATGTCTCCGGTGGTCAGATCACGCTCCTGCTCACGTCGCTCCATCAGCGCCTCTCCTCCTGGTATTGGCCGGGCCGGTGCTCGACCGGCGCATGCTCGTGCTCGGACTGGGGGGTGGTGCCGCGCTCGGCGGGCCCCGTTCCGTCATCGCGGATCGCGGTGCCTTCGCCACCCAGCAGCTCGTCGAACAGGCTGCGGTAGTGGACCATCGCCCGCCGCAGCTCCTCGGTGCTCGACTGTCCCTGCGCGTGCCTGTGCGAGATGTCGTTCGCGGCCCGGTAGTTCTCCACGACCTGCGGGTGGTCCACCGACACGTCCGCGGCTCGCTGATCGAAGTCGTCCATCGGGTAACCGCGCTCGCGCATCACCGCGGACACCAGCGCGTGCGCGTCGCCGATGGCCTCGCTCGGCTTGTCCACGAACTGCGCCTGCGTCTCGCGCCACGCCTGCGCGTAGCGGTCTCGCTCGGCCGGCTCAAGCGGGCGGATGTCGAGCTGCCCGCGTCGCTCCTCGCGCCCCTCGAGCGCGCGCTGCGCGTCGCGCTCGCTTCCGTGCTCGCCGACGGCGCGGTCGTACTCCGGTCCGAACCGCTCGCGGAGCTGCTTCTTCCGACGTGCCCTCCCGACGAGGAGACCGGCGACCGCCAGGACCACCACAACCGCTATCACCAAGATGACTATCGCGCCCATGAAACCTCCTATCCCTCCTTGCGCGCGCATATCGCGCCCTTATTCGCGGCGTACCCACGCTGGAGGCAGCCAAACAGCGGAAGGGACCGAGCCGGCGTCTGGTTCAATAGGGCGATGCCGAAGATGAAGGGCCACTCCGGCGCCGCCAAGCGCTTCAAGAAGACGGGCACGGGCAAGCTCCGCGCCCGCCATGCGATGACGAGCCACAACCTTGGCAAGAAGCGGCCCGACCGCAAGCGCCGGCTGGGCCGGCCGGTCAGCGTCGCGAAGGCCGACGTGCCCCGCGTCAGAGAGCTCCTGCGCAAATGAGCCGGGTCAAGCGCGGCGTCTCCGCGCGCAAGAAGCGCCGGGCCACGCTCGACCGCGCCAAGGGCTACCGCGGCGATCGCTCGAAGAGCTACAAGCGCGCCAAGGAGGCGCTGCTCAAGGCGGACTCCTACGCCTACCGTGACCGGCGCAATCGCAAGCGCGACTTCCGGCGTCTGTGGATCACGCGCATCAACGCCGCCGCGCGGCGCGAGGGCATGACCTACAGCGAGTTCATGCACGGGATGCGCGTCGCCGAGGTCGAGCTCGACCGCAAGGTGCTGGCCGACATCGCCGTCCACGACCCCGAGACGTTTCGACGTTTTGCCGAGCGCGCCCGGGAGGCCGCGGCTGCCTGACGAGCCGAGGCTTTGAAGCCACTCCCCGGGGCGCCTCGCGAGGCGCCCCTTTTTCGTTCCATGATCACCTCACCCCACAACGCACAGCTCAAGACGATCCGGCGCCTCCAGCGCAAGCGCGAACGCGAGCGATCGGGGTTGGCGGTGGCCGAGGGCGAGGACCTTGTGGCGGCGGCCGCGGCGGCCGGCTTCGAGCCGGAGGTCCTGCTGACGGCCGGGGTGGACGTGGAGCCCGCTCTGCTTGACGAGGTCAGCGCGCTGGGGTCGGGCACGCGCGTCGTCGGCGTCTACCGCCAGCGCTGGTCTGAGCCGGGCGGCGAGCTGTCGGTGTACCTCCACGGCGTGCGCGACCCGGGCAACGTTGGGACCGTCATTCGCTGCGCCCACGCGCTCTGCGACGGCCCGGTGATCCTCGACCCCGGCTGCGCCGACCCCTGGTCGCCCAAGGCGGTGAGGGCGAGCATGGGCTCGGCGTTCGCGCGCCCGCCGGCGCGCGCCCGGTTCGAGGAGCTCGAGGGCTCGCTGCTGGCGCTCGACCAGCGCGCGGAGCGCGAGCTGAGCGAGGTTGAGGTGGGTGCGCCCGTCGTGCTCTGCCTCGGATCCGAGCGCGAGGGCCTTCCCGCCGAGCTGCTCGAGCGCGTCGCGATGCGCGCGCGGATCCGCGTGCGGGCCGGCGGCCCCGAGTCGATCAACGTGGCGATGGCCGCGGCGATCGCGCTCTATGAGTGCACCCGGACCGCGACTAGGATGGCCGACCGTGCCTGACGAGCCCGCGACGACCGCGCCGACGGGCGATCCGGGTCCCAGGCTCGACGAGCTCCGGCGAGAGGCCGAGGCGGCGATCTCCTCCGCCGGCTCGAGCCGCGAGCTCGAGGAGCTGCGCGTCCGCTACCTCGGGCGCCGGGCCGCGCTGACCGGCATCCTGCGGGCGATCGGAACGCTGCCGGCGGAGCAGCGCGGGCCGGTCGGCAAGCGGGCGAACGCGGTCCGCCAGGCAGTCGAGGCGTTGCTCTCACAGCGCTCGGCCGCGCTCGAGGGGGCGGAGCTCGACGCCCGTCTGCGCGAGGACCGGATCGACGTCACGCTGCCGGGCGACCCGCCGCGAGCGGCCGGGCGCCTGCACCTGATCACGCAGACGCGCCGCGAGATCGAGGATGTCTTCGTCGGCCTCGGCTTCTCGGTCGTGGAGGGTCCTGAGGTCGAGCTCGACCACTACAACTTCACCGCGCTGAACATGCCGCCCGACCACCCGGCGCGGCTGATGCAGGACACCTTCTACTTCACGGGCGACGTGCTGCTGCGCACCCACACGTCGCCGATGCAGGTGCGCTCGATGGAGGCCCAAGCGCCGCCGATCTACGTGATCGTCCCCGGCAAGGCCTACCGGCGCGACTCGGACGCCACGCACACGCCGATGTTCCACCAGATCGAGGGGCTGGCGGTGGACGAAGACATCACGCTCGCGGACCTCCGGGGCGTGCTGCTGGAGGCGGCACGCGCGATCTTCGGCGCCGAGCGCGAGATCCGCCTGCGGGCGAGCTACTTCCCCTTCACCGAGCCGTCTGTCGAGGTGGACGTCTCCTGCTTTCGCTGCGGCGGCGCCGGGACGCTGCCCGAGGGCGGCCGCGACCCGCTGTGCAAGGGCGCGGGGTGGATCGAGATCCTGGGCGCGGGGATGGTGGACCCGAACGTCTACGGATTCGTGGCCGATCGCGGCTACGACCCCGAGCGCGTCCAGGGCTTCGCCTTCGGCATGGGGGTCGAGCGGATCGCGATGCTCCGCCATGGGGTGCCGGACCTGCGCCTCTTCTTCGAGGGAGACGCGCGCGTTCTCGAGCAGTTCGGCGCCGGGGGGTCATGGTGAGGGTCCCAGCGGCCTGGCTGCGGTCCTACTGCGACCCCGGCGTCGCGACCGTCGAAGTCGCCGAGCGGCTCGCATTGTCGGGCACGGAGGTCGAGCGCGTCGAGCACGTCGGAGTGGCGGACGCGACGAGCTTCGTGATCGGACGCGTGCTCGAGGCCGAGCGCCACCCGAACGCCGACCGGTTGACCGTCTGCACGGTTGACGACGGCTCCGGCGCCCCGCGGACGATCGTCTGCGGCGCGCCGAACGTGGCCGCCGGCCAGACGGTGGCCGTGGCGCGCCCCGGCGCCGTGATGCGCGACGGCTCCACGCTCGGGGAGGCGAAGCTGCGCGGCGTCACCTCGAGCGGGATGATCCTGGCGGAGGACGAGGTCGGCATCGGCGAGGACCACGCGGGGATCATGATTCTCGACGGCGGCGCTCAGCCGGGCGCGCCGCTGATCGAGGCGCTCCCGATCGCGGACGAGGCGCTCGAGCTGGAGACCTCCCCCAACCGGCCCGACTTGCTCGGCGTCTACGGCGTCGCGCGCGAGCTGCACGCGGTCACCGGGGCGCCGCTCGCCGACGATCCGACTGCCCGCGACGCCGAACCGTCCGGGAAGGGCGTGGCGGACGATCACGCGTCGGTCGAGATCGCCGACCCCGAGGTCTGCCTGCGCTTCACGGCGCGCGTCTTCCTCGACGTCGCGGTCGGCCCCTCGCCGCTGTGGCTCAAGCAGCGCCTCGTGGCGGCCGGCCAGCGGCCGATCTCGAACGTCGTGGACATCACCAACTACGTGATGCTCGCCACCGGCCAACCCCTCCACGCCTTCGACCTCGACGAGGTGCGCGGCGAGCGAATCGTGGTGCGCCGGGCGCGCGACGGCGAAACGATGACGACGCTCGACGACGTCGAGCGTAGGCTCGACCCCGCCGTCGCCCTGGTGTGCGACTCCGAGGGCCCGTCCGGGATCGCCGGCGTGATGGGCGGGCAGATCTCAGAGGTCTCCGAGCGGACGACTCGCGTCCTGATGGAGGCGGCGACGTGGGTGGGGCCGAACATCCTGCGCACCTCCTCGTCGCTCGGCCTGCGCACCGAGGCGAGCGCGCGCTTCGAGAAGCAGCTCCACCCCGACGAGGCCATGGCCGCGCAGCGGCTGGCGGCACGCCTGATGGTGGAGCTGTGCGGGGCGCGGCAGGTGCCGGGGACGCTCGACGCCTACCCCGTCCCGGCCGAGCCCCGGACGGTGAAGCTGCGCCACGACCGGCTCGAGCGGCTGCTCGGCGCGCGGGTGCCGGACGACGAGGTACGCGCAATCCTCGAGCGACTCGGCTTCGCGATCGGTGCGGAGGACGACGCCGGCCTGGCGGTTGGGGTGCCGAGCTGGCGCGACGGCGACGTGCGGCGCGAGGCGGACCTGATCGAGGAGGTGGCCCGCGTCCACGGCCTCGACCGGCTGCCGACCACGCTTCCGGCGCGGCGTGGCGCGATCGGGCGCCTGACGCGGGCCCAGCGCCACCGTCGCCGGCTCGAGGACAGCCTGCGCGACCGCGGCCTGCTCGAGATCGTCGCCTACAGCTTCACCGCTCCGGCCACGCTCGAGCGGCTCGGGCTCGATCCCGACGCCGCGCTGCGGGTGGCCAACCCGCTGTCCGAGGACCAGAGCGTCATGCGACCGCTGCTGCTGCCGGGGCTGCTCGACGCCGCGCGCCACAACGCCGCGCGCGGGATGCCCGACGTGGGCCTGTTCGAGTCCGCGCACGTCTACCGCCCGCGCGAGCACGCGGCTGGGAACGAGCCGCCGGCGGTCGAACGCCACCACCTCGGCGGCCTGCTCGCGGGCGCGCTGCCGGGCAGCTGGCGCCGCGCCCCCGAGCGCGCCGACTACCACGCCGCGCGCGCGGTGGTGGAGGGGCTGCTCGCCGGCAGCCGCCTCGACTGGCGCGCCGAGCCGCTCACCGACCGCTCCTACCTCCACCCCGGACGCGCCGCCGCGATCCGCGCCGGCGACGCGGAGGTCGGGTGGATCGGCGAGCTCCACCCGGCGGTCGCCGGCGAGTGGGACCTCGACTCGGCGGCCGCGTTCGAGCTCGACGCCGACGCCCTGCTCGGCGCGCGCTCGCCCGGGCCGGCCGCCTACCGCGACGTCACCTCATTCCCCGGCGTCCTTCAGGACATCGCCGTGGTGGTGGACGAGGGCGTCCCAGCCGCCGCCGTCGAGGCCGCGGTGAGGCAGGGGGCGGGGGACCTCCTTCTCTCCGCGCGGATCTTCGACGTCTACCGGGGCGAGCAGGTCGGCGACGGGCTCAAGTCGCTCGCGCTGCGGCTCGAGTTCCGCGCGCCCGACCGCACGCTCACCGACGACGACGTCGCCGGGCTGCGCAAGCTGATCGAAGCCGCGCTCGCCGAGGTAGGAGGGCGGCTCCGTGCCTAGCGCGCACCGGGTAGCGGTCGTGGGCGCCACCGGCTTCGCCGGCGCGCTGTCCGCGGAGATCGTCGAGCGCCACCCGTCGCTCGAGCTGGCGGCGGTGACCGCGCGCTCGGACGCCGGACGCCGATTGAGCGAGCTCTACCCGCGCTACCAAGTGGAGGCGGAGCTCGAGCCGTTCGCAGCGGACGCGATCGCCGAGCGTGCCGACGCCGCGCTCGTGGCCTACCCGCACGGGGCGGCCGCGCCGGTGGTGAGAGAGCTGCGCGAGCGCGGGCTAAAGATCGTGGACCTGTCCGCCGACTTCCGTCTCGACCGCGAGCGCTACGAGCGCTACTACCAGCGCCACGAGGCCCCGGAGCTGCTCGACGACGCCGTCTACGGGCTCACCGAGACCCACCGCGAGGCGATCGCCGGCGCCGACCTGGTTGCCGCGCCCGGGTGCTATCCGACCGCGGCGCTGCTCGCCCTATGGCCGCTCCGCGAGCTCGTCCGCGACGTCGTGGTGGACGCCAAGTCGGGCGTCTCGGGGGCGGGTCGCGAGGCCACCGCGTCGACCCACTTCGTGTCCGTGGCGGAGAACTTCAGCCCCTACAAGGTCGAAGGGCACCGCCACCGCGCCGAGCTCGAGCAGGAGCTCGGCCACGAGACGCCGGTCACGTTCGTCCCGCACCTGCTGCCGCTCGACCAGGGCCTGCTCGCGAGCTGCTACGTGACGCCCGAGCGCGAGATCGCGGCGGCTGAGCTGAGCGACCTGTTCCTCTCCGCCTACGCGGGTGAGCCGTTCGTCGAGTTGACCGACGGTCCGCCGGGAGTGCGCGACGTCCGCGACTCGAACCGCTGCCGCGTCCACGCGACGGTCGAGCCCGCCACCGGCCGCGTGCTGGTATTCGCCGCGATCGACAACCTCTGGAAGGGCGCCGCCGGCCAGGCGGTCCAGGACCTGAACCTGATGCTGGGGCTGCCCGAGACGGAGGGACTCGCGTGAGCGCCGCCCGCGCCGGCGCCACCCACGCGTCCTTCTTTCGCTCGCGCTGGGTCGACCGGCCCGCCCACGCGCGCGAGGTCGAGCCGACCGCGCTCCCCGCCGGGTTTCGCTCTGGCGCGGCGGCCGCCGGCATCAAGCCGAGCGGGCTCGACGTCGGGCTGCTCGTGTCGGATGCCGCGGGCACCACCTCGGCGGCGCGCTTCACGACCAGCGCGGTGGTCGGAGCGCCCGTGGCCGCCTCGCGCGCCGCGGCGCTTCACCGACTCCGCGCCGTGGTCGCGAGCTCGGGCAACGCGAACGTCGCGGATGGAGACCGCGGCCTCGAGACGGCCCGCGCCGCCCAGTCGGCGGCGGCCGCCGCGGTAGGTCTGGAGGCCGCCGAGGTCGGGATCGCGGCGACCGGCGTGATCGGGCGCGAGCTCCCGCGGGCGCGTCTCCTCGACGGCGTCGAGCGGGCGGCGGCCGAGCTCGGCGACGACGCGGCGCACTTCTCCGAGGCGCTCCTCACCACCGATCGGACGCCGAAGCGAACGTGCCTCGAGGTCGAGCTGCCGTCGGGGCCGGTTCGCCTCGCCGCCCAGGCCAAGGGGGCGGGCATGATCTCACCCGCCTTCGCGACGGCGCTCTGCTTCCTGGAGACCGACGCCGCGGTCGACGCGCCCACGCTCGACCTCTTGACGGGCGTCACCGTCAAGCGCTCGCTCGACCGAATCTCCGTCGACGGCCAGCTGTCGACGAGCGACACCGTGATCTGCCTGGCGAGCGGCGCCTCGGGGGTACGAGTCGAGCCCGAGTCCGGCGACGAGCTGGCGCTGGGGGAGGCGATGGACGCGCTCCTGCGCCAGCTGGCGCTCGAGGTCGTGGCCGACGGCGAGGGCGCTGGGCGCCTCGGCCGGGTGATCGTCCGCGGCGCGACGGAGGCGGTCGAGCCGGTGGCGCGGGCGATCGCCGACTCGCCGCTCGTCAAGACGGCGCTGCACGGCGCCGACCCGAATTTCGGCCGCGTCCTGCAGGCGGTCGGGGCGGCATTCGCCGGGGCGCCGCTGGGTCACGTCGACGAGGGCCCGGGCTCGCTCCCGATCGACCTCGAGATCGAGGGTCGGCGCGTGGTGACGGGCGGCGTCGCGACCGCGCTCGACGACGCCGACCTTCGCACGCTCGAGCAGGCCGTGAGCGGCGACGAGGTCGAGTACGTGGTGACGCTTCCCGGCGAGGGGGGCGAGACCGAGGTCTTCTTCTCCGACCTCTCCCACGACTACGTGACGCTTAACGCGGAGTACACGACGTGACGCCCACCAGAGACGTCGCCACCCTGCTCGAGGCGCTTCCCTACATCAGGGACTTCCACGGACGGACGATCGTCATCAAGTACGGCGGGGCGGCGATGACCGACCCCGACCTAAAGCGCGACTTCTCGCGCGACGTCGTTCTGCTCAAGTACGTCGGCATCAACCCGATCGTGGTGCACGGCGGCGGCGCCGACATCACCCGCTACATGGAGCGGCTCGGGATGCGCGTCGAGTTCGTGGAGGGGCTGCGGGTGTCGAGTGCCGAGACGGTCGAGGTCGCGAAGATGGTGCTGGTGGGTAAGCAGAACAAGGACATCGTGCTCGACCTCAACCGCTTCGGGCGGCCCGCCATCGGGCTGTGCGGCGACGACGGCGCGCTGTTCACCGTCCGCAAGCAGCTGGCCGGCGAGCGCGACATCGGCTTCGTGGGCGAGATCGAATGCGTGGACGTGGACGTGCTCCTGCACGTGGCCCAGGACTACATCCCCGTGCTCGCCTCCGTGGGCTCCGACCGCGACGGCAACTCCTACAACGTCAACGCCGACGCCGCCGCCGCCGCGGTGGCGAAGGCGCTCGCCGCCCACAAGGTGGTGTTCCTGACCGACGTCGAGGGATGGCTCGCCGACCCCGCCGACCCCGCGAGCAAGATCTCGCAGGCGGGGACGGAAGACGTTCGGTCGCGGCTGGCCGAGGTGACCGGCGGCATGCGGCCGAAGCTCGAGGCGTGCCTCGAGGCGGTCGAGGGGGGTGTCGGCAGCGCCCAGATCATCGACGGGCGCCAGCCCCACTCGCTGCTGCTCGAGCTCTTCACCGACGAGGGCGTGGGGACCAAGATCCGCCCGTGACGGCGGTCGCCGCGGAGACCGCCGCGTGACGCTTTCCGCGCTCCAGGCGCTCGAGCGCGACTACGTGATGCCCACGTACGCGCGCAACCCGGTGGAGTTCGTGAGCGGCGAGGGCACGCGTCTGTGGGACGTCGAGGGCCACGAGTACCTCGACTTCCTCTCGGGCATATCGGTCACCCAGCTCGGCCACTGTCACCCGGCGGTCGTGGGCGCCGTCACCGAGCAGGCGGCGCGCCTCGCGCACGTCGGCAACCTCTACTACACCGAGCCGGCGATGCGGCTCTGCAAGCGGCTCTCGGAGGTCTCGCTCGGGGGCAAGGTGTTCCTGACGAACTCCGGCGCCGAGGCGATCGAGTGCGCGATCAAGCTCGCCCGCCGCCACCGGCCGGGGGGTGGCGTCGTGGTGCTCGAGGGCGCCTTCCACGGCCGCACCATGGGTGCCCTCTCGGCTACGCCCCAGGAGGCCAAGCAGGCGCCGTTCGCACCGCTCGTGCCGGGCTTTCGGGTCGCGCCCCGCGAGCCGCCGCCGCTCCCGCTCGTCGAGGCGGTGGACGACCGCACCGCTGCCGTGATCGTCGAGCCGATCCAGGGCGAGTCGGGCATCCACCCGATCCACCCGCAGGTGATCGCCGCGGCGCGTGACGCCTGCGACGAGCACGGCGCGCTGCTGGTACTCGACGAGATCCAGTGCGGCATGGGGCGCACCGGCGCGCTGTGGGCTTGGGAGGCGTACGGGCACACGCCCGACGTGATGACGGTCGCCAAGGGCCTCGGCGGTGGCCTCCCGATCGGCGCCTGCGTGGCCGCTCCGGAGCATTCGGACCTGTTTCACCCCGGCGATCACGGCTCGACGTTCGCGGGTGGTCCCGTCGCGGCGGCGGCGGCGAATGCGGTGCTCGACGTGGTGGACGACGAGGGCTTCCTCGACGCCGTGACCGAGAAGGGAGGATGGCTGTGGCGGGGCCTCGAGGCGCTCCCGCTGCGGGACCTGCGCGGCATGGGGCTGATGATCGGCTTCGACGTGCCCGATGCGCCCGCCGTGGCCCGCCGCGCGCTGCTCGAGCAGCGGCTCGTGGTCAATGCGACCGGCCCCGAGACGATCCGGCTGCTACCGCCGCTGACGGTCACCGAGGCCGAGATCGACGAAGCGCTGGAGCGCCTGTCCGTGCTGCTCTGACGCGCGGGGCAGCGGGTCTCTCTCCATGGCGAAGCGCCGCCGGCTCGAAGGCCCGACTGGGGGTTCTTCAGTTATGCGGCGCGTAGCGGTGATGCAGCATGAGGTCGTTGCCGTCCGGGTCGGTGAAGAACGACATGTGGCAGACCCCCGTGTCCAGGATCTCGCCGGCGAACTCGACGCCCTTGGCCTCGAGCTCAGCGCGAGCGGCCGCGACATCCTCCACGTGCAGGGCGGGGTGGGCGTTCTTCTGCGGCGCGAACTCCATGCCGAACTGCTTCGGCTCCCAGATGCCGAGGCAGGTCTCGCCCGCCCAAACCTCGGACCGTGCGTGGTCGTCCGGCCTCAGCCCGAGGGTCTCGACGTAGAAGGTGCGGGAACGCTCGGCGTCCTGGGACGGAACGCCGACGAAGTCGAGCTTGCTGATCATGGATCTCTCCTGTGTCAGGCGAGCGGGCTCGCGGTGGTCGGAGGGAGTCCCATCATCTCGACATTTTGAAGGCTGGCA
>Ga0136620_10001533_pt1 | contig 11020 bp, 14 predicted proteins | sample AntDrymUQ4162106_2_FD_104806 | JGI IMG/M metagenome (GOLD analysis project Ga0136620, IMG submission 104806) | Polar desert sand microbial communities from Dry Valleys, Antarctica - metaG UQ416 (21.06) | ecosystem: Environmental > Terrestrial > Soil > Desert | place: Antarctica: Dry Valley... | reverse complement strand
TCCGCCAGGGCCATCACCAGCTCCCCGCCGGCGACGATGCTCTCCTTGTTGGCGAGCGCGAGGTCGATCCCCTCGCCGAGCGTCGCCACCGTCGGGGCGAGGCCGGCGGCCCCGACGACTGCGTTCAGCACCAGGTCGACCCCGCCGGCGGTGATCAGCTCGACGAGGCCCTCGGCGCCTGCGAGCACCTCTCCTGAGGCCAGGCGCCCGGCCGCCCTGGCGGCCGCGTCCGCATCGGTCAAGGCGATCCGGGCGACACCGAAGCGCTCGGCCTGCTCGACCAGCGGCTCGGCGCTCGTCTGCGCTGCGAGCCCGACGACCTCGAGCTCGTCGCTGCCGGCGACGACGTCGAGGGCCTGGGTTCCGATCGAGCCCGTCGACCCGAGAATCACGATCCTGCGCATCGGGCTGAGTCTAGGAGGCGACCTCCCGCCGTCCGCCGCTTGCGGTGGACGGTCGCGCGACCGGGCTGCGCAGATGGTCGCGGCCCTGCTTGATCCAGCGTCGCTCCGTCGCCGCGACGAGGTCGAAGCTCGCCCGGTTGCTCCCCCGGCGCACCCGGCGCGGCACCAGCGGGCGCGAGTGGCGCACGGCGAGCGAACCGGCGCGGAAGGCGGCTTCGCGCGCCGGCCCCCAGGGAATTCCGAAGCGCCGCCGGATGTCGGCGGGGACGGTTCCGAGCAACAGCAGGTTCAACGCCTCGAGTCCGGGGCGCCGCTCAGGCGGGAGCGGAAGCTCGAGCGTGACCCGCGGCGCGAAGCGGCGGGCCGTGTCGGTCAGGTGGAGCTCGTCGCTTGCGAGCCGCTCGCGCCAGTAGGCGCGGAAGTCCGCGTAGGTCGCCGGCGCGTAGCCCTCCGGTATCCCGAAGAGCTCGCCGAAGAGGACGTAGTCGCTCCAGAACGCCTCGCGTTCCTCGTGCGAGAGCGGCCTGACGAGCTGTTCATAGAGCGCCTCGGCCGAGTCGAAGCTGACCGCCACGGTCCAGAGCATCAGCGCGGGGTCGGTGGCCGAGTACGGCGTCCCCGCCGGCCACGGCCCAGCCGCCTCGGGCAGCTCTCCGTGAACCTGCCCGTGGAGCGCGTGGACCCGCTCGAGGATCGTGTCGGCCTCGGCCCTGGTCCCGAACATCACGGTCTCGAAGTAGTGAGCGGTATGCACGAGGCGAGCGAACGGGCGCTCGGGATCGCGGGTGCTGAGCAGCGTGCCGGTGAAGTTGAGCGGGTGCAGCGAGCCGATCAGCAGGGCGCGCTGGCCGTAGAGCAATCCCACCGCCCGCTCGGAATGCACGCGCCGGAGGACGGAGCGCCCGCGCGGGAAGTAGCCCTCGTCGGCCATCGCAGGGACGATGGTACCGGCGGCTGCGGCTGTGGTCCGGATCACGCCGCTGCTCGACCCGCGTGGCTAGCCCGCGCCGAGCGCGAGCGTCACGTAGTACGCCGCGACCACGCTGAAGAAGACGGCGTCGAGGCGGTCGAGGACGCCGCCGTGGGCGCCGAAGAAGCGCCCGGCGTCCTTGACGTCGAGGTCCCGCTTGATCATCGACTCGAACAGGTCCCCGACGGGCGCCGCCAGCGCGACGGCGAAGCCGATCGCCAGCGCATCGAGGCCCGAGAGCCAGTCCTGGTAGAGGCCGGCGAACCAGAACGCCGCCGTGCCGCCGAGAATCCCCAGCAGCAACCCCTCGACGGTCTTGTTGGGCGAGATCACCGGGGCCAGCTTGCGGCGCCCGTAGAGCTTGCCGCCGAAGTAGGCGACCGAGTCCCCGATGAAGGTCCCGACGAGCACGTCGATCAGCAGCCCGTCGCCATGGTCGAGGTCGCGCAGCAGGACGGCGTGCGCCATCGCGAGGCCGACCCAGGCGACGCCCAGCAGCGTCGCGGCTATCCCCCAGGCGGCGTTCTCGCGCTGCGGCCGCGCGACCGCGAGCAGGAAAGTCAGCGGGAAGGCGGCCGCGAGCGCGAGCACGATCTGCTGCTGGTCGCCGTAGGTGGCGGCAAGCACCAATCCGGCCAGCGCGAGGAAGCCGGCGAGGTTGACCGGACGCGCGCGGCCCATCATCGTGTACAGCTCGTGCAGGGCGAGCACGCCGAGGGCGATCAGGCCGACCGCCAGCACGAGCCCGCCGCGGGTGACGATGAAGATCGCGAACAGCGCGGCGGGGATCGCGATGAGCACGCGCTGGGACAGGTCGCCGCCGCCCCTGCGGCGCTCGGGAGGACGGCGCTCCCGCGCGCCGCTGCGCTCGCGCTGGGCCTCGGCGCGCAGCTCGCCGGCGAGGTCGTAGGGCTCGCGCGGGGCGCTCGCTCGGGAGCGCCCCGGACGCCCGCCCGCGCGGGGCGCCGGCCCACCTCGCCCCCCGCGTCGCCGCCCTCGGCCCCCCGAGCCCATCCTCAGCGCATCCCGAAGCGGCGGCGGCGGTCGCTGAACTCGGCCAGCGCAGCCTCGAGCTCACCGCGGTCGAAGTCGGGCCACAGGACGTCGCTGAAGACGAGCTCCGAGTAAGCGCATTGCCACAGCAGGAAGTTGGACGTGCGTCGCTCGCCGCTGGTGCGGATCAGCAGCTCGGGGTCTGTCATGTCGGGCGCATAGAGCAAGTCCGCGAATTCTTCCTCCCCGCCTCCCTCGAAGCGCTCTGCGGCGGCGACGATCTCCGCCCGGCCGCCATAGTCGAAGCCGACGAAGAGGGTCATCCGCTCGTTGTCCTCGGTGGTGCGCTCAGCCCCCTCCATCCGCTCACGCAGCTCGTCGGTGATGCGGTCGCGCCGGCCGACGAAGCGCATCCGTACCCCCTGCTCGTGGAGCTCGGGGGTCTCGGACTCGATCAGCTCGGCGAACATCTTCATCAGGCCCTCGACCTCAGCCTGCGGGCGGGACCAGTTCTCGGTCGAGAACGCGTACACGGTCAGCTCAAGCAGTCCGAGCGCGACGGCGTCCTTCACGGTCTGCTTCAGGGTCTGGGCGCCGACCCGGTGGCCCTCGAGCACCGGAACGCCGCGCTCGCTCGCCCAGCGCGCGTTTCCGTCCATGATGATGGCAACGTGGTGCGCTGGCACGAGAGGAGCGGCGGCCCCGGCGGGCGCCGCCTCAGACTTCGAGGATCTCTTCTTCCTTGCCGGCGAGCAGCCCGTCGATCTCCTCGACGCGCCCGTCGGTCAGCTGCTGCAGCTCGGTCTCGGCGCGATGCTCGTCGTCCGAGCCGGCCTCGCCCGCCTCCTTCAGCTCGCGCAGGTCGTGCATCACGTCGCGGCGGATGTTGCGAACGGCGACCTTCCCCTCCTCGGCGATGCCGCGCACGATCTTGGCTAGGTCGCGCCGGCGCTCCTCGGTCAGCTCCGGGATCGTCAGCCGGATCAGGTTGCCGTCATTCGAGGGGGTGAGCCCGATGTCCGACTCGAGGATCGCCTTCTCGATCGCCGATATCGAGGTCTTGTCGTAGGGCGTGATCGTCAGCAGGCGAGCCTCGCTCGCGGACACGTTCGCGAGCTGCTGCAACGGTGTCTGGACGCCGTAGTAGTCGACCTCGATCCGGTCGAGCAAGTGCGGCGAGGCCCGGCCGGTGCGGACGGTCGAGAACTCGTTGCGGGTCGCGTCGACGGACTTGGTCATCCGCTCCGCCGCGTCCTCCAAGAGCTCCTGGATCAAGAAGAAACCACCGTCCCCACGCGCTCGCCGCACACTATCCGGTCGATGTTGAGCTCGTCCTCCATGTTGAAGACGTGGATCGGCAGGGCGTTGTCCATGCACAGGGACAAAGCGGTCGAGTCCATCACCGCCAGCCGGCGCTCGATCGCCTCCCGGTGCGAGAGCTCCGCGATGAAGTTGGCGTCGGGCGTCTCGCGCGGGTCGGCGTCGTAGACGCCCTCGACGCCGTTCTTGGCCATCAGGATCGCGTCGGCCCGGATCTCGAGCGCCCGCAGCGCGGCCGCCGTGTCGGTGGTGAAGAACGGGTTGCCGGTCCCGGCCGCGAAGATCACGGTCCGCCCGCGTTCGAGGTGCCGGATCGCGCGCCGGCGGATGTATGGCTCGGCGACCTCGGAGATCGTGATCGCCGACTGGACGCGGGTGCGAGCGTCGAGGCGCTCGAGCGCGTCCTGGAGCGCGAGCGCATTGAGCACGGTGGCGAGCATTCCCATGTAATCGCCCGTAGCGCGGTCCATCCCCTCGGCGGCCGCGGCCAGCCCGCGGTAGATGTTGCCTCCTCCGACGACGACGGCAACCTCGACTCCGCGGTCGCTCACGTCCTTGATCTGAGCGGCGATCGCCGCGATCCGGACCGGGTCGGCTCCGTACTCGAGCTCGCCCATCAGGGCCTCCCCCGAGAGCTTCAACAGGATCCGGTGGAAGACCGGCGTGCCGGCCCGATCGCCGTTCCCGCCGGACACGACCCCTACTCCTCCCCGACCGCGAAGCGCGTGAAGCGTCGCACGACGACGTTCTCGCCCGTCTTGGCCGCCATCTCCGCACGCAGCTGCTCGATCGTCTTGCCTTCGTGCTTGTCGCCGTTGACGTGCTCCTGCTCGAGCAGCACGACCTGCTCGAGCCACTTGCGCAGCCGCCCCTCGGCGATCTTCGCCTGGACGTCCTCCGGCTTGCCGTCGGCGGCGGCCTGCTCGCTGAAGACGCGCAGCTCGGCCTCGCGCGCATCTCCCGGAACCTCGTCGGCGGACACGTACAGCGGGGCGGCGGCGGCGACGTGCAAGGCCAGCTCGCGCGCGAACTCGATGAAGTCGTCGTTGCGGGCTACGAAGTCCGTCTCGCAGTCGACCTCGACCAGGACGCCGATCTTCGAGCCGGCGTGAATGTAGCTCGCGACGACGCCCTCCGACGCAGCCCGCTCGCCGCGCTTTGCGGCCTTCGCCTGGCCCTTGACGCGCAATAGCTCGATCGCGGCCTCGACGTCGCCGTCGGTCTCGGCGAGTGCCTGCTTGCAGTCCATCATCCCGGCGCCGGTCCGGTCGCGCAGGGCCTTGACGTCGCCCGCGGTGACGGTCGCGCCGGCCATCAGGAGTCCTCGTCCGGGCTGAAGCTGCGCCGCTCCTCGGGCGCCACCTCTGCCGGCTCCGGCTGCGGCGCAGCCTGGGGCGCCGGCCTGGGCGCCCCGGCTTCCTCGGCGGGCCCCGCGGCCTCCGCGGCCGCCTGCTCCTCGGCCTGCTTGCGAGCGCGCTCCTCCGCCTCGACCCGGGCCTGCTCCTCCGCCGCCCGGACCGCCTCCTCCTCGCGCTGGCGGACCGCGGCCTCCTCCTCAGCCCTGAACGCGCTCGCGCGCTCGCCGACGACATCGGCGACCGCGTCGATGATGATCTTGCACGAGCGGATCGCATCGTCGTTGCCGGGGACCAGCATGCTGATCGGGTCGGGGTCGCAGTTGGTGTCGGTGAGCCCGATCATCGGGATGCCCAGGCGAGCGCCCTCGCGCACGGCGATCTCCTCGGTCTTCAGGTCGACGACGAGCATCGCGTCGGGCACGCGCTGCATGCCGGAGACGCCGCCGAGGGTCAGCTCGAGCTTGTCGCGCTCCTTTACCGCGCCGATCCGCTCACGGGTGGGCAGCAGGTCGAGTGTCCCGTTCTCAGTCCAGTCGCGCAGGTCGTGCAGCCGCTTGATCCGCTTCGAGATCGTGTCGAAGTTGGTCAGCAGGCCGCCCAGCCAGCGGTGGTTGACGTAGGGCATCCCCGCTCGTTCGGCAGCTTCGGCGACTGCGTCGCGCGCCTGCTTCTTGGTGCCGACGAACAGGACGTTGCCGCCTCTGGCGGCCACGTCGCCGGCGAACTCCTGCGCGCGGGCGAGGAATTCGACCGTCTGCTGCAGGTCGATGATGTGGATGCCGCCGCGCTCACCGTGGATGTAGCGGCGCATCTTCGGGTTCCACCTCCGGGTCTGATGCCCGAAATGGACGCCCGCTTCCAGCAGGTCCTTGATCGTTACCTCGGCCAACTGCGACTCCCTTGTCTCGTCTCGCTCGCGCCTCGGCCGGTCCGCGGACCCGGGGCCGGCATTCGGCCGGTTGACCCGGGCAGGGCCGCGTCGTACAGAAGCGCCTGGTCGTGTGAGCCGTCCTCGAACGCCTCGAGGGCGGCTGCGCGGCCACGTGGCTGCGCGCGCGAAGCTTAGTGCCCGGCCCGAGAAATAGACGGGGCGGCCCTAAAGCCGCCCCGTTCTATTGATTCAGCCTCCGTCTGGCCCTTCGGAGACTGGGTCCCGCCTTGCCGCGTCGAGTGAACGACGCAGATCGGCGGGTGGTTTGGACTCGCAGACGAGATCTTCCCCGATCAGCGGATGCGTAAACCGCAGATTCGAGCTGTGTAAGAATTGGCGCGTTAACCCAAGTACACGCCCGGCGGCCTCGCCCCCGTAGCGGGCGTCGCCGCACACCGGATGCCCGATCGCCGCCAGGTGAGCGCGAATCTGGTGTGTGCGGCCAGTCTCGAGGCGAACGCCGAGCAGTGTCGCGTGCGGCAGCTCCTCGACCGTCCAGAAATGCGTCACCGCCTGGCGCGGCCGGTCGGTGCGCGTCGAGACGGCCGTCCGCTGCCGCGAGTCCCGGCCGAGTGGAGCATCAACGGTCCCCCGCTCGGCACCCGGTCGACCGTGGACGAGCGCCAGGTACTCGCGCTCGATCTTCCGGGCCCGCAGCATCCGCGTCAGCGCGCCGTGGGCTACTTCGGACTTGGCGACGATCAGCAGCCCGGAGGTGTCGCGGTCGAGGCGATGGACGATCCCCGCGCGCTCGGGCGGCCCGCCCGCCGCGCGCCCCGCGAGCGCCTGCGCCAGCGTGCCGCTGAGATTGCCGGCCCCGGGATGGACGACGACCCCGGCGGGCTTGTCGACCACCATCAGGTGCTCGTCTTCGAGCACCACGTCGAACTCGGCCACAGGAGCGTCGTCAGGGAGCCTCGAAGCAACGCGCACGACGATCCGCTCGCCCGCCGCAACCCGGTCGCGCTTGCGACGCGACTCGCCCTCCACCTCGACGCTCCCCTGCTCGATCAGTCGCTGGGCCTGCGCGCGCGATGCGACCTCGGGCAGCGTGGCGAGCGCGGTGTCGAGTCGCATCCCCTCGTGCTCGGCCCCGGCCCGGAGCTCGAACGTGGTCACGACCGGCTCCCCTCGGCGACGTAGAGCAGCCCCAGAACACCCAGCACGATCGCCGTATCGGCGACGTTGAACGCGGGCCACGCGATCGGGTCGATGAAGTCGATCACCGCACCCTCGCGCGCCCGGTCGGCGAGATTTCCGAGCGCGCCGCCGAGGATCATCCCGGCGGGCAGCCACAGCCACGGCGTCGCGGCCCTGAGCGCGAAGAATGCGAGCAGCCCGGCGAGCGCGACCGCGGTCATGATTACGAGCAGCACTCCCCCCTCGGAGAGGAAGCCGAAGGCCACGCCTTCGTTGCGGACGTTGGTGAGGTCGAGGCCGAGGAAGACGTTGCGCATCTCGCCCGGAACCAGCGAGGCGACTGCCAGCTGCTTCGTGGCCTGGTCGAGGAACACGACCGCGCCGACGACGATCGCGGCGTAGCGCCAGGCGGCTCCCCGGCCCGTGCGAGGGTCGCGGTCTGTGTCCGTTGCCATCGGGCCGGCGACGTGCGAGGCGACCCGCGCTCTACCCGCGCACGATGCTGACGATCAGGCCGCCCACGATCAGGAGCACGAGGGTCCCGACCATCGGCGTCAGGTCGAGCGCGGCGGGCCCGAGCCGAACCGGCGGTAGGAAGCGGCGGAAGAGGTTGAGGTAGGGGTCGGTCACGTCGCGGACGAAGGTGAGCAGCGCGTCGGAGACGCGGTGGTAGGGAATCCGCGGGAAGAAGCTGACGATCACGGCAATGAAGATCAGCGCGACGTAGACGATCAGCAGCGTCTGGAGGTAGTCGGCGACATCGCCGCGCGTGAGCGCGACCACGATCATCGGGTGACCCCCTCGACGACGGTGTCGACGGCCGCGTGGAGGCCCTCGCGCTCGAGCACCTCGAGGCCGCGCTCGGTCAGCCCGCCGGGGGTCGCCACGCGCACCCGCAGCGCGGCGGCGTCGTGGTCGTGCGTGCGCAACCATGCCGCGGTTCCGCCCATCGTCTCGACCACCATGTGGGCGGCCGCCTCGCGATCGAGCCCGTGACTTGCACCCGCCGTGATGAGGTCCTCGGCCATCTGCGCCAGGAAGGCGGGGCCGCAGCTCATCAGCGCCATAGCGGGCTCTATCAGGGGCTCGTCGAGCTCGATCAGCGTGCCGAGGCGTCCGAAGAGGCCGCGCACGCCGGCCTCGGGGCCCTGCGAGGCCCGTGTCCCGGCGGTGTAGCAGAGCACCCCGGCCCCGACCTCGACCGGGATGTTCGGGATGAAGCGGTAGACGGCGGCTTCCGGATAAGCCGCCTCGAGCTCCGCGATCCGCACCCCGGCGAGGATCGACGCGACCGCGGAGGCGCTGCCAGCCTCGGCGGCCACCTCGGCGAGTTGAGCCGGCTTGTGGCACAGCACGACGAGGTCGGCCTGCTCCGCGACTTCGGCGCCGGAGCCAAGCGCCGTGCCGCCGACCTCCTCGGCAAGCGCGCGAGCGCGTTCCGGGACGGCGTCGGCCACCAGCACCGGCTCGCCCCATCCGCGCGCGAGCGCCGAGGCCATGCTCCCCGCACCGATCAGTCCGATTCTCATGAGCCGGCGAAGCTTACGTCGGCCCGTCAGGACTGGTTGAAGAAGCCCTTCTCGATCAACTCGGCGCGTTGCTCGGCCGAGACCTCGACGTTGCGCGGGGTCAGCATGAAGACCTTGTCGGCGACGCGCTGCATCCCGCCGTCGAGGGCGTAGGTGAGGCCCGAGGCGAAGTCGATCAAGCGCTTCGAGAGGTCGCTGTCGGTGCCCTGCAGGTTGAGGATCACCGGGACGTCCTCCTTGTACTGGTCGGCGATCTGCTGGGCGTCGTTGAAGCTCTTGGGCACGACCAGGTGCATCTGGCCCTCGGAGCGGCCGTTGCCGCCGACGGCGCGCAGTGTGCGCGTCTCACGCGCGGGAGCCGGCGCCTCGTCGGAGAAGATGTCGTCGAAGTCGTCGCGGCCGCGGCGCTTCAGGCGGCGCACGTTCGGCCGCTCGCGGTAGCGATCCTCGATCTCCTCCTCGGGCTCGACCTCGGGCTCGGTGACCGGGTAGTGCTCATCATCCTCGGCAAGGCCGAAGTAGACGAGCGCGCGGTGCCATGTGTCGCGAAGCGCCATTGTGCGGTTTGTTCGCCCACCGGCCCGAAAACCCTTCGTCCCGGCAAGGCGGCGCCCTCTAGCGTATCGCCCGGGGTGGGCTCTGAAGCGACAAAGCGGCCGGTGACCGTCGAGCGTGGCGGTTTTACGCTCGCTGGCGCGGCGGTGGGTGCCGAGACCGGCGTCCCGCTGGTCCTGCTCCACGGCCTGACGGCGACGCGGCGATACGTGGTGATGGGCTCGCAGGCGCTCGAGCGGGCCGGCCACGTGGTCGTCGCCTACGACGCTCGCGGCCACGGCGCGTCGGGATCCCCTGGGGAGCGCTCGGCCTACCAGTACACCGACCTGACCGGAGACCTGAGCGCCGTCCTCGACGAGATCGGATCTGCGCGTGCGGTGCTCGTCGGCGGCTCGATGGGCGCCGCGACCGCGATGGCCCTCGCGCTCGGTCAACCGGAGCGCGTAGCCGCGCTGGTCCAGATCACCCCCGCCTACGCCGGGAGCCCCGACGAGCGCCCGGAGGTCGCCGCGGGATGGAAGCGATTGGCCGACGGGCTCGAGCGGGGCGGAGTCGAGGGGTTCGTTGCCGCCTCGGAGTGGCCGCCCGCCTTCGCCGGCAGCGCTCGTGAGGCCGCGCGCCAGCGCCTCGCGCGCCACCGCGACCTTGCCGCTGTCGCGGACGCCCTGCGCGTGGTCCCGGGCTCGGCCGCCTTCGACGGCCTCGAGCGCCTGCGTGAGGTCGAGCAGCCCGTGCTGGTGGTCGGCAGCCGAGACGAGGGCGATCCGATGCATCCGCTGGCGGTCGCCGAGCGCTACGCCGAGCTGCTGCCCGACGCCGAGCTGATCGTCGAGGATGCGGGGAGCCCGCCCTTGGCGTGGCAGGGTGTGCAGGTCTCGCGCGCGATCACGGGGTTTCTCCGGCGCGCTGGGCTGGCGCCCGGCGATCAGCCGTAGAGGACGCTGCCGAGGCGGACGATCGTCGCCCCCTCCGCGACGGCTGCCTCGAAGTCCTGCGTCGTCCCCATCGAGAGCTGCTCGAGGTCGTTGTCTGCCGCCAGCGAGGCGAGGCGCGCGAAATGGGGGCGGCTGGTCTCAGGGTCCGCGGTCGGCGGCGGCATCGTCATCAGGCCCGCGATGGCGACCGGCGAGGCCTCGAGGTAGCGCGGCAGCTCGTCCGGCGCGATCCCGCCCTTGCCCTCCTCTGCCGCGACGTTCACCTGCAGCAGCACCGCGCGTGCCGGGTGGCTCTCGAGCTTGCGCAACGCCGACTCGGTGGCGACGGAGTGGATCAGGCGCACGGCCGGAGCGATGTCGCGCACCTTGCGGCTCTGCAAGGTGCCGATGAAGTCCCACTCGAACAGGTCGCCGTGCAAGTCCTGTTTGGCGAGCAGGTCCTGAGCGCGGTTCTCCCCCACCAGCCGAATGCCGGCCTCGGCGAGCGCCGGCAGGTCGGCGGCCGCGACGTACTTCGTGGCCGCGCAGACCTCGATCGCGGTCGGGTCGCCGCCGGCCGCGGCGATCCGCTCGTGGACGCGCTCGAGGTTGCCGCGTACGCGTTCGGGGTCGAGGCTGCCGGGCGGCCGCGCGGTCATCCCGCGGACCCCGCGGGTGCCCTGGTGCTCATCAGGTCCGCCACACGACTCCACCCTGGCGCCCGCTGACGCCCTGATCGCGCCGGTGGGAGAAGAAGAGGTCGGTTCGGCAGGAGGTGCAGAAGTCGACCTCCTGGATGTCGGCAACGCCCGCGGCCGCGAGCTTGTGCCGCGCGACCGCCCGCAGGTGCAGCATCCCGTGGCCCTGACGGGCCTCGCCGGCCGCGACGACTCCGTCGAGGCCGGC
>Ga0136620_10001531_pt1 | contig 11038 bp, 10 predicted proteins | sample AntDrymUQ4162106_2_FD_104806 | JGI IMG/M metagenome (GOLD analysis project Ga0136620, IMG submission 104806) | Polar desert sand microbial communities from Dry Valleys, Antarctica - metaG UQ416 (21.06) | ecosystem: Environmental > Terrestrial > Soil > Desert | place: Antarctica: Dry Valley... | reverse complement strand
GTCGCGGTAGGCGTAGACGAGCGAGTGCTCGACCTGCTCCTTGGCGTACTTGTAGCTCGACTTCTTGAGCCCCCAGTAGCCCTTCGCCTGGCCGAGGACCTTGCGGCGCTTCTTGCGCGCGTGAACCGATCGCTTGACCCTCGGCATCTACCTCAGCCCCAACAGGCGCTTGATCCGCGGAACGTCCGTCGCCGAGACGGGATGATCCTTACCGAAGCTTCGCTTCCGCTTCGGCGACTTGTGCTCCAGGTTGTGGCTCTTCATCGCGTGCCGGCGCATCAGCTTGCCGCTGCCCGTCACCTTGAAGCGCTTCTTCGCTCCGCTCGCTGTCTTCGCCTTTGGCATCAATCTGCACTCCTGCGTTTTTCGTGGGGCCGAGCAGCATCACCATGTTGCGACCGTCGAGCAGCGGTGGCGACTCGACCACCGCGAACTCCTTGATCTCCTCGGCGAGACGCATCAGCAGGTCGCGGCCCCGCTCCGGGTGCAGGTTCTCGCGACCCCGGAACATGATCGTGACCTTGACCTTCGCACGCTGGTTCAGGAAGCGCACGACGTGGCCCTTCTTCGTCTCGTAATCGTGGATGCCGATCTTCGGCCTGAACTTGATCTCCTTGACGTTGATCTGCTGCTGGTGCTTGCGGGCGAGCTTGGCCTTCTGCTCCTGCTCGTAGCGGTACTTGCCGTAGTCCATCACCCGCGCCACGGGCGGATCCGCCTGCGCCGCGACCTCGACCAGGTCGAGCCCCTTGGAGTACGCGTACTCGCGGGCCTCTTCCGTCGTCTTGATCCCGATCTGCTCGCCGTCCTCGCCCACGAGCCGCACCTGCGGCACGCGGATGTTCTCGTTGATCCGGTCCTGCGGCTGCGGGACGCGCCGGTCTTCGGGGCGCCGCCTCGGTCTCAAAGGCTCGTCACCAAGCTGATTGGATCCTTTCTACGAACGACAAAAACCGCTGCGTGCAGCGGTCCACGTGGCTCACGTCCAACCGGCTCGGTTGAACCCCGCGAGCGTCTGGGCCCGGGAGGTGAGGGGCAGTGGTCCGCTCCTGCTTGTTCAGGGGCTGATCGTAGCAACAGCCGCGCGGAAGTCGGCGAGGAGTTGCTCCAGGCTCTTCGTGGACTGCCCGCCGCCGTGCTCACGCACCGCGAGCGCCTCGTCCGACTCGCGGTCGCCGTAGACGACCGTGTACGGGATCTTCTGGAGCTCGGCGTCGCGGATCCGCTTGCCGACAGTTTCGTCGCGCTCGTCCATGTCGACGCGGAAGCCCGCGCCTTCAAGCCGCGCGTGCAGCGTGCCCGTGGCCTCCCGGTGCTGCTCGCCGACCGGGAGCAACCGCACCTGCACTGGGGCGAGCCAGAACGGGAAGGCGCCGCCGTAGTGCTCGGTGAGGATGCCGATGAAGCGCTCGAACGAGCCGAAGAAGGCGCGGTGGATAACGAACACCGGATGCTCCTGGTTGTCGTCGCCCATGTAGGTCAAGCCGAAGCGCGCCGGCATCTGGGCGTCCAGCTGGATCGTGCCGAGTTGCCACGAGCGGTCGAGCACGTCCGTCATATGAAGATCGATCTTCGGGCCGTAGAACGACCCCTCGCCTTCGCCGACGAAGTACTGGATAGCGTGCCGGTCGAGGGCGCGAATCAGCTCTCCCTCGGTGAAGTCCCACTCCTCGTCAGTGCCGAGCTTGTTGTCCGGACGGGTCGAGAGCTCCGCCCGAGGCTCGAGGCCGAACAGGCCGTAGACGTCCTTCAGGTACTCGAGCGTGCCGTCGAGCTCGGAGTCGATCTGTCCGCGCGTGCAGAAGATGTGCGCGTCGTCCTGCGTCACGTAGCGGACACGCGTCAACCCGTGCAGCGCCCCGGCGAGCTCGTTCCGATGGAGAGGCGCCGCCTCGGCGTACCGCAACGGCAGATCACGGTAGCTCCGCACGGCGCTGCCGTAGAGCAGCATGTGCCCCGGGCAGTTCATCGGCTTGATCGCGTAAAGCTGCTCCTCGCCGTCGGGCGTATCAGCATTGCCGAGCGGGATGAGGAACATGTTTTCGCGGAACTTCTCCCAGTGTCCGGACCTGACCCAGAGCGTCTTGTCGTAGATGAGCGGAGTCTTCACCTCCGAGTAGCCGCGCCGTGCGTTCTCGCGGCGGCGCAGTTCTTCGAGGGTGTTGTAGATCATCATCCCCTTCGGATGCCAGAACGGCGAGCCGGGTGAGTGTTCGTCGAAGTGGAAGAGGTCGAGCTCGCGGCCGAGCTTGCGGTGGTCGCGCCCCCTCGCCTGCTCGAGCCGCTCGAGGTGCGCGTCGAGGTCGGCCTGGGAGTAGAACGCCGTCCCGTAGATCCGGGTCAGCTGCGTGTTGCGCTCGTCGCCGCGCCAGTAGGCGCCGGCGAGCGAGGTGAGCTTGATCGCCTTGATCGGCTTCGAGTCCTGCAGGTGCGGGCCTCGGCAGAGATCGGTGAACCCTTCCTGGCTGTAGAGGGAGATCGCCCCCTCGGCCGTCTCCACCAGCTCGACCTTGTACGGCTCGTTCTCCTCCAGGAAGCGCTGGCGCGCCTCCGCAGCGGTGATCTCCTCTCGCTGCCACGTGCGACCCTCCGCCAGCAGGCGGCCGATCTCCTCCTCGATCCGCTCGAGCTCCTCCTCGCGGATCGCCTCGGGGAACTCGAAGTCGTAGTAGAAGCCGTGCTCGATCGGCGGGCCGATCGCGATCTTCACACCGGGGTAGAGCCGGCGGACGGCCTCGGCGAGCAGGTGCGCCGCAGAGTGGCGGAGGACGTGGAGCGCGTCCGGATCGGATCCGTCACGCGTGGTCAGGAACTGGATCGGCTGCCCGTCCTGGAGCGGCAGGCGCACGTCCTGCACGGAGCCGTTGCTCCGCACGAGCACGGCCTGCTCGGCCAGCTTCGGGCCGATCGCGCGGGCGGCGTCGAGGCCGGTCGCGCCGTCGGGAAGTTCGAGTTCGGTGGAGTCGGGGAGAACGACCTTCATGACGACTCAGGATACTCAGTCAGGTGGTACCGACTCCTCCGCGGAGCATCCGCGCGAGGACGACCGGAACGACGAGCTGGAGGGATCGCCGGTGCCCGATCCCGAGGAGGAGCAGGGCGACGGCGAGGACGTGCCGGGCGCGGACTGAACCACCGTTTTACCGCCCTCGCCGCGGGTACCACTCGGGAACCCAACCAGGGAGGAGAGACATGCATCACACCCATTCGATTCGCGAGACGATGACGTCGAACCCGACCACCGTCGAGCCGGGAACGACTGCGCAGAAGGCGGCCGAGCTGATGAAGTCCAAGGACGTCGGCTCGCTGCCGGTCGTCGAGGGCGACCGGCTCGTCGGGATGGTCACCGACCGCGATCTGGCGCTCCGCCTCGTCGGCGAGGGCAGGAGCGTGGACACGCCGGTGGGCGAGCTCGCCTCCAAAGACGTCGTCACGGTCGACCCTCAGCAAGAGCTCCAGGAAGCTGTCCGGCTGATGTCCGAGCACCAGCTGCGCCGGCTGCCCGTCTGCGAGGAGGACGGCCGCCTCGTCGGCATCCTCGCCCAGGCCGACGTGGCGCAGGTCGGTCACGACGAGCTCACGGGCGAGGTCGTCCAGAAGATCTCCAACTAGATGCTTGATCGGTAATTGGGGTGTTGCCGGGGACGGCTCAGACCAAGCAGCGCGTCGTGATCGAGCGGTGCGCGTACCGGTAGTACGTGTGCCGGTCGAGCGCGGCGCGCTGCGCAGTGTCTGGGCCGCCAGCCGGTGGTGCCGTAATTATCGATCGAGCATCTGGGCCGGCCGACCGGGCCCTTGACGCGGTGCTCGTCGTTCCCGCTGCTTGACTGCGAGCGCGAATCGCGCATAGATGACAGGCCGGGGCCCCCGTTGCGGCGGGGGCCCGAAACCCGAGTAGGGTAGGTACTCCCTCGCTCTGGAAGGAGCACCCATGTCCCTCATGGACAAGATCAAGTCGATGTTCTCCGGCGGTTCCGACGATCACGACCACGACCACGCCGGCTCGCATCACCCGCACGAGGATCTCGCCGGGGGCGACGTCCCGCCCGCGCCGGTCGACCCGATCGGCACGCCGGCTGCGACACCGCCCCCGGCCGATCGCGACCAGCAGCTCTAGCCTCCGCGCGAGGCACACTGCTCCAGGCGAAAGCCCCGCGAGAGCGGGCTTCGCCGGGGCGGTGCCGACCCGGACCACAAGCCGCGACCTTCGAGCGAGGCTCAGGATTAAGGCACACGCGGTCGGGAACCATTAGTGTGGCTCGTGCGACGAGCCCTATCGTTTTCGTCGGAATCGCTCGGAGGAGTGCGCATGGAAACCCCGACCTTGATCGACCGGGTAGACAAGCTGATCGAAGACCGCGAGGCACCTGGCTGGGGCAGCCCGCGCCTGTCGGTGACACCAGCCCCTCTTGCAGTTCAACGACTTGCCGCGGAGATCGCGACACTCGAGGACGTCGTGCGGGAGATGGCGCTCGAGCTGCAGAAGCTCGCGAGCAGGTCCTAGGTCGTCCTCGACTCAGCCGAGGGAAGGCGGGTCGCCCACGGGCGGTTTCTTCACGCCTGGTTTTGATGCATCGGAACTGACGGCGTGCACGTCGACCGCAGCGCCTGGCGTCACCTTCTACATTCTCTTTACCCCCCGGCGAGGCTAGGAACCCGATTGGGGGCGTCCCGGGCCTGCCCAGGACGCCCTCGTCATCTGGAGCCTGTCCGGGGCGGCAACCTGGGAACGCCGGATCGACCGTGGCCCAATCCTGGCCTAAACGCCTGAGAACCAGCCCTCGCAGCCAAGCCGTCAGTGGACCGTCGTGCATTCGCAAACCCGCATGGCTGCGTTCCTCGCGGAATCCGGCACTGCGTGCGAGCACGTAGACGAGCTCGTGACGCGGGATCGCGCGCGCCGCCATCCCGCTGATTAGGCCCTCGGCGAACGCGACCGCGCTCAGCGCCTCGATCTCGACGCCGTCCTCAACCGGGATCGCCTCGACGACCGACCCCGTGAAGCGCGGGATGCGCTTGTCGCCGTACTGCGCGACCACAGCCAGGCCGGCGAAGTAGTCGATCGCCCCCGGCGCGCGCTCGAGATCGACGACGAGGCGCGCCTTCGGGACGGTGTTCATCCGGCTGCGCATGTTCGCGCGGACGAGCGCGACGCCGACGTCGACAGGCCCGAAGTAGACAGCGCTCCGACTGCGGGCCGCGATCAGCCCGAGAGCATCAAGGTCGGTGTCCATCCTCACCCTCTTCCCTCGTAGCCTCCTCCGACGCGTCTTCCGCCGAAGACGCTTCGTCCGTCTCGCCGTTGGCCGACGTCCCTCCCTCCGCCGGGGCCCGCCCAGCGCGGTGTCGGCCGTTGCGACGCCTGAGAGCCACCAACGGCAGGCTCGCCCTCGACTCTGGTCGCGCTTTCTTCAGTCGCCTCGAGCAGGAAGCGCGACTGTCGCAGCGCGCGCAGCAGAGTCACGCTGCTATTGAGCGGGAACGGGTCGAACGACGCGGGCCCCATGTCGATGCGGCCCTTGGAAGTGTCGACGTCGGCGAGCATCAGCCCCGGCGCGCCGTCGAGGACCTCGACCGCGAGCCGGCGCAGCGTCAGCGTCGCCTCACTGATCCGCTCCTCGTATGCCTGGAGCTGCCGGCCGATCAGCCGCTGGCCGACCAGCACGCCCTTGCCCATCGTCGAGATCAGGTCGATGTCGTTCGTGACCTCGGCGACCTCACCCCGTAGCGCAGCGATCGCATCCGGGTCGTTGGCGATGCCGTCGGCGGTGGCGGCGAAGCCGCCGCGCTCGAGTTTGCCAACCGCGACGAGCAGGCGAAACGGCGCCTTCATGCACTCCTCGGCGATCGCCCGCTCGATCGCGACCAACCCCTCGCTGCCGTCGTCGAAGTCCTCTCGCGTGCCGCAAGACGTCGCCAGGGAGATCGCTGGCGAGCTTGCCGAGCGCCACCGCCGCCCGGTTCAGATCGCCCGCGACGCGCTTCGGCGAGGGCGGGTTCTTCCCGGCCAGGCGCGTGAGCGTCGCTTTCAGTTGAGCGTAGAGCCCGACGAGCCGTGCGTAAGGCGCCGCCTGGGCGAGCCGGTTCAGCAGCGCGTTCGCACGACGAGCATCGGCGAGCTCATCGCCGGTGACCTCGCGCAGGATGTCGAGCTCGCCCTTCGTCCCGGGTCGCGACGGCGGCACCGAAGCGACCAGCCACCAGTGCTCCTTGCCTGCCTCCATCCGACTAGTGTGCCCGTGGCTCTGGATCGAACGGCTCGGGCTTGATTTAACCGCGCATCTCAGCGCGAAAATGATCTGGAGCGACGACGACGAACATGGCCGGGTTACGGGCGGCGCGTCACTCAGCCTCGCCCTCCACGCGGGGGTCGTGGCTCCAGCCCGGCCGCGTCGACGTCGGCTTCCAGTCGCCGACGCCCATGAGCTGCAGGTGACCGGCTGCGTGCGTCGCCGACGACTGCGCCTGGCCGAGCCTGGCTCCCGCCCGCACGCCGAGCACGAGGCCTTCGTTCGCCATCTCGAGGATCTCGTGCCCCGTGCGCGCGTACTTGAGCAGCCGGCGCTCGAGCTCGAGGAGGACGATGTCGAGCGCGGCGAGCAGCTCGTCGTTCGGCACGCCGTCGAGGTGGTCCCGGATCTCGTCGGCGAAGCGACGCGGTTCGTCGGGCATCTCGGCCATCAACCTCTTCCTTTCGTGTAGGGATTTTTCCGTCGATTCATGCTAATCTCCGTGCATGCCAATCGGTCCCTGGGAGCTTCTCATCATCCTGTTATTCGTGCTCCTGTTCTTTGGCGCGAAGAGACTGCCGGAGATGGGACGGGCGCTCGGCTTCGGAATGCGCGGGTTCAAGGAAGGCATCGCCGGCGATCGCGACGACGAGCTGGAACAACCGGTCGTGACCCGCGTCGAGCCGGGGATCGATGAGGAATCGGCCCCAAAGCGTTCGCGCGTTCGCGCGTCGCAGTAGCGGTTCCCGGCGCGCTCACCTGTGGCCAACCCACTGCTTGCGCTGCTCGCCGCCCGCGCGCTGCCGCAGGCGCGGCAGGTCGTGCGGGCGGTCAGGCTGGCCGATACTTTGCGGGACCTGCGGGAGCAGTTTGACGATCTCGAAGCCCAGGTGGCGCGGATGGAGTCACTCGACCGACGCGTGACGGCACTGGAGCAGCGCCTCGAAGACCTCGGCGAGGCGCACCTGACCGCGCGACGAGCACGGTCCTCGAAGAGCTAGACGCCGGCCGCCTCTGCCTGCTCGCCGCGCGCGAGCCCGAGCACCGCCGGCGCGCCGCCGGCGACGTCGGAGGCGATCCTGCCCTCGGCGTCGACGAGGATGCCCATGGGCGTGCCGCTGGCGCCGAACGACGCCCCCACCGTGAACGCGTCGTCGAGGACGATCGCGTCCGTCCGGATGCCCATCTCGCGGTTCGCCTCCGGGGTCCCGGTGGAGACGAGCAGCACCTCCGGCGCGTCCGGGGGACGCTCGCCGAGCCAGCCGTTGAGATCGTCCACCATGCGACTGCAGAAGCCGCAGCCCGGGTTCCAGAAGACGAGGAGCGCCTCCTTGCCGCGATAGTCGGCGAGCCGCACCGTGCTGCCGTCGAGATTCGGCAGCTCGAAGCCGGGCGCCTCGTCGCCGCGCGCGGCTGCCGGCGGAGGCGCCTGCGGCTCGGCGCCCTCGAGACCGAGGAGCGCGAGTACCTGCGGGCCGCCGACGGCGAGGTCGGACGCCACCCGCCCGTCTCTGTCGATGCGGATCGCGGTCGGCATGCCGGGCGCGCCGAACGAGTTGCCGACGTCGAAGCCCGAGTCGAGCAGCACGGACGAGCGGAGCCCCATCGCCTCGTTGGCCTCCGTGCTGTCGGTCGAGACCAGCAGCAGCTTCGGCGCGTCCTCGGGCGGATCGGCCTCCCACGCCTTCACGTCCTCGAGGATCTGGCTGCAGAAGCCGCAGCCCGGATCCCAGAAGAGAACGACGGTCTCGCTGCCGCGGAAGCCGGCGAGGTTCACGGTCCTGCCCCTGAGATCGCGGAGCCGCACGGCGGGGGCGGGATCTCCGACCCGCAGCGTCACGGCGGGCGGGGCCGGCGCGGGCTCGGCGGCGGCCGCACCGTTGCGGCTGCCGTTCGGCGACGCTGCCGGGGTGGCCTGGGTCGCGGGGGCGGGCGCCTGCGGCGGAGCACTGCCGCCGACGGTGCGCGCCACGAGGGCTCGAATCGCTTCGGCGCCGGCCGCCACCGGGCTGCCGACGGTTCCGTCGGAGCGGACGACGACCGCGCTCGGCGTGCCGTCCGCCTCGTACGCCTCCGCGACCTCGCGGTCCTCCTGGAGAAGGACGTTGATGAGGCCGTGCTCCGCGGTCTTGGGCCGGTTCTCGTCGGGCGTGCCGCGGCTGACCGGCACGACGAGCAGCGTCGCGGAATGGTTGCGCTGCCACGCCCCGAGCTCGGGCAGGAGCGCGTTGCAGGGGACGCAGTTCGGGTCGGTGAACGCGAGCAGCACGTCCCTGCCGACCGAGAGGAGCGCGTCCAGCGTCATGGTCTCGCCGTGGAGACCGGAGAGGTTGAAGCGAGGCGCCTCCGAGCCGACCGGCAGACCGCCTGCCGCCTCGGGCGCCGGCTCACCGGCGAGCGCGGCAGCGCCGCCCTGCGAGCGCTCGAGCGCCTCGATTCGCAGCAGCAGCCGCCCGTTCTGGCGGACGAGGTTCAGCAGCAAGGCCGCCTCGACCGCGACCACGACCGCGAGCAGCCCGCCGGCGACTGCGGTGACGAGCTGCGCCGTCGTCAGATCACCGAGCCACGCAATCGCGCTGGCGCCGGCGTCGTCGATGCCGAACGCGACGACGAATGCGGCCGCGAGGGCCAGGGCGCCGTTTCGCAGCAGCGTCGGCCGGCCCGCCGGCGAAGAGTGGAGCTGACCGAAGCAGTGGCAGTCGGGGGTGCGGCCGCGTGCGAGATTGACGCCGATCGCGGCGCAGAACGCGAGCAGCAGCGCGAGCGCGCCCACGGCGCCCCACCAGGCGGTGGCGGTGGGGATCAGCGCGGCCGCGACGGCGAGCTCGGCGAGCGGGAGCAGGAGGGCGAAGGGCGCCGCGAGCCGTGCGGGAACGCCGAAGTTGCGCACGGTCTCCCGCGTCCCGGCCAGGTCGAGAAGCTTCGCGGCTCCCGCGACGGCGAGAACGGCCGCCAGCAGCAGTCGCGCGAGGAGAAGGGCCGCTCCCATTCAGCGAATTATGCGCGAGCCCTAGAGAGTTTGCGAGGGCGCCGCTGTTGCTAGGTGCACCGGCCGCTCCTGCATGAGTTGCAGCACTGGTTGTTGTTGCTGCAGATCGCGTCGGTGGCCCGCCTGCACTGCCCGGCGTTCGTCGACCCCGGTGGGCAGCACCGCGTGTTGTTGCCCGAGGTGCAGATCGACTGGTCCGGCGGGCACTGCGCCGAGTTGCCGGTGCACGTCTCTGCGGCGTCGCAGGCGCTGGCGGCCGGGCGGCAGACGACGGTGTTGGGCCGGAACGCATCGGCGGGGCACGCGGCCGAGCTGCCAGTGCACGTCTCGGCGATGTCGCAGGGGCCTGCTTCCGGGCGGCAGACGACGGTGTTGGGCCGGAACGCATCGGCGGGGCACGCGGCCGAGGTGCCGGTGCACGTCTCGGGGATATCGCAGGGGCCGGCAGCGGGGCGACAGACCGTCGTCGCGGCCAGGAAGAGGTCCGGCGGGCACTGCGCGGAGGCGCCGGTGCATGTCTCGGCGACGTCGCAGGGGCCCGCGGCCGGGCGGCAGACGACCGTGTTCGCCTTGAACGCGTCGGGCGGGCAGGCGGCGGAGGTGCCGGTGCACGTCTCGGCGACGTCGCAGGGGCCGGCGGCCGGGCGGCAGACGACCGTGTCCGCCTTGAACGCGTCGGGCGGGCAGGCGGCGGAGGTGCCGGTGCAAGTCTCGGCGACGTCGCAGGGGCCTGCGGCGGGGCGACAGACGGTCGTGGCCGGCTCGAACTCGTTGCCCGGGCAGGCCGCGCCCGTGCCCGAGCAGACGGCGTTCTTCTCGCACGGTCCGCTCCCGGCTCGGCACACGAAGCCTGCGGGGCGGAACGCGTCCTCCGGACATTGACCGGACACACCGGTGCAGACCTCGGGCAGGTCGCAGGGGCCTGCGGGCCCGCGACAGACCGTGCCGACGGGAAGCAGCGGGTTTGGCGGACACGTCGCGCCGGTGCCGGTGCAGAACGCCGTCGACTCGCATGCGCCACTCGGGTCGGCGCAGGGCGTCGTCGGCGGCAGGAACCGGTCTTCCGGGCACTCGGCGGAGAGACCGGTACAGGTCTCCTCGACGTCGCAGGGGCCGGCGGCCTCGCGGCAGACGGTCGTCGCCGGCTTGAAGAGGTTCGGTGGGCACTCGGCGGAGACACCGGTGCACGTCTCGGCGACGTCGCAAGGGCCGGCCGCCGGGCGGCAGACCTCGGTTGCAGGCTTGAACGCGTTGGGCGGGCAGTCGGCGCCGTTGCCGGGGCAGAACTCGGCCACGTCGCAGGGGCCGGCGGCCTCGCGGCAGACGGTCGTCGCAGGCTTGAACGCGTTGGGCGGGCAGTCGGCGCCGTTGCCGGGGCAGAACTCGGCCACGTCGCAGGGGCCCGCCGCATCGCGGCAGACGGTCGTCGCCGGCTTGAACGCGTCCGGCGGGCAGGCGGCCGCGAGACCGGTGCACGTCTCCTCGACGTCGCAGGGGCCGGCGGCCGCGCGGCAGACGGTCGTCGCCGGCTTGAACGCGTCCGGCGGGCAGGCGGCCGCGAGACCGGTGCACGTCTCCTCGACGTCGCAGGGGCCAGCCGCCGGCCGGCAGACCGTGGTCGCCGGCTCGAACTTGTCCGCGGGGCACTGCGCCGAGCTGCCGGTACACGTCTCCTCCACATCGCAGGGGCCAGCCGCCGGCCGGCAGACCGTGGTCGCCGGCTCGAACTTGTCCGCGGGGCACTGCGCCGAGCTGCCGGTGCAGAACTCGGCCACGTCGCAGGGGCCCGCGGCCGCGCGGCAGACGGTCGTCGCCGGCT
>Ga0136620_10001530_pt1 | contig 11038 bp, 10 predicted proteins | sample AntDrymUQ4162106_2_FD_104806 | JGI IMG/M metagenome (GOLD analysis project Ga0136620, IMG submission 104806) | Polar desert sand microbial communities from Dry Valleys, Antarctica - metaG UQ416 (21.06) | ecosystem: Environmental > Terrestrial > Soil > Desert | place: Antarctica: Dry Valley... | reverse complement strand
TCGCCGCCGCCGGAGTCCGCGCCGGCGGCATCGTCGGCGCTCTCGCCGTCGGCCTGCGGAGCTTCGCCGGTCTCGCCCACGAGCTCTGTCTCCTCCTCGATCTCGGGCTCCTCGACCTCGGTCGGGACCACGATCGTGGCGATGGTGGTCTCCTCCGGGTCATCCATGAACTCGACGCCTTCGGGCACGGGCACTTCGGAGAGCATGAGCGTGCCCGCCACCTCGAGGCCGGACACGTCCACGTTGATCACGTCGGGGATGTCAGTGGGCAGCGCCTCGATCGTGAGCTCGCGGGTCACATGCTCGAGCACGCCGCCCTCGCTCACCCCGGGAGACTCGTCGCCGCCGTGGAGCTCGATCGACACGGTGGACTGGATCTTCTCCCTGAGGTTCACCTCGAGGAAGTCCACGTGCATGGTCTCGCCGCGCACCGGGTGGTCCTGGCGGTCCTTGAGGATCACCGGCACGGACTTCTCGCCGCCGATCTGAACGTCGAAGAGAGCCGCGCCGCCGACTAGGAGCCGGCGAAGCTCGTGCTGACCCACCTTGAAGGAGACGGGCTCCGGGTGCGTCGCGCCGTAGAGCACACCGGGGATGAAGCCCGAACGACGCAGCCTGCGGGCCTCGCGCGAGCCGCGCTCGGGGCGCTCCTCTACCGAAAGGGATGGGCGTTCTTCGTCTGCCATGGCGGTCGGCCAGTCTAGCGAGGGTTAGATTCGTGATCGTGCCCGCCTCGCCGCCTTCGCCGCTCACCGAGGGAGAGCGCTGGGCGCGGCAGCAGCTGGAGCTGCTCCTGTCCGCGCGCTTCGCGCCGTCAGCCGTGGCGGGCTTCCTCGTAGCCTCGCAGCGCCGCGCGAACGAGGTCCGCCGCGTGCGGCCCGAGCTGGCCAGCCAGAGCCGACTGTGGATGGGCGCCGGAGCCACGCTGTGGGCGGCGCTGGCAGCCGCCGGAGTGCGCCCCTTTCGCGAGCGGGCGCGTTCAGGGCTCGCCTGGTGGGCCGCCACCGCCGTGATGCTCGACTGGCACCTCGGGATGGTCGAGACCGCCGACGGCCGACCCCGGCCCCTCACCGCCGCCGACGCCCTCACCCTCGGGCGGGTGTGGCTCGCGCCTGTGGCGCTGGAGGCGCCGAGTCCACTGGTGTGCGCTGCGGGCTTCGCCACCGATGTGCTCGACGGCCAGGCTGCCAGGAGCCTCGGAGAGCCCACCCGCGCGGGGCGCGACCTCGAGGGTCTAGCCGACCTCTGTTTCGCCGCGGCCATGATCGTGGGCCTGAGGCGGGGCGAGAAGCTCGGGCGTACGGCCGCGGCCGCCGAGCTCACGCGGGTCGGCGCGGGGTTCTCCTACGCGCTGTTCGCCTACTTCGGCCGCGCCGAGCCACCGAGCCCCCGTCTCACCCGTGCGGCTCGGCTGACTACGCCGGTGCGGGCCGGCGGACTGGTGATCGCAGCGGCGGGACGGCGGCGCCTGGGCACCGCCGTGATGACCGCGGGCTGCGCCGCGAGCGTGGGGCTGCTGGCAAGCGCCCTCAGGCGCCCGGCTTGACCGCCATATCGATCACGACCAGCAGCAGCAGCGTAATCTCGATCGTGTTCAGGGAGAGAAACGTGTTCACGTGCCCCCCAGCCTCCGGGCTCGCCCTCCCGTGCTCGGACACGGCGCCCTCGAGGCGCTTCAGCACCCGCGGGTAGACGGCGGCGCCAAGAAGGAACGCGATCACCCAGGCGAGGTAGGCGAAGGAAATCCAGGGGTCCGAGTGCTCGTAGCCGGCCTCACCCACCAACACGATCCCGAGGACCAGCAGCAGGAGCGAGAGCGGCGCGTAGATGCGCGACCCCACCCCACCCAGCCGACTCCGCGAAGCCGACCCCAGCCTCCGGACCGGCCTTGACCGCCCGTCGTCCGAGCACGTGGAGCGTCACACCGCCGCCGGCCCACAGAACCGCGCAAAGTATGTGTACGGCGAGCAACCCCTCGTACATCAAGACCTCACGGTCAAAAGAGCTGGTTCTCGCCCTCGAAGATCTCGGACACCGAGTCGTCGGTGAAGATGCGGCGCACCGAGTCGGTGAGGATGTCCGCGCTCGTGAGCACGGTTATGTGGTCGGGGGCGCCGTCGCGTAGGGGCACGGTGTCGGTGACCACGATGCCCGACAGGGGCGAGGCCTCGAGGATCTCAAAGGCTCCACCCGAGAACACGCCGTGGGTGGCCACCGCGTAGACCTTCTCCGCGCCCTTGTCGAGCACCGTCTGCGCCGCCGCGCTGAGGGTTCCTCCGGTGTCGATGATGTCGTCCACGATCACCGCCACCTTGCCCTTCACGTCGCCGATCACCGTGCCGATCTCGGCCACACCCTGAGCCGGTCGTTCCTTTTCGAGCAGCGCGTAGGGAGCACCGATCTTGCGGGCGAAAGTGCGCACGAGCTTCACCCGCCCGGCGTCCGGGGCGATCACCACGAGGTTGGGCACCTCGCTCAACTGGTCCTTCACGTACTGCGTGAGGATCGGCATCGCGGTCATGTGGTCGACGGGCCGCGAGAAGAAGCCCTGCATCTGTCCGGCATGGAGATCCATCGTGACCAAGCGGTCGATCCCAGCGGTCTCCAGGAGCTCGGCGACCAGCCGGGCCGAGATCGGCTCGCGCGGAGCCGACTTCTTGTCCTGGCGCGAGTAGCCGTACCAGGGCGCCACGGCGATGATCCGGTGCGCCGACGCGTGCTTGGCGGCGTGGACCATGAGCAGGAGCTCCATCAGGGCGTCGTTCACGGTCAGGCCCTCGGACTCCGAGCCGCAGATCGACTGGACGATGAACAGGTCGGCGCCACGGATCGAGTCCCTGTAGCGGCAGTACACCTCGCCGTCGGAGAAAGTCGTCAGGCCTGCGTCGATCGGCTCGACGCCGAGCCGCTCAGCTATCCGAGAACCGAGCGCCGAGCTGGCACGACCGGCAGCAACCATCAGCCGCTTGTCGTACTCGGCCGGGATGAAGGTGCCGGCCGTGGGCGCTTCTTGGACCTGGGGCGAGCTCACTCGGGCTCGCCTCCCTTGCGCTGGGCGTATCCCTCGATGTTGGTCTGTCGCGTGCGAGCCATGCCCAGCGCTCCCTCCGGAACATCCTCGGTGATGACCGAGCCCGCGCCAGTGTACGCGCCGTCCCCGACGCGCACCGGGGCGACGAACGACGTGTCCACGCTGGTCTTCACCCCGCTGCCGATCGTGGTCCTGTGCTTGTTCTGCCCGTCGTAGTTGGCGGTGATGTTCCCGGCCCCGATATTGGTGTTCTCGCCTATGTCGGCGTCGCCGATGTACGAGAGGTGAGGCACCTTCGTGTGAGCGCCGATCTCGGAGTTCTTCACCTCGACGAAGGTGCCGATCTTTGCTCGGGGGCCGATGCGGGCGCCGGGGCGCAGGTAGGCGAAGGGCCCGAGCGTGGCGCCGTCTTCCACGATGGCGCCGTCGAGGAAGGAGTGGCGCACCGCCACACCATCTCCGAGGACGGAGTCGGTGACCGTGGTGTGGGGGCCGACCTCGCACGCGGAGCCGACCGACGTGCGTCCCCGCAGGGTCACCCCCGGCCACAGTGTCGTGTCCGGGCCGACCGCCACGTCGGCGTCCACCCGGATGGAGTCGGAGCCCAGCACCGTGACCCCGTTGCGGGCATGCTTCTCGAGCAGCCGGCGCTGGGCGCGGGCGTCCACGTCCATGAGGTCCGCGCGGTCGTTCACGCCCATCGCGCTCGACACGTCGTCCGTGGCGTGCGCGGCCACGCGGCGCCCGGTGGCTGAGATGACCGGGAAAACTCCGGTGAGGTAACGCTCACCATGCTCGGTTCCGACCTCGTCGAGGGCTGCGAAGAGGTCCGGGGCGTGGAAGGCGTAGCTGCCGATATTGATCTCGCGGAGGGCCAGGTGCTCGGGCCTCACCCCCTCCGTGTGCTTGGTCTCGACGATCCGCTCGACCGCCCCTCCGGCTCCCCGGACGATGCGCCCGTAGCCGGTCGGATCCAGCTCCTCGGTGGTGAGGATCGTGGCCGAGGCGCCCTTGCTGGCGTGGGAGGCAACCAGCTCCGAGATCAGCTCACTGGAAACGAGCGGATGGTCGCCAGAGAGGATCACCACCGTGCCCACCGCTCCAGTCGCCTCGCGGGCCGCGAGAATGGCGGCCCCGGTGCCCTCGCCCTCGGTCTGCTCGGCCACGATCACTGTGTCGGGCAGACCCTCGGCCACCCCGTCGCCCGGCCGGGTGATGCACACGACCTTCCCGGCGCCGGCGTCGCACGCGGCACCGATCACCCACTCCACCATCGGCTTGCCACAGACCGGATGAAGCACCTTGGGCAGCTCGGAATGCATGCGCGTACCGCGCCCGGCGGCCATGACGAGCACGGTGAAGGGCTCGGGCATCGAGCGAGGAGCGTAGCGCCGCGGCGCGCCTAGCGCCTGCGGATCTTGCCGCTCATCCCGGAATGGATCGAGCACACGAACTGGTAGGTGCCGCTTCGCCTGAGGCGCCGGGTGCAGGTCCCGCTCCGGAGCAGGCCGCATGAGCGCGGATTGCTGCCGGGAGCCCTGGAGAAGATGACGTTGGCGATTGCCCCCGCGCCATACGAAACGCACGAACCCCGCGGACGTGAGAGACGGGCTGGGGCTGAAGCGGTTGTCACGCAGGCTGACGGTGTTTGAGGCGGCGTGGGCTCCAGGAGTCTGCGCCATCGGGGTGGCGCGAAGCCGGAGCCGTTCCGACTCCGGCGAAGAGAACCGCTGCACCCGCGAGCACGCGGCGATCATGGGCGCGGGCAACTTCACCCCGAAGAGGCTACCGTTGCGGCTCGGTCCCCCTTGGGGAGTGGTGTAATTGGCAGCACAGGGGTCTTTGGCACCTCCGGTCGCGGTTCAAGTCCGCGCTCCCCAGCTAGCGGTCCTTCTCCTCTCGCGGCACCCGCCCCGCCCCGGTCCCCGCCTCACGGGCCGGGCCGCCGGGTGGGGCGATGCCAAGCACCTTCATCGACTTCAGGCCGAGCGAGAGGCGCTCCCGGCCGTCGGTGGAGCCCACGTCGAGACCACTGAGCTCGCGTACCCGATCGAGGCGATAGCGGATGGTGTGGCGGTGCGTGAAGAGGCGCTCCGCGGTCTTGGCCACGTTGCCGTCGGCCTCGAGGAAGGACTCCAGGGTCCGCACGAGCTCGGTTTCGTACTGGTCGTCGTAGGCCACGAGGGGCGCCACGGTCTCGTCGTGAAAGCGCTGGAGCTCGCGCGGGTCCTCGCTCATGGCCGGCAGGAGCAGGCGGTAGGCACCTGTCTCCTCGAAGGTGATGCGGTCCTCACCTCGGGCGTCGGCCACGTTCGCGGCCAGCAGCGCCTCGGAGGCGGCGCGGTGGAGGTCGGTGGGATCGGCGGCGGGACGGCTCATCGCCACGACGAGGCCGAAGCCCGTGAGGCTCGACTCCAGCGCCGAGTACACCGATGCCGCCGCCCGCTTCCCGGATTCGGGGCCGGAGCCGGGAACCAGGACCACGAGCTCTCGCTCAGCCCGTGCCCGCCGCTGATCCGGCGCCCCCGGACGACGGCGCGGGGGGCCCAGCTCGACGCAGGCCGCCAGGGAGGTGCGGTCGACCGTGCGCGCGCCGCGCCACGCCACGGCGAGAACTCGCGCTCGCCAGTCGCCCTCCTCGGGACCGTGGGGCCTGGCCCGGGCCACGATTGCCGTGGCGCCATCGGCCAGATCGGCGCCCAGCTCGCTACCTCGGGCCAGGATGTTCTCCCGGTCGGTGAGCTTGCGGGAGAAGAGGTCGGACAGGAATCCCGCCATGGCCGCCTCGCTCGCTCGCTCGGGCGCCCGGGCGCGGTCCGCCTCCTGGGCGATGAGGGTGGTCACGATGCGCACGAGGGCCGCATCTGGCGGCGTGCCGCGCGAGCGAAGCCTCAACCGGCCCACGCGGTGATCGGCCACGCGGAGGTCGAATGCCTCCGTGTCGCCCTCGCCCGCGAGCACGGCGCGCTCGTCCTCGGGCGAGAGGCAGGCCACCGCGAGCACCGCCTCCGCCGAGTCAACCACCACCACGCTCGCGTCGAGCGCATGCCCCGCGGCCCGGGCCACGGCCGGCAGGCCGGCCCCCGACTCCACGGCCTCGGACACCTCCTCGAAAGCCGTCACGAACGGGCTCGGAGCAGCCGGCTCTGAGCGCTGCTGGGCGGCGGACATCCAAGGGATTGTAGGTCGGAGGAGCTAGGCGTAGCGGTCGTACGACCACACGACGGCCAAACCAAGGGCCCCGCCCATCCCGAGCAGGGTGGCCAGCATGAAGAGGGTAAGCAGCGCGGCGGTCACCTTCTCCCAGAGCCGCCCGTAGACCGCCATGGCGGGTATCAGGATGAAGGCGATGTAGCCGGCCCCAACGATGCCCGCCGCCATGGCGATGGCCAGCTCGGTGGTGGTGAGATCGAGGCTCATGCGTCAGGCACCGGCGCCTGCACCGGATCGCCAGCATTGTTGCGGATGTGACTGACGACCAGCCCGACCGCCGCGCAGGCCCCCAGCACGGCGGCGCCCAGCGCCCAGCCGCCGGCCACGTCTGACCAGTAGTGCACCCGCAGGTAGATGCGCGTGAGACCCACCACCAGCGCGATAGCGAGGGCTGTTCCGACCAGCGCAACATCGCTCGCGATCCCGGGAATGACACGGCCGAGCACCAGCGCCACGCCCACCCAGACCGTGGAATAGGCCGCGTGACCGCTGGGGAAGGCAGAGCCCTCGGCGGTCTCGAGGGGCCCGGCGGGGCGCGGGCGGTCGATCCCCTCCTTCGCCAGCCTGACCGCCACGTAGATGATCAGCGACCCGGTGGTCAGAGCGGCGAGCTCGCCGAGCCGGCGGCGGGCGAGCAACAGGATTCCCAAGCCGAACACGAGCGCGGCGACCGTGGTGAAGGACCCGAGGTCGGTTACCACCTTCGCGGCATCGATGGCGGGCTCGCTGCGCAGCGTGTCGGCGAGGCCGAGCAGCTCGCGGTCCGCGGGCGTGGAGCGCCGCCCGCCGCCCAGCGCCGAGGCGTAGAGCACGAACACGTAGAGGCCCACCCCGGCCACGGCCAGCGACGCCGTGAGCCCGAGTGCGAGCTCGCCAGGGACCCGGTCGCGGAGGAATCGTAGATGCGGCACGGCGGCCGACAGCGCCGGGCCGAGCACAGCCGCCACCGGGCGCAGCGCCGGGCGCCGGCCCTGGCGCTCGAGCCACCCCGCCATCCGCCGCCGTTGCGTTGGGTCGCGCAGGCGCCGGTAGGCCAGCACGGCCGCGACGCCCAGCGCCACCGTGACGCCGAGCCCGAGTACCGCCTGGCCGGCCAGGGCCGCCACCTGGTCGAAGGAGCGGTAGAAGATGAAGCCGAGGACCGAGAAGAGGCCCACCCAGGCTCCGCAGCCGATCACGCTGAACGGCAGGAACTGGCGGTAGGGGTAGGCCGACGAGCCGGCCACGAAGGGGGTGAGCGCTCGCAGGAGCCCGACGAACCGCCCGGCGACGATGGTCACGGCGCCGTGTCGCTCGAAGTAGGACTCGACCTTCTCCAGTCGATCCTCGTCGATCTTCACCTTGCTGCCGTGCTTGAGGATGAAGCCGCGGCCGAGCCGTCGCCCGATCAGGAAGCTGGTGGTGTCGCCGAGCACGCAGGCCATCCAGACGATGCCGATGAGCGGGAGGAGATCGATCTCTCCCTGGCCGGCGATCACCCCGCCCACGATCACGGTGGTCTCGCCCGGCACCAGGAGGCCGACGAACGCGCCCGTCTCCAGAAAGGCGAGCGCCCCCACGAACACGTAGGTGAGCCCTCCGAGCGTGCGCGCGATGTCCTCGATCACTTTCTTGGGATCGGGTAGCTCGGGCAGGACCCCGGTGAGGTAGAGCGCCGCGAGCGAGGCGATCAGAGCGACTGCCGCGAGGCCCTTCTTGTGCTCGGTGACCTTCAACTCGCGGCGGCCACCATCGCACCGGGAATGCCAAGGGCGGCGGCCTCGGCCTCGAAGCGCTCAGCGAACACGCCGAAGGCGGTGGGGCCGCTGCCGGTGATCCGAACGCCAAGCGCGCCGGCATCGCGCAGAGCGTCCAGCGAGCCCGCAAGCTCGGGACGCAGGGAGAGAGCAGCCGCCTCGAGGTCGTTCTCCATGGTGGCGGCGAGCTCGGTCACGGGGCCGGTGGCGAGGAGGCGTGCCGCCTCCGGATCCAGACGAGCGCGTCCCGGCACGGCGCCGGAGGCGCGCAGGCGGTCGAGCTCCGCGTACACCTCGGGAGTGCCGAGACCATCGTCACTCGGCACGAGCACGAAGGCCATCGGCGCCAGCGCGAGGGCCTCGACCCGCTCCCCAACTCCCTGCACGAGCGCCGCCCGGGGCTCGAGCTGGCTGGGGACATCGGATCCGAGCGCAGCCGCAACCTCATGCAGGCCGGCCGGACCGAGGGGGCGAGCCGAGAGCTTGGTGGCCGCCCGCAGCACGGCGGCGGCGTCGGCGCTGCCTCCGGCGAGGCCGGCCGCCACCGGGATTCGCTTCTCGATCGTGACCGTCACGGGCGCAAGCCCGGCGTTCGGCGCCGCGGCGCGATAGGCGGCCAGGGCTCGGGTGGCCAGATTCTCCCCGGCGACGCTCCGACAGAGCACGGTGTCCTCGCCCCCCGGGGCAGGCTCGACCCGTACCCCGTCCTCCAGGTCGATTGAGGTGAACACCGAGCACAGCGGGTGGAGGCCATCCGCTCGCGGTTGACCCACCCAGAGGAGCAGGTTGAGCTTCGCCGGCGCGCGCTCGACGATCATGCGACCTGTCCGCTCGGCCGCAGGGCCTCCAGCGCTCCGGGGCCGATCAGCTTCGCCAGGGCAGCGAACTCGGCGGGGGCGAGACGCTCGGCGCGGGCGTCGAGCGGATGCCCCAGTTCTCCGAGCGCAGCCCGAGTTGCGTCGCGCAGGCCGGCGGGGGCTCCCGGCGCGAGGGCGAGCGACCCGCCGAGCGCCTTGCGGCGGTGGGCGAACGCGGCATGCACCAGCGAGACCACCGCCGGCGCGGGCCAGGGCGCCCTGCGGTGCAGGAGCACGAGCGCCGAGTCCACTCTCGGCTCGGGCCGGAACACGGTGCGCGACACACGGCGCACCACCTTCACCTCACACGCGAGCTGGGACAACACGGAGGTGGCGCCGTAGGTCTTCGTGCCCGGGCTTGCCGCCAGCCGCTCGCCGACCTCGCGCTGGACCATGGCCAGCCAGAGGGTCACGGCGGGCATGCACTCGACCGAGCGGAGCACGACGGTGGCAGCCACGCCGTAGGGCAGGTTGGCCACCATCTTGTCCGGGACGGGGGCGAGCGTCGTGAAGTCGAGCTTCACGGCGTCGGCCAGGTGCAGCGTGGCGTTGTCGTGGCTGTCGAGAGCGTCGCGCAGCGGAGCTTCCAGCGACTCGTCGACCTCGACCACATGGACGTGGCGCACGCGGGCCGCAAGGTATTCGGAGAGCACACCGAGCCCCCCACCCACCTCGAGCACAACATCGTCGGCTGAGAGCTCGGCAGCGCGGCCGATCACCTCGAGCACGTTGTCGTCGATGAGGAAGTTCTGGCCAAGCTCGCGGTTGGGGCGCACCCCGAACCGCTTGAGCCGGTTGAGGCTCGCCTGGCGGGGCAGCCCGGCGGGATCGTCGCTCACCAGCGAAAGACGCGCGCGGCGTTCTCCTCCACCAGCGCGTTCAGCGACTCGATGTCGGTACCCCTCAGTTCGGCCAGGAGCTGGGCGGTGTGGATCACATTGGCCGGCTCGTTGGGCTTGCCGCGCAGGGGAACGGGAGCGAGGTAGGGAGAGTCGGTCTCCACCATCACCAGTTCGTCCGGCAGGGCGCGTGCCGCCTCGCGCAACGGCTCCGCGCTCGGGTAGGTGAGGTTGCCGGCGAAGGAGCACACGTAGCCACGATCGACGCACTCCTGCACGCGGTCGGGCGCGGAGAAGCAGTGCAGGACCACCGTGGTGTCCGCCGCGTGCTCGGCGAGCATGGCGAAGGTGTCCTCCTCGGCCTCACGGGTGTGGACCACGACCGGCAGCGCGGCGCGTCCGGCAAGCGCGAGCTGGGCCTTGAAGGCGCGCCGCTGGTCGGCGCGCGGCGCATGGTCGCGGTAGTGGTCGAGGCCCGTCTCCCCCACGGCAAGCGCAAGCGGGTTCGCGGCTGCGCGCTCGATCTCCTCGAGGTCCTCGTCGGAGAAGCCCTCGGCTTCGTGAGGGTGACAGCCCACGATCGCGAACACCTCGTCGTGCTCGGCGGCGGCTTGGAGGGCGCGCGCGATTGAGGCGCTGTTCATCCCGACGGTGGCCAGCCGGGTGATACCTGCCTCGCGGGCGCGCTCGATCAACTCGGCGTCGGGCACCCTGCACGAGTCGAGGTGGCAGTGCGTATCGACCACGGCGCAGTCAGGCCGGCGAGGGCTCTGAGGCCTCGACCCTCGGGAAGAGCTGGCCGATTGCGCTGATCCGCGCCCCTCCGGGCGAGGCGCCGAACCGCGTTGCCGCGATGGAGCGCTCCTCCTGGCCGAGGGCCGAGAGCAGCCGGTCAGCGGTGTCGGGCAGGTAAGGGAGGAGCAGAAGTGAGACCACGCGCAGCCCCTCCGCGAGCCCGTAGAGGATGGCGTCGAGCGCCTCGGCCTGAGCCGGATCCTTCGCGAGCTTCCACGGCTCGGAGTCCTGCACGTAGCGGTTGAGGAGCCGCACCCGCTTCCAGATCTCATCGAGCGCGGCGCTCACCTCGACCCGGTCGAGGCGCTCGCACACCAGCTTCGAGAGGTCGCCGAACTCTGAGACGAGCTCGGCTGGCGGCTCGGCGGCGGGCACCGTGCCGTCGCGGTACTTCTCGATCATGGCCAGCGTGCGGCTGGCGAGGTTGCCGTAGTCGTTGGCGAGCTCGGTGTTGTAGCGGCTCTCAAAGCCCTCGGGCGAGATCGAGCCATCCTGGCCGAACGAGACTTCGCGCAGCAGGTAGTAGCGCAGCGCGTCGGTTCCGTAGAGGTCCATGACCTTGAACGG
>Ga0136620_10001528_pt1 | contig 11045 bp, 9 predicted proteins | sample AntDrymUQ4162106_2_FD_104806 | JGI IMG/M metagenome (GOLD analysis project Ga0136620, IMG submission 104806) | Polar desert sand microbial communities from Dry Valleys, Antarctica - metaG UQ416 (21.06) | ecosystem: Environmental > Terrestrial > Soil > Desert | place: Antarctica: Dry Valley... | reverse complement strand
GCGTTCGCTGCTCTATGCGGAGATGACGACTTCGCCGGCCGAGACCTGCGGGGCCGAGCCGCCGAGCTCCGGCAGGTTCTCGCGGATCCAATTCGCCGCGACGCTGTTCGATTCGTTTGCGCCTGCCTCGTTGTCGTAGACGCTGATCGAAACCGTGCCGTCAGCTGTGCGGACGAGGTAGTAGGCCTTGAATCCGTCGATCCCGCTGACCAGGCTCTTGACCTCGGCTTCGTGGCCGACAAGCGCATCGGCCAGCTTTGGGCCGCCCGAGTACGTGCGAACGGTGGCGTACATACGAACCTCCTGTTGGACGGGTCGCCGCTCCGCGACGTGGGATCGTCCCACGGCCGAGGACACGGTCGGCCCGCGGAGTCTCGCACGATCTGGCGGCCGTCACATTCGGTCCGGTTCCAGGGAGCTGGTTTGGGCAAGTGTCCGCATACACCCTGAAGGCGGGCCTCCGACGCGCATGGGTGCTCATGGTCGCGCGGGAGGCATACCGGCTCGGAATTTCGCGTTCCCTTCGTTCGTCGGTAGCGTCGCCGTGGTGGATCTGCTTCAGACGCAATACGCGAGGAGCGGCGCTGTTTCGATTGCCTATCAGTGGCCTCGGCGATGGGCCACTGGATCTTGTCTTCGTGCCTCCGCATGTCTCGAACGTCGAGCTTGTCTGGGAGATTCCCTCGCGAGCTGCCGGGGTGCGCCGGCTTGCGGAATTCAGCCGGGTGATCACGTTCGACAAGCGTGGCACCGGACTTTCAGACCGGATGTCCGGCGTCCCTTCGCTCGAGGAACGGATGGATGACGTCCGGGCTATGATGGACGCCGTCGGATCGAGCCGGGCAGCGATTCTCGGCGTCCTGGAGGGCGGCCCGATGAGCGTCCTGTTCGCTGCGAGTTTCCGGATCGATGCCTTGGCTCGCTCTCTACTCGACGTTCGCACGTGCGGCGTGGGCGCCAGACCACTCGTGGCGCCCGACAGCGCAGGAGCTTGAACGGGTAGCACGCGAGGTTGAGCGGGCGTGGGTCACGCGCGACCTGATCGAGCCTTTGCTCGACAGCCTCCAGCCGAACATCCCGTCTAGGGAGCGCGAGGCACTGATCGCGACTTTCGCGCGATTCCATCGGCAGAGTGCAAGCCCGGGCGACGCAGCAGCGCTCGAACCGACGAACGCAGAGATCGACGTCCGGGACGTTCTGCCAGCGATTCGCGTCCCAACTACCGTCCTCGTCCATAAGACCGCGCCCGATCCGATCCAACGGGACGCAGCATTCATCGCAGACAAGATTCCGACGGCGCAACTCGTGGAGTTCGACGACGACGGAGGGCTTGCATTCTTCAGCGAGGATCTCGACCTTCGCACGGGTGCGCTGCGGCGTTTTCTCGAAGACGCTGCGCGCGAGAGCGTGACCGACTCCGAGCGATCGCTTGCCACCATTCTCTTCACCGACCTGATCGACTCCACGGCACGAGCAAGGGGCTGCCGGAAGCACGTCACGTCTTTGCCGTCTTCCGAGGACGGAGTTCGCAGCGCACTGAGTGACGGCCGACGACCTGTAGCCTCGTGTGGGCCGGTGTCCTCTCGCCCGACGCTCGCGTTAGGCCTCGGCGTCGGTGGCTGCGCGGTCGGCGATCTCGTTTACGACCGCTGGGTCGGCGAGCGTCGTCGTGTCGCCGAGCGGGCGCTGCTCGGCCACGTCGCGCAGGAGGCGCCGCATGATCTTGCCGCTGCGCGTCTTCGGCAGCTCGGGAGTGAAGACGATGTTCGCCGGCTTCGCGATCGCGCCAATCTTTGCCGCGACGTGGTTGCGCAGCTCGTCGAGCATCTCGAGCGACCCCTCGTCGCCACCCTTCAGCGTCACGTAGGCGACGATCGCCTGGCCGGTGAGGGAGTCGGCGCGGCCGCACACCGCGGCCTCGGCGACCCGCGGGTGGTCGACGAGCGCCGACTCGACCTCGATCGTCGAGATGCGGTGGCCGGAGACGTTCATCACGTCGTCGACGCGGCCGAGGAGCCAGAAGTCGCCGTCGGCGTCGATGCGAGCGCCGTCACCGGCGAAGTAGACGCCGGGGTACTTCGACCAGTACGTCTCGCGGAAGCGCTGCTCGTCGCCGAAGATCCCGCGAGTCATCGCCGGCCACGGCCGCTTCAGCACGAGGTATCCTCCGCCGCCCGGACCGACCTCCTCGCCGGCCTCCGAGAACACGGCCGCCTCCACGCCGGGGAACGGCTTCGTCGCCGAGCCCGGCTTGGCCGTCGTCACGCCGGGGAGCGGCGTGATCATGATCATCCCGGTCTCCGTCTGCCACCACGTGTCGACGACGGGGCAGCGGTCGCCGCCGACGTGCTCGCGATACCACATCCATGCCTCCGGGTTGATCGGCTCGCCGACCGACCCGAGCAGCCGCAGCGACGAGAGGTCGTGCCCCTGCGCGTGCTGCGGCCCCCACTTCATGTGCGCGCGGATCGCGGTCGGCGCGGTGTAGAGGATGGTGACGCCGTAGCGCTCGACGATCTCCCACCAGCGATCCCGGCCCGGGAAGTCCGGGGTGCCCTCGTAGAGCACGGAGGTGGCGCCGTTGCAGAGCGGCCCGTAGACGATGTAGCTGTGGCCGGTGATCCAGCCGATGTCGGCCGCGCACCAGTAGACGTCCCGCTCGGGCTTCAGGTCGAAGACGTAGTGGTGGGTCGCCGCCGCGCCGACGAGGTAGCCGGCCGTCGTGTGCGCGATCCCCTTCGGCTTCGCCGTCGTGCCCGACGTGTACATCAGGAAGAGCAGATCCTCGCTGTCCATCGGCTCGGGGGGACACGAGGCCGGATCGTCGTCGACCGTGCCGTAGAGGTCCTGGAGGACGTGGTCGCGCTCGTTCACGAGCTCGATGTCGGCCCCCGTGCGTGCGTGGACGAGGACCTTTCCGACCCCCGGGGCGTCCGCCAGCGCCTCGTCGGCGATCTCTTTCAACGGGATCCGGCTGCCGCGGCGCCACGCCTCGTCCTGGGTGATCAGAACCGTGCAGCCCATGTCGTTGATCCGGCCGGAGAGCGAGTCGGCGGAGAAGCCCCCGAAGACGACCGTGTGCGGCGCTCCCAGGCGCGTGCACGCGAGCATGGCGACCGCGAGCTCGGGCACCATGCCCATGTAGATCGCGACGCGGGTGCCCTTCCCGACGCCCAGCTCCTTCAGCGCGTTCGCGAACATCACGACCTCGCGCTGGAGCTCCACGTACGTGATCGCGCGGCGCTCGCCGGTCGGCTCGCCCTCCCAGTGGTAGGCGACCCGGTCCCCGCGCCCCGCCTCGACGTGGCGGTCGACGCAGTTGTAGGAGACGTTCAGCTTCCCGCCCAGATACCACTGCGCGAACGGCGGCTCCCAGGTGTAGAGCTCCGTGAAGGGCTCCAGCCAGGTCACGCGCTCGCGGCCCTCGGCCTCCCAGAACTCGTCGAGCGCTCGGTCGTAGATCTCGGGCTGCGCGTTCGCCTGCGCGGCGAACTCCGGAGGCGGCGAGTAGCGCCGGTCCTCCGTGAGAATCGTCTCGATCGTCTGCGGGTCGCTCACAGCTCGAGGTCGTACGGGAAGTCCGTCAGCACCTCGGCACCGTGCTCGGTGACGAGGATCAGATCCTCGAGGCGCACGCCCCCGTAGCCGTGGCGGTAGAGGCCGGGCTCCACCGCGACGACGTCTCCCGCGACGAGCTTCCCGCCGAGGCGGCCGAGGCTCGGCTCCTCGTGTACCTCCAGGCCGACGCCGTGGCCGGTGCCGTGGAAGTAGCCGTCCTTGAGCACCTCCCCCGGCTCCTTGTGCAGCTGCGTCTTCTGCCCGTGCTCGTGGAAGTAGTCGCAGACCGCGCGGTGGATGTCCCTGCCGTCGACGCCCGGGCGCACCATCCCGACCGCGAGCTCGAGCGCCTCCTTCGAGAGCCGGTGGTAGAGAGCGATCTCCTCCGACGGCGGCCCGACGGTGACCGTCCGGGTGAAGTCCGCGAAGCAGGCCGTATCACGGTCGCGCGGGTAGAGGTCGAGGAGCACCGTGTCGCCGTCGAGGATCTGCCCCGAGCCGGGGTCGTGCCCAATCGCCGTCTGGGCGCCGCGGGAGACCGTGAACGAATCCGCGACGGCGCCCTTCTCGCCGAAGACGCGCTCGAGCTCGGCACGGATCCGCTCGCAGGTGAGCGGCTCGCCCTCGAGCGTCAGCCCTCCGTTCGACCGATCGGCCGCGCGAAGCATCTCGACGGCTCGCGCCATTCCCGCCTGGACGGCGCCACACGCCCGGCGGATCCCTTCGAGCTCGACCTCGTTCTTCACCCGGCGGCGGGCGTCGAAGAACGGCTGATCGACGCGGAGCTCGACTCCGGCCTCACGCAGCTTCTCGGCGTGAGCGAGCGGAAACGCGGCCGGAACGACCGCGTCGGTCAGCCCGAGCTTCTCGGCCACGCTCACCCAGAGCGCCGGCCACAGCTCGTGGGAGCCGAGCCCCTGGGCGAGCAGCGACTCGTAGTCGTACTCCTCGAAGGTGTGTACGGCGAGGTCGTCCGCAAGTCCCTCGACGCGGCTCACCTCGAGCGCGCTGACGACGGCGTGCCTGACACCGCCCACCTCCGCGTAGAGGAACGGATCACCGATGTCGATCGGCACCTCGTGGCGCAGCTCCGGGGAGCGGATCGTGTCGGCGACGATGAGCACGTCGGGCATTCGGCGATCCTAGTTGCTTGCGTTTGCAGCGGCACGAGCGACGCGCTGTTCGGGCCGAGGCAGCGCCTGGCCGAGATCCACGACCTCGAAGGGAGTACCTCGTCCACGCGGGACGTGTCCCTTGCGGACGTGACGGGGGTCTGTCCCCGGACACGTCCCGCGCGGACGTGTCCGAGGTGCAACAAATCAGGAACTTTTTGTCCACTGGCGGCCGGCCGTAGACTCCGGACGGGATGAGTGACGTGCTCCGCCGATCGCAGGCGCTCGTGGAGAGCTTCGAGGCCGTGGTGCGCGCCGAGTTGCCCGAGGATGCGGTGATCTTCGACGCGCACGTTCATCTCGGCTCCGACATCGACGGGATGGTCGGCGAGCTCGACGACCTGCTGCGCGTGCAGGCGAGGGCCGGGATCTCGCGCTCCTTCATGTTCTGCCTGGACGAGCCCGACCGGCATCCGGGCTTCCGCGCGCCGAACGACCGTACCCTCGCGTTCGCGGAGCGCTCGCAGGGCGCGCTCGTCCCCTTCGTCCGGCTCGACCTCGGTGAGAGCCCGATCGACGAAGCCGTCCGCTGCCTCGACCGCGGTGCGCGCGGGATCAAGCTGCACCCGCGCGCGCAGAAGTTCCTGCTCGACGACGAGCGCCTCTCCCCCGTCTTCGAGCTGGCCGCCGACCGCGGCGTGCCGATCCTGATCCACGGCGGCCGGGGGCTGCCGCCGATCGCCGACCAGCTCGCCCTCCTGATGGACCGCTACGAGCCGCAGCTGATCATCGCGCACGCCGGCATCGCCGATCTGGCCGCGCTCGCGCGCCACTTCGGTGGGCGCCCCAACGTCTTCTTCGACACGTCGGTCTGGAGCCCGATCGACCTGCTCGACCTCTACCGCCTCGTCTCCCCCGAGCAGGTGCTCTACGCCTCCGACTACCCGTACGGACGGCAGCCGGCGTCGCTCCTGATCTCGCTGCGCACGGCGCGGATGTCGGGACTCGACGACGAGCAGCTGCGCGCGATGCTCGGCGGCAGCGCGCGGCGGATCGCAGCGGGCGAGCGGGCGCTCGACCTGACCCGACCGCGCGGGATCGAGTCGCTGGCGACGCCGATCACGTTCGCGCGCATCCATCAGTACCTCTCGATGGCGACGCCGCTCCTCTGGACCCGGCAGGCCGACACGATCGGCGTCCTCGGGCTCGCGCTGAACGCCTGCGACGAGCGCTCGAACGGCCACCGCGAGGAGACGGACCAGATCCGCGAGTTGCTGCTCGTGGCCCGCGACCTCTGGCGCGTCCTGCCCGAGACCGAGGACGACGCAGATCGCGCGAGCGCCGCCCGAGCTGCCTTCCGGCTCCTCCATCTCGCGCACGCGCTGACGGTGACCTCGGATGCCTGAGCTCCGCGTCAACGGCCACGGGTACGCGTTCGAAGGGCCGGTCGGCCGCTCGCTCGCGGACGTGCTGCGCGACGACCTGGGCCTCACGGGAACGAAGGTCGCCTGCGGAGAGGGGCACTGCGGCGCGTGCACGGTGCAGCTCGACGGGGTGCCGGTGCTTTCCTGCATCACGCTCGCGCACACCGTCGGCGGGCGCGCCGTGACGACGATCGAGGGCCTGCGCGAGCATCCGCTCGTGGAGGCGTTCGTGCGCGAGGACGCGCTCCAGTGCGGCTTCTGCACGCCCGGGCAGATCGTCTCGGCGGCGGCGCTCGTCGATGCGAGCCCCAGCCCGTCGCGCGAGGAGATTCGCCACGGCATGGCCGGGAACCTCTGCCGCTGCGGCGCGTACCCGAGAATCGAGGAGGCGATCGCGACATGGAGATCATGAGATGGCGAGGCTGATCCGCACCGAGAAGGAGGTCGAGGGCCGCTACGAGGAGGTCTGGACCGTCGTCGACGAGGACGCGCTGGAGCAGTGGCCCGCCGGCCCGCTCGAGGTTGTCGGCCGGCCGGCCGCGCGCCAGGACGGCGCTCAGCGCGCCCGTGGCGAGGCGCGCTATACCGCCGACGTCCGCCTTCCGGGGATGCTGCACGCCGCCGTCATGCGCAGCCCCTTCGCGCACGCTGTAGCGCGGTCGATAGACGTGGGCCCAGCACTGACGATGCCCGGGATCCACGCGGCGCTCTCCTTCGCCGACGCGGAGTTCCTCGACGCCGAGGCGGGCTTCCCCGGAGCCGCGATCGCGGCGGTGGCCGCCGACACGATCGGTCAGGCTCGTGCCGCCGCCGAGACGATCGCCGTCGAGTGGGAGCAGCAGACGCCGCTTCTGGACGCCGACGAGGCCGTCCAGAAGGGCCGGTTCCTGAGCGAGCCGCGCCGCTACGAGCGCGGCGACCTCGCCGGCGCCCTGACCGACGCCGACGTCGTCGTCGAGGCCGAGTACCGGACACAGTCGGTGCTGCACAGCGCCATGGAGACCCACTGCGCCGTCTGCGCGTGGGAAGGAGACATACTCGTCGTCCACATCTCGACGCAGTACATCTGGGGCATTCGCGACGAGCTTGCCGAGCACTTCGGCCTCCCGCCCGACCGCGTCCGCGTCGTCTGCGAGTTCATGGGCGGCGGCTTCGGCGCGAAGAACGGCGCCGGCGACTACACGCGCATCGCGGCCGAGCTCGCGCTCCGCACCGGCCGGCCTGTCCGCTGCGCGCTCACCCGACGCGAAGAGAGCCAGGCAGCCGGCAACCGGAACGCGACGATCCAGCGCCTGCGCGTGGGCGCCCGCACCGACGGCCGACTCGTCGGACTCGGCGGCGAGTTCACGAACGCCGTGGGCTGGGATGGCTGGGTGGCCGGTACCGACGGGCCGATGCAGATGCTCTATGCCTGCGAGAACGTGGAGACGACGGTGTACGGCGCGAAGCTGAACTCCGGGCCGATGGCCGCCTTCCGGGCTCCGGGCTTCGTCGAGGGGACGTTCGGGCTCGAGTGCCTGCTCGACGAGCTCGCCGCGAAGCTCGATCTCGACCAGCTCGAGCTGCGCCGGCGCAACCACTCCGACGTCGATCTCCTGGACGGCCGGGCCTTCTCGTCGAAGAACCTGGAGGCCTGCTACCGGCTCGCCGAGCCGCACTGGGACCGTCGCCACGAGGTGCGGGCGCGCTCGGACGAGGTGTGGAAGCACGGTGTCGGCCTCGCGAGTCAGATCTGGTACGGCGGCGGCGGCCCGCCGTCGTACGCATGGGTGCGCGTCGGCGCCGACGCGACGGCCACGGTCGTCACGGCGATGCAGGACATCGGCACTGGCTCGCGCACTGCGATGGCCCAGATCGCCGCCGAGGAGCTGGGGCTGCCACTCGAACGGGTGCGGGTCGAGCTGGGCGACTCGGCCCGCGGGCCGTTCGCCTCGATCTCGGCGGGCTCCTCCACGATCCCGTCGATGGGGCCGGCCGTGCGCGCGGCGGCCGGCGACGCAGCCCGGCAGATCCTCGAGATCGCCGCGCAGCGCTGGAACTGCGAGGCGAGCACCCTGTCGCTCCGGGGCGGTCGCATCGTCTCGGTCGACGGCGACTCGTGGCCGCTGGAGGAGCTGCTCGGGCTGCTCGAGGACGCGCAGATTCTCGGTCGCGGCGCGCGCGGGCCGAACCCCGCCGGAATGCGCGTGCTCACCTTCGGCGTGCAGGTGGCCGAGGTCGCGGTGGACGTGGAGACGGGCGAGGTGCGGGTGAGCCGGGTCGCGGCGATCCACGACGTCGGCCGCATCGTCAACCCGCTGGGCGCGCGCAGCCAGGTCGAGGGCGGGATCATCCAGGCGATCGGGCACACGCTCTCGGAGGCGCGCCTGCTCGATCCCGAGACGGGCATTGTGCTCACCCAGACGCTCGACGCGTACCGGGTGCCCACGATCGCGGACGTGCCGGAGATCGTCTGCGAGTTCGTCGACGAGCCGGACGTGCACTTGACGAACCTCGGCGCGAAGGGACTGGGCGAGCCGCCGATCATTCCGACAGCCGCGGCGATCTCGAACGCGATCCGCGACGCCACGGGCGCGGCCGTCCGCTCGGTGCCGATCACGCGCGACGAGCTGCTGCGGGCGCTCGAGGAAGCGCATCACCGGGAGCGGGTTGCAGCTCCTTCGGCCTGAATCGGTCGAGGACGCGGTCGCGGCGCTCGGGAACGCCTCCGTCGCGCTCGGCGGCGGCACGGACCTCGTCCCGCTCCTCCGCGACGGCATCGTCGCGGCCGACACGCTCGTCGAGCTCCGGCGCGCAGTACCTCGGGGCGTGCACGGGCGGACGATCGGAGCCGGCACCACGCTCGGCGAGCTCGAGGTCGACCCGGAGGTGGCCGACGCGCTGCGCGAGGCCTGTCGCCTGGCTGCCTCGCCCCAGTTGCGGGCGATGGGGACGATCGGCGGGAACCTGCTCCAAGCGACGCGCTGCCCGTACTGGCGGCTGCGCTTCCCCTGCCACATGCACGGCGGCGACCGCTGCCACGCGAAGGAAGGACAGCACCGCGAGCACGCGTTCTTCGGCAACGAGCTGTGCGCCTCGGCGCACCCGTCGGACCCGTCAGCCGCGCTGCTCGCGCTCGGGGCGCGCGTCCGCACGGACCGGCGGGAGCTCGGCCTCGCGGAGCTCTACCGGCTGCCGACGGCCGACGATCCCGCGACGACGACCCTTGCGGCCGACGAGGTGATCGTCGAGCTCGAGGTCCCACAGACCGACTCGAGCGTCTACCTGAAGGCGATGGACCGGCAGCGTTGGGCGTTCCCGCTCGTGGGCGTTGCCGTCTCGCGCAGCGGCGACGAGACGCGGATCGCGCTCGCCGGCGCGGCGCCGGTCCCGTGGCTCCTTCCCTCCGCGGAGGCTCTCGACGACGCAACGCCGCTCCCCGGGACCGCCTACAAGGTCGAGATCGCCCGCGCGCTGGTGCGCCGGGCGCTCGCTGCGCTCTAGCGGGCCGACGCTAGGATCATCTACCGCATGGGACTCCGACTGCTCGCGCTCCTCCTCGTCCTCGCGCTCGTCGCATGCGGCGGAGAGGACGATGCCGCCCCTGAGGATACGGCCGCGCCGACCGAGGGCTGCTCGACTGTCGACCCGGCCGAGCCGAAGGAGGACGCCGGTCGCAAAGCGCCGACGGATCCACTGGACGAGGGCACGACCTATCGGCTGAAGGTGGAGACGAACTGTGGCGCGTTCACGATCACGCTCGACCCCCGGACAGCGCCGCAGACGGCAGCCTCGCTCGTGGCGCTCGCGCGAGACGGCTTCTTCGACGGCACCGGCTTCCACCGCGTCGTGCCGGGGTTCGTGATCCAGGGCGGCGATCCGACCGGCAGCGGCACGGGAGGTCCCGGCTACTCGACCGTCGACCCTCCGCCCCGGGACACGACCTACACGCGCGGCGTCGTTTCGATGGCGAAGGCGCAGGACGAGGCACCCGGCACCGCCGGCAGCCAGTTCTTTGTCGTCACCGGCGGCGACATCGGCCTCCCGCCGGAATACGCCGTCGTCGGAACGGTGACCGAGGGGATCGAGACGGTGCTCGAGATCGACGGCCTCGGCAGCGGAGACGGGCCGCCTTCGACCCCAATCGTGATGGAGAAGGTCACCGTCGAGGAATCATGAGGCGGACGTGAGAATAGTTATGGGCATCGGGCGAGCTGTCTCCTGGGCCGCGGGCGGCCCCCTCAGGGATCTTCGCGCCCTGGGCATCCGCTTCCGCGGATGCCCAGCTTGCGCCAGCTAGAGATGATCGCGGCGATCGTGCTCGCCGCTGGCGCCGCATCGCGCTTCGGCTCCCCGAAGCAGCGGCTGCTCCTCCCCGCGGTCCTCGCGCGGGTACGAGCCGCGGGGGTGGAGGAGATCGTCGTCGTCCTCGGGGCTCACACAGCGCAGCCCGACGCTCGCGTCGTCGAATGTCCCGACTGGGCACGCGGGCCCGGTGCCTCGCTCCGCTGCGGGCTGGCGGCGCTCTCGGACGAGGCCGAGGCGGCCGTGGTCGTGCTCGCGGACGGGCCGGACCTCTCGACCGACGCGATCGCGCGCGTGGCTGCGGCCTGGCGCCACCACGACGCCCAGCTCGTCGCGGCGAGCTACGGCGGCGTGCGAGGGCACCCGCTCGTGCTCGCCCGCTCGGGCTGGCGCGACGTCCCCGACGAGGGGCTGCGCGGACACGCACCGCTGCTCGTTCCCTGCGACGACCTCGGCTCCCCCGGAGACGTGGACCGACCGGCCGATCTGCCGGACCGGTTCGGAAACGTGGGCGACGAACCGATGTAGGGCTCAGGGAGCCTGCACGCGGTTTTCCTGGGCCGCGGGCGGCTCTTTGAGCGGCGGGGCCGCGCAGCGGCCCCTTTAGGGATCTTCGCGCGGTCGGGATCTGCTTTCTGCAGATTCCGACCTTGCGCCAACTAGAGCG
>Ga0136620_10001526_pt1 | contig 11045 bp, 9 predicted proteins | sample AntDrymUQ4162106_2_FD_104806 | JGI IMG/M metagenome (GOLD analysis project Ga0136620, IMG submission 104806) | Polar desert sand microbial communities from Dry Valleys, Antarctica - metaG UQ416 (21.06) | ecosystem: Environmental > Terrestrial > Soil > Desert | place: Antarctica: Dry Valley... | reverse complement strand
CTGCTCGCCAAAGCCGTCCCGCTGTTGATGATCTTCGCCCTGCTGTCGTTCACCAACCAGGAGATGTGGCAGATCTTCTCCAGCATCACCACGGGCCAGTTCTGGGCGATCCTCGCCCTGTTCGTGCTCCTGGGATCGGCATTTCTCGCGGTCCGGATCCCGCGCGAGGCGCGTGGCATCGAGCGCGAGGCCGGGGAGGCGCAGGCTCCGCTGGCGCGCCGCCAGCGCCTCAACGTCGGACTCGTGATGTTCGTCAGCCAGGCGACCCAGGTCCTGATCGTCAGCCTCGCGGTCGGCCTCTTCTTCGTCGCCTTCGGCCTGCTGGCGATCAACGAGCCGGTGCGAATCGACTGGATGGGATTCGCCGGCAACGAGCTCGTCGCCTTCGACCTGCTCGGTGAGCGCGTCGAGCTGACGTCGGAGCTGCTGCGCGTCGCCGCCGGCCTCGCTGCTTTCTCGGGCTTCTACTTCGCGATCGCAATGCTGACCGACTCGACCTACCGCGAGGAGTTCCTCGACGAGCTGACGACCGAGATGCGCCAGACGTTCAGCGCCCGGGCTGATTACCTCAAGCTGTGCGCCGCGCGCCAGGCTCCTGCCTGAGCGCTCGCGGTTCGGCGCTTCCGCGACAATGATCTCGATGCCGGCGACGACGCAGCCGACGATGGTCCCCGGCTACGAGCACGTGCCCGGCAATCACTGCGGCTCGACGGCGCTGCGCAACCTGCTCGCCTTCCACGGCCTTGAGATCTCCGAGGAGATGGCGCTCGGCCTCGGCGCCGGGGTCTGCTTCTACTACGTCGTGCTCGAGGGCCAGTCGCCGTCGCGGTTTACCAACGGCCGCGTCGGCAAGCTCGAGGAGCAGTTCGTCGAGCTGACCGGGATCGAGCTGCGGATGGTCACCGCCGACGACCCCGGCGAATCGTGGCGCCTCGCGCGCGAGGCCGTGGACGCCGGGCGGCCCGCGGTGCTGCTCTCGGACCTCTACTACCTCGACCACTACGGCAAGTCGGCGCACTTCCCCGGCCACGCGGTCGTCCTGGCCGGCTACGACGACGAGGTCGCCTTCCTGTCCGACACGGCGTTCGAGGAGCTGCAAACGACGCGGCTGGACAACCTCGCCAAGGCGCGCCACTCCCAGCACCCCGTCTATCCGCTCGCGGGCCACATGTTCTCGGTCCCCGAGGGCGAGACGCCCCACGACCCGCGCGAAGCGGCACCGCGGGCGATCGAGCGGGGCGTGAGCCAGATGTTCGAGCCCGAGCTGGGCGAGTTCCAGGGCCTGCCGGCGCTGCGCCGGTTCGCCGACGAGGTCGGGAGCTGGCCCGAGGCAACCGACGACTGGCAGTGGTCGGCGCGTTTCAACTACCAGGTGATCGAGCGCCGCGGCACCGGCGGCGGCAACTTCCGCCGCATGTATGCGCGCTTCCTCCATGAGGCCGGACGCGAGGAGAGCTCACTGGCCCAGGAGGCCGCGGAGCGCTGGACCGAGCTCGCGGGGGCGCTGCACGAGGCGAGCGAGTCCGATCAGCCTCGGGCGGGGCCTTGGTCGCGAATCGGGACCGACGCGGGGCGCGTTCTCGACGCCGAGGAGCGCCTCTGGGGCGCCCTCGCCCGCACGCGATAGGCGCGACGCGCCCGCTCGCATCCAAGTGGGCCGACGGGCGGGCAACAAGTGGCTGCGTAGGAGTGAGTCCCGGGCTCAATTCAGCCACCGTCCTGCCTAGGGTCCGCATACGACCCGCAAAGCAGGTTCGAGGCTTTCGCGGCCAGTGTCCGGGGAGAGCGCTCAGGCCCCGAAGCGGGCGAAGAAGCCGAGCGGGTTGGGCCCGACCGTGCGCTCGAACGAAAGTCCGGCCGCACCAGCGCGCTGCTTGAGCGCGCCCAGCCTGACCATGTGCGGGTCGCCGAACAGCTCGCCGACGACCAGCCGGCCGCCGGGCCGCAGCACCCGCTTGAGCTCGCGCAGCGCCGCGTCCTGATCAGGGATCTCGCCGAGCACGGTCGTCAGGTAGGCGGCGTCGAATGAGGCGTTGCCGTAGGGCATCGCCTGGGCGTCCCCCTGCATCGGCTTGACGTTTGTGAAGCCGCGCTCTTCGGCGCGGCGCATCGTGTGGTCGAGCATCTCCTGCTGGATGTCGAAGATCTCGACCGTGCCGTCGTCGCCGACCCACTCGGCGACGTCGAGGGTGTAGTAGCCGGTGCCGGGGCCGACCTCGAGGATGCGCTCACCGGCCTTGGCGTCGAGGATCTCGCGTAGCCGCGCCCGGGTGATGAAGGGGTGGGGGGCCTCGACCCAGAAGCGCTGTCCGTAGGGGCAGGCCGAGGGATTCTTGCGCCACCACAGCGCGGCGGCGACGACCGCCGCTCCCGCGGCGATCAATAGCTTTTTCATCAGGAGCCCGAGAAGCCGATCGCGGACGATCCGCCCTCGACCTTGATGAAGACGACCTGGCGCAGGTCGAGGATCAGGTCACCGTCGACCGACGACAGCTCGAGCCACGAGCCGCCGTCGGCGAGCGCCTTGCTGAGGCGCTCGAGCTGGTCCTCGCCGAGCCGCGCGGTTGCCACCTGGCCGCCGCCGAAACCGATCTCAACCCGCTTGGCCTGTGCCATCCCTGCTCAGTGCTCCGCCGGTTCGACGAGCTCGGTCAGCACGCGTCCCGTTGCCTTGGGATGCAGGAAGGCGACGCGGCTGCCACGGATCCCCGTTCGCGCCTCGTCGTCGATCAGCTCGAGGCCGGCGCTGCGCAGCTCGCCGAGGGTCGAGTCGATGTCCTCGACCGCGTAGGCGACGTGGTGCAGACCCTCGCCGTTGCGCTCGATGAACTTGCCGACGGCCGTGTCGGGGCCGAGCGGGCGCAGCAGCTCGACGTGGCCCTCGCCGACGTCGAGCAGCACCGCCTCGACGCCCTGTGACTCGACCGTCTCGCGGTGCGCGACCGGCATGCCGAGATCGTCCTGGTAGAGCGCGACAGCGGCGTCGAGATCCGACACGGCGACGCCGACGTGGTCGATGCGGTCGAACATCGGCGCCAGTCTATTGAGCGCCCGACGTCGGCTAGTCGCGCCGCCGGCTGGCGAGCACTCCGAGCGCGGCGCCGGCCGGAACGTCGTCCTGGGCGCGATCGGGGATCTCGGCCTCGGAGCGGCGTGTCGACATGATGCGCGCGATCTCTTCGTGCTCGATGACCTCGTTGGCGAGCAGCCGCGATGCGATCTCGTCGAGCAGGTCGCGGTGGTCGGTGAGCAGCCGGTGGGCCGCGCGGTAGGCCTCCTCGGCGAGCGCCTGGACCTCCTCGTCGCGCGTCTGGCGCAGCGCCTCGGAGATCGTGAAGTCGTCGCCGGGGACCTGGTGCGAGCGGATAGTCGTCCCCATCCCGTAGTCGAAGACCATCGACCGCGCGATCGAGGTCACCCGCTGGAGGTCGTCGGAGGCTCCCGTCGTCACGCGGCCGAAAGTGATCTGCTCCGAGACGCGGCCGGCGAGCAGGACCTTCATCAGGTCGATCAGCTCCTCGCGCGACTTCAGGTAGCGGTCCTCCTGCGGGAGGTTGAGCGTGTAGCCCAGCGCCTTGCCGCGCGGTACGACCGAGACCTTCTGCACCTTGTCGACCGACGGCAACAGCTCGGAGACGAGCGCGTGGCCGGCCTCGTGCCATGCGATTACCCGCTTCTCCTGCAGGGTGATCACCTTGCGCGACTGCAACCCCGCGACGACGCGCTCGAAGGCGTTCTCGAAGTCGCGCTGGGTGATGAAGTCGCGCTGGCTTCGGCCGGCGAGGATCGCGGCCTCGTTGGCGAGGTTCGCGAGGTCGGCACCGGTCAATCCCGATGTGTGGCGCGAGACCTGATCGAGGCTTACGCCCTGGGCGAGCGGCTTGTCGCGGGTGTGGACGCGCAGGATCGCGTGGCGGCCGCGCATGTCGGGCGGCGGCACGAACACCTGGCGGTCGAAGCGGCCGGGCCGCAGCAACGCCGCGTCGAGCTTGTCGAGCATGTTCGAGGCCGCCATCACGACGACGTTGTCGCCGGACTCGAAGCCGTCCATCTCGACGAGCAGCTGGTTGAGCGTCTGGTCGCGCTCACCTGAGATGTCGGAGCCGCGCTGAGCGCCCACGGCGTCGAGCTCGTCGATGAAGACGATCGCGGGCGCGTTCTCGCGCGCCTGCTTGAACAAGCGCCTGATCCGTGCGGCGCCCAAGCCGGCGAACATCTCGACGAACGAGGACGCCGACTGGCCGAAGAAGTTCGCGCCCGACTCGTGCGCGACGGCCTTGGCGAGCAAAGTCTTGCCGGTGCCGGGCGGCCCGTGGAGCATGATCCCCTTCGGCACCTTGGCGCCGAGGCGCTTGAACTGCTTCGGGTGGCTGAGGAACTCGACGACCTCGCGCAGCTCGTCCTTGGTCTCCTCCACACCGGCGATGTCGTCCCAGGTCACCGACTCCGCCGACTTCGGGGCGATTTGCTGCGGCTTGGTGCGCGGCATCAGCTTCAGCGTCCGCCACACGAGGTAGACGAGAAAGCCCATCAGCAGGACGGGAAGCCACAGCGTCGTCCAGCGCTCGAACTCGTCGTAGCTGATGCCGAGCACTGCTGTCAGGTCCACGTTCACGTCCCTCTACCGTCTACAAACCCCGGGGCTACACAAGGTACCGGTACACCGGGGGTCAATTTCAAGGGGATACTCGTCCACGGGGGCGAGCCCCTAGGTGCGAGTGCCCAGTTGGCTCAGGGGGTCTGAGGGGCTGCAGGCACGCCACCGACGCCCTCGGCCTGCAAGATCGCCTCGAGCGCTGCGGCGCCGACCTGCATCTGCTCTGCCGTCGGCTCACGCGTAGCCAGCAGGCGCTGGATATCGGTCCCTGGGCGGCGAACGATCGCCGCGATCGGCGAGTCCGGGTTGCGCTCACACCACGCGAAGAGCTCGACCGCGAGCGATATTGCACCGCCGGCGGCGGCGAGGCGGGCGAAGCGATTCGGGCGCTCGAACAGGCGCTCGAGCGTGAGCTGGCCGGCGATCGAGAGCACGAGCAGGGGCGCGATCAGGTGCGATCCGCAGCGCTCGTGCTCCTTCGGCACCTCGGAGGGATCGGGGCGGCCCTGCTCATAGGCCCCGATCGCCTTGTGCTCGACGCCGTGATATGCGGCGAGCTCCGAACCGCGCAGGGCGATCGCCGCCGGGGCCAGCCCGAGCGCCGCGGCGACGCTCTCGCGTGCCAGGGTCGGCTCCTCGCCTGCCCGCCGCAGCGCTCCCGAGGCGACGGATGCGGCGATCGCCGCGACGAGCACGCGGGGGTCCTCGAACGGCAGCCGGGCATCGGGCAGGCGGCGCCGCGCCAGCGGGACGACGGCGAGGGCCTCGGCCAGTTTGAGCGGTCCGCGCAGCAGCGGCAGGGCCGCGGCGCGAGGCGCAAAGCTCGGCTTCTCGCCCGAAGCGACGCGGATCTCGCCGTCCGCGGCGCGGGCGGCGGCCGCCCACGAGGTCGGTCCGTGGATCAAGAGCCCGTTGCGAAGCGCCATCCCGCCGAGCCGCAGCCGGGGCGGGCCGGCGCCGTTGCCCGACGCGGATGCATCCGCGTACTCGATCGCCGGCGTCGCGTGCTCGCTCATCCGAGCAGCCTCGCAGGAAGCTCGGCAAAGAAGCGCGCCGACAGCTCGAGGTCGGAGACCGCGACGCGCTCGTCGGCCGAGTGGATCAGCGGCGCGAGCTCGGCGAGGGTCATCGCGTTGTGAGGGCAGAAGCCGTAGACGATGGCGCCGAAGGCCTTGCGAAACCAGTGGCTGTCGCTGAACCCCGGCATCACCATCGGCACCAGCTCGGCGCCTGGGTCGACGGCGGCGACCCAATCGGCGATCGCGCGCCACAGATCCGTTCCGGCCTCGGAGCTGTTGCCGACGATCCGCGAGCTGAACTCGATTTCATAGTCGCCGTCGCCGAGCAGCGACTCGACGCGCTCGCGGACGTAGTCCTCGCCGTGTCCCGGCGGCACACGGCAGTCGACGAACAGCTCTGCGGTCGACGGGATCACGTTCTCCTTCTCCGAGGCGCGCGCCATCGTCGGGGACATCGTCACCGACACGATCGGCTCGGCGATAAATGCCGCAGCGGCGGGATCGGCGGCCGCGAGGCGCTCGATCGCGGCGGCGATCGAGTCGTGAGTGCCCTCGATCGGCTCGCCGAGCATCGCCGACAGAAACTCGACCCCCTCCGGGGTGGGCTCGTAGTCGGGCTGGCTGCGAAGCCGCTCGAGCAGTGGCCCCAGCTTGAGCAGGGCGTTGTCGCCGATCCGTGGCAGCGATCCGTGCCCGGCCCGGCCACGGGTCCGCACGGTCAGTCGAAAGACGCCCTTTTCCCCCAGCGCCGTCGTGTAGAGGCGGCGGCCGTCGGCTCCCAGCGCGACGCCACCGCCTTCGTTGACAACGAAGTCCGAGCGCACCAGATCGGGACGCTGCTCGCACAGCCATTTGGCTCCATATGCCGCCCCCATCTCCTCGTCGGCCGTGACGACGACCAGCAGCTCGCCTCGGGCTGGTCGCCAGTCCGAGGAGGCAAGGGAGGCCGCTGCGGAGACCTCCGCGGCGACCTGCCCCTTCATGTCGAGCGCGCCGCGCCCCCACACCTCACCGTCGACGACGTCGCCGCACCACGGGTCGCGGCTCCACTCCGACGCCTCGGCGGGCACGGTGTCGGCATGGCCCAGCAGGCACAGAGTCGGACCCTCGGCGTCGCCACGCAGACGGGCGACGAGGTTCGGGCGCTCGGGCTCGACGCCCACGAGCTCGCACTCAAATCCGGCGCCGGCAAGCATGTCGCGCAGCAACTCCTGGACCGGCTGCTCGCGCCCGGGCGGGTTCGAGGTGTCGATCTGGATCAGGCGCGCGAGCAGCTCGACCGCCGCGGCGCCGAGCTCCGTGCGGGTGGCGAGCGCGGGCTCCTCTCCCATCCGAGTCAGACTACTCGGGGTGGACAAGCTGTTCGAGACCGGCGACGAGGCTCCCAAGCGCACCAGCGTGCCGCTCGACGAGGCGCCGCTCGCCGTGCGCATGCGCCCACGTGACCTCGACGAGCTGCTCGGCCAGGAGCACCTGTTGGGTAAGGGATCGACGCTGCGCGCCGCGATCGAATCGGGCGAGCCCCACAGCGCCGTCTTCTACGGGCCGCCGGGCAGCGGCAAGACCACGCTGGCGCGGATCGTCGCTTCGCGGGCTCGGGGCTACTTCGAGGAGGCCTCGGCCGTGGCCGCCGGACGCGCCGAGGTACGCGCCGTAATCGAACGCGCCGAGGAGCGCCGCCGCGCCTCGGGCGAGCCGACGATCTTCTTTCTCGACGAGATCCATCGCTTCAACAAGGCCCAGCAAGACGCGCTGCTGCCCGCGGTCGAGGAGGGACTGCTGACCCTGATCGGGGCGACGACCGAGAACCCCTACTTCGAGGTCAACTCGGCGTTGCTGTCGCGCTGTCAGATCTACGAGTTCAAGCCGCTCGACTCGGGCCACATGGAGCAGGTGATGCGCCGCGCGCTGGCCGACGAGCGTGGGATCGCCGACGCCCCGCAGATCGCCGACGAGGCGATCGAGCTGATCGCTCTACGCAGCGGCGGCGACGCGCGGGTCGCGCTGACGGCGCTCGAGCGCGCGGTCGAGACGGTGCGCGAGACCGGGGGCGGGGTTGGAATCGCCGAGGCCGAGGACGCGCTGCAACGCAAGGCGATCCTCTATGACCGCAAGGGCGACAAGCACTACGACTACATCTCGGCCTGGATCAAGGCGACGCGCGGCTCGGACCCCGACGCCTCGCTCTACTACCTCGCGGCGATGCTCGAGGGCGGCGAGGACCCGCGCTTCATCGCCCGCCGGATGGTGATCCTTGCCTCCGAGGACGTCGGCAACGCCGATCCGCAGGCGCTCGTCGTCGCGACGGCCGCCGCCCAGGCCGTCGATCGCGTCGGGCTTCCCGAGTGCGCGATCAACCTCTCTCAGGCCGCTGCGTACCTGGCGCTTGCCCCGAAGTCCAACGCCGCCGTCAAGGGGATCTCGAGCGCGATGGCCCACGTACGCGAGCATGGCGCCAAGCTGCCGCCGTCCTACCTGCAGGACGCCCACTACCCCGGAGCGAAGCAGCTCGGGCGCGGCAAGGGCTACGTGTATCCCCACGACGAGCCGGGCGGGGTCGCCGGGCAGCCTCTGGCGCCGGAGGGGATGGAGGGCGAGCGCTTCTACGAGCCGGCGGAGCGCGGCTTCGAGGCCGAGCTGCGGCGGAGGCTGGCCGAGATCCGGAAGCGGCTGGGTAAGGAGGCCGACTGAGCCACGCGCTGGGGACCCGGGGACCGGGCAGCACCCGGGTTGTCGATTTTCCTTCGGTATAGGACGGAAACTCGACGACCGGCTACGGGTTGGGGGAGTATGGGTTGCATTCGCCGCGCGAGGTGGACCGTGTTCGTCGGGGTGCTCGTGATGTCGGCGTCCAGCGCCGACCTGGCGTCGGCCGCGATCGGCGACATCTCGACCGCGGCGGGGACAGGCAGCCAGTTCGAGGCCGTCAACGATGGCGGGCCCGCAACGGCGGCCGGCCTGGACACCCCGCGCGGGATCACGTCGACGCCGGACGGAGGCTTCCTCGTCACCGACCAGGAGCACGACCGCGTGCGCTACGTCTCGCCGGCCGGCACGATCACGACGGTCGCCGGCGACGGCACGACCTGCTCGCCTACGACCGGTCCGTGCGGCGACGGCGGGCCCGCGACCCAGGCGCAGCTCAACTCGCCTCGCGGCGTCGAGCTGACCGCCGACGGCGGCTACCTGATCGCCGACACCAACAGCCACCGCGTCCGCAAGGTCTCGGCCGCGGGGATCATCACGACGGTCGCCGGCGACGGCAACATGGGCTTCGGCGGTGACGGCGGGCCGGCGACGCAAGCGCGGCTGCAGCAGCCCTTCGGAGTCGCAGCGATGCCCGACGGCAGCTTCCTGATCGCCGACTCGGAGAACAACCGCATCCGCAGGGTCTCGGCCGACGGGATCATCACCACGGCCGCCGGCGACGGCGCACCCAGGTACGCCGGGGACGAAGGCCCGGCGACATCCGCCTCCCTGAACAATCCAACGGCTGTCTTGGCGGGTGGGGGTGGCACATTCTTGATTGCCGATACCTTCAACCACGCGGTGCGAGTCGTCTTGTCGGACGGACGCATCAGAACCATGGCGGGGACAGGCGTGCCCGGGTACTCCGGGGACGGTGGTGATGCTGAGCAGGCGAACCTGCAGGGGCCGTCGGGACTCGCCCGGATGCCTGATGGCAGCCTCCTGATCGCCGATGCAGGCAATCGCGCGGTGCGGCGCGTTTCTCAGCACCAAACCATCACTACAGTGGCCGGGAATGGCATCGAATGCGTGCCGCCGACTGCGCCCTGCGGCGATGGACGCCCAGCTACGGCCGCCCAGATGGTGCTTCCCGTCGAGGTCGCCGAAACTGCTGATGGCGGCTTTCTGATCGTGGACCATCTCGGGAGCCGGGTTCGCCGGGTGCAAGGCATCGAACCGCCTGTCCATGGATGCCCGCTTAACAACTTTCAGGGCGTGATCGGCGGCGATGAGCTCGAGGGTCTGGAAGGAGCCGAGGCCGCGGACATCATTGTTGGGGGAGGCGGCAATGACTCGCTGCATGGCTTCGGTGGAGATGACTGCCTGTATGGCCAACAGGGCGGTGACTTTGTTGCCGGCGACGGTGGCTCTGACAGGCTCTTCGGTGGGGTGGGACGCGACCTGCTTCGCGGTTACTCGGGCAGGGATCAGCTAAACGGTGGTCCGGCTGCGGACCACTTGAGAGGCGGTCCCGGCGCGGACCGCATCCGCTGCGGCGGCGGGCGGGACGTCGTGCGGTTGCGGGGAGACGACCGCGTGGCGCGAAGCTGCGAGCGGGTGCGCGGCTAAGCGCCGCCCTTGCGCAGCTCGGGCAGCGCCCGCAGGTCAGCCTCGTCTTGGGGCCGGCCGGCAGCCCGCTTCAAGGCGACCAGAAGCGTGTGCGTCGCTCGAGGCGCTCGAACTAGTCTCGATCGCTGGTCCGAGTCTTCCCTTGCTGCCGCATCAGCGCCACCGTAGCGCTACTCGCAGCGTGACTCGCGCCGCGTAGAATCGCCCCCGATGGGGCAGCTCGAGTCCTTCAACCCCGCAACCGGGGAACTCGTCGGCACGGTCGAGACGATCACGCCCGACCAGGTCCAGGGCGTCGTCGACGAGGTCGCCGAGGTGCAGCCGTTCTGGGCCCAGCTCTCGCTCTCCGATCGCGCGCGCTACCTGCGCCAGGCGGCCGACGTCGTGCTCGCCGAGATCGACGAGATCGCCGAGCTGCTGACGCGCGAGCAGGGCAAGCCGCGCACGGAGAGCTACACGATGGAGCTGCTGCCGACCGTCGACCTGCTGCACTGGTGCGCCGACGAGGGCCCCGAGATCCTCGCCGACGAAAAGATCTCCTACCCGCAGGTCTTTCTCAAGACGAAGTCGAGCTTCTTCTCGTATGAGCCGATCGGCGTCGTCGGGGTGATCGCACCCTGGAACTATCCCTGGTCGATTCCCTTCGGCGAGGTGGCGATCGCGCTGATGGCCGGCAACGGGGTAGTGCTGAAGCCCGCGAGCCTGACGCCGAAGCTCGGCGAGCGCATCCGTCTGACCTTCGAGCGCGCGGGGTTGCCCGAGGGCCTGGTCCGCGACGTCCACGGCGGCGGCAAGGTCGGCCAGGCGCTCGCCGAGTCGACGGCGGGGAAGATCTTCTTCACCGGCTCGGTCGAGGTCGGGCGCGGCGTCGGCGAGGCGTGCGCCCGGGCGCTGAAGGGCTCGGTGCTCGAGCTCGGCGGCAAGGACCCGCAGATCGTCTGCGCCGACGCAGACCTCGCCAACGCGATCTCGGGCGCGGTCTGGGGCGGGTTCGCGAACGCCGGTCAGACGTGCTCGGGAATCGAGCGCACCTACGTCGTCGCCGATGTCGCCGACCGCTTCCTCGAAGGCGTCGTGCGCGAGACCGAGCGCCTGACCGTGGGTGACCCGCT
>Ga0136620_10001524_pt1 | contig 11051 bp, 9 predicted proteins | sample AntDrymUQ4162106_2_FD_104806 | JGI IMG/M metagenome (GOLD analysis project Ga0136620, IMG submission 104806) | Polar desert sand microbial communities from Dry Valleys, Antarctica - metaG UQ416 (21.06) | ecosystem: Environmental > Terrestrial > Soil > Desert | place: Antarctica: Dry Valley... | reverse complement strand
TGGACGCTCTTGTCCAGTTTGAGGTCGAGGCGCGCGATCACCTCGTCGGGATTCGCCCCGGAGGTCAGCTCCTGATCGGTCGCGACGGCCTCGGAGGGCGCGTCGTCGCTCGCCTCGGCAGTTGTCGCCGCGATAGCCTCGACGACGCCGACGCGATGGCCGCCGATCCGGACCTCGTTGTTGCGAACCAGACGGGCGCCGTTGGGGACCTCGACCGAGACCTTGTAGGTGGGAACGAACGGCAGTCCTTGGTTGGCGTTGTAGGCCAGGAACACGGCGACGATCACGATCAGTGTCGTGATCGCGCCGACCATCGTCGGCGAGCTCGCGAGCGAGCCGAACGGGCTGCGGCCCCTCATCGCGAGGCCTCCTGAGCGTGTGTCGTGGTCGGGGCGGGCATCAGTTCGCGAACAGGAAGTCGAGGAGGTCCTGCGAGGCCTGGTCTCCGCTCGGGCTGTCCTGGCCCAGGTTCCCGCCTCCCGTCACGCCGGGAACGTCGAGCAGGTCGTCGAGGTCGCCTTCGCTGGCGCCGGGCAGATCCAGGCCCGGGACCACGGGCGGTTGCTCGCCGGGTTCGGCCGGTCCGGCCCCGGGCGGGGCCTGGTAGCCGGGAACCTCCGCGGCCTCGCTGGTCGTCTGCACGTCGTCGCCGTTGGCCGAGTTGGTGGAGATTCCGGGATCGCACAGCTCTGGTGCCGCGCTGCCGTTGGGGCACACGGCGTCGTCATAGCGTGGCGCCGCGAACGGCTCGCTGATGCGCGGCTGGTTCGGGCCCAGCCAGGAGACGCAGTTGTCGGCCTCGAGGATGTTCTTGGTGTGGCCGCCGCTCTGGGACTCGACCTCGCCCTCCTCACCGCCGGTCTCGTATTCCAGGCACGGGCCCGCGTCGATGCCGTAGATCGAGAAGTGGAGCAGGTGGCCCACCTGGTCGAACTGGTTCAGAGCGCCGGCCTGGTAGTAGACGTAGTTGAGCAGGCCCTCCAGCCCCGTGTAGCCCATCGTGTTCGGCGTTCCTGGTTGGGTGCTGGTCCGCCCGGTCTCCTGACCCGCCTGGTCGTCGATCTCGACGGCCCGCCGCGGATCGTCGAGGTCGCGCAGGAAGTCGGCCAAAAACAGGGCGACGTCGGGCGCCTTCTTGGCGGTCTTGCGCAGCTGCTTGATCTCGTCCCTGCCCTTGCGCAGGGCCTTGCGGCCGACGACCGCCGCGCGGCCGAGGCTCGTCAGCGCGACGTCCGTCGCCTCGTTGAATGCCGGCAGGCTGAGCGCCAGCTCGTTGAGCTGCGGCGCCGCGGCGCCCAGGTTGGTCAGCAGCGGAGTCTGCTCCTCCGCCAGGTTGCCGAGCTCGACCATCGTCGGCTTCAGCTCGGCGAGGAAGTCGTCGAGCAGGTCGAAGTCGGCGGCGAGGTCCTCACGGCGTTCGGCCGAAGCCGCGGCCGTGTCGCGCGCCTCCTTGATGAACTTGACGACGTCCTCGCGGCGCTCGGCGAGCCGGGCGATGATGCGGTCCGAGTTCACGTTGAGGTCGCGGATGATCGTGTTCTGGTCGGCGAGGATGCTGAGCGCTTCCTCGGTCTGGCGCAGGGCCGGCGCACCGCGGCGGATCGCGTCGTTGAGGTTCTGCGTGTTTCCGGCAAGCGCGGTGCCGAACTCGTTGATCAGCAGCTGCAGGCGGCGCTTGAAGGGCTCGCGCAGCGTGTTCGCCACCAGATCTGCCTGCACGGTCTGGGTCGTCTGCTCGACGGGGATGTTGGGCTCAGCCGTCGTCAGGTCGTCGTCGTCGGTCGGCTCGTCCTCGGTCGGGATCGGGTCGCCCTTGGGCTGGCAGTCGATGAAGTACTCCGCGATCAGCGACTGCGGCTCGGACGAGCACTCCGTGTCCTCGCCGAGCTGAGACAGCGGTCCCGCGACCTCGACCGTGATCACGGCCCGCTTCTGGTCGTTGATCGTCAGATCCTTGACGGCGCCCGACGTGACGCCCGCGATCCGCACCTCGGAGTCCGTGACGACCCCGAAGGCGTTGTCGAGCTCGATCGTGTAGGTGTGGGTGTCGTCGGCGCCCGCCGTCGCGGCGACTCCGCCGCCGGCGGCGCCGAGGACCACGAGGGCTGTCAGCAGCAAGCGGCGCATGTCTACGGGCCCACCGGGACCTGGCTCGGATCGCAGTCGAGCGTGCCGTTCTCGGTGAATGGCGTCGAGTTGTCGCCCGGGTTACGCTCGTTGGCGCCGGGGCAGCGCTCGAGGTTGTTAAGCGACAAGCCCGCGGCGCCGAAGAACTGGTCGTTGACGCTCTGGACCGGCGGCGGGAGCAGCGGGAAGGGGGCCAGGTTCGGCGGCAGCGTGTCGAGGCCCGGCGGGGTGCTGAAGGTGAAGGTGTTGAACGTCGTCGAGATTCGCCCGATGCCGCCGTTGGCATCGGCGAAGCCGGAGGTCCCGAAGTCGTTGAACCAGCCGACCAGCTCAGGCGTGTAGGCGCGGAAGAACGAAAGCTGGGGCAGCGAGTCCTCGAGCGACTGCACCGACTCGGGGAAGGCCCCCTGCCTCTGGGCGCCGTTGCGGTTGACGGGGCCGACGGCGATCTTTTCGAGCGGGACCTGGAGCTTGGTCAGGTCAACGAGGTCGTTGGCCGGCTTGGGACGCTTGATGATTCGGTCGAGGTCGCGGATCGTCGGCACCGCGTTGGCGGCCGCGGCTCGCAGCTCGGCGAAGAACGGCCCCAGTCGCGTAGCCACCGGCTTCGAGGCGTCGACGAGCGGATCGACGTCGTCGAGCGTCGCCCTGAGGTTGACGGCGGTCGTGTTGAAGTTGCGCATGAAGTCGGGCAGCAGCGACACGGCCTCGGCCAGGGAGTCCTTCTGGCGCCCGATTGCGTTCATCATCAAGTTGAGGTTGTGGACGAGCTGGGAGATGTCGGGGCTGCGCTGCGCGAGGGCGCCCGAGAGCCGTGAGCCGTCGACGAGAAGCCGCTCGAGGGCGCGCTCGTCGTAGGTCAGCTCCGCGAACAGCTGCCGCGAGGTCGACAGGAACGGGTTCAGGTACTCGAAGCCGCGGTTGGCCTGCTTGGCGACGCCGTCGTAGGAGAGCTCAAAACCGCGGATCACCTTCTTGAGGTTGCGGACCGTGCGGTCATCGAGGGTGTTGAAGACCTCGTCGAGGTCGACCTCGGAGACGGTCTGCGACTGATCCATCGTCGCGCCGTCGGGAATCTCCTCGCCATCAGCGCCCTCGGGTGGAAGCGTCAGCTGGACCTGGCGGTTGGCGACCCCCGAGAGCGAGAACGAGCGCACCGTGGCGATCGTCCCCTGCTTTAACGGCGCGTAGTCGTCGCTGACCGTGAACGAGACCAGGGCCTGACCGTCGTCTCCGATCGCGATGTCGGAGACCGTGCCGACAGGCACCCCGCCGACTACCACCTGCTCGGCGCCGACGAGCTGGCTGGCGTTCTCGAACTCCGCCGTCACCTTGTAGGCGCTCCCGCCGCCCATCAGCAGGACCACCACGACGACGAGCGCCACGGCGAGCGCGACTATTGCGGCGATCCTCCCTACGACCGAAGACACTGGTGATGATCTCGTTTCTCTCCACGCCGCGGCCGGGCACGACCACGAGCCGAGCGAAGGTACCACCCCGGCTCGGAGACTGTCAAAGCACAAGCGTGCCTGGAAATGACCCTCTCAGGCACGATCGGGCAGTCCGCGGGCCCGTGGAAGGTTGAGTTGAAGTTAAGCGCGCCCCGGCGAGGCTCGATAGCGGTCATTCGCCGTCGAACGCGGCCGCACGCCCGTAGAGCTTGTAGAGCTTGAAGCCCCGCGCGAACTCGTTCTGGCAGTAGCTCTCGAAGAGCTCGTAGGCGCGATCGTCTTCGAGCACGACCCCGCCCGACTCCGTCCCGGCCACCTCGCCGCCGGTGAAGTTGCGGATCTGCTCGATCGTTCCGAGGCGCTCGTCGGCGTCGGCCTGCTGCCAGTCCTCGCAGTCCGCGAGGTTGATCGGCGCGGCGACCACACCCCCGACGCCGGCATCCGGCCCGCTCGACGACGTCTCACCGCCGCAGCCCGCGATCGCCGTGGCCAGGCCGAGGGCGCAGGCGCCGATCGTGATGACCGGCCTCACCGGGACGCTCTTGCTCCTACGGCTGCGGCTCGGGCGGGGTCGTAAACCAGGTGCACGGTGCGGGCGCGCCCTGGTCGAAGTTGGCGAAGCAGCTCAGCAGCTCGCTCTCCTGACCGGCCCCGCCGACGCCTGCGCCGACGCTGGTGGCGCAATCCTCGGGCAGGAAGCCGGGTATCGATGCACCGCGCACGGGGCTCAGCGCGGGCTCCGTCTTGAGGCTCTCGCGCGTGCCGTTCGGGCCGACATTGTCGTACCAGCAGTTGCCGGTGTTGCCGGCGAACTGGTCCCACCAGAAGTCGACACCGTTGGGGTCCGGTGCCCCGGCGGGATCCTGGCCCATGACGTTGTCGTGGAAGCGGTTGCGAAAGGAGGTGTTGACCTCGCCCTCGCTGCATCCGGCCTGCTGGTTGCCGCCCGCCACCTCATTGTCGCCGCAAACGAAGGCGTCGGGGACGGCGAACAGCATCACCCCGCGGCGCCAGTTGTCCCAGAAGCGGTTGTTGCGCAGCGTGTTGTTGTTGCCACCCGCGATCCACAGGGCTGTTCCGACCGGCACCGGGATCGTCGGCACGATCTCGGTCTCCGCGGGCTGATGCTCGTAGGGGTTGAAGTTGTTGTCGTAGAAGTTGTTGTGCTCGATCAGGTCGGAGTCCTGGGGAAAGCCGGGATGGCCCGCCGCGGTGAAGACATCGGTGGTGAAGCCGAGCGCGTTGTCGAAGAAGTTGTTGTGGTGGATCCAGACCGCGTTGGCCGTCGTGCCCGAGTACCCGGCCGCGTTGTGGTGTATGTCGCAGTTGCGAATCTCGGTGTTGTAGCGCTGGACGTCGTCTGGGCTGACCTGCTCGCCGGTATCCGGCGCCGATCCCGGGTAGATTCCGGCGTCGCCGCTGCCCGCAGCGTCGCAGTCCGTGATCAGGCCGTGGTCCGAGGTGAACGAGAGCACGCCGTACTCCTCGTTGTAGAACACCTTGAAGTTCTCGAGCCGGTAGCCGTCGACCTCGTGCGGATAGATGCCGTGCTCGCGGGCGTGACGGACGGTCATGTTGCGCAGCACGAAGCCGTCGGCGCGGTCGATGCGAATGCCGACGTCCTTGACGGGATTGGCCGGTGCGCCGTTACCGGCGGCGGCGTTGCCGGCGTCGACGACGACATCGTCGGCGCTCACGCCGGAGCCCTCGAGCTGGAGGTTGCAGCGGATGCACGCCCCGTTGTCGGGGATCCCGTGGCGGTCGTCGAGCGGAGGCTGCGGCGGGATGCCTCCCGGCTCGCGCCCGATGATCGCGATCAGGTTCTGGTCGTTGGGGCAGGTCGCGATGTAGCGATACGAGTTCGCGCCGGTCTGACCCCGGTCGTTGACCTCCTCGAGGCCGTCGCAGCGCGGGTCGTCGGTCGGCTGGGCGCGTGCGGTGGGCTCGGTGTAGACCCCCGGCATCACGACGACGCGGTCGTTGTTGTGCGAGGCCGTGATCGCGGGCTGGATCTCACTGAACTTGCACTTCTTCTTCAGCTTCTTGTTGATGCGAATTAGCCGCTTGCCCTGCTTGGGCGAGAAGCTCTGGTGGTCGGTGGGCCGGATGTCATAGCCGTCGCTAATCGCATTGCGGACCGACTGCTTGAGCAGCTTCATCGAGTCCGGCTGGCAGACGATCCGCGTCTTGCCGATCTGCTTGTTCTTGTTCTTGTGCTTCTTCTTGTGGATCCTGTGCTTGCCCTTGACCGCGGAGGCGAGCGAGCGCACGCTCGGCACCTCGCCGCCGGCCGCCGGCGTCACCGCGGTGTCAGGGGCGGGGTTAGGCCAATACGAGGCGCGCTCGGTGTGACCGCCCGCGAACGCGGGCACGAGCATCGCCACGAGCACGGCAAGCGCGAACGCGAGTTTCCGATGCCCCCTGGACTGCGATCCCTCCATGCGAATCAGCAGTCTAACCGGGCCAAACCGGGGATGTGTCGATCGTCACGGGCGAACGCGGCCCCGCCGCGGCGTCGAGTCAGCCGCTCGCCTCCGAGAAGCGCCGGCCGACCTCGTCCCAGTTGACGACGTTCCACCACGCGTCGATGTAGTCGGGACGCTTGTTCTGGTAGTTGAGGTAGTAGGCGTGCTCCCAGACGTCGACGCCCAGCAGCGGCGTCTTGCCGTCGGACAGCGGCGCGTCCTGGTTCGGCGTCGCGACCACCGCGAGGCCCGAGCCGTCGTGGACCAGCCACGACCAGCCGCTGCCGAACTGGCCGACGCCGGCGGTCTTGACCTCGTCCTTGAAGGCGTCGAAGCCCCCGAAGGCGTCGTCGATCGCCGACGCCAGATCGCCCTCCGGCTCGCCGCCGCCGTCGGGGCCCATGATCTCCCAGAACAGGGAGTGGTTGTAATGGCCGCCGGCGTTGTTGCGCACGCCCGTGCGGATGTCGTCGGGCAGGCTCGAGAGGTTCTGCAGCACCTCCTCGACCGGCTTGCCGTCCCAGTCGGTGCCCTCGAGCGCGGCATTCGCCTTGTCGACGTAGGCCTGGTGGTGCTTGTCGTGATGAAGCTTCATCGTCGCTTCGTCGATGTGCGGCTCGAGCGCGTCGTAGCCGTAGGGAAGGTCCGGAACCTCGTAAGCCATGTGTCTACCTCTCAGTCGTTGTTGCTTGCGGCGAGCGTACATCGGGGCGCCCGGATTTGAACCGGGGACCTCACCGACCCGAACGGTGCGCGCTACCAGACTGCGCCACGCCCCGAGACGGCTGGATTATCCCAACTCGGCGCGCGCGGCCTCGCCCCGGCCCGCGAACCGCGAGCTAAGCGGCCTCGGAGACCGCGGCCTCGATCTCCGTGGCGTTCGGCGATTGCTCAAGCGTGATCTCTCCGCTCGGTCCCGCGATTACGACCGCCGGCGAGGCAACGCCGAGATCAACTGCGGTCTGATCGTCGGACTCGACATGTGCCTCGACCTCGGGTGAGTCGCGGTCGGCCTCCCACTGGGCGACGTCAAACTCCGGGGCCGGGATCGCCTCGGCGACGCGCTCGAGGAAGTCACCGCTGAACTGGTCGCTGGTGCCCGAGACCTCGACCTGCTCCTGATTGAGGTAGGTCAGGTGGATGAACTCCCACTCGTAGTCCTGAAGCCCCGCCGACGCTGCCGCCAGCGCGGCCTCGGTGGTGACGCTCAAACCAATGGCCCGGTGGCGAAACTCGAGTCGCGCTTCGCCGGCGCGGACCTGGCCCTCGACCAGGGGCGGGATCGTCTCGAGAAAGTAGGCGGAGCAGTCGGTGCACTGAAGATCGTTGAAGACCGAGATCGTGACCGGCGCGTCTGGGTCGCCGAGCGCGTTTGCGTCCTGCTCGATCCCCCCGTAGAGGCGCTGCACGGTGTCGGCGCCATCCACCGGCGCCGCGGGGCCGTGCTCGCCGACCGCGATGAAGACGATGGCGGTCAGCACGGCCGCGCCGACCAGCGTCAGCCCGAGGATCGGGACGAGCCGGGACCTCATGTGGCCCTCAACCCGCTACGGCTTTGTAATAGCGCACGGCGAGCCCCGTCAGCAGGGTTCCGAAGCCCTCCTCGACGGAGACGCCGCTGCCCTGCGCATAGTCCTCGAGGCCCTGGCGCTCGATCTCGACGCTGCGCTCGGTGACCTCGTCGACGAGCTCTGGATGCTCGTCGCAGAAGAACGCCCCCATCGAGTAGAGGTCGGTGTCCATCAGCGACTCGAGAAAGGCGCTGCGCTCGGCGAGGGGCTCGCTCACGCCGACATCGTAGAGCGGCGACGGCGGGCGAATTCGGAAATTGCGGCCGAAACACCAGGGGCACATGCTGCTCGCGGCAGGGCCGCGTCGAAAAACCTGTTGACACGTCGAGGTGACGCGATATACATCTGGATAACCAAGATCACATGCTTCTCGCGGCAGAGCCGCGATACACATAACCGACACAGAGGAGAAGCCGTGGCGAATCACCTGACGCCCTCCGAGCTGGCCGACGAGCTCAACATGAAGCGGCGGGAGGTGATCTCCAAGTGCATGGAGATGGGCGTGCCGATATTCAACGGCCGCATCGACCGCAGCCTCTTCGTCACCAACCTCCGCAGCATCGGCGAGCGCAGCAAGGCCACCGCCGCGTAGCTCCTGACTTAGACTCCCTGACGGCATCCGGCAGCCGGGTGCCGCCCTCGACGTTGAGCAACGGGAGAAGAGACAACTGATGGAGACAGCAACGGTCAACGCGCCCCGCGAGGCCACCGACGCCGCGACCGGCAGCACGACGATCGCCGACCTGTTCCCGCTCGCGATCCGCAAGCACGGATCGCACCGCGCCGTGATCTATCGCGACGAGGAGTCCGGCGGCTGGGCCGAGAAGACCTACGACCAGGTCGGCGAGATCGTTCGCTCGCTGTCGCTGGGCCTGATCGACCTCGGGATCGAGAAGGGCGACAAGGTCGCGATCCTCGCCAACACCCGACCCGAGTGGAGCTACTACGACTTCGCCGCGCTCAGCGCCGGCGCGACCGTCGTCCCGATCTACCAGACCAACTCGCCCGAGGAATGCCAGTACGTGCTCGAGAATTCCGATGCGAAGGCCGTCATCGTCGAGGACGACGAGCAGCTCGAGAAGGTGCGCAAGGTCCGCGACTCGCTACCTCAGCTCGAGCACGTGATCCGGATGACGGGGTCGAGCGACGACGCGATGTCGATGCAGGAGCTCGAGCAGAGGGGCGCGTCGCGCAGCGAGGCCGATTGGGAGCAGCGCTGGAGCTCGGTCACGCCCGAGGACATCTGCACCTTCATCTACACGTCGGGGACGACCGGGCCGCCGAAGGGCTGCGTGATCTCACACGGCAACTACCGCGCGATGCTCGACATGGTCCACAGCGTCAACGTGCTCGGCGACGACGAGGTCACCTACCTCTACCTGCCGCTGGCGCACTCCTTTGCGCTGTTGATCCAGCTCGGGACCTTCGACCTCGGGGCCACCCTCGCCTACTGGGAGCGCGACCCGCTCAAGATCCTGCCCAACCTCGCCGAGATCCAGCCGACGTACTTCCCGTCGGTGCCGAGGATCTTCGAGAAGATCTACACCGCCGCAACGGCCAACGTCGACAAGGAGGGCGGGCTCAAGAAGCGCGTCTTCTGGTGGGCGATCGGCGTCGGCGGCAAGGTCCGCGAGGCAGAGCGCGAGGGCAAGGAGCCCGGGTTTCTGCTCAAAAAGCAGCACGAGATCGCCGACAAGCAGGTGCTGTCGAAGATCCGGGGCCTGTTCGGCGGCAAGCTCAAGCTCGCCGTCTCGGGCGCGGCGCCGATCAACCCCGACATCCTGCGCTTCTTCGACGCCGCCGGCGTGCTGGTGCTCGAGGGCTGGGGCATGACCGAGACATCTACCGCGGCGACGATCGCGACCCCCGAGGACTTCAGGTTCGGGACGATCGGCAAGCCGTTTCCCGGCTGCGAGATCAAGATCGCCGACGACGGCGAGATCCTCGTCAAGGGCCCCAACGTCTTTCAGGGTTACTACAAGAACGACCAGGCGACGCGCGAGACGATCGTCGACGGCTGGCTTCGCACGGGCGACATCGGGGAGGTCGACCCAGACGGCTACCTCAAGATCACGGGGCGAAAGAAGGACATCATCATCACCGCCGGGGGCAAGAACATCACCCCCGCGAACCTCGAGAACGAAATCAAGCAGCATCCGCTGGTCTCGCAGGTCGTCGTGCTGGGCGACCGCAAGCCCTACCTCGTCGCCCTGATGACCCTCGACCCCGAGGAGGCGCCGAAGTTCGCGACCGAGCATGGCCTACCGGCCGATCCGGCCGCACTCGCGGAGTCGGACGAGGTCCGCGCCGCGATCTCGGAGCAGATCGAGCGCGTCAACGAGAAGTTCGCTCGCGTCGAGCAGGTCAAGAAGTTCAAGGTCCTGCCGGCGGACCTCTCCCAGGAGGGCGGCGAGCTGACGCCGACGATGAAGGTCAAGCGAAGCGTCGTCGCAGAGAAGTACTCGGACGAGATTGAGGAGCTCTACGCGGGCTGACCGGGACGCGAGCAGCCGTTGGCTGCTCCGCTCAGCTCAGGAGCTCTCGCCCGACTGGCGCAGCAGCGCGGCCGTCGTCTGCTCGAGCACGCGCCGCCAGGCGGAGATCTCCTCGTCCTGGCGCTCGACCTGCTCGATTACGTGGCGCACCCGGCGGGCCGAGATCTCGAGGCCGTGGCGCTCGGCGATTTCGCGGTAGTGGTCGTAGTCGCGCGCGAGCCGCAGCGTCACCGACTCGAAGCCGTGCTTTGCGATCCGAAGCCGCGCCGAGTAGTCCATGATCGAGGTCCCGAACATCAGCTCGTCGTCGGGCTCGGGCTCGATCAGGATGATGTCGACGCCCGGGTACTTCTCGGCCCAGTCCTCGACCGCGCGGTGGAGGCGGTCGTGGGAGAGGATGCGGAAGACCTGGTTGCCGATCCCGGCGAAGCCCATGTCGGAGACGCGCTGGGCGCGAGCGCCGAACACGGTCGGGATCTGCTTGCGAAAGTCGTTGACGTACGGGACCAGCGGGTTGACGACGACGATGAACTTGGCGCCCTGCTCGACCGCGACGTCGACGTTTGTCGTCGAGCGGATCCCGCCGTCGACGAACTGGCGCCCGCGCAGCTCCACCGGCGTGTAGACCATCGGCAGCGCCGCCGAGGCCGCGACGGCGGTTGAGATCGGGACGTCGCGCCACTCGCCCTGGCCGAGGACGACGCGCTCGGTAGTGTCGAGGTCGGTCGCGGTCAGGTAGAGCTCGTGCTCGAGCATGCGAAAGTCGTCGGAACGGTCGGCGTCGGCCAGCACCTCGGCGACGTAGCCCTCGATCCCGCGCCCGTCATAGAGCCCGGTCGGCAGCGCCGCCGAGAGCTTCGAGAAGACGTCCATGACCGAGATGTCGCTGCCGCTGCGCGCGAGCTCGCGCGCCGCGCCCAGCAGGCGTAGCGGAAAGACCGC
>Ga0136620_10001520_pt1 | contig 11058 bp, 9 predicted proteins | sample AntDrymUQ4162106_2_FD_104806 | JGI IMG/M metagenome (GOLD analysis project Ga0136620, IMG submission 104806) | Polar desert sand microbial communities from Dry Valleys, Antarctica - metaG UQ416 (21.06) | ecosystem: Environmental > Terrestrial > Soil > Desert | place: Antarctica: Dry Valley... | reverse complement strand
GGCCGCTGCGCCGAAGCTGCCGCCCTGCGCGTAGCAGTAGCTGCAGCCGAGGTTGCACTTCTGCGCGACGGCGAGCGACAGCGCGCGGACCGGCGGTCGCGACGGGGGCGTGTCGTCGACGTACGCCGGGGCATCGACGCCGAGCCGTCGCAACAGATCGCCGAGCTCGGCGGGGTCCGCAAGGCGGCGAACGCGGTCGAGCTGCGCGAACACCTCGGCGTCGACGTCGTAGATCCGGTTGCCGTTGGGGACGAGCAGGTGCAGCCGGTCGCCGCTGTCGACCAGGTGGGCGTCCGCGCTCAGCGGCGCCGACAGCTCGAACAGGTCACTGGGAATCCCGGCCTCCGACGATGAAGCGCAACAGCTCCTCCCAGCCCCCGAAGAGCTGCTCGTGGGTGTAGTCCGGCACGTCGTCGTAGGACTTGGGGTCGGTGCGTGGGCCCAGCCACTTGCTGCCCTGCGTGTCCGCGCCGGCCGAGTCGACGTTCACGTAGTCGGGCCGGCTCGCAGCCCAGTAGAAGCACCCACATTCCTGGTAGTCGTTCTGCCAGGGCGAGCACAGGCTCTGGGTGAGCTCGCCAGGTAGCACGACGGACTCGTCGATCAACGCCGTCGATGTCCCCGTGGCGGCGCTTCGGGCGAACAGCGGCCGCACGCGCAGATCGGCGAACTGCGTGGGCTGCTCGGAGTCGCGGTCCTCGGAGAACTCGCATCGCACGATCGCCCCGGAGTGATCGGCGACGACATCCGCCATCGCGTTCGACCATTCCATGAATGCGAGCCCGGCCGGCTGACCTGCGCCGTCGGCCGTCGGGACCGTCACCGCCATGCGGGTCGGGACCCCGGCGACCCGAAGCAGATAGAGATCGACCAGCGCGCTGTGCTGCGGGTCGGCACTGACCACGAAGCCGCTTGCCTCGTGGACTTCGATGCCTTCGAGAAGTCGACGCCAGATGTTGCGAAAGTCGAACTCGAGACCGGGAAAGCAGTTGGAGATCGCGGAGTCCGGCAGCGTGCTGGGCGGGTTGCCGGCCGCGCGATGATGCAGCTGGGCGGTGAGATTGGTGGGTTCGATCGGCGGCATGTCACGGCCTCTCCCCGTCGGTGAACAGCGGACCTTGCGCGAGCTTGCGGATGAGGTCGACCTGACGCCGTGTGAGCGCCAGCGGGAAGCGGTCGGCACCGCGCATCATCGCGGGCATCTTGCGCCGTGCGGGGTTCGTGAGGTCGGCTGCCTGGTCGTGGTCGCGCAGGACGTCGGCGAACCACGGCGCCGTGCCGCTGCGCAACGCCACGAGCAGGGTCTGGTGCAGGTTCTCGAGCGCGACGACGTCGACGAGCGAAGGATCCATGAACGGTCCGCCGTCCCCCGCCCACCATGTTCCTTCGTTCGCCACGGCGGTGTTCATCAGCCGGATGGTCTCGAAGGCACGCCGCACGATCTCCTCGGCCCGTGCGAACGTCGCGTCCGCCGGCTGGACCTCGGGGCCGAGCAGCGCCTGCTCCAACTCGTCGCCGACCGTGCGAATCGGCACGGCGTCGGGCGCGTAGGTCGGCGGCCCGGCGCCGATCCGCCCCACGGCGCGCAGCGTGCGGCCGGCCTGTTGGAGGGTCACCCGCACGACGCCGTCGCAGCCATCGTCGAGGTAGCCGTGGCTGACGTGTGCGGTGGCAGGGCCGAAGCCGGCGTAGATCTGCCCCGGGGCCGTGGTTCGCCGGGAATCGTTGTCTCTGTCGCGATAGCCGTCCCACAGGCCCTTGCTTGCGTCGTAGACGATGTCGCTCACGTCGCCGGGGTCCGGCGGCTGCTGGGGCGGGGGCGGCGGCGGCCCGTTGGATCCATAGATGAACCCGCCGGCCGGCGTGAAGCGCAGCCGGATCTCGGGGTGCGCTGCGGTCGGCCTGACGAACTGCACGTGGCCGAACCCGATCGTCTTGCCGTCCAGGAAGTTCTCGCACCTGCCGACAAGCGGCCGTTGCGCGTGGTCGGAGAACTCGTCGCTGTCGGCGACGACCATGTCGTCGCGTTCGCCGGTGCGGCGAACGACCTTCAGGTTGGCGACCTGGACCTGCCAGTGCAGGTCTTCGACGGAGGCGCCTTCGGCCTCCAGCAGCGTCGTGGTGAGCGCCTCGAGCCGCCCGCCGCCCGTGAGCTGCTGGTCGCCCACGAGCGCCCACACCTCGAGAAACGGCGCCACGGGGCGGACCCTGCCGTTCTCGGTGAAGCGCAGCTCGTCCGCAACGAACGTCTCGGTGATCTCACCGCTGGCGCCGTCCAGCACGAGCGTCTCGGCGGGTCGCAGCTGCCTGTAGCCGAGCGGGTTGTCGGGGTCGACGACCACGTCGTAGTTGTCCATCGGCGTCGGCGCTGAGCCGAACCGTGCGATCGCCAGGGGCGGGAGGATGCGCAGCTCGTGAATCACGGCCCTGCGCCTCCGATCAGCAGATCGACCTGGGCGAGCTCGATCCGATCGGCCTGCGCCAGCGCCCTGATGTAGTCCTGGCCGGCACCGCTGCCATCCGCCGCTGCGATCCGTCCGATCAGCGTGCCGGAGGCGTCCAGCAGATCGCGGTGCAGGCGCCAACGGTCGTCCTCGTCGTGCGCGAGCATCAGCGTGTGGGGCATCTGAAACGGCGGGCCGGCGCTCCGGCCGCCGGGGTCGGCGTCATCGAGCGGTAGCCCGACGAGCACGCCGGCGATCGAGCGCAGGTTGTACATCTCCGAGAACGACCGGTTGATCAGCGTTCCGCGCGGGCCCGGCCGGTTGACATCGGATCGGTCCTCGGCGAGCTCGAAGGTGTGCGCGAGGCTCACGAGCAGCTTGCGGTAGCGCACGTTGAAGAGGTGCGCCCACATGCGCGCTTCGCTGTTGGAGATTGGGCTCGTCGTCGCCGCGGGAGGGTCACCGGCGGCGTCGGCGGCCGGCTCGGGTCCGACGTCCGGTCCGTCGAGGTGGGTCGTCGGGTTCGTTGCGACGTTGCGGATCACCGCCCGCTGCTCGCTCTCGCTCATCCCAGCCAGCGCCTCGTAGATCCCCAGGAGGCGCTGGAAGTGCGACTCGTCATCGTCATCCGGCGCTGGGTTCTCGAAGCCCTCTCCCTGCTCGCCGACCTGGTTGAGCGCCGCGAGCGCCGTCGCGCGGTCGGACACCGTGGCGATCACGAGCTCGTGCTCTTCCCGCGCGTCCGTGTCCTCCGGCCCCGGCCGGTGCTGACCGCTGCGGCGAAAGCCACGGCCCCATGCATCCCAGGACGCCTGAAAGACGCCGCCGTCCTCGTCGAACGTGCCGTCGGGAACCAGCTCCTCGTCGCCGATGACGCGCACGAGCTCCTCGTAGAGCCGGCCGACCCGGTTGACGGTGCCTCCAGCCGCGATCTCCGCTTCGCGCTTGATGGCGCGCGCCTGGTCGGTATCCCAGTTCTGCGGGCTCTCGGCGCAGACGTACGTCGCGAGCGACGACGTTGTCAGTGGCTGCAGCGTGAATCCCGACTCGTACAGGACGTTGTCGTTGGGATAGTCCTCGCGGTTGAACTGCAGCGGGCCGCCAAGCGCGATCAGGAGGTTCTGCACCGTGACGAGATGTGCCATCTCCTCCTTGGCGATGGCGAGGATCGTCTCCTGCCACCCGCGCACGAGCGGTCGCCGCTCTGGCGCGAGGTTCGACGAATCCAGCGAGTAGGCGGCGAAGAGGTACTGCACCATCAGGCCGTGCTCGATCTCGGCGGCGAGGCGCAACAGGAAGATCGCGTAGTCGCGCCCGCTGAGCTCGAGTGGCGGAACCTCGGGGGCGATCGTCTCCTCGGGACCCCCTTGGCGTACCGGGATGCGCTCCCCGAGCACCGGCCACAAATGCCTCTGGATGCGCGAGCGCATGTGGGTCTCCTACCGCCGAGAGAGCCTCTGAAGGACCCTTGACCGGGCCGATTCGACACTACACCTGCGTCGGCGGGGAAGTCAACGCAGCCGGCTCAACCCGCGTTGTGACGCGGCGTCCAGCTGAAGCTGCGCATGGCGACGAGCAGCCCCGCCAGCCCCCATGCCGCGAGCACGGCGAGGTCGGCGCCGGAGATCCCGGCGCCGGTGGTGCGCGGGTCGAAGACGATCGTCATCGCGTCGACGAGCGCCTTGACCGGCAGCACGTTGGCGAACGCGAGCATGTCGTCGGGCAGCTGGCTGGCGGGGATCAGCACGCCGGAGATGAAGTACAGCGGCAACACGACCGCGTTGGTCATCGCCGGGGCCGCGTCGTAGCTGGGGATCGCCCGCGTGTAGGCGATGCCCAGCGCGCAGAAGGCGAACACGCTGAGCGCGAGCGTGGCGACGAGCCCTGGCAGCGTCGAGCTCTGGACCTCGACCCCGAAGGCGACCGCGCCGATCGCGATCAGAACCGCCGAGACGATCGTGGCGCTGACGAGCGCCGTGCCGATGCGCCCCGCAAAGACGATCCACGGTGCGACGGGGGTGCCGCGGACGCGCTTCAGCACGCCCGCCTCGCGCACGCTGGTGAGGCCGATCGCCGGCGCGACGAAGGCCGCCGACACGATCGCCAGGGCGATGAAGCCCGGCACCTGCAGCGTCGCGATGCGCACGTTGCCGAACTGCGGGCCGGCTCGCTGGTTGCCGAAGATCGCGACGAACAGGCACAGGAAGACGACCGGCAGGATCGCCGTGAAGAACAGCGACGCCGGATTGCGCAGGAAGACCTTGAGGTCCGCGCGCAGCTGAGCGAGCGCGCGGCCGGCGTCGCTCATGATGCAGGCGCCTCGGCGTCCGCGGCGTCGACGAGCTCGAGGTAGACGTCCTCGAGCGTCGGGCGCATGACCTCGAGTCGTTCGAGCTCGACCCCGCGCTCCCCCGCCCAGGCGCACAGCTCGGCCAGAACGCGCGTCGGCATCTCGGTGCGCATGCGCGCGCGCCCGTCGTGGCCGAGCGCGAAGCCCGGCGCGCCCGGCAGCGCTGCGAGCTGCACGCCGGCGGGCAGCGCGAAGGCGATCTCGGTCTCCTGCGTGCCCGGTCCCGCAAGGTCCTGCGGGGCGCCCTCGGCGACGATCACGCCACCCTTGATGATCGCGACGCGGTCCGCCAGCTCCTGCGCCTCGTCGAGGTAGTGCGTCGTGAGGAAGACGGTCTTGCCGAGGTCGCGCAGCCCGCCGATGACCTTCCACGCCGCGCGCCGCGCGACGGGGTCGAAGCCGGTGGTCGGCTCGTCGAGGAAGATCAGGTCCGGATCGCCGATCAGCGCCTGGCCGACCTCCAGGCGCCGGCGCTGGCCACCCGACAGGCGCCCGACCCGATCGTCGGCCTTCTCCTGCAGGCCGGCGAGCTCGATCGTCTCCTGCAGCGGGCGCGGGTGCGGGTAGTAGGCCGCCCACAGCGCGAGCGTCTCGCGGACGGTCAGCTCGGATTGTGCGCCGCCCTCCTGCAGGACGATCCCGATCCGCGCGCGCCACGCCCGGTCGCCTCGCGCGGGATCGACCCCAAGCACGCGCACCTCCCCGGCGTCGCGCGTGCGAAAGCCCTCGAGGATCTCGACCGTCGTCGTCTTGCCGGCGCCGTTGGGCCCGAGGAAGGCGAAGACCTCGCCCTGGCGCACGTGCAGCGACAGCCCGCGCACGGCCTGAAACGGCCCGTAGGACTTGCGTAGGCCGTCGATCTCGATCGCTGCGTCGTCGGCCATGTCGACGCGCTTCCCAGCAGCCCGCTAGGGCGTTGCGAGCGGCTCGTTCGCCGCCAGGTCGATGGCCTCGCCGGCCGCCTGCGCCTTGCGCATCGCGTTGGACAGCGCGCGCATGTAGGCACGGCCCGCCGCCTCGATGATGTCGGTCGCGACGCCCTGCCCGGAGGCCGACTGACCCTCGCACTCGAGCACGACCGACGTCTCGCCGAGCGCGTCCTGGCCGCCGGTGACGGCGTCGACGCGAAACTCGCGCAGCCGCGCGTCGAGGCCCGTGGCGACGTTGATCGCCTGAAAGACGGAGTCGATCGGCCCGTCGCCCGAGAACTCGGCCTCCGCGGTCCTGCCGTCGGGAAGCAGCACCGCGACCGTCGCGTGCGGCGGGCGGTCCGATCCGGCCGTCACCGAGAACGACTCGAGCGTGTAGCTCGCCAGCTCGTCGCGCAGCTCGTCGGTCACGAGCGCCTCGAGGTCCATCGCGGTGACGGTCTTCTTCTTGTCGGCGATCTCCTTGAAGCGCTTAAAGGCCGTGTTGAGGACCGCGCCCTCGACGACGAAGCCGAGCTCGGCGAGCGTCTGCTTGAGCGCCGCGCGGCCGGAGTGCTTGCCGAGCACGAGCGAGTTGGCGTCCAGGCCGACGCTCGTCGCGTCCATGATCTCGTAGGTCGTGCGCTCCTTGATGACGCCGTCCTGGTGGATGCCGCTCTCGTGCGCGAAGGCGTTGCGCCCGACGATCGCCTTGTTGGGCTGCACGACGTAGCCGGTCAGCCGCGAGACGAGCCTCGAGGTGCGCGCGATCTCCGTGGTGACCGCGGTCGTGTGCAGGCCCGAGACCTCGCCGCGCGTGTGCAGGAGCATCACGATCTCCTCCAGCGAGCAGTTGCCCGCACGCTCGCCGATGCCGTTGATCGCGCACTCGACCTGGCGCGCGCCGGCGACGAGGCCGGCGTAGGAGTTGGCGACCGCGAGGCCGAGGTCGTCGTGGCAGTGCACGGACAGGATGACGTCGTGCAGCGCGGGCACGAGGCGGTAGAGGCCCTCGAGAAAGGCGGCGTACTCGTCGGGCACCGTGTAGCCGACCGTGTCGGGGATGTTGATCGTCGTCGCACCCTCCTCGATCGCCGCGGCGACGACCTCGGCGGTGTACTCGAGCTCTGCCCGCGTGGCGTCCATCGGCGAGAACTCGACGTCGTCGACGTAGGACTTCGCGTGCGCGACGGCCGCGCGTGCCTGCGCGAGGACGTCCGCGCGCGTCGAGCGGAACTGGTGGACGATGTGGATGTCCGAGGTCGAGATGAACGTGTGGATGCGCGGATTGGCCGCGTCGCGTACGGCTCGGGCGGCGCTCTCCACATCGGGCGCTTGAGCACGAGCGAGGCCGGCGATGACCGGACCCTGGACTTCGCGGGCGATCGCCTGCACCGCCTCGAAGTCGCCGGGCGAGGCGATCGGGAAGCCGGCTTCGATGACGTCGACTCCGAGGCGTGCGAGCTGGTGGGCGATCTCGAGCTTCTCGCCGGTGTTCAGCGAGATTCCCGGCGACTGCTCGCCGTCGCGGAGGGTCGTGTCGAAGATGCGGACGTGATGCGGATCGATGGCGCTCATGACGTGGGGTTCTCCTTGCTGAAGGCTCGAGGTGTGCTGCTCTCTCAGTCGGTATGCGGCAGTGCGGCCGCCACGCAGATAGCTCCCCCTATCGGGGGAGCAGGAGAAGCAGGGAAAGCTCGAGGGCACGCGTCATGCGCCGGTCAGTGTAGACGCTCTGCCCGGTGGCGTGGGGGTCGCTGGGGTAGCACTTCGGCGCATGCCCGTCCCGCGGGACACCGGCTTTCCCAGCAACGACGCGCAGGACGACTTCCTGCGCGCGCGCCGCCGCCGCGTGCTCGCCCGGCTGTCGGCGGCACTGCGCCTGCAGCCCGGCGACATCGACCTCATGCTGTCCTTCGACGAGGTCGTCGAGGCGCTGGGCCGGGTGGCCGAGCACGACCACGGCCTGCAGACGATCACGATCGCCTCGATCGCCGGCACGCTCGATCGCGGCAAGGAGTTCGATCGTGCGTTTCGGCCCACGTCGGGCCGCGTGCGCATGCGCTTCGAGCGGATCGCGAACGCGCAGCGCCGCGGAGCGTCGCTGCCGCCGATCGACGTCTACCGCGTCGGCGAGCTGCACTTCGTCCGCGACGGCCACCATCGCGTCGCCGTCGCGCGCGCTCAGGGTCGTGAGGAGATCGACGCGCGCGTGGTCGAGGTCATCACCCGCGTGCCCGCCGGCGCGACGATCAGCTCTCAGGACCTGCCGCTGAAGAGCCACGAGCGCGTCTTCCACGAACGCGTTCCGCTCGCGCCCGCGCAGCGCGCGCGCATCGAGCTGACCGATCCGTTCGAGTTCGGCAGCCTCGCCGAGGGCGTCGAGGCCTGGGGCTTTCGGCTGATCCAGCACGAGGGCGAGCTCCTCGATCGCGCGCGGGTCGCCTCCCGCTGGTTCGCCGAGGAGTACGAGCCGGTCGTCTCGATCCTGCGCGAAGCCGATCTGATCGGCCGCCGCGAGACCGAGACCGATGCCTACCAGCGGCTGTCGAGCGACCGCTATCGCCTGATGCGCACGCACCATTGGACCGACGAGGCGATCGAGCGGGTGCGGCGGGGGCGCTAGGGGTTGCCGTTTACGAAGCTGTCACGAGCGGCAAAGTGGCCGTGAAACGGAGCCCTCGGAGCGTTGGACGGGCGCAACGGGCCGGTCACGCTGATTCATGCCCAGCGTGTCCTGGGGCCGACCGGCGTGCGGCGTGCGCTGCGTGTTGGTCACGGCCAGTCGAGTTGTTGGGCGAGCTCGGTGGGCCCGAGGTCGATCAGAACGCTGCGCTGCACGGGCTCGTACTCGCCGTCATGCAGTGCCAGCCACGTGACGGTTCTCTCGGCGGGGTCGACGAGCAGCACCTCGTCGACATCGTGGTCGGCGTAGAACGGTAGCTTCTGGCGGCTCTCGTCGCCCGGTGAGAGGATCTCGACCACGGCGGCAGCCGTCGCCTGCCCCACGCCGGACGCTCCGGGTCGGTGCAGGCCCCCGTCGGGCACGCGGAAGTCGTGCTCGGACTCGCCCAGGTTGAACTCGCTCATCGTCGGCCGCAGGCCGGCGGCTCGAGCCGGGCCATCGAGCAGGACGGCGAGCTGCTGGCTGATATCCGCATGCTCGATGCTAGGGCCGGGAACCATGTGGCGGACACCCTGCCAGACCTCGTCGAGGCGGTCGACGCCGGCTTGGCGGCGGCGCTCGAGTAGCGCTTCGAGCTCCGGTGGGGGCGTGCCCAGCACGAGCGTTGGCATCGGCCAAGCGTACCGGCCGTCCACGCGGCCGCAAGTGCGTCGTAGGTTCTCGGGCGTCACTTCGGCGGGGGGCTACCTCGTGGCTGGCTGGGTGAGCGACTCACGCTCGCTCAGCGACAAGGTGATCCGTCTGCGGCGTGCAGCGCGACCAGCGTCGCGTTCTCTGAGCTCACGGATCCAACTCGCCCGTGCGCAGCTGGACGTTCAGCACGGCGGTGCCCGTGGCGGCGTACAGGCGCAGCCACAGCGGGAGGTACATCTCCATGCCGCGGGCGGCGGTGATGTCGCCGAGGTCGAGGATCGACGCTGCGGGCCAGCCGAACTCCCGGAGCAGCCCTGAGACCTGCGGCTTGGCCGCGTCGTCGTCGCCGCAGATGAAGGTCGTGTGCTGCCCCGGTATGAGGTCCGGCTGCACCATCACGGCTGCCGTCACGGTGTTCAGGGCCTTGACGACGCGGACCTCCGGGAACGCGCGCTGGATGCGCTCGCCGAGGCTGTCGTCATTGCAGACCGTGAGCGTCGGCGGCATGCCCTGGGAGAAGTCCAGCGGGTTGGCAACGTCGACGAGGACCTTGCCGGCGAGCTGCTCGTTGCCGGCGAGCTCGATCGCCTCGAGCGACGCGGCGCCGGCGGTCGCGTTGAAGACGAGCTCGCCGGTCGCGGCCGCGTCGGCGAAGTTGCCCTCGCTTGCCAGCGGTCCCGCCCCCTCGGCCCACGCGACGGCGACCTCGTTGCCGGCGCAGCGCGATCCCATTCGCACGTCGTGGCCGCGGTCGACCAGGGCCTGCGCAAGGGTGCGGCCGACGGGGCCGGTGCCGAGGACGCCGATGTGCATGGCGCGAGGCTACTCCGCGGGGGACTCGTCGCCGGCTTCGGGCTCGGCCTTTGGGTTCTTCGAGGCCTTCGTGGTCTGCGGGGACTGCTGGATCTTCGTCTCCTGCGGGGGCTGCTGGATCTTCGTCTGCTGTGGGGACTGCTGGATCTTCGTCTGCTGTGGGGACTGCGCGATCTTGGTCGCCCGCGGGTCCTCCGGCTCCTCGCCCTCCTCACCGGCGACCGATGGCGGCTCGCCCTCGCTCGCCGCCTCGTGGGCGAGGTTCGTGCCGTCGGACGGATCGAAGACGTGCAGCTTGCCCGCGTCGAACCACAACCGCGCCTTGTCGCCCACGCCGATCTCGGACTCGGGGTTCAGGCGCGCGACCGCGCGTCCCGCGCCGCCGCTCGGGGTCTCGGCGACGCCCGAGTCGCGCGCCAGCTCGGCGAGCTCGTCGGAGCTCACCTCGTCGCCCTCGAAGGAGAAGTAGGCGTAGATCTCCGAGCCCATCGACTCGAGCACCTCGACCGGGGCGTCGAACTCGACGCCGTGCCGGCGGCCTTCGGGCGCGAGGCTCGCGTCCTCGAAGTCCTCCGGGCGGATGCCGACGATGACGTCGCCGGCATCGCCGACGCCGTCGGGCACGGGCACCTCGGCGAACGGCAGCTTCAGCTTGCCGCCGGCGACGGATCCCGAGAAGAAGTTCATCGCCGGCGAGCCGATGAAGCCCGCCACGAAGATGTTGACCGGGCTGTTGTAGAGCACGCGCGGGGTGTCGACCTGCTGCAGCACGCCGCCGCGCATGACCGCGACGCGATCGCCGAGCGTCATCGCCTCGGTCTGGTCGTGCGTGACGTAGACGGTCGTCGTCGCGAGCTCGCGCTGCAGGCGCGAGACCTCCGTGCGCATCTGCACGCGCAGCTTCGCATCGAGGTTCGACAGCGGCTCGTCCATGAGAAAGGCGCTCGGGTCGCGCACGATCGCGCGACCCATCGCCACGCGCTGGCGCTGGCCGCCGGAGAGGTTGGACGGCTTGCGATCCAGGTGCGCCTTCAGGTCGAGGATCTCCGCCGCGTGCGTGACCTTCTCGTCGATCTCCTGCTTGGAGACCTTCGCGAGCTTCAGCGCGAAGCCCATGTTCTCGCGCACCGTCATGTGCGGGTACAGCGCGTAGTTCTGGAAGACCATCGCGATGTCGCGGTCGCGCGGCGCGCGGTCGTTGACGACCTCGCCGCCGATCAGCAG
>Ga0136620_10001519_pt1 | contig 11059 bp, 9 predicted proteins | sample AntDrymUQ4162106_2_FD_104806 | JGI IMG/M metagenome (GOLD analysis project Ga0136620, IMG submission 104806) | Polar desert sand microbial communities from Dry Valleys, Antarctica - metaG UQ416 (21.06) | ecosystem: Environmental > Terrestrial > Soil > Desert | place: Antarctica: Dry Valley... | reverse complement strand
CTCCGTTGAAGCGACGGCTTGCCTCAGCGCTTGCTGCCCTTCTGACTCCCCCCGGGCTCTGCTCGGGCTCCGTTGATGCCTGTCGTCAGGAGTCGGCCCCCTGGTCCGACCTGACTGTCTGAGTAGCGCGGGCGTCCGCCCGTAGTGCTAGGACCTCAAACCCGTTCCAAGGAGGAGAACCAGTGGCGCTTGACCTGCAGTCCGCCCTCCGAGAGGGTCTTTCCGACGAACCGGTGCCCACGCGCGCATCTGGCATTGAGATCCGATTGGACCTCTTGCCGGCGGGGGGGATGCCGGTACAGCCGCCGTCCTACGAAGGCGACCTCGAGATTCACGAGCGGCACATCGATGGCCAGCGCCGGCAGGTGATCGAGCTCGACAGCGTCGGGTCGGCGGCAAATCGGCTGGAGGAGGTGCTTAGCACTGGACCGAGCCGGGCGCTACCCGCTCCCCGTCTCGGGGACAACCGTGGAACCGTCCAATGGTGAACCGATCGAGATCACCACGCTCGAGATGCCCCACCGCGCGTTCGACGCGTGGCTGCGCCTGTCTGCCGCGGACGGCGACGGCAAGAAGTTCGAAGACAGCGAGCGCGGTCGCGAGCTGTCGCTCGCCCACGCGGGTGCGCTGGATCCGCTTCTGGAAACCTCGGCCCACGACCTCCTGCTCGGGGTGTGGGACTCCCACCGCAAGGGGCCTCACGGTCAGGTACGGATCGGCCGAAGCCTCACCACAAGTCTGATCGGCCTCGATCCGATCGAGCAGAGCCGCATCGCCGCTCGTCGCGATCCGCTCAACCTCGGCGAGGCGAGCGATCTGCCCAAGGGCGTGAAGAAGCTCTCGGAGCAGGGGCTGAGCTCGATTCCGCCGCAGCGTGACCGAGGCGGCGTCGCGATCACCGAGGCCCGCTACATCGGCTTCCTATCCTTCGCGGCCCTCCGCCGACTCGGATTCGAGCGTTACGACCCTGTCGGCGCCCGCGTCCTACTCGCCTCGCTCGGTCTCTATGCACTCCTGCTGCGCTGTGCTTCCGGATGGGACCTTCGTGCGCGCTGCGCGTTAGTGGCCAGTGACGACCCCAGCCTGACGCTCGTGGGACCGCGGGGGAGCCGGGAGACCTTGTGGCTCTCGGTGGAGGACGCCGAGTCGCTGTTCACCGACTCGGTAGAGAAGGCAGCCGTGGTGGACCGAAGCGTCCATCTGCGGGCAGGGGAAACGCTGAACGACCTCGTCGACAAGGCGATTGCGTCGGCCACGGCTGGCGATTGAGCAAGACGCGCCGTGCTGCGCTTCACAATCCGTTTCCCTCTCGGCGTTTACCACGCCCGTTCGAACACGTCGCCGGACGGGGAGCCGGAGTGGCCGCCGAGTCCGCTGCGACTCGTGGGAGCCTTGCTCGCCGCCGCGCATGGCCGACCCAGAGCGGACCCAGAACCTGACCGCGCGCTCTTGCAGCGGCTCTGCGAAGCACCGGCTCCGTCGGTTGTTGCTCCTCAGAGCGTTTCCGTCGGCGAGCCGATCACCGCCGACGAGGCGGTGCGGGTTCGGGGAGCGACGCGATGGGGCCCACGCAACTACGTAACCGGAGCGCTCTCGCCCCGCAACGTCGGCCGTGATCGAGCTCCGGTGAGCAAGGCTGGGGTAGCTATCGGGGACCGCCCGATCTCGATCGTGTGGCCCGACTTCGAGCTGAGGGACGACGACCTTGGCCGTCTTGGCCGCCTCGCCAGCGAGGTGACGTTCCTGGGCACGAGCCGGTCACCGGTCCTGGTCGAAGTTGGCACCTCGCAAGCGGACGAAGCCGAGAGCAGCGGCTGGCTGCCGTACGAGGAGGGCGACGCACCGCGCGAGGCCGTGACGGTGCGTGTCCCGGACGCCTGGACGATCGGAGCCTTCGACCGTCGAGAAGGCGGACGCCAGAGCACAGCCTCACGCCTCCAGTCTGCGGGGATGGTCCCGGGCGTGGTTGTTGGACAGGAGGTCCGCTACGCCCACGCGTCCAGCCTGGATATCGACGCCTCTACGTTCGACCCACGGTGGTGGGGAGACATGATCGTGCTCGCCATCGACCTTGAGCTCAGCGAGGTGATTCCGAAGGCGTCGGCGGCGTACGTCGTGGGGCGCGCTCTACGCGTAGCGCTACTCGGCGCGTACGACGAGCCGGGAGTCGCCGGCGAAGCGCCGCCGATCCTCCGTGCTCGGGGTGCCGAGCCCCACTGCGCCGTCTTGCCGCTTCCCAACGTCTGGGGCCCTCAACCAGACGGACGGATCCTCGGAGCCGCCCTGGTCCTGCCGAGCGAGCGACGCGTCGCGGATGTCGACGAGCAGCGGATTCGTGTAGAGGAAGGCCTGGGCGCGCTGGTCGCCAATACAGCCGGGGAGCGCCGCCGTCACCTCAACATCCCGGGGGCCGGCCGCGTCTGGCTGAGATCTCTGGATCGCCGCAGCGCGCGCCTCGCGACGCTGCGTCATCAGGCCTACCGCGACCCCGCCAACTCCTGGGTCAGCGTGACGCCGATAGTGCATTCCCACTGGCGTAAGCGTGGGGCGGATGCCCTGCTACGCCAGGTCACGGCAGATTGCGCCCACGTCGGGCTACCGGAACCCCGCAAGGTGGAGGTCCTTCGCGGGCCCGGCCGGGACGGCGGCGCGAGTCTCGCTGTTCCTAGCCGCCACGTGCCCGAGGACTGGCGCAGCCTCCTCAACGGTCAGACAGACCATCTACGGATCAGCTTCTCAGCTCCGGTTCGAGGGCCGGTCCTACTCGGTCGGGCGCGTCACTTCGGCCTGGGGCTCTGCGTGCCTGACGCGATCGCGACCGGCGACCGTTCCTCCCGCGTTACCACGTGACTGGCTTCGCGGAGTTCTTCCGTGCCGTTCACGGGGATTCCTACACCCCATACGGGTGGCAGGAGAGGCTCGCCGATCAGTGCGCAAATGGTGCACCGCCTTCTGCGATCGCCGTGCCGACGGGCGCCGGCAAGACGGCGGCGGTGGATGTCCTCGTCTGGGCGCTAGGTCGCCAGGCCCACCGTCCGGCAAGCGAGCGCACCGTCGGCGTACGGATCGTTTGGGCTATCGACCGACGCATCCTGGTAGACGAGGTTCACGAACACACTCAACGCCTAGCCCAGCGCCTCCTCACAGCACAGACCGATGCAGCGCACGCGCTCCATGACGTCGCCACCCGGTTGGCGCGGCTCTCAGGCGGAACGCCGCTCATCGCGACGCGCTGGCGTGGGGGTCTCGACCATCGCCCGGAGCGTCACGGGCCGCTTCAGCCGCAGGTCATCACGAGCACGGTCGCCCAAGTGGGCTCACGACTCCTGTTCCGAGGCTACGGAGTGGGTGAGGGATCCCTCGCCATCGAGGCTGGACTTGCCGCATGCGATACGACCATCTGCCTCGACGAGGCGCACCTGGCCGAGCCGTTCCGTCAGACCGTCGACGCCATCCGCCGCCATCGAGCGCGTACGGAGTCAGACATGGGTCTCCCGACGCTACGGCACATCACGATTACAGCGACCCCGCAGCGGGGCGAGAATGACGTCATCGGCTTGGAGGACGCCGACCGCACCGCGCTCGGATCGAGGTACTTCGGAGCAAAGCGAGCCAGACTGGTCGAACCGGAGAGCGCCGGCGACGCGGACCGCGCCCGCCTGCTGGTGCGGTCCATCCTGGAGTACCTGCGGTGCGATACGCCGACGGTCGCTTGCGTCGTGAACACCGTGCACCGCGCACGGCTGGTCTTCGACACCCTGACGAAGGAGCTAACTGATCAGGACGTGGACATAGCCCTGCTGATCGGCCCCCAGCGGCCAGCCGACCGGAGACTGACGCTCGAGCGACATCGGGAAGTGCTCCTGCAGGGCAAAGACGTCGTTCGCCCACTCGTCTGCGTCGCCACACAGACGTTCGAGGTCGGCCTCGATGCGGACGTCGCCGCGCTGGTGACCGAATCCGCATCCGCGTCGGCATTGGTACAGCGTCTGGGGCGGCTCAACAGGCGCGGCGACACCGTGGGTCAGGCCACGATCGTGCGTGACGAAGGACGTTGGCTGTATGCACACGACGAACCGCTTGCCTGGGCCTGGCTCCAGAGCCGTGTGGAGTCGGACGGAACGCTCGACGTCTCGGTTGCCGCCCTCGACTCGGACGGCACGCGGCCGGAGTCCCAGCGCGTGTCAAACGCCCCCTTTCTGACAACCGAGACCGTTGGTCTGCACGCGCAGACGAGCCCGCGACCGGGATCCTGGGAGGACCCGGACGTCGACGTATACCTCCGTGGCGCCGACAGCGACCCGGCTGCTGACGTCGCGGTCTGCTGGCGGTCCGACCTTCGCCTCGACGCGATGGATGAGGGAGCCGTCGGCTACCGAGAGATGCTCTTGGACCTTGCCCCTCCTCATACACAGGAGCTGCTCACGCTCAGCGCAGCAAGCGCCCGTGCGCTGCTCGCTGCACGTCTGGGAGGTCCGAAACGGCGGGCGGCGGCCACACGCGCGGCACTCGCCGACGCAGACCTGGAGAGCGGGATGACCGACCCGGCGATTCCCGACGTTGATCCGGACATCGAAGGAATCCCTTTTCTCGTCCTCAGACGCGAAGGTCTCAGGCCTGGCTCCTTGACGGGAACGGAGGTCGACTCCATCGCAACGAGCGCGTTAGAGCCGGGAGACGTGGTCCTGCTGCCGACACGCACAGGCGGTGTTGACGAGCACGGGCTTGCACCACGCGCCGACATTGCGAACGATGTCGCACCCGACCTGCGACCGGTGGAGGAGCCAGTGCCCGTGCGGCTCACTCCAGAGGCACTCGACGCCAGCCTCTCCGGCCGGCTGACGCAAACAGAGTGGAACCGCGTTGCCGCCATCTGTCGCAATGCTGAGGCGGGGCTGGAGAACGCCCACACCGCCGATGCGAAGCAGGCGGTCCTCGAGGAGCTGCCGAAGGGTCTCCGCGGCGTCCTTTCGGACCACCAGGGACTCAGCCTGCTCGAACCAGACGCCCTCAACCGCAGTGATCACCGTCTCCTGCTCCGAGGGATCGGACCAGCGGAGGCCGGGGTCTTGCCGCTTGACGAGCGGGAGACGTTCGGTCTCGAGAGGGAAGATCTGGAAGCGTTGAACGAACCCAGCGAAGGAGAGGTGCCGGTCCAAGCGTCGATCATCCGCGCTCCCTTGGGTCGCGCGTGGGTCCTCGTACCCTTTCCCGCGAAGCTACGCGAACGCGACGATCGCACGAGCGCAGCGCCGCCGCCCACTCTAGACGCGCACGCGCGCGCCGTGCACGACGAGCTTCAGACCTACGCCGACCGACTCGGTCTGCCCGAGCGCATCGCTGCGTCGCTACTCACCGCGGCGCGCGCCCACGATCACGGGAAGGCCGATCGACGCATCCAGGCCTTCTACCGCCGCGGCATCGACTTGCTCGGTGCCCCGCCGATCGCGAAAAGCGAGTTCGGGACCCGTGACCCTCGAACCTCCCGGATCGCCCAAGACCTTTCGGGCCTACCGCACCGCCTGCGACACGAGATCGCCTCGGTTGCCGCGCTCTCGGGCGCGCTCGACTCCGGCACGCTCGACGGCGACCACCTGGACCCAGATCTCGCGCTCCACTTAGTGGCTACCCATCACGGTCGCGGCCGCCCGGTCCCAAACGTGCCGGATGGGGGAAACCCGCCCCGCCGTTTCAAGGTCGATGCTGGCGGCGTGCCCGGGACCGCCACCGGCGATGGACGCGATGGCTGGGCGGACGGCGCCTGGTCGGAGCGTTTCTGGCAGGTGATCGAGCGCTACGGTCCGTGGGGTACCGCGTACCTTGAGGCGCTGCTGGTCCTCGCTGACCGAACCGTTTCCTCGCGGGGCTCGTGATGGGGCTGGAGCTTGGGTGGGTGCGTCCGCAGGCGCCCTACATGCCGATTGCGACGGTCGGCCTTCTGGCGCTGCTCACTGAACATGGTTACGGGGCGACCGCTCACTGGCACGGCCCGTCAGGCTCCGCCACGCTACGGGTCGACGTCTCGCTCGACCCTGAAGGCGTGGCGCACCTGCTCTTGGATGCTCCGAGGCCTTCCTTGGACAGCATCCCGTGGCCCGCCGGCAAGCCCGCCCAAGGACTCAAGCCCACTCTGAAGAGCCTCGAAGACCCCGCTGGGGGCTTCAAGGAGCTCGTTGAGGGCTCTCCGGACCTGGAGGCCTCTCTGCTCCGGGCCATCGTCACCGACAGCGTCCTGGATGGTGATGGTATTCCGGCCCGGAGCCGGCTCCTGCGAGGGGTGAAGGCCGACCTCTCGAGTATCGCCAATCCCCCCAAGCGAATGACCGCGTCCGGCCTCGCTTCTGAGCTACGGGATGGCCCGGAGTTCCCTAGCGGCGAGTCGGGTCTGGGGCTCGGGTTGGTCCCCGAGGTACAGACCTTCGGCGGAACCACCGGGCCAGATGCGTCGACGGTCGGTGCATACTCGCCCTTGCTCTACCTGCTCCTGTGGCGCGGGATCATCGCGCTCCCGCCGGTCGGAATCATCCGAGGTCGCCGCCGAGCAGTCGGCGGGCCGCTTGTCACCGCTCCAGACGTGTTGTCATGGCCGCAGTGGAGTTTTCCCGCGAGCCTCCAGACGCTCCGTAGCCTCCTCTCACTCGCGGCCATCCACGAGGCTGAGCCGCCACGACACTACCTGGCCGAACGCGGAGTCCGAGCCGTTTACCGGGCGCGGGCGGCGCCGATCAACAACATGGTCGCCGTCTTTCGGTGGGGAGCCCGGGTGACGGCATGACCGTTCCTATTGAGTCTGCGGCAGCCCCTCCTGGAGTGGCAATAGCGGTGTGATGACGATGAGCCTTCCGCCCCTCGTCCCCGCCCGCATCCTCAACGAGCACGTCTACTGCCCGCGCCTCGCCTACCTCGAGTGGGTCGACCAGCGGTTCGAGGACAACGCGGACACCGCCCACGGGACTTTCGTCCATCGCCGCGTCCACGACGAACAGGGCGCGCCCCCGGAGCCCGAAAGCGACCAGCCGCGACCGGCGAGCACCGGCGTCAACCTCTCGTCAGAGGAGCTCGGCCTGATCGCCAAGGTCGACCTGCTCGAGCCGCGCGACGCGACCGTCGTCCCGATCGAATACAAGCGTGGCCGCCCGCGTTCGGACGACGAGCCGCTGTGGGAGCCCGAGCTCGTCCAGCTGTGTGCCCAGGTCCTCCTCTTGCGGGAGGCGGGGTACCGCGTCGAGCATGCGGAGGTGTACTTCGCCGAGACCAGGACCCGGCACCGCATCCCGGTCGACGACGAGCTCGTCGAGCGGACGCTCTCCGCCCTCGACGAGCTCCGTGTCAACGCCGCTCGCGACGAGCCCCCAGCCCCGCTGGTCGACAGCCCCAAGTGCCCGCGGTGCTCGCTTGTCGGGATCTGCCTGCCCGACGAGGTCAACGCCCTCCGCGAGCGTCGCGAGAATACGCCCCGCCGACTCATCGCCGGGGATTCGCCTGCCTTGCCGCTTTACGCGACGACGCCCGGGAGCAGAGTGTCGAAGCGAGGCGGCCGCGTCGTCCTACTGGAGGACCGAAAAGAGGTCGACTCGCGGCGGTTGATCGACGTCTCACATATCGCGTTGTTCGGCAACGTCGATGCGGGTAGTGCGCTGTTGCGAGCATGCTTCGACGCAGGAATCCCGGTCGTCTGGTTCACCATGGGCGGCTGGTTCTCCGGGATTGCTGCGGGGATGCCACCCAAGAACGTCGAGCTCCGCATGCGCCAGCATCGGGCGGCGGCCATCGGTACGCCCGCTCTCGCCGCATCGTTCGTATCGGGAAAGATTCGCCCGTACGCTCATCCGCCGCCACGGCGGCAAGCAGGCGAGCACGGCCGTTGACCAGCTCGCCAACCTAGCCGAGGCCGCCGAGAACGAACGCAGCCTTGACACCCTCTTGGGCCTCGAGGGGACGGCCGCCCGGATCTACTTCGCTCGCTTCGCCGATCTCCTCGCCGCGGGTGCTGAGCAGCCGAGCTTCGCCTTCGAGAAGCGCCATCGGCGTCCGCCCACAGACCCCGTCAACACTCTCCTCTCCTTCTTCTACGCGCTCCTCATCAAGGACGTGACCGTGGCCGCTCTCGCTGCGGGGCTCGATCCCTACGTCGGCTTCTATCACCGTCCGCGGTTCGGTCGCCCGGCGCTCGCGCTCGACCTCGCGGAGGAGTTCCGTTCCCTCATCGCGGACTCGACCGTCCTGACGGTCATCAACAACGGAGAGCTCGCGGAAGGTGACTTCGTGGCTCGCGCGGGCGCCGTCTCGCTCACCCAGAGTGGCCGGCGCAAGGCGGTCGGGGCCTACGAGAGGAGGATGCGAACCGAGCTCCGGCACCCAATCTTCCGGTACAAGGCGAGCTATAGGCGTACGCTTGAGCTGCAGGCGCGTCTGCTCGCGGCAGTTCTCGTGGGGGACATCGCCGAGTATCGACCTTTGACAACCCGATAGCCGCGTGGCCGACCGCACGCGACACCTTCTGGCCTACGACATCCGCGATCCTCGCCGCCTGAGGCGCGTACACAAGGTCGCCAAGGAGTTCGGTTACGCTTTGCAGTACTCCGTATTTGTTTGCGATCTGACCACGGTCGAGCTGCTCGCCCTCAAGACCAAGCTGATCGCCGAAGCGAACCTTTCGGTTGACAGCATCGGCTTTTTCGACCTCGGGCCGGCAGCGAGTCGCGGTATCGAGTGCATCGAGTTCCTCGGGCAGCGGCCGTCTCACCCCAGCGGAGACGAACCGGCGATCTGGTGAAGCGAGCGCTGGGGTGGGACGGCAGCGCCTCACAGCCCTCGCAGCGGTTTCTGCCTGCAAATCAGCTATTCTCTAGGCAGCGTCGGCCTGGATCGACAGTCTTGGGTCTCCGAAAGAAGAGCCGCTCGCGAGCGGCCTTGATATGCCCGGAAATGGGCGGTTTTTCTAGCGAGCTGTCTCCGGGGGTTACATCCCCCGGCTCCGTTGAAGCACGACGGGTACGGCAACGCCGGCCTCGATGAGAACCAGTCTCCGGGGGTTACATCCCCCGGCTCCGTTGAAGCTACTCCTCGAGCGCCCAGAGCCCCGCCTTCTCGCGCGTCTCCGGGGGTTACATCCCCCGGCTCCGTTGAAGCACGAGGTCTGAGCCGCCGCGGGCCGCCTGGTCGTAGGTCTCCGGGGGTTACATCCCCCGGCTCCGTTGAAGCGCGCCGGCGAGGACGGACGTGCCGGAGTAGTCAGGCTCGTCTCCGGGGGTTACATCCCCCGGCTCCGTTGAAGCACGATGTCGCGGATGGTCGGGTCGAGCGCGATCGCGTAGTCTCCGGGGGTTACATCCCCCGGCTCCGTTGAAGCACGGATGGGAGATACTGATGCCTAAGCTCAGCGACGTCTCCGGGGGTTACATCCCCCGGCTCCGTTGAAGCGAACGCAGGGGCGGGTCGTGGAGCTTGGGAGCCCCCGTCTCCGGGGGTTACATCCCCCGGCTCCGTTGAAGCGTCGGCAGGACTCGGGGCCAGCGCTACGCGACCCGCCAGAGTCTCCGGGGGTTACATCCCCCGGCTCCGTTGAAGCACCGGCTACGTCGTCACCCCGCGCTACTCCTCGGAGTCTCCGGGGGGTTACATCCCCCGGCTCCGTTGAAGCACCGGAAGCTACGGGTTCGGCTGGGTCAGGGTCGGCGCGTGTCTCCGGGGGTTACATCCCCCGGCTCCGTTGAAGCGTCCACGTGCCCTCGACGCCCGCTCCGGTTCCGGGCAGCGTCTCCGGGGGTTACATCCCCCGGCTCCGTTGAAGCGGAGCATGATCCGGCGGGCCACACTCCTAGACGAACCGGTCTCCGGGGGTTACATCCCCCGGCTCCGTTGAAGCATGTAGACACGGCCCTTATCCCCGTGTCCCGGTCCCCGTCTCCGGGGGTTACATCCCCCGGCTCCGTTGAAGCCACGGGGTCCTCCTCCCCGGTGGAGCGCAGCAGCAGGTCTCCGGGGGTTACATCCCCCGGCTCCGTTGAAGCTTCCAGACGTGGGTGGCGTCAAGGCCGGGGACGCTCGTCTCCGGGGGTTACATCCCCCGGCTCCGTTGAAGCGGGTCGGGCTGCGGGTCGGGGAAGGCGTACCAGCAGGTCTCCGGGGGTTACATCCCCCGGCTCCGTTGAAGCCGGTCACCCTCGATTGAGCCGGGCACGATCTGAACCACGTCTCCGGGGGTTACATCCCCCGGCTCCGTTGAAGCCCAATGTCCTTGACCAGCGACTGGACGGCGGGCAGAGTCTCCCGGGGTTACATCCCCCGGCTCCGTTGAAGCAACCTGGGGGACACCATCCGCGGGATCGCGCGCTTGTCTCCGGGGGTTACATCCCCCGGCTCCGTTGAAGCGCGTTGTCGCGCCGCTGGTAGGTTCGCGCCTGCCGGTCTCCGGGGGTTACATCCCCCGGCTCCGTTGAAGCATCGGGATCGAGCGCGAGGCGGAGTACGTCGAGATGTCTCCGGGGGTTACATCCCCCGGCTCCGTTGAAGCAAGAAAACCCAGACCCCTCAAGCATGGATGGAGAGGGTCTCCGGGGGTTACATCCCCCGGCTCCGTTGAAGCACGCGCAGCCTCCTCCCACTCCTGACGCATCAGCTCGCGGTCTCCGGGGGTTACATCCCCCGGCTCCGTTGAAGCCGACGCGATTCCCTCGGCGTTGGCAGGACATCCGAGTCACGATCAACCTGACGGTCGTGCGCGGCGCGAGCGGCACGACGCGATTCCCTCGGCGTTGGCAGGACATCCGAGTCTCCGGGGGTTACATCCCCCGGCTCCGTTGAAGCGTGTCGGCGAGCTTGTCGTTGAGCCCGCCGAGGGCCGTCTCCGGGGGTTACATCCCCCGGCTCCGTTGAAGCGAGGACGTGGGCTCGCTCATGGCGCACGAGGGCTAGTCTCCGGGGGGTTACATCCCCCTGGGAGCGGCCGCTTGCACTGGCCCCACCGCGGACGCTTGAAGTGGCCCCACCTCGCGTCGGTTGATGGGTGGTGGTGATGATGACGTATCGGGCTCGGCCACGCGCGGAGCGAGGCCCG
>Ga0136620_10001518_pt1 | contig 11060 bp, 11 predicted proteins | sample AntDrymUQ4162106_2_FD_104806 | JGI IMG/M metagenome (GOLD analysis project Ga0136620, IMG submission 104806) | Polar desert sand microbial communities from Dry Valleys, Antarctica - metaG UQ416 (21.06) | ecosystem: Environmental > Terrestrial > Soil > Desert | place: Antarctica: Dry Valley... | reverse complement strand
TCGCCCGGAAGGCTCCGGAGGAGCTGCCGGCAGACCTCTCGCTCGAGCAGGTGCTCGACTCGTTGGCCCCGGAGCCGGCGGAACTAGGTCGAACCGGGTCCCGGGCTGACGGCGCCGGTTGAGGGAGGCACCGTCGCTCGCAGATCCAACTGCGCTTTCCCCCTAAGGCGCGAGCACCCGAAGACCGCGAACGCGCGCGAAGTCGCGACGATTTCGTGTGGCGACGCCAAAGCCGTGTGCGAGAGCGGTTGCCGCGATCCACAGGTCGTGGGCTCCCGGCGCGTCACCACCTCGTTCCAGACTCGCCCACAGCTCGGCGTGCACACGCGCGATCGGTTCCGTGATCGGCATGGGCTCAAAGCCGGCGAGCACATGCTCGACGAACGCTAGGCGGCGGTTGCGGCGGGCGCCCGATGCGCGATGGACGCCGTGCAGCAACTCGCTGACGGTGATGACGCTGATCGCACGATCCTCTGGGCCAACGAGCAGCTCGAGCGCCGATGCCGTCTCCTCCCGCTCCCAGTCGATCAGGAGGTCGGTGTCGATCAGGACGGCCAGGAACTCTCCGTAGGGCCGACCGACTTCCGGATCGCCCGCAGGTCATCGGCGAACTCGTCGTCAACGGGCGGCGCAGAGGCGAGCAGCTCCCGGAACCGCGCCGCCGAGAGCAGCCGTACCCTGGGTGGTGCAAGCACCGCGACAGGGGCACCGGCCCGAGTCACCTCGATCTCCTCTCCGGCTGCAACGCAGTTCAGCACCTCCGAGAAACGGCGGGCGACCTCTGTAGCGCTCAGGCGAGCCACGATCTCGAGTTTATCAGATAAATATGATTCACGAGCTGTAGCCGTCGAATGGAGTGCGATCCGTGAGGAGGAGTACCCGCCCCTCCTCGTCGAGGACGGCCACGCGTGCCGTGTCGCGCTCGACGACCTCCGACACGAGCAGACCGCGTCAGATCTCGCCGCGCTCGATCAGCTCGATCCTGTAGCCATCTGGATCCCGGACGAAGCAGAGACGCGGTCCGCCGGCGCGCACCGTGTACGGCGGTCGCTCGGGCTCGATGCCCTGGGTCGACAGCCGCTCGAGCGTGGCGTCGAGGTCGTCCACGGTGACCGCGACGTGCCCGTAGCCAGTGCCAAGCTCGTAGGAGTCGACGCCGAAGTTGTGGGTCAGCTCGAGGCGGTCGGCGTCGCCCGGAAGGCCCATGAAGACGTTGAGCGCCTCCTCGCGGATCGGCATCCGCCGGCGCTCCTCGAACCCGAGCGCCGTGTAGAAGGCGACCGAGCGGTCGACGTCGGTGATGCGGTAGCAGGTGTGAATCAGCTCCATGCCCCGATGATAAAGCCGAAGCGGGCGTGGAAGCACCGGGGGTCCCTGCTATAAGTGCTTCGCCGGACCGCCGCCGCCGCCCGGTCTCCTCCATGTCGGCGCCGCCCACACCAGCGACGAGCCCGCACGCGGCGGGCGCCGCTACTCCGGGGCCGCTGCTCCGGGTGGAGCACGTGCAGCTCGGCTACTGGGTCGACGACGGCTTCGCCGTCGCGGTCGCCGACGCGACCTTCGCCGTGCAGCCCCGCGAGCGGATCGTCGTGATCGGCCCCTCGGGCTGCGGCAAGTCGACGCTCCTGAAGGCGATCGCGGGCTTCGTGCCGCTCGTCTCCGGCACGATCTCGCTCGCCGGGCGCACGTCCCTCTCCCCCGGGCCGGACCGCGCCGTCGTCTTCCAGGAGTTCGATCAGCTGTTCCCCTGGCGCACGGTGCTCGACAACGTCGCCTACCCGCTGCGGGTCAACGGGCGCAGGCGCGCCGCGGCGGCGGCCTCCGCGCGGGAGTATCTCGAGCTGACGGGCCTGACGCCCGCGGCCGACCGCTACCCGCACCAGCTCTCGGGCGGCATGAAACAGCGCGTCGCAATCGCGCGGGCGCTCGCCCTCGAGCCCGCCGTCCTGCTGATGGACGAGCCCTTCGGCAGCCTCGACGCGATCACCCGCGCGCGCCTGCAGCGGGAGCTCCGCGCGATCCTCGACCGCACGCGCACGACGCTGCTCTTCGTCACCCATTCGATCGACGAGGCGCTCGTCCTCGGCGAGCGGGTCGTGGTGCTCGCCGGCGCCCCCTCGAGCGTGCGGGAGATCGCCGACGTGCGCGACGTCGGCCCCGCCGACAGCCCGGACTACGCGGCGATGCGTGTCCACCTGCGAGGCCTGCTCCAGATCGAGCACGAGGGCGCCGACGCGGACGGGGCGGAGCACGATGGCTTCGTCTAGCGCCGCCGTCCCGCGCCGTCCGCGGGGGGCGCTGCTGCGCTGGGGGCGGCTGCCGGCGTGGCTCCGCTTCAGCCTGCTGCTCGCGGCCTTGATCGGGCTGTGGCAGGCCTACGTGAGCATCTCGGACGTCAACCCGCTCCTCTTCTCGAGCCCGCGCGACGTCGGCGAGGCCTTCTACGACGGCTGGAAGGACGGCTCGCTCGCGGAGACCACGTGGACGACCCTGCAGATCCTGGCGGAGGGGATCGGCATCGGCATCCTCGTCGCGATCGCGCTGAACGTCTTCGCCACGCTGACCCAGATCGGCGAGGACCTGCTGGCGCTGCTGACGGCGATCCTCAACCCGCTTCCCGGCGTCGCGGTGCTGCCGCTCGCGATCCTCTGGTTCGGGCTGAACACCCGGGCGCTCCTGTTCGTGATCGCGAACGCCGCCGCCTGGCCGATCGCGATCAACATCAGCACCGGCTTCAAGACGGTCAACCAGACGATCGTCGCCGTCGGGCGCAACATCGGGCTCTCACAGCGGCGGCTCGTCACGGACGTCCTCGCCCCCGCTGCCCTCCCCTACGCGATCACCGGGCTGAAGACCGCCTGGGCATTCGGCTGGCGCACCGTGATCGCGGCCGAGCTCGTGTTCGGCGTGGCCGGTGGCGAGGGCGGCCTCGGTACCTTCATCAACAACGCGAAGCTCTACCTCCTGATCCCGCAGGTGTTCGCCGGGCTCGTGACGATCGCGATCCTCGGCGTGCTGTTCGAGGCCGTGTTCAGGGTGCTCGAGCGCCGGACGATCGTCCGCTGGGGTATGAAGACGTCGTAGTCAACCGAAGAAAGAGAGGTTCCGACGTGACGACACCAAGACACGGCCGGCGCTGGCTCGTGACGCTGCTCGCCTTCGCGCTCGCGGCCGCCGGCGCCGTCTCGGCGGCGCTCGCCACCACGGGCGGCCAGAGCGCCGGGCCGCCCGACAAGCTCGTCATCGCCTACCAGCCCGGCATCGGCTACACGCCGCTGATCGTGATGAAGAACGAGCGCTGGATCGAGCAGCGCTACCCGGGCACGAAGGTCGAGTGGAAGGTGCTCGCCTCCGGCGCGGCGATCACCGACGGCGTGATCAAGGGCGACATCCACGTCGGCGCCGGCGGCGTGGGGCCGCTGCTCGTCGGTTGGGCCCGCGGCGTCAACTGGAAGTACCTCGCGCCGCTCAACGAGGGCGACCTCTGGCTGATGGCGAAGGACCCCGACATCAAGACGATCGAGGATCTGAGGGGCAAGCGAATCGCGATGCCCTCGCCGACGTCGATCCAGGCACAGGTGCTGCGCAAGATGGCCCAGGTGAAGCTCGGCGACGCGAAGGCGCTCGACCGGGGCATCATCTCGATGGATCACCCCGACGCGATGCAGGCCCTCCTGAGTGGGCAGATCGACGCCCACCTGACCTCGCCCCCGTTCCAGTTCCAGGAGCGGGTGCGCGGGGCGCACATCGTGGCCCGGAGCTACAGCTACTTCGGCGCGCACTCGTTCCTCGGTGCGATGGTGACGCAGAAGTTCTACGACGACCACACCGACTTCGCGCTCGCCTTCTACCAGGACGTCAACAGGGCGATCAAGCTGATCAAGAACAACCCGATCAAGGTCGCGAAGATCCTGCAGGACGACGCGGGCGGGAACCCCACCTGGCGCCAGTTCAAGCAGTGGATCGGCAACCCCGCGCTGACGTACACGACGCGCCCGCGTGGCCTGATGCGCTTCGCCACCTTCATGAACCGGATCGGCGCGATCTCGAAGCTGCCTTCCTCCTGGAAGGAGCTCGTCTTCCCGCCGGTCTACGGGACGAAGGGCAGCTGACCTGGGCGAGGCGGGAGGGAGAGCCGGCTCCCTCCCGCCTGTCAGCGCCCGGTGCCCTCCCCGCGCTCCTCGAGGTCCTCGCGGAGGAGCGCGAAGAGGACGCCGTCCACCCAGTCGCCGTGCCGGCGGTAGGCCCGGCGCTTGACCCCCTCCAGCACGAACCCGGCCCGCTCGGCGTGGCGGATCGCACGCTCGTTGAAGCCGTAGACCTCGAGCTGCAGCCGGTGGTAGCCGAGATCGAAGATCAGGTGGCGCTGCAGCAGCCGAGCAGAGCGATCCGCGAGCCCGCGGCCCCGGAAGTCCGGATCGATCGCAAGCCCGCCGAGGTGGGCGATCCGGCTGCGGCGGTTTGCCACCTCGAAGCTGAGGGCGCCTACCCGTCGCCAGTGGCCGCTCTCCTCGACCTCGACAACGAAGCGCCCGAACTCCTCGGGCTCGGAGAGCGAGCGCTCGATCTCCGAGAGCACGCCCTCGGCGTCGTGCGGGCGGACGGCGGCCATGAAGGGCTCTACCTCGTCGCTCTCGAGCAGCCGGACGAGGAAGGCGCAGTCGGCGGGCTCAGCGCGTCGGAGCCGGACCCCGTTACCCTCCACGACGGCCATGGCCGAGAGTGTTCCACCTGCCGAGGAGGGCGCGCGCGAGCCCGACGAGGGGTACGCGCGCGCCGCGGCGATCCTGCTCGCGCTCGCCGCCGTGGTCGGGATCACCCTCGGCGCGCGCGCGTCGCTGCTCTCGAGCGACGCGACCGATGCGTGGCAGTCGGCCGTCCGCCAGGAGATCAAGCGCGCCGCCGCCTCGGTCGAAGACGTCCGCTTCGTGTACTCCGACGAGGGCCCGCAGGTGTTCTCGATCGACGTCGCGCGCCTGCGGGCTGAGGAGCTTCGTAAGGCAGCCGCCGCCGCGACGGGCCAGGCGCGTGAGGTGCTGACCCTCGAAGCCGAGACGTACTCCCGCTACGTCGCGCAGGTCGCCAAGCCCCCGCTGCCCGTGGGGGCCCGGTACCGGACTCCCGAGGGAGGCTTCGACGCGCCGAAGCGCCTCGCCGACAATCGCCGCCGGTACCCGGACCTCGTCGCGATCGACCCCCAGGAGCCTCAACGGGCCGGAGACGAGCTGAGTCGCAGGGCCATGTTCGAGATCGCTGCGACGATCCCGGCCGCCCTGGCCTTCCTGCTCGGCGCGCTCGCCGAGGTCTTCGCCCGGCCCCGCCGCTGGCTTCTGCTCGGCGGGGCCGCGGCCGTCGCCGCCGCGGCCGTCGCCGGCGTCGTGCTCGAGGTCGTGACGGTATGACCCGGTCGACCCGATTCGAGCAGATCCTCGCAGTCCTCGTCGGCCTGACCGCGGTGGTCGCAGCGCTCCTCGCCACGCTCCAGCTCGACGCGAGCCGCCAGGGCGATCGAGCGGCCCAGCTCTCGGCGCGGCTGCCGGCGCGCGTCTTCGAGCACATCGCGGCGAGCACGCTGCGGAGCTCCTTCCATCTCGACAGCCAACGGGATGGGGCTGGGCTCGCCGTCGAGGCGCTCGGCCGCCAGCTCGCGGTGCTCGAGAAGGGGGGTCCGGACTTCGAGGATGCGATCGGCCGCGCCCATCTCAAGGCGGCCGAGCGCGCGATCGAGGCCGCCAAGGCAATGGAGAAGATCGATCCTGCGAGCCGTGGCGTCGACCGCCTGACGCGCGAGGCCATCCTCGCCACGATCCCGCAGCTCAACGCCCTCGTGGCCGAGCAGGGCCGCCAGGTCGACCTCGGCGACCGCTACAGCGCGCGCGGCTCGAAGTCCGTCTTCGCCCTCTCGCTCGTCGCGATCGCCGCCGCGCTACTCGGTCTCGCCGCCGTCTTCAGGGCGGGTGCGGGCGGCAGGATCGCGCTCGCCGCCGGCGCGCTCTCGCTCGCGCTCGCCACGGGCTGGGGAGCCTGGGCGCTCACGATCTGAGCGCCGTCCTCGCGGTGTTGCAGGACGCCCGACCCGAGCGCGACGCCACCGAGGATCAGGGCGAGGCCGGCGAGCGCCGACGGCCGCAGCGGCTCGTCGAGAAGCGCCGCTCCGTAGACGAGCGCGGTCGGAGGCAGCAGGTAGGTGACGAGCGCAGCCCGCGTCGAGCCGTGCTGCTCGATCAGGCGGAAGTAGAGGAGGATGCCGACCGCGGTGCCGCCCACCGCGAGCGCCGCGACCGCGGCGAGGGCCTCCCAGCCCGGAAGCTCGGACGGCGCCTGCACGGCCGCGATCGGGGTCAGCGCGACGGCGCCGACCGCCATCGAGCCGGCCGCGAGCAGCAGCCCCTCGCCGCCGCCGCCGAGCCTCGTCTGCACGAAGAGCGCCCCGACGGCGTACGAGATCGCGGCGAGGACGACCGCCAGCGTCCCGGCGACCGCCCACCACCCCCCGTCCGGATCCACCCCGGTGAGGACCGCGACGCCCACGAGGCCGAGCACGACGCCCGCGAGTCGGAGTCCCGTCACGCGCTCGGAAGGCAGGAAGCGGATTGCCAGGAGGGCGACGAAGATCGGCGCCGAGGCGTTGCCGATCGCCGCCACGCCCGAGTCGACGTGCTGCTGCCCCCAGGCGATCAACGTGAACGGCACGGCGGAGTTGACGACTCCGAGGAAGACGAGCGCGCGACCGCGGTCCCGCAGCCGGCCGAAGGCGCCCCGGCCCTCGCGGACGAGGAGGAGCGGCACGAGCAGGAGCGCCGCGATCCACATCCGCAGCCCGATCACGACCGTCGGCTCCAGGTCTCGCAGCGCGAGCTCGATGAAGAGGAACGAGGCTCCCCAGACCGCCGCGAGCGTCAGGAGCGAGACGACGTATCCGCGGCCCATCCGGCCACGCTACCTGTCCACCCCGCTCGCTACGATCGACCCTCTGACGGCCGTCTCCGCTGAGAACTCGCTGCACCGCGCGCTCGGCCTCACCGACGGGGAGCGCGACCGGATCGAGGAGCTGCTGGACCGAGATCCGAACCACTTCGAGCTCGCGGTCTTCTCGCTGCTCTGGTCGGAGCACTGCGGGTACAAGCACTCGGCCAGGCTGCTGAAGCGGCTCCCGAGCACCGGGCTGCGCGTGCTGCAGGGACCGGGCGAGAACGCCGGCGTGCTCGACCTCGGCGAGGGCGAGGCCGTCGCCTTCAAGGTCGAGAGTCACAACCATCCCTCGGCGGTGGAGCCTTTCCAGGGAGCGGCCACCGGAGTCGGCGGGATCGTTCGCGACGTGATCGCGATGGGGGCCCGACCCGTGGCGCTCCTCGACGGCCTCCGCTTCGGGGCGCCCGAGCTCGCGTTGCGCCGTGCCGTCGCCGGAGTCGGCGCCTACGGGAACTCGATCGGCGTCCCCACCGTCGGCGGCGAGACGGTCTTCGACGAGGCCTATGCGGACAACTGCCTCGTCAACGTCATGTGCGTCGGCCTCCTCCCGTCCGCGCGGGTGACGCGTGCACGTGCGAGCGGCGCCGGCAACCTGGTCGTCCTCTACGGCGCGACGACCGGGCGCGACGGGATCGGCGGCGCCAGCGTCCTCGCGAGCCAGGAGCTCGGGGACGGCTCGGAGCAGAAGCGCCCTTCCGTGCAGATCGGGGACCCGTTCACGGGCAAGAAGCTGATCGAGGCGAGCCTCGAGCTCGTCGAGCGCGGTCTCGTCGAGTCGCTTCAGGACCTCGGGGCCGCGGGCCTTGCCTCCTCGCTCGCCGAGATGGCCCGCGACGGAGCGGGCGTCGACGTGCACCTGGACCGCGTGCCGCTCCGAGAAGAGGGGCTCGAGCCCTGGGAGATCATGATCTCGGAGAGCCAGGAGCGGATGGTCGCGGTCGTCTCGCCGCCCCGGCTCCCGGCCGTCGAGGAGGTCTGCGCCCGCTGGGAGCTGCCGTGCACGGCGATCGGCGAGGTGACAGCGAGCGCGCAGTTGCGCGCTCGCTACTCGGGGGAAGTCGTGGGCGAGATCGACGCTCGACTGCTGACCGACGAGGCACCACGGTACGAGGTGCCTCGTCGCCCGCGGCGCCCGCGGCCGCGCCGGGACGCCGTCGACACGCCGCTCGACGCGCGCCTGCGCAATCCGAACGGCGCCTCGAAACGCTGGATCTACGAGCAGTACGACCACCTGGTCGGCTCGAGGACGGTGCGCCGTCCTGGGCTCGACGCGGCGATCCTGCGGCTTCGCCCCCCCTGCCGGGGGCTCGCCGTGTCGCTGCAAGGGCCTGCGCCGGGCGAGCGAGACCCACGCCGCGCGGGGATCACCGCGGTGCTCGGCGCAGCGCGCAACGTCGCGTGCGCCGGCGGCATGCCGATCGGCCTCACCGACTGCCTCAACTTCGGCAACCCCGAGCGGCCCGAGATCGCCTGGGAGCTCGCGGAGGCGATCGAGGGCATCGCCCTCGCCGCCGAGGCCCTCGGCGTCCCCGTCGTCTCGGGCAATGTCTCCCTCTACAACGAGACCGACGGACGGCCGATCCCGCCCACGCCCGTGGTCGGCTGCGTCGGGCTCGTAGAGGACGTGCGTCGCGTCCCGGGTCGCTGGCGCACGGGCGATGCGGTGCTCCTGGCCGAGGCCGACCGCGACGACGTCGAGGCGCAGGCACAGCTCGTCGGCTGCCTGTGGCGCTGGGCCCCGACGCTCTCACTCGCGCATGACGTCGGAAGCGGCGGCCTCGAGGTCGCGCTCGTCGAGGCGGCCCTCTGGAGCGAGCTCGGCGCGACGGTGGGCGAGCTCGCAGACGGTTGCGGCGGCGCCATCGTCGCGTGCTCTGAGGCGGCGCTCCCGCGGCTTGATGGAGTTCCGCTCCGCCGGATCGGCACGGCCGGCGGCGACGAAGTGCTCGGCCAGCGCCTCGACGAGCTGCGCGCGGCGCGTGAGGGCGGCCGCTAGCCGTGTGCGGCGTCTTCGGAATCCACGCGCCGGGCCGCGACGTCGCGCGCGTCGCGCACTTCGGACTGCACGCCCTCCAGCACCGAGGGCAGGAGTCGGCCGGGATCGCCGTCTCCGACCGCGGGCGCCTGACCGTCCTCCGCGAGCTCGGGCTCGTCGCACAGGTCTTCTCCGAGCAGAAGCTGCAGGGCCTCCGCGGACAGGTCGCGATCGGGCACGCTCGCTACTCGACGACCGGCTCCTCGCACTGGGCGAACGCCCAGCCGGTCGTCCAGCACGGGCCCGTCCGGACGGTCGCGCTCGGCCACAACGGCAACCTGACCAACGCGAGCGCGCTCCGGCTCGAGCTCGAGCGCGCGGGTGCCCGGCTGACCGCCACCTCGGACACCGAGCTGATCGCAGCCCTGATCGCCCACGATCCGGCGCCGCTCGAGGAAGCCGTCGCCCGGACGATGACACGGCTCGATGGCGCTTACTCGGTCACGGCGATCTCGGAGGGCAAGCTGCTGGCCTTCCGCGATCCGCACGGGTTCAGGCCGCTCGTCCTGGGATGCCTCGGCAGCGACTGGGTCGTCGCCTCCGAGACCTGCGCGCTCGACCTCGTGGGCGCCGAGGCCGAGCGGGAGCTCTCCCCCGGTGAGCTGCTCGTGGTCGACGAGGGTGGCCCGGCCGCCGTCCAGGCGCTCGCTCCGGCGCCGGCGGGGTCGCTCTGCATCTTCGAGTTCTTCTACCTGGCCCGGCCCGACTCGCGCCTAGAGGGGGTCGAGGTGCACGGCGCGCGCGTGCGCATGGGCGAGCGGCTCGCCGAGGAGGCTCCCGTCGAGGCAGACCTCGTGCTCCCGATCCCCGACTCCGGCACGCCAGCGGCGATCGGTTTCTCGCGCCGCTCGAAGATCCCGTTCAGCGAGGGACTGATCAAGAACCGCTACGTCGGCCGGACCTTCATCGAGCCCGACCACGCGCTCCGGCTCCAGGGACTGAAGCTGAAGTTCAACCCACTCGCCGAGGTGACCGGGCAGCGCCTGGTCGTGGTCGACGACTCGATCGTCCGCGGCAACACGACCCGCCAGCTCGTCGCGATGCTGGTCGAGGCGGGCGCCGCGGAGGTCCACGTCCGCATCTCCTCGCCGCCCGTGCTCGGGCCGTGCTTCTACGGGATCGACCTGGCCGGAGAGGATGAGCTGATCGCGGCCGGCCGGACGGTGGAGCAGATCCGCGAGCGAATCGGCGCGACCTCGCTCGCCTACCTCTCGCTCGAGGGCCTCCAGGCCGCGACGCGCCGCCCGGAGACAAGGCTGTGCCGGGCCTGCCTCACACGCGAGTACCCGACCGAGGTTCCGGCAGGCCTCCGGACCGAGAAGCGCAGGTTCGAGCCCGCCCGCGCGTAGCGCCGGGTCATCCCGGCGCTACGCGCAGATTGGGCTCTAGGGCGTCGCTTGCGATGCCCTAGTCAGGATCACGGGCTCTGCCCGTGATCCGTCTGAACCGACCGGACGAGCGTGTGGGGTATGGACCCGCCCTCCTAGTGCTCGAGTACGCGGCTCGCCTTCGCGATCCCGCGGCTAAGCAGGTAGCCGACCGTCAGGGCGGTCATCGCGGTCACGAAGCCACTGGCGTTGACGGCGTCGGATGCCAGCGTGATGACCGCGACAATGATGACCACGAGCGCCCAGATCAGCAGCTCGGGGTTGATCGGCAACGGCATGCCGGCCAGGGGGTTGCCTCCGCGCGCGGAGTAGCCGTACCCGCCGGGCTTGTCCGGCGGGGGTGACGAAGGCGTCGTCGACATTCGTGCTCCTTTGCTCGAGGGACGTGCGTCGGCCAGCTTATTGCGAATCCGGTCGCCGACGCGAGCGGCTCGAGCGCGAGGGCGCGACGGTCCCGGTCGTCGGGCGGCCCGCTTAAACTCGCCCGGTGTCGCATGAAGGGCTGACGTATGCCGCCGCCGGCGTCTCGCTCGCGACCGCCGACGCCGTCGCCGACCGGCTCCGGCGCGCGGTCGACTCGACCCGGACCGACGCGGTCGCGGGGAGGTTCGGGGGCTTCGCCGGGCTCTACAGGCTCGACGAGGAGCGCTACCTCGCGGCCTCGA
>Ga0136620_10001517_pt1 | contig 11060 bp, 9 predicted proteins | sample AntDrymUQ4162106_2_FD_104806 | JGI IMG/M metagenome (GOLD analysis project Ga0136620, IMG submission 104806) | Polar desert sand microbial communities from Dry Valleys, Antarctica - metaG UQ416 (21.06) | ecosystem: Environmental > Terrestrial > Soil > Desert | place: Antarctica: Dry Valley... | reverse complement strand
TCGCTCTCTCGCGCCGCCTTGCGCTCGGTGATGTCCACCAGCATGTGGATGCGGCCGACGACCCGGCCTTCGGCGTCGCGCAGCGGAGTGAGATAGGGCTCCAACCAGCGGCGCGCGCCGTCGGGCCGCTCGGCGATGACCTGCTCGCCACGGATATCGCGGCCCAACTTGAGCGCGATGGCCATCGAAGTTTCCTCGTGCGGCAGCGGCGTGCCGTCAGGACGGTACAGCTTCCAGCCCACGCACCACCGGTCCGTCCCTAGTTCCAGCGTTCGGCCTGAGACCTCGACGGCCGCGGGGTTGAAGTGCGTGAGGCGGCCTTTGGCGTCCGTCGCGTAGATGGCCGCCGGCAGCGCGTCGATCATCTCACGGAAGCCGCTTTCGCGCACCGCCTCTTCCGCTCGCCTGCGCTCGGTGATGTCCTCAATGGCCAGAAGGATCCGCTCGCTCTTTCGCTGTGGGTCGTGGATGCGCCGGGCGTTGAGCAGCATGGTGCGGCGGCCCAGTTGCTCGAAGTCGTGCTCGACCTGGAACTCGTCGATGCCGGTGCTCTGCGCCTGAACCTCCCCCAGCAGCTCACGCAGGCGCGGGATGTCCCACTGGCGGTTGCCCAGGTCGTAGATAAACCTGCAGATTGTATCGCTGGGCGCGACGCGGAAGGTGCGGTAGAAGGAGCGATTGGCGCCTTCTATGCGCAGTTCTTTATCGAGCACCAGCAACGGCTCGCGCACGGTCTCGACCGTGTTCTCGGCGTAATCGCGTGCGGCGGCGACGGCTTGCTCGGCGCACTTGAGCCCGTCGATGTCCACCAGCACCAGCACCGCGCCGTCCACCTTGTTGTCGAGGGTCAGGTAGGGGCGCACACGCAGGGAATACCAGCGGCCGGCTTTGTCGCGCACCTCGTGTTCCTGCTCGCGCACGGACGCGATGACTTCGGCGCTGAGGCCCCCCAGGTCCGACGGGGATTTCGCGCCGTCAGCGAAAACGAGGTTGTGCCGGATGTGGCTGATCGGCCGCCCCACGTCGGTCGCCAGAAGAGTGAACTGTTTTTCCGCCTGCGGGCTGAAGCGGCGGATGCTCAGATCGCGTCCGACCAGCACGACGGCAAGCTTGGTAGAAGTCTGGAGATTGACCAAATCGCTGTTGAGGCGGTTCAGCTCGGCGTTGCGATTGGCCATTTCCTCATTGACGGTGGTCAGCTCTTCGTTGGCAGACTCCAGCTCTTCCTTGGACGTTTCCAGCTCTTCATTGATGCTCTGCAACTCTTCGTTGGCGGACTGGACTTCTTCGCTGGATGCCTGGAGCTCCTCGTTGGCCGCCTCGTACTGTTCCTGGATGGATTGAAGATAGTCGCGCATCTCGGAGCTCTCGCGCTCCAAGTCAGCGACACGGCGAGACGCTTTGCGGGCAGGCCGTGGTGTCGGCAACGGCGCAGCGTCGGCCGCGTCTCCTACCTGTCCTGCTTCCTCGAACACGATCAAAAAGCAGCGCTCCCGCAAATTCTTCAGCGGAATGACTTCCAGATTCACCGTCTTGCCATTCGGATTCGACCCGCGCGTTTTCCCTGCGCACCGCTTTGTTTTCCTTCTTCGCTTGGTTGATCGCGGCGCGCAGCGGCAACATCAAACCTTGCCGCGCCATCTTCAACACCTCGAAGCTCGCCTTGCCGGCGGGCGGCTCGAGATACGCGCCGGTCGGCCCGCGGAACTGCACGATTTGCAGCTCGGCATCGATGAGCACGCCGGGAGGAGCGAATCTATTGACGGTAATGCGGTCGGCCTCGCGCTCGGCGTTGAGCTCGGCGCTGAGGCCTGCCGGCGCCTCTCCCGGCCCCATCGGAAGAGGAGCGAGTGGCCTTTGGGGCTCATCGCCGCGCTTACCCGGCAGATGAAACGCTGGAGTCGTCGCGGCTTTCCTGGAATAAATCTTATGCTTTTTGTCCATCGGCTCGAACAGATCGGTGAAGCTGCCGATTGATTCCGAGGCGCCCAGAAATAACGATCCCTCCGGCTTGAGCGCGTAATGGAACGTGCGGAGCACCTTCTTCTGCAAGCTCGGCTCCAGATAAATCAATAGGTTTCTGCAACTGATGAGATCCATGCGTGAAAAAGGCGGATCGCTGATGAGGTTCTGCCGGGCGAAGACGACCACCTCGCGCAGCGACTTCACGACCCGGTAGCCGCCTTCCTCCTCGACAAAAAAGCGCCGCAACCGTTCCGGCGAGACATCCTCCGCGAGGCCCTTGGCGTAAAGACCGTGGCGGGCTTTGTCCAGCAGCGCATCATTGAGGTCGGTGGCGAATACCTGGAGCTTGGGCATGCGGGGCGCGTTCTCCGCCGCCTCCACGAACGCCATGGCAATGGAACACGCCTCCTGGCCGGTGGAACACCCGAGCACCCAAGCGCGGAACGATTCGTCGCCGAGCTGCTGAAGGAGCTTGGGAAAAACCGAGCGCTTGAGCACGTCGAACGCTTCCGGGTTGCGGAAAAAACTGCTCACGCTGATGAGCGCATCGGAGTAGAGGGCGTCCAGTTCCTTGGCGTTGCCGCGGAGGAAATGGGCGTAGCTCTCCAGCGTGTCTTGCTTGCTCAACACCATGCGCCGGGCGATGCGTCGCTGGAGGGTGGACGGTCTATAGCCCGAGAAATCCACGCCGGAATGGTTGCGCAGGAGAAGCAGAACCTTTTTGAAGCCGTTCTCCGCGCCCTGCGCCCCGGCCCTCTCTCCTCGGCCCCGCTCCGCCTTCGCACGCGCCTGTTTCGCTCCCGTCTTCGGAGCTCCGCGCCCGCCCGATGGCAGCGGCGTTTCATCGTCCTCGTGTGTCGTCGCGTCCGCCCGGTCGTCTTTTGCCGGGGTGAGGGATTCGGTCGGTTGCCCGGCGACATAGGGATGCTTGGCGATGCGGGCGAGCTCCTGGGCAATGCCTTCCGGCGAGCGGACGAAATCAACGCAGCCCGCCGCCACGGCGCTGCGCGGCATCGAATCGTATCGGGCCGAATCATCCTGCGCGAACGTGATCCCGCCCTCGGCTTTGATGGCCTCGAGGCCCAGCGTGCCGTCGGTCGCCGTGCCGGAAAGGATCACACCGACCGCGAACTTGCGCTGATCCTGCGCCAGCGCCTCGAAAAAGAAATCAATGGAACGATGCGGCGTGCGCGTCTCCGGGCGCGGCTCAAGTTTCAAAACGCCTCGCGCGATGCCTAGGTTCGTATTGGGCGGGATGACATAAACGCAATTGGCCTCCACCCGTTGATTGTTCGTTATTTCGCGGACCGGCATCTTCGTTGCCCGTCCCAAGAGCTGCGTGAGCGCGCTTTCGTGCTCCGGATCGAGATGCTGCACCAGCACGAACCCCATGCCCGTATCGAGCGGCAAATGCGTGAGCAGCTCGGTGAACGCCACGAGCCCACCCGCCGAGGCCCCCACACCGACTGGAAACGACGGGCCTTTGCTCGGCTCGACGCCCTCTCTCACGGGGTTGCTTGCACGTTTATGAGCCTTCGGAGCCATGTGGCCACTCCATCCAGCCTCCCCTATAGAGGCATCCGCCGGCAATCGGTGATGCGACCGACGCCGCGTCACCCATCGGCTTGACCGGGTGATAACGATATCATACCGCTTCTAATCGAACGTGCGTACCTTCTGGTTTAGGGGCTTTGCTCCCCACGCAGAGCCCAGACAAAAGGTCGCGAATGGTACCGGCGGCGTCACGAAGGTAAACCCGGCGTGCGCCTGGACCCGATAGGTCGAACCTGAAATCACCGACCATCCCTTACCCGGGCACGATGGCAAACCCGGCACTTGTCCACTCGAAACGGCGTCGGCTGACAAGCGGAATGCACTCACGTGCTCTGTAGGTGCTCGAGCAGCAGCCCGAGCGCCGCATCACAGGTCAACCGGCAGACCTCGCCGGGGTCGCCGTCGAAGTGCTCCCGGTAAGCGAAGAGCCGGTCCTTGGTCCACAGCCCCAACCACACGGTTCCCGGCGGCTGGCCTTCCTCCTCGTCGGGGCCACCCACCCCCGTCACCGAGATCCCCACGTCGGCTCCGAGCAGCCGAGCCACGCCGCGCGCCATCTGCCGGGCCGCCCATGCCGTCACCACCGGGCCCGGGTCCACGCCCAGGGCCTCATACTTGACCTCGGCGCAGTAGGCGACCACACCGCCTCGTAACCAAGTGGAGGCCTCCGGCGCCGCAGCCAGACGGGCGGTGAGCAGCCCCCCCGTCAGCGACTCCGCTACCCCCACTGTGACACCGAGCCGCTGCGCCGCCTCGGCAATCTCAACCGCTCGTTCGTCTGTCAATGCCTCACTCCGTCCCGTCTCGCTCGACCTCTGTGTCTCCGCCGGGCGATTCCCACCGACGGAGACGCAAACGCGGTCGTGTAGGTCCTTTCGGCGCCGTTTCCTCTGTTGAAATGGTTTACGCTGCCTTGTCCATTGCTTTACTTTTTGCTGTCTTCGATCGGGACCTTGGCCGGGGTCTTTTTGCCCTGCCAGAGCGCTTTGGTGCTTCGGCTTCGCGGAGCTCGCGTTGCATTCTTTTCCTCAGCAAGGCAAGCACTGCGGCTTCCTCGGGCGGGAGGGACTTCAGCTCCTCGCGCAGCTCGCGTTCGGTCTCTTCTCTTACTGTCTCGATCAAGCTCTTCTCGAGATAAGCATCTATCACTGCTGGATGGATGTAGCACTTGCGGCAAACTGCTTTGGTGTTGCCTAATCGTCCGGCTACGTGCCCGATCGCGCGCACTACATTTCGCTTGGCGGCTGCTTGGCTGTCAAATTCCTTGAATTCCTGCAGGACCTTGGCAGCCAGTACCGTGCCGGCCCACGTACGGAAATCCTTTGCCGTAAAATCCTCGCCGCTAATTTCGCGAAGGTATTCATTGACGTCTTGGGAACCGACGTCGCGGACCTCGCCTTTTTCGTCGACGAATTGGAACAACTCTTGGCCCAGCAGCTCCTGGCATTGAGCGACGATGCGGGCGAGACGGCGATCGGTTAGATCGATTTCATGCTCCCTGCCACTCTTGACGCGGAATTCAAAGAAAATCGTGGAGCCGTCGATCTGTGCGTGTTCATCGCGCATGGTGGTCAAACCGAACGAGTGGTTGCTTTTGGCGTATTCATCATTCCCGACGCGGATGAGTGTGGCCTCCAGCAGGCGCACGACGTCGGCCAGGACTTTTTCACGAGGCAAACCTTTGCACTTTAGATGTCGGTCGACGCGCCGCCGAATTCTCGGCAAAGCCTGGGCAAACGCGATTATCCGGCCGTATTTCTCTTGGTCCCGGACCTCGCGCCAGCGCGGATGGTAGCGATATTGCCTTCGCCGTCGCGCGTCGTAACCGGTGGCTTGGATGTGTCCCTCGGCGGACGGGCAGATCCATACGTTCTGCCACGCCGGGGGAATCGCCAAACTTCGAACGCGGGCTAACGTGTCGGCGTCACGCAGGGGAGTTCCGCCTGCGGTCAGGTAGGAAAAGCCTTTTCCGTTTCGCTTGCGCGTTATTCCGGGCTTCCAATCGCAAACGTATCGCAGGCCGGCTTCTTCTGCCGACCGCATGAGACCGTCCGCCAGCAACGGTGCACGTCCTTTCTTCCTTGATTTTGCGGGCATGGAAAGGCGGATGCTGTTTTTGGGCTTAGGTTTTGCTGAGGCCGCTTGATTACGGCACATCTCGTGCCACCATCTCGGTCGTTTCATGCCCCCGTCAATGGTCGGGGGGAATCAATTGCCTCAGCGACTTTTTTCCTCGAAATCGAGCGCGGTGGCAAATTCTTCGCCTGTCGCGTAGCCGGATAGCCACAACCTCGCGCGCAGCGCTTGAGCCCGCCCCTCGCTGTAAGGTTTACAAGGGCAACGGTAAGCTTTACCTGACGTGCTCGCAAAAATGTATTCTATTGGCAGTAGCCCAGGTGCTTGATCGCTACGGCATCGAACGACCGCCGCCTTAAGGATCCCAGTGGCGGCAGCCACCGGAACCCGGCCGGCCCGGAACGAAGGCCCTCTCTCCCCGCCCCGCGCGCACGACCCAGTCAAAGACCTATTGGATGAACTGGCCGGCCTACCCGTCCTGCGGCACGCCCTCGCGACCGCATCTCCCGCGTGGCCCGGGGTGGTCTTCCATCCCTGCGAGGGCGCCTGTGCCCACCCCGGCCATTGACGCCTTCCCGCCTCGCGACCATACTTCATCGCCACCCCGGTCCTTGGGTCCGAGTCGGGAGATCAGGCGATGAGCGACGCGCTGAGCCGCGCACCACCTCGATACCGGTGGTTCAGGGCAACCCAGGGTGCGTTCCAAAACCAATAACTTCCGTTGGAGATCCAAGATAGATTGTCTGGTGCGCGCAGCGCACCTACAGTGGACTACCGTTCTATCACTGACGTAAACGAGGTGCGACGATGGCACAGATCGATGATTATCTGAACAACAACCGACAATACGCCAACAAACAGGGCGTGCATAGCGCGATCTACCCGGGACCGAAACCGATCCAGCCGGCCAAGCGGCTCGCGGTGGTGGCCTGCATGGATGCCAGGTTGGACGTGGAAGACCTGTTAGGCCTGGAAACCGGGGATGCGCATATCATCCGAAACGCCGGTGGCGTCGTGTCCGACGACGTGATCCGCTGCTTGATCATTTCACATCACCTCTTAGACACCAATCAGATCATGCTCATTCACCACACGCGTTGTGGCATGTTGGCGTTCACCGATGATCTATTGAAGACGGGCTTGGAGGGAGACGCAAAGGCGGGGCAGATCTTGAGCTCGGCTACGGGGAGGACGTTCGTCAGCCCCCAGATGTCCGTGGCCACGCCCGCAGCTTTTCACGCCTTCCGTGGGCCTATCGAGCCCGTCGATGCGCCGCGGGACCAGACGAACACCGAGCGATTGTGTTGGGATGTACGGCGGTCGATGTCCGCCATCATGAACCATCCCTGGATCCCGACGAGCGGGTCTGGCGCAGTGACGGTCCGGGGTTTCATCTACGATGTCGACACCGGGCGCTTGGAAGAGGTGACGTATCCCGGTCCCATGGGATCGTTCGGCTGATTCAATGGAGAACGAGCAAACATGAAACGAAACGCAAAAGCCGTCTGGAAGGGCGGCCTCAAAGACGGGAAAGGGACCATCTCAACCGACAGCGGCGTCCTCTCTGAGACGCAGTATTCGTTCAACACCCGTTTTGAAGAGGGAAAGGGCACCAATCCCGAGGAGTTGATTGCCGCCGCCCATGCAGGCTGTTTCTCGATGGCCCTGTCCGCTCAGTTGGAGGACGCCGGCCTGACGGCCGAAAGTATCAGGACGACGGCTTCTGTCCGGTTGGACAAGACGGATGCCGGGTTCGCCGTTACCTCGGTGCATCTGGATGTCGCAGCCCGGGTGCCTGGCGCGGACCGACGGGCGTTCGAGACGGCAGCGCAAAATGCCAAGGCAGGGTGCCCCGTCTCGAAAGTACTGAACGCGGAGATCACGATGGATGCTCGGTTGGAAGCATAAACGCTGATCCGCCCGCGAGCCGATGGACACATTAGACGCCGTTACACTTGCCCGTATCCAGTTCGGGCTGAACATCGCGTTTCATATCCTGTTTCCGACCGTCACCATCGCGCTCGCGTGGATCCTCGTGTATTTCCGTGTGCGGTACGCGCGGACGGGCGATGGCGGCTGGCTCGCGATCTACCAGCTCTGGACCAAGGTGTTCGCGCTGTCCTTCGCGATGGGGGTGGTATCGGGGATCGTGATGGCGTTCCAGTTCGGCACCAACTGGCCGGGCTACATGAACAAGGTCGGCAACATCGCCGGCCCGCTGCTCGCCTACGAGATCCTGACCGCGTTCTTCCTCGAGGCGAGCTTCCTCGGCGTCATGCTCTACGGCATGAACCGCGTGCCGGGATGGATGCACCTCGGCGCGACGGTGCTGGTCGCCATCGGCACCACGATCTCGGCGTTCTGGGTGCTCGCGCTCAACTCATGGATGCAGACACCCCTGGGCCACGTTGTGGTGGACGGGCAGATCGTGGCGGGCGACTGGTGGCAGGTGATCTTCAACCCCTCGTTCCCCTATCGCTTGGTGCACATGATGCTCGCCTCGGGCCTCACCGCCTCATTCCTGGTAGCGGGTCTCTCGGCGTGGCGGCTGCTCCAGGCGGCCGAGGATGTCGCGGCGAAGAAGACGCTGCGCGCCGGCGTCGGGATCGCGGCGGTGCTGGTGCCGCTGCAGATCCTGATCGGCGATCTGCATGGCCTGAACACGCTGGAGCATCAGCCGGCGAAGATCGCCGCGATCGAGGCGATCTGGAAGACGGAGAAAGGTGTGCCGCTGGTGCTGCTTGCGATCCCGAACGATGAAACACACAGCAACGACTTCGCACTCGAGATCCCGAAGGGCGCAAGCCTGATCCTGAAGCACGATCCCGACGCCGAGCTTAAGGGCATCGACGCCTTTGCGCCGGACACCCCACCGGTGGCGCCGGTGTTCTTTGCGTTTCGAGTGATGGTCGGTACTGGCGTCTTGATGTTGCTCCTTTCCTGGACCGGGGCATGGAGGCTGCGCCGGGACGCACCACCGCCGCGTTGGCTGCTGTGGGCTTACGCGGGGTTCACCTTCTCTGGGTGGGTCGCGACGCTTGCCGGCTGGCTCGTGACCGAGATCGGGCGCCAGCCGTGGCTGGTGAGCGGCGTGCTGCGAACGCAGGACGCCGCCGGGGCAACCTCCGAGGCAGCGCTCGGCGCGAGCCTCACCGGCTATGTCATCACCTATGGCCTGATGCTGAGCGCCTACACGGTGGTGCTCACCCATCTCGCCGGCCAAGGCAGCGCCCCCGCCGAGCCGAAGCTCGCGGGGGCAGCGGCAGGAACGAAGGGATGACGCCCGATCTGGCATTGGTTTTCACCGTGCTGATGGGGGTGGCGATCCTCGCCTACGTCGTGCTCGACGGCTACGATCTGGGCGTCGGCATGCTGATGCCGGCGGCCACCGAGCGCGAGCAGGACCTGATGGTGGCCTCGATCGGGCCGTTCTGGGACGCCAACGAAACCTGGCTCGCGCTCGGCGTCGGATTGCTGCTGGTCGGCTTTCCGCAGGCATACGGCATAATCCTGGGCGCGCTGTACCTCCCGGTGGCGGTGATGCTGATCGGCTTGATGTTCCGCGGTGCGGCGTACGAGTTCCGTATCAAGGCCGAGGGCTGGCACCGGGAGCTGTGGAACTGGTTGTTCTGGTTCGGCTCGTTCCTCGCCTCCTTCGCTCAAGGGCTGATGCTGGGACGTTACATTACGGGCTTCGAACCGGGCTTCGGCTACCTGCTGTTCTCGCTGCTCGTCGCGGGGGGGCTGTGTGGCGGCTATGTGCTGCTCGGCGCGACCTGGCTGGTGATGAAAACCGAAGGCAAATTGCAGAAAAAGGCGATCGGCTGGGCCCGCTGGGGCCTGATGTGGGTGGCGCTCGGGGTCGCGCTCGTCAGCCTCGCCACCCCCGCGGCGAGCGAGACGGTGCGTGACAAGTGGTTCGACTTCCCGCGCACCCTCCCGCTGATGCTGCTGCCGGCGGCGAGCGTCGTGGCTGGGATCTGGGTTTGGCGCGCCAGCGGTAGGCTCAAGCGCGGTGGTGGGTACGCTCCGGAATGGGCACCCTTCGCCGGCGCCGTCGCGATCTACGTGCTAGCCTTTCTTGGGCTTGCCTACAGCCTGTTTCCCTACGTGGTGATGGACCGGCTCACGATTTGGGAAGCGGCGGCCCACCCCTCGTCGCTCAAGGCCGTGCTCGCGGTAGCGCTGGTCGTGCTGCCCTTCATAGTCGCCTATACCGCATTCTCCTACCGGGTGTTCTGGGGCAAGGCCGGGTCCGGCACCGGCTGATTCGTCACCCCGGCAGGGATTTGCCGGGGTCCAGGATGCAGGACAGCACCTACGTCCATGTGCTCTGGATTCCGGCAATCCATGCCGGAATGACGTGCCTGTTTGAATCATCTTGACTGACCACTACGACCGATCGTCGATGATGACGCCCCACGGCGCCTCTCCGACCTTGATGGTGGCAACCACCTGGTTCTTCGCGGTGTCGATGACGGAGACGGTGTTGCTGGCCCCATCCGTGGTATAGATGCGAGACCCGTCGTCGGACATCCCTAGGCCCCAGACGCGCTGGCCCACCGGGATGCGGGTCTTGGTGCCGAGCGTCTTCTCGTCCAACACGATCACCTGATTGGCGCGGCCGCCCGCGACGTACAGGGTCGTGCCGTCCCGGCTCACCAGGATGTCCTTGGGTTTGATGTTGTCATCTCCCAGCGGCACCTTGTTCAGGACCCGGTGTTTCACCATGTCCACGCGCTTGACCTCGCCGCTGATCTCCGATGTCGCATAGGCGATGGTGCCGTCCTGATTGAAGACTGCGGCCCGCGGTCTGGCACCGACCAGGATGTTGGCCACGACTCGATGTTCGGGTACGGCGATGACGTGCAGCATGTTGGTGGACTCGCTGGTCACGATCACCTGCTTGCCATCGGGGGAGATCGCCACACCCTCGGGCTCCAGGCCGACCGGGATCTCCGCGATGACCTTGCCGCTCTTCGGGTCCAACACCGTGGCCTTGGCGGCATCCTCGTTGGAAAGGTAGATATGGCCGTTCGGGTGCACGGCGAAGGCCTCCGGATCATCACCCGAGGGGATCTTGCGCAGGACCTTCAGGGTCTTGGGATCGAGCACGGCGATCGCGTTTTCCTTCCCGAGCGCGACGTAGACCTCCGTGCCGTCGGGGGCAAGACCGATCCCGCGCGGGTGTTGGCCGACCGGAACGGTGGCCTCGACCGCGAGCGTGCGGCTGTCGATCACGGTGATCGAATCGCCGCGCTCGTTGGTGACGAACACCCGGTGGGTCGGCTCGGCCGACGCCGGACCGGCTGCCAGGGCCAGGATCAGCAGGAACTTAATTCTCATGCGTTTCCCCTCAGAGCCTGTGAAAAAATCGTCCGCAGGGGATCGCCAGGCGGTCGTTAATATGCGATCTTTGTCGCATGAGCAAAGAGCCTTCGCTGTTTCCTGATCTCCCACTGCCT
>Ga0136620_10001515_pt1 | contig 11071 bp, 9 predicted proteins | sample AntDrymUQ4162106_2_FD_104806 | JGI IMG/M metagenome (GOLD analysis project Ga0136620, IMG submission 104806) | Polar desert sand microbial communities from Dry Valleys, Antarctica - metaG UQ416 (21.06) | ecosystem: Environmental > Terrestrial > Soil > Desert | place: Antarctica: Dry Valley... | reverse complement strand
GTCGCGTCTCGTTCATGTCGATCACCATGGCTCCCAGGATCGACCCAACGGCTACCGTTCAGACTCATACCTCGTTGGAAACACGCCCACACGTCCAGACTCATACCATGTTGGAAAAGACTGACGGTCGCAATAGGGGGCCTAACTACGTTACATTAGCGTCCCAGTGCGGGCCGGTCACGCCAAGGCGTACCGCTCGGTTTGCGGGGATCCTTCAAGTCCGCTCCGTTAGGCGCTTTCGGGGTGCCAAAGATGAAGAAGAATTCCACCTCAGCGAATCACACCGCGGCCACCATGGGTTACGAAGCCCGCCTCTGGCAGATGGCCGACGCCCTGCGCGGCAGCATGGACGCCGCCGAGTACAAGCACGTCGTCTTGGGCCTGATCTTTCTCAAGTACGTCTCGGACGCCTTCGAGGAGCAGCACGCCAAGCTCGAGGCCGAGCGCGCACAGGAGGCGGACTCGGAGGACCCCGACGAGTACCGGGCGGCGAACATCTTCTGGGTGCCGAAGAAGGCCCGGTGGTCGCGGATCAAGGGGAACGCGCCGCAGCCGACGGTCGGCAAGCTGGTGGATGACGCGATGGAGGCCGTCGAGCGCGACAATCCCTCGCTCAAGGACGTATTGCCCAAGGACTACGCCCGCCCGGCCCTCGACAAGCAGCGCCTCGGGAGCCTCATCAACCTCGTCAGCAACATCCGGATCGGCGACGAGGCGAGCCGGTCGAAGGACGTGCTCGGGCGCGTCTACGAGTACTTCCTCTCGCAGTTCGCGAGCGCCGAAGGCAAGAAGGGCGGCGAGTTCTATACCCCGCGCTGCGTGGTGAAGCTCCTGGTCGAGATGCTCGAGCCTTACAAGGGCCGCGTCTACGACCCGTGCTGCGGCTCCTCCGGCATGTTCGTGCAGTCGGTCGAGTTTATCCGGGCACACGCGAACGGCAATGGCACATCGACGGAAGAATCGCCCACGGCGACAGTTTCCACAACGACCGCCACCCTGAGCTCAAAGCCGACTTCATCCTTGCCAATCCGCCCTTCAATGTGAGCGACTGGCGCGGCGATCTGCTCAGGGACGATAAGCGCTGGAAGTACGGCGCGCCGCCCGCGGGCAACGCCAACTTCGCTTGGGTGCAGCACATGATTCACCACCTGGCGCCAACGGGCGTCGCAGGGTTCGTCCTCGCCAACGGCTCCATGTCCTCCAATCAGTCCGGCGAGGGCGAGATCCGGAAGAACATCATCGAGGCGGACCTCGTGGATTGCATGGTGGCGCTTCCGGGGCAGCTCTTCTACTCGACGCAGATCCCGGCCTGCCTGTGGTTCCTCGCACGCGAAAAGAAGAACGGTCGCTTCCGCGGCCGCCGTGGCAACGTGCTCTTCCTCGACACGCGCAAGCTCGGCCGCATGGTGGACCGCACCCACCGCGAGCTGACCGGCGAGGAGATCGCACGCATCGCAGGCACGTACCACGCAAGGCGTGGAGAGAAGATCGCGGGCAAGTACGAGGACATCCCCGGCTTCTGCAAGAGCGTGACGATCGAGGAGATCCGCAAGCACGGCCATGTGCTCACGCCCGGGCGTTACGTCGGCGCCCAAGCGCAGGAGGACGACGGCGAGCCGTTCGAGGAGAAGATGCGGCGGCTCACCGCGACGCTGCGACAGCAACAGACCGAAGCTACGAAGCTCGACGCCGCCATCGCCGCGAACCTCAAGGAGCTTGGGTATGGCGGGTGAGTGGCGCAGCGCTCGGTTCGCTCAAGTATGCGAGCACAGCGCATTCGAGCCGCGATTCGCGGGTGGCTTGTACGCGACCGATGGGAACGTCGCAACGCTGCGAACGACCGACATCAGCCCGGATGGACGCATCGAGCACGACACTATGCCACTGGCTGGACGACAAAATCGAGATGAACCGGCGGATTAACGAGACGCTGGAAGCGATGGCGCGGGCGCTCTTCCAGTCGTGGTTCGTGGACTTCGCCCCCGTCCGCGCCAAGGCCGAAGGTCGCGACCCCGGCCTACCCGAGTCCCTCGCCGACCTCTTCCCCGCCCGCCTCGTGGACTCCGAACTGGGCGAGATTCCAGAGGCGTGGGAGGTGAAGACGATCGGTGATATCGCGGAGGTCGTCGGCGGCAGCACGCCGCGCACGAACGAACCCGCCTACTGGACCGACGGCGTCCACCACTGGGCGACACCGAAGGACCTTTCCGGGCTGTCGGTGCCGGTGCTTTTTGATACGGAACGACGTATCACCGACGCCGGGGTCGCGCAGCTCAGCTCGGGGCTGTTGCCTGTAGGGACTGTGCTGCTGTCCTCGCGCGCAGCCATCGGATACCTGGCGCTTGCTGAGGTCCCCATGGCCATCAACCAAGGCTTCATCGCAATGAAGCCACGAAAAGGAGTTTCCAACCTCGTTCTGTTACTTTGGGCGCACGCCGCTCACGAAGAAATCCTGAGTCACGCAAACGGTTCGACTTTTCTTGAAATCAGCAAGGCGAATTTCCGGCCCATTTCGCTTGTCGCGCCGCCAACGGCAGTTTTCGGAGCGTTCGATCGCCTCGCAAGACCGCTGTACCGAAAGATCGTATCGAACGAACGCGAGTCCCGCATCCTCGCCGCCCTGCGCGATGCACTCCTGCCCATGACCATCGGCATGATGCAGTGCAGTTCGGTGACGCGTGGTTCCATGCTCAAATGGCTTGGGCGATCTGCCGCTCGGCGCTCTTCACCCGAAGTTCGCCGGAGACATCGGGTCCGTGATGACGCACGGCATCCTGTCGCACGAGCGCGCTGCGAAGCTGCCGCATCGCTCCGTGGCTATGCAGCCGGTGCAGGAGCGAAGGGACCATAAGCAGGTGCCGGGCGGCCTGAAGCTGCACCAGTACGCAAACCTGTACTTCCACGCTCGCAATCCGATGCTATTCAAGAGGAAAGACGAGGCGTCGGAGCTGTGCGTCTTGCGAGTGTCTGTCGAGGTTTTCAAGGAGCGAGGGGTCGTAATCACAGATTGCAACGCGGCCAGCGACTACGTCCGCTTTCTCGCGCCGTCGCAATGGCAGATTCTGGATTTCGACGACATCTATGCGCACAACTGGCGGCATCCGAGTAATCCGGCTCGGAATTACCAACACAGGTCGCGCAAGTGCGCTGAAGTTCTCATTCCGCAGCGGGTCGAACCGCAACTCCTGACCGGTGCCTACGTCGCCGATGCCGCCGCCGCACGTCTAACCGCTCTCCGATGCAGCCTGCCGATCTCGGTCGAGCCGCTGTTATTTTTCCGCTGAGAGATGCACACTATGCCCATGTTCAAAGCACTCATCGGAGACCTCTTCGCGAGCCGGGGGCAGACCCTGGTGAATACGGTGAACTGCGTCGGCGTGATGGGCAAGGGTGTGGCGCTGGAGTTCAAGAAGCGCTTCCCGGCAATGTTCGAGGACTACGTGCGCCGCTGCGAGCGCAAGGCGGTGCGTCTGGGAGAGCCTTATCTCTTCCGGGATGCCTCTGGTCAGTCGATAGTCAACTTTCCAACAAAGGCGCACTGGCGTTCGCCGGCACGGTTGAAGGACATCGATCTTGGCCTGGATCACTTCGTCGCACACTTTGGCGAATGGGGCATAACCAGCGTGGCGATACCGCCGCTCGGCTGCGGCAATGGCGGGCTGGAATGGTCTGAAGTCGGGCCGTTGATCTACCGCAAGCTACACGGGCTGACCATCGACGTGGAGGTCTACGCGCCCTACGGAACGCCCAAGAACGAGCTGACAGAGGATTTCCTAGCCGCGCCAGCGCAGATGACGCTTTCGGGAAAGGGACATAGGCCCCACAAGCTGAACCCGAATTGGGTTGCTTTGATGGAGGTGCTGCGAGACCTAGAAGCTCAGCCCTATGCAACCCCAGTGGGCAGGACGATTTTCCAGAAGATGTGCTATATCGTCACCGAGATGGGCGTACCGACCGGCTTCGAGTTCGGCAAGGGCAGCTACGGCCGGTTCTCGGCGGGCGTGAAGTTGGCCCTGCATGACTTCGCCAATCGCAACTGGCTGCATGAAGAGCAGCTTGGACAGATGATGGCGCTTCGGATCGGTGAACAGTATGAGAAGGACCGAAGCAAGTTCGTGGATCAGATCGAGCGCCATCAGAAGAAGGTCGAGAAGGCCGTCGATCTATTCAGCCGAATCAAGAACACTGAGCAGGCCGAGGAAGTCATGACGGTGCTGTACGCCAGTCGGCAGCTCAAGCAGGCCAAGCCCGGCGAGGAAGTATCGGAACAGCAGCTTTACGATTACATCCTCGGATGGAAGAAGTCCTGGAACAGCGATGACAAGAAACACGCCGTCGCGAGCACTATCCGCAATCTCGTACTGCTGGACTGGATGCGGGTGCAAATTAGTGAGTCAATGATCGAAGCTGCGTGACCGGATGGCGGCATTCGGTGAGTCGGTAATCGAACGAGCTGCAATCGCGTGGCTCAAGAGCCTCGGCTGGTCCGTCAAGCACGGTCCGGACATCGCGCCCGAGGGGCCTGCGGCGGAGCGGATCGACTACGGCCAGGCCGTGCTGGCGCAGCGGCTCCGGGATTCGCTGGCGCGCCTCAACCCTGAGCTTCCCGCCGAGGCCCTCGGGGACGCGTTCCGAAAGCTCACGCGCCCCGAAGGCCCGACGTTGGAGGCGCGCAACCGTGCCGTGCATCGCTTGTGCGTGGACGGCGTGACGGTAGAGTACCGGACGCAGGATGGCCCCATCCGCGGCGCGCAGGCGCGGGTGATCGACTTCGCCGATGCCGACAACAACGAGTGGCTCGCCGTCAACCAGTTCACCGTCAGCGAGAACAAGCACACGCGCCGGTTGGACGTAGTGCTCTTCGTTAACGGCCTGCCGCTTGTGATTATCGAGCTGAAGAACGCCGCCGACGAGAACGCCACGATTTGGACCGCCTTCCAACAGCTCCAGACGTACAAGGCCGTGGTCCCCTCCCTCTTCGCCTTCAACGATCTGCTGGTCGTCTCCGACGGCGTCGAGGCGCGGGTCGGCACGTTTACGGCGGGGCGGGAATGGTTCAAGCCCTGGCGCACCGTCTCGGGCGAGCGCCTGGCAGACCCGCACCTGCCGGAGCTTCAGGTCGTGCTCGAAGGCCTGTTCGAGAAGCGTCGGCTCCTCGACCTGATCCGCGACTTCATCGTGTTCGAGGACGACGGCAGCGGCGCGCTGGTCAAGAAGATGGCGGGCTACCACCAGTTCCACGCGGTGGCGGAGACGCTGCGGGCTGCCGAGCTGCGCCGCGAAGCCGACCGGGTCGCCGAGGTCGCGGGTGGCTACGAGGCCGGCCTGCGGCATGGTGGGAAACCCGGCGACCGGCGCATTGGCGTGGTGTGGCACACGCAGGGCTCGGGGAAGAGCCTCACCATGGCCTTCTATGCAGGGCGCATCATCCGCGAACCGGCGATGGAGAACCCAACCCTGGTCGTCCTCACCGACCGCAACGATCTGGACGACCAACTCTTCATCACATTCTCGCGCTGCAGAGCGCTTCTGCGGCAGCCGCCCGTCCAGGCCGAGAGCCGCGCCCACCTGCGTGAGCTGCTGCGCGTCGAGGTGGGGGGCGTGCTCTTCACGACCATCCACAAGTTCTTTCCGGAGGAGAAGGGCGACCGCCACCCGCCGCTCTCGGATCGGCGGAACATCGTCGTCATCGCCGACGAGGCGCACCGGAGTCAGTACGACTTCATCGATGGCTTCGCGCGGCACATGCGGGACGCGCTTCCCCACGCCTCGTTCATCGGCTTCACCGGCACGCCGATCGAGCTGGCGGACGCGAACACGCGCGCGGTCTTCGGTGGCTCACCGGCTTCGACGCCCCGGCGCTACGAGAAGCGGGCCCTTGGGGCGGCACAGGTCATCGAGGAGCTGATTCAACTGATGAAGGACATGCGCGAGGCCAATGCGCGCGGAGAAGCCCTCGGGCTTTCGGAGGATGAGCTGGCGTTCTACGACGCGCTGGAGACCAACGACAGCGCGGTGAAGGTGCTCGGCGACGAGACGCTGCGAACGATCGCGCGTCAGCTGGTGAAGACCGTTCGTGCGAACGTGACGATCGACTGGACCCTCCGCGAAGACGTCCGCGCCCAGCTGCGCGTTCTGGTAAAGCGGATCCTGCGGGAGTACGGCTACCCGCCGGACAAGCAGGAGAAGGCGACGCAGACTGTGCTGGAGCAGGCGGTGGTGCTCTGCACGGACTGGCGCCGCGCTCGGTTACATGCCCGCGATAAAGAGAAGCAAAAAATCGGCTGGAGCGCCCGATTCCGGGGTTAAAGTAAAATGACCTTAGAGGAAACCGGCTGTCCGTTGAAATGCCGGACGAGCGGGGGGGAAAGTAGTTCAAGGTCATCCCTCCGCATCATCCGGGCGAACTCATAAGCCGGTTGCCCACTTGCCCGGCCCAATTGGAGGCCAGCATTTCCCGGGCGCGCCCGCACAGCCGCACCCGCTCGCATGTGTAAACGCCTGCCACCTTTAGGCGCATTCCCGTGGGCGAAGGCAGTACAGCGAGCCGGCGAGGGCAAGCCCTGAGTATTCGTTGGGCAGTCCAGGCGCACCCGCACACTCGAAATTGGATTGCTTTCGTCGGCATCGACTGGGCCGATCGAAAGCAGGTCGTCTCAATCCTTATCATTAGCGGGCAACCCTCGACCGCCAGTAGCCGGGGCGGCGGCGTTGGTGTGCGACGACTTCGATGCGCAGGACATCGGAGGTCACGCTGTAGAACAGCGTAAAGGGGAAACGATTCAGGACCAACTTGCGAAGAACGGGGTCGCTTCATCGCTTCAGGCGGGAACGCAGGTTATCAAAGACGCGTTCGCCGGGGACCGGCTGCACTTTATCCTCGACGACCTCGCGATAGCGTCGTTGTGCTTCTTGCAGCCAGGCGCGCTTGACGTCACCGTCAGTCGGACCATCCAACTCGGCAATGAGAGCGCGGATGAGCTCGGTCTTGTCCTCGAGGCTCAATGTGCGAATCTTCGTTTCGATTTCGGCGTCATCGGTTGACATAGTCACTCCAGTGCTCTTACGGACTCATCAGTGTAGCGCGGGGCCTCGTTGACCGCTAGCGCCGAGCGAGGCCCGCACCCGCGATACCGGCAGGAAACTGGGCGGAGCACGCAATCAAGAAGCGCCGCGCGTTGCTGGGCGGCAGGCTCTCAGCTTGACAGTATGCATGGGGCATCCTTACGATGCATACGCATGAAGACCCGTGTCACCATCACCCTAGATCGCGAGGTGCACGCCCGCGCAAAGGCGGTGGCGCGGGCGCGGCGCACCACCGTCTCTGGTTTGATCGAGACGTTTCTTCGCTCGCCGGACGCGGCCGGGTCGGGCGGTTCGCTGGTCGATGAGATGCTCGGCTGCGCCGAGCTGCGCAGCGTGGAGCCCGGTCGCGATCCGCTCTACGACGCCCTGCACGCCCGCCACATCGCTCGCCGCCAGTGAAAATCCTGCTGGATACCGACGTCCTGCTGGACGTGGCGCTGGCACGGGAACCGTTCGCCGCGGACAGCGCCGAGGTACTGCGCTGGGCCGCAGCGGGCGGCGCGGCGGCCGTGGCCTGGCACTCAGTGGCCAACTGCGCATACCTGCTCAAGGGCGGCGGGCGGCCTTTTCTCGAACGCCTGCTGCGCCTAGTCGAGGTGGCGCCCGTGGCGACCGCCGACGCCCGGCGCGCCCTGGATCTGCCCGTGTCCGACGTCGAGGATGCGTTTCAGGCGGCCGCCGCGCTGGCCTGGCAGGCCGATGCGATCGTGACGCGTAACCTGATGGATTATCGCCGTTCGCCTATCCCGGCCGTTACGCCCGCGCAGTTCCTGAAGCGCCTGCGGACCGCCTGAGAGCCGAGCCTTTTTCCCGATGGACGCCTCCCAGATCGGCGGCAAGCGAGCCTGGAGTTACGCCGGCGTGTTGCAGGACGCCGGGCTTTCCTGCTGTCACCGACAGCGGATCGATCACGCGCATCCTTGCCTACCTCGGCCAGACGGTGCTGTCTCTCACGCCCATGGAAGCGCTCCTACGAAAGCATCGCGCAACCGTTCGAATGGAAATTCACTCGTACCGACCTGAACGCTCTGCTCGCAAGGATGCGAACACGATATTCCGAAAGCCAGCTCCAAAAAATAGCGGCCTAATCGATAGGTAACCGTATTATGAAACGGGGTACTTAGGTCGCCCAGCGCTCGCGCACCGCCCCCTCGGGCGGACGCGGCGCACGCCGAGGTCAGGTCAGCTCATCGACCTCGAGGTACAGCTGCCTCCCGGTCTCCACTTGGACGGCAAAGCCGTGGGAGCCGGAACTGACTGCGATGGTCTGAAGGAACAATCCGTCGGCGATCTCGTGGGCAGCCAGCCGGTTCTCGGGGGTGTCGCTCCGTCTGGGGAAGAGAACCCGCTGGGCCAGATCGAACCCAATGGTGGCCACGTCCTCGGGCAGATGCTGTCCGGCTTGGTTCGTTACCGTGTCGGGAACCAACCGGGCCGTAAGCACATGGTCGAAGTCTGGCCTCGCCGTGACCTCGTGCGCGAGGTGGAGCCGCCCGGCACGCCCGAAGCAGAGGTAGGTCAGCTCCCGGTCCTCCGTGCGTTTCGCGCCTATGTCGAGCTCACTGAAGTGCACGACGCGATGAACCTCTGTCACGACGCCTTTGGCGATCGGCTTGCCCCTGCGCTCGAAGTGACCGCGGAAGATCGTGCCCTCAATCGAGGTCCGTGCTGGGTCGTCGGCACGGGGGGCGAGCTCGGTGATCGGAAAGGGCTGAGGTTTAAACGTGTGGATGCCGTCGCCAGCGATGTGGCGGTCGGAGAGAAACGCCTCTCGCGCGGCATCGTCGAGCCCCACCTCGAGGAGCACCTGGAAGTTGTGCGGGCTGTGGAACATCGGGAGATGCGACAGGTAAAGCACCTCCTCGCCGAAGAGCAACATGCCGTGGACGCCAATGCTGCTGTCCTCGCTATGTCCGCCGGCGTGCGTGTGCTGGTCACTCATCTCCGCCCCCTATGAGATCGCGGTACATGGAATCGTCGCAGGATAGGACGTTCAACGCGGTTTTGCAACTGGTACTGTTGCGTCGGGACGGGCCGGTCGGTCATTAGGTGGTCCGGGTGGCGGCGGGAAGGGGCGTTTGGGCTGGCCTCGCCGCAAACGTTTGATGAGGCGCTTGGCATCGGCATCGAAGGAGGGTTCTTCGAGGAGCGTGCCGGCATCTTGGAGTACCACGCCGCCCTACCGAGGTGCAGTGCCGAGCTCGAGGCCGCGCGAATTACGGCGACCTTCGCCCGGAACCGGGGCTACCCATGAGCGTCTTTGCGATCGGCCTTCGCGGACTACCCCGTCCCGCGCGCACAGTTCGACGCCCCCGCCCCGCTGCCGACGTAGCGTTCCTGGCCCGCGCTTGCTCGGCCATCCCGGGCCTCGCCGCGCGCCCATGGTACGGCACGAACCGGTTCATGACACACGCGCGCGCTTGGTGGTACTTTATGCGCCCCGCACGCCGCCGAGTCAACACCCCATGGACGACACCCCCCGCGAGATCCTCGTCACCAGTGCCTTGCCCTACGCCAACGGCCCCATCCACCTGGGGCACCTGGTCGAGTACATCCAGACCGACATCTGGGTCCGTTTCCAGCGCCTCTCTGGGCATACCTGCTATTACGTGTGCGCCGACGACACCCACGGCACCCCGATCATGCTGAAGGCCGAGGCCGAGGGGGTCTCGCCCGAGTGCCTCATCGAGCGCATGCACGCCGAGCACCTGCGGGATTTCACGGGCTTCCACATCGCGTTCGACAACTACTATTCGACCAACTCGCCGGAGACCCGGTCGCTGGCCGAGGCCATGTTCCACAGGCTCCGGGAACAGGGCCTCATCGACGTCCGCTCGATCGAGCAGCTCTACGATCCGGTGAAGGCGATGTTCCTCCCGGACCGCTTCATCAAGGGCGAATGCCCGCGTTGCCACGCCAAGGACCAGTACGGGGATGCCTGCGAGGCCTGCGGCGCGACCTACCTCCCGACCGAGCTCATCGCACCCTATTCGGCGCTGTCGGGGTCCGTGCCCGTCCGGAAGAGATCGGAGCATTATTTTTTCCGGCTCTCGGCTTGTGCGGAGTTCCTCGCGGAATGGACGCGCGCCGGACACCTCGATCCCCAGGCCGCGAACAAGCTCGACGAGTGGCTCAAAGCGGGCCTCTCGGACTGGGACATCTCCCGCGACGCGCCCTATTTCGGCTTCGAGATCCCGGGGGCCCCCGGGAAGTATTTCTATGTCTGGCTCGACGCCCCCATCGGCTATATGGCGAGCTTCCAGAACCTCTGTGAACGCGAGGGGATCGACTTCGATCGATTCTGGACCCGGGGCGCGCAAACCGAGCTCTATCACTTCATCGGAAAGGATATCCTTTATTTCCACGCCCTGTTCTGGCCGGCGCTGCTCCACCACTCGGGCTACCGGACCCCGGACCGGGTGTTCGCCCACGGATTTCTGACTGTGAACGGGGAGAAGATGTCCAAGTCCCGCGGCACCTTCATCACCGCCCAAAGCTATTTGAAGCACTTCGATCCCGAATACCTGCGTTATTACTATGCCGCGAAGCTCGGCGCGACGATGGAGGACGTGGACCTCTGCTTCGAAGATTTCGTGGCGCGCGTCAACGCCGATCTGGTCGGCAAATACATCAACATCGCCAGCCGCTCCGCCGGTTTCATCACCCGCCACTTTGACGGGTACGTACGCGCGGTCACTGGGCCCGAGCCGTGGCGCGCTTTCGACGTAGAAGGCTACTCGGACCGGATCGCGGCAGCGTACGAGTCGCGTGAATTCGGTAAAGGCCTGAGAATGGCGATGGAGCTCGCCGATCGCATCAACCAGTACTTCGATGCCGAGCAACCCTGGAGGCTTGCAAAAGCGGTGGAGGACCCGGCCACGCGGGAAACCCTGCACCAGGTGTGCTCGGTGTGCCTGCGAGGTTTTCAATACCTGAGCCTGTGGCTCAAGCCGGTCCTGCCGAGCCTCGCGCTGCGGGTCGAGGC
>Ga0136620_10001514_pt1 | contig 11075 bp, 6 predicted proteins | sample AntDrymUQ4162106_2_FD_104806 | JGI IMG/M metagenome (GOLD analysis project Ga0136620, IMG submission 104806) | Polar desert sand microbial communities from Dry Valleys, Antarctica - metaG UQ416 (21.06) | ecosystem: Environmental > Terrestrial > Soil > Desert | place: Antarctica: Dry Valley... | reverse complement strand
GGCCGTCGGTAATCCCCAGCGTGGACCCGGCGTTGAAGCCGAACCAGCCGAAGAACAGGATGATCACGCCCAGGCCGACGAGCGGCATGGAGTGCCCGGGGATCACCCGCGGCTTGCCGTCGGCCCCGTACTTGCCCTTGCGGGGACCGAGCAGCAGGAGCGCCGCGAGGGCGCCGGTGGCGCCGATCAGGTGCACCGCCGTCGAGCCGGCGAAGTCCTGCATGCCCGTGGGCAGCAGGCCGGTCTCGCCGTTCTGCAACCAGCCGCCGCCGAACACCCAGTGGGAGCCGATCGGATAGATGATCGACGCGAACACGATCGCGTAGATCACGTAGGCCGAGTACTTGATCCGCTCCAGCGTGGTGCCCCAGACGATCGCCAGCGACACCGCGCAGAAGGCGAACTGGAACAGGAACTTCGCCTCGATGGTGGCCGTGGAGAGGCCCATGACCGGCAGGGACTCGGCCGGGTTTCCGCTCAGCTGCAGGAAGAAGCCGTTGCTGCCCAGCAGCTGCGACGAGATCCCGAGCACGTCGGAGCTGCCGAACGCAAACGCAAAGCCCACCGCCCAGTAACAGACAGCGGCGATCGAGAGGTTGGTGAGGATCTTGGCCACGCCCGTGCCGGCGTTCTTGCCGCGGGAGAAGCCGATCTCCAGCATTGCGAAGCCGGCCTGCATGAACAGGACCAGGACGGCGCTGATGACCACCCACAGGGTGTTGATCGGGATGGAGTCGTCGAGCGTGCCGTCGACGGCCTGCTTCAAGTCGTCCGCCGTGGCGAATGACGACGCGGGCAGGATGAGCATGGCCACTAGCGCCACCAGGGCGAACGGCCCGGCCCTCCTGAAAGTGGATCTCATGGGTGCGAGTGCCTCCTAGACCCCGGCAGACGCACGTCGCCGGATCGCAGAACGGATACTCGATCAACCTAGGAGCGACCCCACGGTGGGTCTTTATCCACGTGTCGAAGATTTGGCGGGCAAGGTTCTCCCATCGGTCGAGGGCTCCTTGGCCCGCCGGTAGGGCTACCGGGGAACGAGCGTCACGCGGCGGCGCTGCGCGGGTGCTCCCGGCAGCGTGACGCGCAGCCGCACGGCCACTCGCCTGCGGGCGCGCAGCGCCCGGCGGGCCACCCGCCTGCCGCGGCGGTTCAGCCGCGCCGCCACCACCGCACTACGTCCCGCGCGCAGGCGCTTGGACCCCGATGCCACGCGACGCTTGCGTACGCTCGCCGCCACGCGGCATCGTCCCGCTCCCGACGCGCGACAGCGAACACGGATGCCGCGGCGCAGCACGGTGCGGATGCGCTGCCTGCGGCGCACCGAGACCGAGGCGCTGGAGCCTGCCCCTGGTCCCCCACCGGCTTGGCCCGTGCCCAGGCCGCTGACTGCCCGGCGGGCGTTCACGATGCCGGCCCCGAACTCGGGGTCAGGCCCGGACGGGCCGGCGTCACTGGCCGTGGCAAGAATCCTCTGAACCGCCGCCTGGCCGCGCAGCCCCTTTGACACCAGCAGCGCGGCCACTCCAGCCACGTGCGGCGCCGCCTGCGATGTGCCGGCCAGCTCGGTGTAGGAGGAGTCGCTCGCGTTGAAGGTGGAGATGATGTCGCGCCCCAGCAGCGCCGAGCCGCCGGGGGCCGTGATCCCCAGCCCCATTCCGAAGCTCGAGAAGAAGCTGCGCTGGCGGTTCTCGTCCACCGAGCCCACGCACAGCAGACCCTCGTCGGCCGAGGGCTGCTCGCACACCGGGAGTCCGGTGTTTCCGGCCGCGGCCACCACCACGCGACCGGCGGCAAGCGCGCGGCCGATGGCATCGGAGAACTCCGGGCTGGACGCCACCGCACCCGTCTGGTCGCCCAGGCTGAGGTTGATCACGTCGGCGCCACGGGCCACGGCGAAGTCGATCCCCCGCGCCACGTCATCCGAGGAACCCGAGCCGTCGTCACCCAGAACCCGCACCGGAATGTACATCGCGCCCGGCGCAACGCCGGCGACGCCGACGCCGTTGCCCTCGTTCGCGCCGGCGATGCCCAGCACGTGGGTGCCGTGCCCGTCGCCGCTTTCCGACACGCTGGGGTCGGCGTCGTTGTCCACGAAGTCATAGCCCGGGAGCAGGCGCCCCTGAAGATCCTGATGGGAGGCGCGCACCCCGCTGTCCACCACCGCTACCACCGCTCCGCGACCGGTGGTGATCGCGTGAGCCTGGTCGGACTCCAAGATGTCGAGGCCGTACTGCTGCGCCCGCAGCGGGTCGTTCGCCGCCGCGGCGTCGGCGGCCGGCACCGCGAATGCGCACACGCATAGGGCCGCTGGGAATGGAATCGTGCGCAGCCGGCCGAGCCGGCTGCTTCGCCAAAGCAGTCGCCGCATCGTCGGCCGGAGTCTAGAGAGACCCCTGGCGCAGCGTTGCGGCTAGGCCGGTACTTCGTCGCCCTCGCGCTGGGGCTCGACTCCCGCCTCTTCCTGGGGGTCGTGCTCCGGCGGGAGCTCGCCGCCGCGCTCGGTGCCGGCGATCACCTCGTCGGGGGTGCGCTCCTCCGGGATGAAGCCTGACTTCATGCCGAAGTACACCGCCTGAGGATGGTGGGTGATGATCGCCACGGTGGACTGCTCGGGCATCACCGCGTAGCCGTCGGAGAGGTACATGCCGATCGAGTTCAGCTCCAGCAGCTCCCACACCTTCTCGTGCTCGGACTGCTCGGGGCAGGCCGGGTAGCCCCATGAATAGCGGCGCCCCTGGTCGGGGTCGATGCCCAGGTCCGACCGCACGCGCGAATGCAGCCACTCGGCAAGCCCCTCGGCCGTCTGCACGCCCAGCCCGTGGGTGTAGAGCTGCTCGGCGAACTCGCCCTCCTGCTCCAGGCGCTCCATCAGGTCTGTGACCTCCGGCCCCACCGTCACGCCCTGCAGGGCCACGACGTCGCGCACGCCCTCGTCGTTCAGCGGGCGGTAGAAGTCGGCCAGGCAGATGCGATCGTGCTTGGGCTGCCGCGGGAAGCTGAGGCGACAGACCTCGCGATCCCGGTCCTCGGGGTCGAAGACCACGAGCTCATTGCCATCCGAGTTGCAGGGGAAGTAGCCCAGCTTGACCCTTGGCTGCAGGTAGTCCTGCTCGGCCCACATGCGCTCGAGGCGGGGCTGGAAGCCCTCCTCCTCGCCGTCGCCCTCCACCAGCTTGCGCCACGCCTCGCCCTTGTTGCCGCGGCCGCCCCAGTGCAGCTTGAACAAGACGTGGCGATCGAGGTGCGGGTAGACCTCCTGGAGGTCGATCTCCAGCTCGCGCACGCCCCAGAAGGGCGGCTCGGGGACCGGTACCTCGGTACTGGCCTTCGACCGCACGCTGTCGTCGGTCACGGGCGGCCCGTCGTCGGACTTGACGGGCTTGTCGCGCAGGGTGGCGGCGTTGGCGCGGGTCTTCTCCACCAGCGCCTTGCGCGCATCGTCGTCCACGAGGGCGTCCATCGTGTCCAATCCCTGGAAGGCGTCCTTGCAGTAGAAGACGCCTGGCTCGTAGGTCTCGTCGGACTCCTTGCCTCCGGGGTAGAGCATGCGGCTGCCGAAGTCCCGGTTGATCGCGGCGCCTCCCACCAGCACGGGGAAGTCCAGCCCGCGGTTGTGCAGCTCTCCCACGCAGATGGGCATCTGCTTGGAGGTGGAGACCAGCAGGGCGGACAGGCCGATGGCATCGGCGTCGTGCTCCTCCGCGGCGCTGATGATCGTGTCCACGGGCACCTGCTTGCCGAGGTCGAACACCGTATAGCCGTTGTTGGTGAGGATCGTGTTCACCAGCGACTTGCCGATGTCGTGAACGTCGCCGAACACGGTGGCGATCACCACCTTGCCCTTGGTGTGGCCCTCCATCTTCTCGAGGTAGTTCTCCAGCCTGGCCACGGCGCGCTTCATCACCTCGGCGGACTGCAGCACGAAGGGGAGGATCAGCTCACCGGCACCGAACTTGTCGCCCACCTCCTTCATGGCGGGCAGCAGCACCTGGTTGAGCGTGGGGACGGCGCCGATCTTCTCGTTGCAGCGGTCGATCCAGTCCTCCACACCCTCCTTCTTGCGGCGGAGGATGTGCCAGTGCAGAGCCTCCTCGGGCTCCATGCCGGCGGTGGGGTCGGCGGCCTCGTCCTCTTCCTCCTCGCCCTTGGACTCGAAATGCTCGATGAAGCGCTCCAGCGCGTCCTCGCGCTCGTTGAAGACCAGGTCGTTGGTGAGCTTGCGCTCGTCCTCGGGGATCTCCGGGTAGGGCGTGACCTCGGCTGGGTGCACCATCGCCAGGTCCAGCCCGGCCTCCACGCAGTGGTGCAGGAAGACCGAGTTGAGCACGCGGCGGGCGTTTGGCGAAATGCCGAACGAGACGTTCGAGACGCCGAGTGACGTCTTGACCTTGGGCAGCGCCTTCCTGAGCTCGCGGATGCCCTCGATCGTCTCGACGGCCGACGGGCGCCACTCCTCGTCACCTGTGGTGAGCGTGAAGGTGAGTACGTCGAAGATCAGCGTCTCCTCGTCGAGGCCATGCTCGTCCACGACCATGTCGCGGATGCGCCGGGCGACCTCCACCTTGCGCTCGCGCGTCTTGGCCATCCCCACCTCGTCGATGGTCAGGGCGATCAGCGCGGCGCCGTGGGCCTTGGCCAGCGGCACGACGGTGTCGAGCTTGTCCCGGCCGGCCTCGAGGTTCACCGAGTTCACGATCGCGCGGCCCGGGATCTGCTCCAGCGTGCGCTTCATCACGTCGGGCTCGGTGGTGTCCACCTGGATGGGCGCGGGCAGAGAGAGCGACACCCGCTTGGCCAGCTCGCGCATCTGCTCGTCCTCGTCCTGGCGCTCGGTGAGCGCCACGCAGAGGTCGAGCACGTGGGCGCCGCCCTCCACCTGGCCCGTGGCCACCGTCAGCAAGCCGTCGTAGTCGTCGGAGAGCAGCATCGCCTTGGCCTTGCGCGAGCCCTGCGAGTTCACGCGCTCGCCCACGATCGTGGGCGCGGGCTCCTGCACGAGCGCGGTGGCGCTCATCATGCTCGACACCTTCGGCGGGCCCGGCGCGGGGCGCTCGCCGGCCTCGCGGCCGGCCACGCGCTCGGCGATTGCCGCGATGTGGTCAGGCGTCGTGCCGCAGCAGCCGCCGACGATCGTCACGCCATGGCGCTCGACGAAGTCCTGCAGGGCGTTCGCCAGCGGCTCGGGCTCCTCGGGGAAGATCGTCTCGCCCTCGGGGCCCTGGATGGGAATGCCCGCGTTGGGGATGCAGTGGACCGGCACCGGCGAGTGCTCGCCGAGGTAGCGGATCGCGTCGCGCATGTCCTCGGGGCCGGTGGAGCAGTTGAGCCCCAGTACGTCGATGTCCAGCGCGGTGAGCGTGGTGAGCACGGCCTCGATGTCGGTGCCCAACAGCATCTTGCCGCCGTTGGGAAGCAGTGAGACCGAGCACTGGATGGGCACCGTGCGGCCGATCTCCTTGAACGCCGCACGCGCGCCGAAGATCGCTGCCTTGACCTCCAGGATGTCCTGGGCGGTCTCGATGATCAGCAGGTCGGAGCCGCCCTGCACGAGGCCGGTGGCCTGCTCGGTGAACACCTCCACCAGTTCGCCGAAGGTGATCTTGCCCAGCGTGGGGTCGTCGGACGCCGGGAGGTGGCCCGTGGGGCCGATCGACCCGGCCACGAACTTCTCCTCGCCCGCGGCCTTGCGGGCGATCTGGGCGGCCTTCTGGTTGATCTCCAGCGTGTGCTCGCCGAGACCCCACTCGTCGAGCTTGATGCGGCTGGCCTGGAAGGTGTCCGTCTCCAGCACGTCCGCGCCCGCTTCGATGAACGAGGAATGCACGCCCTCGATCACGTTCGGGCGGTTGAGGACCAGCGCCTCGTGGCACTTGCCGGCCAGGCCCATGTAGTCCTCGGTGGTGAGGTCGTACTGCTCGAGGGTGGCGCCCATGCCGCCGTCGAAGATGACGACGCGGCGCTTGACGGTGTCGAGGTAATCGCGGGCCATGCGGGTCCGTAGAGACTAGCGCAACCTTGACACAGCTGTGTGAAGGTTGTCAGGCCTCGGCGGCTTCGGCCGCCTCGCGCGCGCTGCGTCCGGCCGCCCGCAGCTGCACGGGCGCGGCATGGAGCGTCCGCAGCCGCAGATCCCGCCAGGTCATGCCCTCGCGCACCAGCGCGGGCATGCCCATCGCCAGGGCCGTCGCGATCTCCACGGCCTGAAGGATGATCCCGTAGGCCAGGGCGTCGGTCTTGGTAACCCCATAGGCAGACAGCACCGCCACGCAGGCGGCCTGGAAGACGCCGAGGTTGGACGGGGTGGCGGGCAGCGCAGCGGTCACGTTCACCGCAAAGAGCACGGCCGCGGCGGCGCCGAGTCCGGCTCGTTCATCGAGCCCGAGCGCCACGAGCAGCAGGTAACAGGCAAGCCACTGCACGGCCCAGGCGGAGAGCTGCGTGATGGCGGCCCAGGCGCCCAGTTTGGGGCGGCGGAACACCTGTAGGCCGTGGCGCACCTGCACGACCGCGGCCCGGATCACGGCTACGGCCTGCTGCACGCGCGCGAAGCGCGAGGGCTTGCCGCGACGCAGCAGCGCGGGCGCGGCAAACAGCATCGCCAGCAGCACCACGGGCGCGATCGTGGCGATCACCAGCGAGTCCTCGCCTCCGCGGAACACGCCGACGGTGGCGAACATGATCCCCCCGAGGATCACCAGAGCGAGGATGTTGAGCAACGTCTGGGACACCAGCGAGCCCAGCACCACGGGAAAGTTGTCGCGCATCCGGCCCACCCTGCGAGCCAGGATGAGCGCGCGCGAGGGCTCGCCCAGGCGCGCGGGCAGCGTGGCCGACATCAGCACCCCGATCATGGTGGCGCTGGCCGTGTCGCGCCGGCGCACGCGCGTGTCCGGCAGTGCGGCGCGCAGGATCGCGTGCCACGCCTCGGCGCGTATGAGCATCGAAGCGCACATGAGCGCAAAGGCGAACAGCACCCAGACCGGGGTGGCGGCGATCAGAGCGTGGCCGACCGATGAGATCCCAATGGTCTGGAGCGCCAGGGCCGTGAGGCCCACTCCGGCTACGGCGGCCGTGGGCACGCCCACGCGCCGGGCCACCGAGGCAAGGGATCGGCGGCTGGTCCCCGGGGTGGCGGGCTCCAGCGAAGGGAGGCGCACTGGCGGGGCCACCGGGCCTGGCTCGGCGCGGCTGACGCCCAGCCGGCGAACAGCGCGGCCGGAACGGGTTGCGGGCACGGGCAGCTCGACCGCCGCCTCATAGACCCCCGCAACCTCGGCGGCCACGGTCGGCCACGCGAACCGCTCGGCGCGGTCGCGGGCGGCGGCCGCGAGGCGCTCGCGACGGCCAGGGTCGAGCGCCAGGTCCTGAAGGACCTCTCCGAGAACGGCCGGGTCCGAGCTGGGCACGAGCACGCCGTCCACCCCATCGCGCACGACGTCGCGGTAGCCCGCGATGTCCGATGCCACCACCGGCGTGGAGGAGGCAAACGCCTCGGTCAGGACCATGCCGAAGCTCTCGCCGCCCAGGGAGGGAGCGCACAGGACGTCGGCCTGGCCAAGCAGACGCCACTTCTCGTTGTCGGTGACCCGGCCTGCCACCTCCACGCCCTCGTGGTCAAGGAGCAGGGGCTCGACCTCCTCCGGGGTTGCGCCGGCCACCGTCAGGCGGGCGGGCACGCCGGCCTGACGCAGCGCCTCGAAGGCGCGCAATAGGACGGGAAGGCCCTTGCGAGCGTCCGCGCGACCCACGAACAAGAGCCGCAGTTCATCGCCCGGGCGGTGGTCGGGCCGCGCAGCGGCTAGATCCACGCCGTTGGGAATGATCCTGTACTTGCCGCCGTAGAAGCGCTGCGCGGTCCAGCGCGCCGCCTCGGAGACCGCGATGCGCGCGCCGAGCTTGCCGTAGAGGCGCCGGGCACCCACGTTGGCTGCCACGGCGCCGGCCACCACACTTCGCGAGTAGGTGTGGAAGGTGCCCACCAGCGGGACTGAAACGGGCGCGGCCTCGGTGGCGAACCAGCTCACGAAGGGCGCGTTGGGCTCGTGGATGTGCACCACGTCGTAACCCCCATGGCGCAGCTCCCGGCCCAGCGTGGCCGCGGACTCCGGGAATACGGACAGGTTGGATACCGCGCCGTTCGCCGGCAGCCCCACGGTGCGCCCCAGCGGGATGAGGTTCGCGGGCAGGGGACGCTGCTCGGGGGCGGCGCCCCGGTGCATCGCACGCGCCAAGCGGTCGTCGGGGTCGTAGGGCGCCAGGATGCGGGCGTCGTGACCGGCATCCGCGAGCTCCTGGGCCAGTGCTTCCACATGCCTTCCGACACCACCCGGATACGTGTACGAGTAAGGGGATACGAGCCCGATTCGCACCGCGCCATCGTAGCCGAGACCTCGGCCCCCGCCAGGGCGGGTAACCCCACCTTTGCAGGCAGACGGCCGCGATCCGCAACACTTCCCGGACTTGTCCAGCACGCGCAACTTCGTCAAGTTCACGTTCTTCCGGGTCCTGCCGGAGTGGCGCCGCCTGCCTGCGAGCGAGCGCGCTGAGCACAAGCGCGAGTTCGCGGCCGCATGCAGGGAGTTCGGCGAGGATCACCTGCTGCGCTCATACTCGCTGGTGGGCACGCGCGGGGACTGCGACCTGATGGTGCGGGCCCTGGCCCCCTCGCTGGACCCGATCCACGAGCTGCATGTGCTGCTGAACCAGTCTGGCCTGATGCGCTACGCGGAGATCTCCCACTCGTTCCTGGCAATGACCAAGGAGTCGGTTTACTCCGACGAGCCGCAGGCGCTGGAGCCGCGACCGGGATCTGACGCCAAGTACCTGATCGTCTACCCAATGTGGAAGAAGCGCGAGTGGTACCTGCTGCCCGCTGAGGAGCGCATGCGGGTGATGCGCGGGCACATCGAGACCGGGCGCCGTTACACCAACATCGACATCAACACCGCCTACTCCTACGGGCTCGACGACCAGGAGTTCGTGGTCTCCTTCAACGCCGACGAGCCGGGCGAGTTCCTCGACCTCGTGCAGGAGCTGCGCTCAACGGAGTCCAGCTCCTACACGGAGTCCGAGACTCCGATCTTCACATGCATCACAGCCTCGCTGGAACGTGCGCTGGACGCGCTGGACGGCGAGGCGCTGGTGGCTGAGCCCTCCTAGACGGACGTCTTCGCCGCGTCGAGCATCTCCTCGACGCGTGTGAACTTCACCCGCGGGCGGCCCTGCGGCTCGCCGGCGGCCTTCTCGGCGGCGTCGATCAACTCCCACCCCGCGTAGGTCACGTGGTCGGGCGCGCGCTCGGAGAGCAGGCTCTCCACCTCGTCCGGCGCGGTTCCCGCCGAAGGGTCCGGGAGCCGGCCCTCGTGGAGATCCTGGATCAGGTTGTCCACCGTTTCCTGGGCGTCGCGCTTGTTGGTGCCGATCACGCCCGAGGGGCCGCGCTTGATCCAGCCCACCACGTACTCACCGGGGATCGCGTGCTGCGCGTGGGGGTCCACCACGCGGCCCTGCTCGTTCGGGATCGTGCCCTTCCACTCGTCGAAGGGCACGCCGTCCACGGGCACGCCGCGATAGCCGATCGAGCGGAACACGATCCCCGCCTCGAGCGTCTCGTGGTCATCGGTGGCCTTGGCGCGCAGGGCGCCGTCGCCGCCGTGGTCGAGCTCGTTGCGCACCAGGTCGATCGACTCCACCTTGCCGTCGCCGCGAATCGCCACGGGAGACCGCAGGAACCGCAGCACCACCCGCTTGGACTTGCCGGTGGGCTCACGCTGGGAGTAGGCGGTGAGGATCTCCACGTTCTTGCGAGCGGTCAGCTGCCCCTCGGCCTCGATGTCCTGGAGGCTGTTGTGGTCGAGGTCCATCTCGGCGGGATCCACCACCACGTCGGCGTCTGTGAGCTCGCCCAGCTCGAGCAGCTCGGGGTTGGTGAACGCGGCCTGGGCGGGACCGCGGCGGCCCACGATCACCACCTCCTCGATCTCGCAGGCGGCGAACGCCTCGATGGCGTGGTCGGCGGTGTCGGTGCTGTCGAGCTCGGCGCCCGGCAGGACCAGCATCCGCGCCACGTCCATCGCCACGTTGCCGTTGCCGATCACCACCGCGCGCTTGCAGGAGAGGTCGAACTCGAGGTCGCGATAGTCGGGGTGGCCGTTGTACCAGCCCACCAGCTGAGTGGCGGCCCAGCTACCCGGAAGGTCCTCGCCCGGGATGTCCATCTGACGGTCGGTCTCCGCCCCCACCGCGTAGATGACCGCGTGGTAGCGCTGTTTGAGCTCGTGATGGGTGATGTGCTCGCCCACGTTCACGTTCCCGAAGAAGCGGAATCCCTCGCCGGCGGCGGTCTTCTCGTACACCCGCGTGACCGACTTGATCTTGGGGTGGTCGGGCGCCACGCCGGCCCTGACGAGCCCGAAGGGCGTGGGAAGGCGGTCATAGAGGTCCACCGAGACCTCGAGGCCCTTCGCCTTCAACAGATGGCCCACCGTGTAGAAGCCGGACGGGCCTGAGCCGACGATCGCGACTCTCAGGGGATTCTCGGACGTGCCGGGAGAGGAAGCCATGCGGATGAGGAAGTCGCGCCAGGGGCGGACCGGTGGGACCGCCGGCCCGGGTCGGCCAGCCGACCGGCGATTATAGGGAGCGCGGCTCTAGGTGCCCGAGCCGTTGGAGCCGGCTTGGCGCTCCTCGACTTCCTGCATCAGAAGGTCCATCGCCGAGACGGTTTCGATCGGCTTGACGATCGGCGCCGGGGCGCCGGGTGCCTCGGTCTCGGGGTAGCGACTGGCCGGCTGCGCGGGCGTGGGCTCGGGCGTGGGCTCGGGAGCGTGCTGGTACAAGGCCGGCTCGGGCTCGGGCTCCGCGTTTAGGTGCGCGTACGGGCTGGGCTCGGCGTTGAGGTGCGCGTAGGGGCTGGCCTCGGGCTCGTTGAACCCTCCCGGCTCCTCGATCTCCACGACGGGCTCGGGCTCGTTGAACCCTCCCGGCTCCTCGATCTCCACGACGTGTTTTTTTTTTAATGATCCGCCCACCACCGAGATCTACACGACGGGCTCGGGCTCGTTGAACCCTCC
>Ga0136620_10001511_pt1 | contig 11084 bp, 10 predicted proteins | sample AntDrymUQ4162106_2_FD_104806 | JGI IMG/M metagenome (GOLD analysis project Ga0136620, IMG submission 104806) | Polar desert sand microbial communities from Dry Valleys, Antarctica - metaG UQ416 (21.06) | ecosystem: Environmental > Terrestrial > Soil > Desert | place: Antarctica: Dry Valley... | reverse complement strand
CCGGCGAACCGATGTATGACCCGCAGACCGGCGTGACGTTCGACGGTGTGGAGATCACCGGGGACATCAACCGGAACTCCGGCGCCGAGTCGGCGATACACGGTCAGCTGTCAATGCTGGCATTGGACGCACACCCGGGCGTTGCCATCGCAGCCGCGGTCTCGCAACAGCGCAGCCGAGTGTCGTGGCAGCTGCAGGAGGCCGAGGACGGACGGCTGTCCAACGCGGCTCAGGTCGTGACGCCGGAGTCGGCGTGGACCGGCGAGGCCGAATGGAGCGGCGGAAGCTACGTCGAACTCGGGCAATCGGGGCGGGTGCTACAGACCGTGAAGCTGCCTGCTGCCGGGCGCTATCTGCTGATGCCGGTGTTCAACCGGCAACAGGTCCCGCTGATGACGGTGGGAACCCGCAGCCTCGTCGGACGGTTCCCGGCGGGTGTGGTGTACCAAGGCGGGGCGGGGCCGCAGGGCGTGTCTGCTGCGCCTGGCTATCTCGATGTCGGGACCAGCCAGCTGATGGAGGCGGTGACGGCGGGTTCTCACGTCATGCTGACGCAGTACGTCGGTGACGGCACGCCTGCGCAACTCGACGCCGTACTGGTCCAGCCCGAGGTGGAGTGGCTCATCGTCAGCGGAGAGGGTCACGGCCGCGCACTGCTGCACAGCTTCGCCGTGGACCAGCGCTCGGTGACCGTCACGGTTCCGGGTGACCGCAGGGCGTTGGTGTCGGTCTACAACGACCGGGGCCGGCTCGCGAGCAGAACATGGACCTCCGGTGCGACGGTCACGGTGACGGTGGAGCCGGGAGGGTTCACCATCGTCCAGCGCTAGTGGTCGTGGCCTAGGACATCCGGATGATCTGCCCGGTGATGAACCGGGCTCGCTCGGACGTGAGGAGCAGCACCACCTCTGCGACGTCCGCGGGTTCGGCAACGCGCCCGATCGGGCCGGCGTCGGCAGCGGTGGCCCGCACCGAGTCGGTGATCCAGCCGGTGTCCGTCACGGGCGGGTACACCATGTTGGCGGTGACGCCGTACGCCGCCAGCTCGGCAGCGGCGGACATCGTGTAGTTCTCCTGCGCCGCCTTGGCCGCGCCGTAGGAGACCTCCTCGGGAAAACCGCCAGGTCCGCCGGAGGTGAGTCCGACGATGCGGCCCCAGGTTGCGTTCCTGCCGATGTGCCGGCGGGCGAACTCCGCGATCAGCAACGCGGGCGCCCTGGCGTCGACGGCGAACTGCCGGTCGTGGCTGGCCGCGTCCACGGCGGCCTGCCGACGGCCGAACCGATCCCGCCGCGCTGGCAGGAAAGTGTTGGCCAGCCAGCCGCTGGCGTTGTTAATGAGGATGTCCACCGGCCCGAAAACCGACTCGGCGCGGTCGAAGAGTGCCGGCACGGTCGACGGGTCGGCGAGATCGGCCTCCCTCGCCTCGACCCGACCGCCGGCGAGGCGTATCCCCGCGACGACGTCGTCCGCCGATTGGGCTCGCAGCCGCGCGTACTCCGCGGGAAGAGCGGGGTCGGCGTGCTCACCGGGCAGGCGCAGAAACGTCGCCAGCACGGCCGCGCCGTCAGCCGCCAGGGCTTCGGCGATGGCGGCACCGATGCCCTGGTTGGCTCCGGTCACGAGGGCCACCCGGCCGCTGAGACGGGGCACAGTGTCAGAAGCGGCTGCGGGCTAGGGAGAGTTGGCTGACGCCGAGGTAGCGCACCCGGAAGCCGGCCTCGCAGTAGCCGAGGTAGAACTCCCACATCCGGCGGAATGTCTCGTCGAAACCGAGCGCGGCGACCTCGGGCCAGTTCGCCACGAACCGTCCGCGCCACTGCCGAAGCGTCTCGGCGTAGTGCGGGCCGAGGTCGCGCCGCTCGACTATCTCCAGCGACGTGTGCGCGTCCAGGTTCTGCTCGATTGCCGGAATCGACGGGATGAAGCCGCCCGGGAAGATGTACTTGTGGATCCAGGTGTAGGACTTGCGGGTGGCGAGCATCCGGTCGTGCGGCATGGTGATCGATTGCAGCCCGACCCGTCCCTCCGGCGCGAGCAGCCGGTCCAGGGACTGGAAGTACGTCGGCCAGAAGTCCATGCCGACCGCCTCGATCATCTCCACCGAGATGACGGCGTCGTACTGCCCCTCCGCCTCGCGGTAGTCCTGCAGGACGACGCGAACCCGGTCTGAACATCCGGCCGCGGCGATCCGCTTTTCGGCCAGCGCCTTTTGCTCCTCCGACAGGGTCAGGGTGACCACCCGGGCGCCCCGCTGCGCTGCGCGCAGCGCCAGCGCGCCCCAGCCGGTGCCGATCTCCAACACCTCGCTGCCGGCGCGGACCCGCGCGAAGTCGAGGATGCCGTCAATCTTGCGTCGCTGCGCGTCGGCGAGGGAATCGTCATCCTCGAACCAGGCCGAGGAGTACGTCATCGTCTCGTCCAAGAACTGCGCGAACAGGTCGTTGGACAGGTCGTAGTGCCGGGCGATGTTGTCGCGGGCCTGATCGACGGTGTTCTCCTCCTCCGCCGGCTGCTGGCGCTCCACCGCGTTGCGGAACCGTTGCAGCTGCGGGTGGATCAGCCGCGCCATCCGCCCGGCGAACGGCGCGAGCAGGTCGGCCAGATCCGTCCCCTGACCGGTCGACCAGTCCCCGACCAAGAACGCCTCGCCGAAGCCGATCTTGGCATCGCTTCCGAGCCGGTTGAAGAAGTCGTCGGGCCGCTGCAGCCGCATCACCGGATCCTGCTTGCCGCCGCTGCCGACCACCGTGCCGTCGGGATAGACCACGCGCACCGGCAGGTCGCGGACCGCACGGCGGAACAATGCGTGGGCGATCCTGGCCTTGTACGCGTTGCGGGGAGGTACGGCCAGGCCCGGCCAGATGCCCTGGTTCGGTAGTGGCACGACCCGCAACGCTGGACGTTGCTGGACCTGAGGATCCTGGTAAATAGGTGCGGCGGTCATTGGACGCCCTCCTGGGGCACGTGCGGGGGACGGTGGACAACGGGTAACCGGCGCAGCCAGAGCTTGACGCCTTGATAGCGAATGAGGGCACTGACCAGCAGCGGCATGAACGGCTGCCGAACCGCAGCCCTGAGGACGGCGGACAGCGTCGCGGGCCGGGCGGTCCCTCGCAGGGTCGCGGTGAACGGTGTCGTGTCGCCCTGGCGCAGCGCCATCGTGACCGACAACCGCTCACCCGGCGGTGAGAAGCGCATCAGGTAGCGGCCGTCGACGGTGAGGAACGGCGAGACGTAGAACTGCTTGTCCGTCTCGGCCCGGCCGCTGTCGTCCGGCCGCAGCAGGTACGCGTGCCGTTCGCCGTAGGTGTTGTGTACTTCCGCGATCAGGCAGGCGAGGTCGCCGTCGGCGCCGTAGCACCAGTGGACGCTGATCGGGTTGAACACGTATCCCGCGACGCGGGCATTGGCCAGCATCAGCACCCGCCCCCCGGTGACGTCGACGCCGTACGGCGCGAGGAACTTGTCGATGTTGTCCCGGATCGGGAGGGCGGCATCGCCAAAGTGGTCGCGGCCCTCGAACCGAGCCAACCACCGCAGCCCATGCGGCAGTTGCGGTAAGTCGTCCAGGTCGACCAGCCACATGTGGACGCGGTAGGAAAAGGAGTTGTCGACCGGGCCGCGGCGGGTATGCGCCACCGTAGCGTCGTAGAGGGTCGTCACCAGTCAACTCCGAGACTCGCCGCAGCCCGGACCCCGGCGGCGCAGCCGTCCTCGTGGAAGCCCCAGCCGTGGTAGGCGCCGGCGTACGCCGTGGTTCCTGTGTTCAGCTCGGGCAACCGGCTCTGCGCGGCGACCGAGGCGGGGTTGTACGTCGGGTGCGCGTACACCATCGTGTCCACAATGGACTCCGGGGCGACTCGGTCGGCGGCGTTGAGCGACACGACGTAGTCCAGTGGCTCATCGATCTGGTGCAACCGGTTCATCCAGTAGCTGACCGTCACCCGTTCCGAGCCGCTCATGTCGCACGCGGGCATCAGGTAGTTCCAGGACGCCCGCGCCTGGACCGCCCGAGGCAGGATCGAGGCGTCGGTGTGGAAGACCGTCTCGTTCGTCGAGTACTCGAACGCGCCGAGGACGTCCCGCTCGGCCTGCGAGGGGTCGGCCAGCAACGCCAGGGCCTGGTCCGGATGGGTCGCGACGACAACCTTGTCCACTGTGGAGAGTTGGTCGGCGTCGTCGCGGATCTCGGCTCCGTCCGGCGTACGACGGATCGACGTCACGGGCGTCTGCGTCTGCACTGCCGTCAGCCCCTTGGCGGCTCGCTCCACATAGGATCGCGACCCGCCCTCGACGGTCCTCCACATCGGCGATCCGGACACGCTGAGCATGCCGTGGTTGTCCAGAAAGCTGAACAGGTAGCGCGCCGGATAGAGCAGGGAAACGTCGGCGCCGGCGGACCAGACGGCCGAGACGACCGGGATCATGAAGTGCCGCACGAAATACGCCGAGTAGCCGCCCATCGCGAGGAAAGCGCCCAGGGTAACGGCGTCGATCCGGGTGGGATCCCCGGACTCGTAGGCCGCCAGCAGTCGCCGGGCCTGCCGGTGGAACTGCTTTATCTCGGCGAGCATTCGCAGGTAGCGCGGATTCGCCACCGCGCGCCGCTGGGCGAAGATGCCGGCCATTCCTCGCGCACCGGCGTACTCCAGGCCGCAGCCTTCACACCGGATGCTCATGCTCATCTCGGTCGGCCGGGTGCTCACGCCGAGTTCGGCGAACAACCGCAGCAGGTTCGGATAGGTCCGTTCGTTGTGGACGATGAAGCCGGTGTCGATCGGGATCACCCGGCCGTCCGGGGTGGGCACGTCATGAGTGTGCGCATGGCCGCCGAGCCGGTCGTCGGCCTCGAAGAGCGTGACGTCGTACCGGCGTTGCAGTAGGTACGCCGCGGTGAGCCCGGCAACGCCTGAGCCGACCACGGCGACCCGCTCCCGCCCCCGAGTCGCATTCATGCCGCGCGCGCCCACCGAGAACTGAGGGCGCAGAGCGAGGCCCAGCCGAGTGTCAGGACGGGCAACGGTCTCGGTCTCCTTCTCTGCCGCTAGCGGTCGGTGGCCGCTCTGGTGCGAGGAACCTCCAGCGGGACACGCAATCCTGCTGGAAGCTCCTCGTGCATGGCATTCGTGATGAGTGGCCAGAGCGGTTCGACGCCGAGCATGCCCAATGCCGCATTGCGGGTGAACGCGTGCCAGTCCGACGCGCGCCGGAGCATGGCGTGACCGACTCCATGCACCTCGAATCGGGCGACCTGGCGGTGGCCGAGCTTGGCCCGTACGGCGTACTGGTAGGAACCGCGCGGGTCCACCCAGCGGTCCCGGGTGCCGTGGGCCATCAGCACGGATCGACCGACCAGCTGCGGCATCGGCTCCTGCGGCGGCAGCCAGGGCGCCAGCGCGCAGACGCCGACCACCGAGGTATCGTCGGCTACCCGGAGCGCAGCCCGGCCCCCCATCGAGTGTCCGACGAGCACCACCGGCACCTCGCCGTACTGCTGGCGGATCTCGGCGAGTGCCCAGTGCGCGTCCCGGGCAGGGTCGGCCGCTGTGCCGTTCCAGCCCGGCACGCGGTAGTGCAACAGCCACGCGGCGACCCCGTGCGTCCGGCCGGAAGCGGCGATCTGTTTCTTGAACGGACGCATCCGCAGCATCGACAGGCTCATGTTCTTCGGCACGCCGGTGCCGTTGGCCTTGCCGCCGTGCAGCAGCAGAGCGACCGCCGCCACCGGCCCGGGCGGCTCGACGGTCTCGACAAAAGGGCGGTGCGTCGCCGCGGGCAGGTGTGGCATTGGCGACACCGTATCCCGCCAGTCCTGGGACACTGGTGGTCATGAGCATGCAGGTCCTGGTGGCTGGCGCGTCCGGGTTCGTCGGCCGGCGGCTGTGTCCGGCGCTGGAGGCGGCGGGCTACGCCGTACGGGCGATGACGCGGCATCCCGAGAGCTATCACGGCGCGGGGGAGGCGGTGCGCGGTGACGTGCACGACGGAGCGTCCCTGGATGTCGCGCTTGCCGGCTGCGATGCCGCCTACTACCTGGTGCATTCCCTTGGCGAGGCGGACTTCGAGCTGCGGGACGCCGACGCGGCGCGCGCGTTCGCCCACGCAGCCGCCGGAGCGGGGCTGCGCCGGATCGTCTATCTCGGCGGCCTCGGCGATGACGCCGATGATCTGTCCACCCACCTGCGCAGCCGTCGCGAGGTGGAGGAACTGCTCGGATCCGGCGGCGTGCCCGTCACGACGCTGCGAGCGGGGATCATCGTGGGCCACGGCGGCATCTCGTGGGAGATGACGCGGCAACTGGTGGAGCACCTGCCGGCGATGATCACACCGCGCTGGGTGCACACCCGGACGCAGCCGATCGCGGTGGCCGACGTGGTGCGCTATCTCGTCGGCGTACTGGAGGTTCCCGATGCTGCAAAGCGCGCGTTCGACATCGGAGGGCCGGAGGTCCTGGCCTACGTCGACATGATGCGTCGGTTGGCCGCCATCGAGGGCCGGACGATGTTCGTGTTGCCGGTGCCGCTGCTGTCACCGCGACTGTCGTCGTACTGGCTGTCGCTTGTCACCGACGTGGACGTGCAGACCGGCCGATCGCTCATCGACTCGATGAGCAACGAGGTGGTGGTGCGCGACGACAGCATCCGGCGGCTGGTCCCCTTCGAACCCATGGACTACGACGACGCCGTGCTCCAAGCCCTCGGTGAGCGGGCCAAGGCAAAGCGGCCGCAGTGACGACCAACCTCGAATCCGACGCGACGATGCGCCGGCGCCGGCGGATCGTCGGCGTGGTGTCGTTGGCCGGTGCCGGGCTGTTGGGCAAGTCACTGTCGACAAAGCCGGGATCCCCGGAGTTCTACGGCCTCACCCTCGGGGTGGCCGGGACCTGGACCCTGGGAGGGTTGGCCTCCGGCCCGGTGCACCGCGGCTGGGTTCAGGACCGCGACCAGCGACTCAGCCGGCCGGTCATCACCCCGGTGCTCACCGGAGTGGTTGCCTTTCTGGTGTTCTACCTGTGTGCGGTTGCCTCCCGGCACGTCCCGGTGCTCGACCGGGCGATCTCCAGTGTGCTGCGTTACGCCCGGGTCGGATCGAGCCGCTCCGTGCTGCTCACCACCCTGGTCAACGGCGCCGCCGAGGAGATCTTCTTCCGCGGCGCCCTGTACGCCGCGGTCGGCAAGCAACACCCGGTCGCCCTCTCCACGGCGGTGTACTCGCTGGCGACGACGTCGACCCGGAATCCTGCCCTGGTCCTCGCCTCAGCCGTCATGGGCGCGTTGTTCGGCTTGCAGCGCCAGGCCACCGGCGGGATCCAGGCGCCCATGCTGACCCACCTGACCTGGTCCACATTGATGCTGCGCTTCCTGCCGCCGCTGTTCGACAACGACGTGCCAACGGCGGCTGCCCTGCGCTGACCCGCCGGCCCGGCCGCGCTACCGTCCCGCGCATGGAGGCGCCGTGGGAACCGGCCGCGGCGGGTGTCCTCGAACTGCCCTCCGGGCGGCGAGTGCGAGGACGGGCGCTGTCGCGTCCGCTGCCGGCCGGCGCGCTGCCCCACTTCGGGCTGTACCTCCTGGGCAGGCAGCCGCCGCCGGTGGCGTGGGGATCGCGCTGGCTGCGCTGGCCCGACTTCGGCCTTCCGGCGGACCGGGCCGACGCCCGCCGTTGCCTCCTCGACGCGTGGGCGCTGGCCGACGGCGAGCGGGTCGAGGTCGCGTGCGCCGGCGGTCGCGGCCGAACCGGTACGGCGCTGGCGTGTCTCGCCGTCCTCGACGGTGTGCCGGCGGCTGAGGCAGTCGCATTCGTGCGCGAGCGGTACGACCCGCACGCCGTGGAGACACCGTGGCAACGCCGCTATGTCCTGCGCTGGGGCGACGGTTGAAAGTCGCCTCCGATGTCGCGGCCTGAGCACAAGCGCATAACCTGAGCCCCCATGAGCGACACCGCCGGCGCAGATGCTGGAGTCCTCCAGGCGATCGAGGCCAAGGTGCTGTGGCTCGCGACGTCCATGGTCCACCACGCCAATCACCTGCGACCGAACGACAGCGGTGTCAAGGTCGGCGGTCACCAGGCGTCGTCGGCATCGATCGTCAGCATCATGACCGCGCTGTGGTTCGACTCGCTCACCGCCGTTGACCGGGTCAGCGTCAAGCCGCACGCAAGCCCCGTCCTGCATGCGATCAACTACCTGCTCGGCGACCTGGACGCGTCGTACTTGACGCAGCTGCGGGCCTACCGCGGCCTGCAGTCCTATCCGAGCCGGACCAAGGACCCGGACACCGTCGACTACTCGACCGGCTCGGTCGGGATCGGGGCCACCGCGCCGATCTGGGCGGCGTTGTCCCGCCGGTACGTCGATCGGCGCTTCAGCGATCTGCCCGGGCCGGCTGGCCGCCAGATCTCGTTGCTCGGGGACGCCGAACTCGACGAAGGGGCCTGCTGGGAGGCGATCCTGGATCCGACGGTGGTGCAGCTCGGCGAGGTGCTGTGGGTGGTCGACCTCAACCGGCAGTCGCTGGACCGCGTCGTGCCGCAGATCGCCGCCTCGCGGCTGGCGGGCATGTTCGCCGCTGCCGGCTGGCAGGTCATCACATGCAAGTACGGACCGCGGCTGCGCGCCCTGTTCGAGCAACCCGGCGGTGCGGAGCTACGGCGGCGGATCGACGAGATGGGCAACCCGGAGTACCAGCGGCTGCTGCGTTCCTCCGGACCGGAACTGCGGGAGCGGCTGCCCGGTGCGGGCACCGGCGCCGCAGCCCTGGGGCGACTCGCCGACGGGCTGGACGACGCCGACCTGCACGCCGCCGTGCGCGATCTCGGCGGGCACGACCTGGCCGGTCTGTCCGAGGCGTTCCGAACCGTCGAGGACGACCGGCCGACGGTGCTCCTCGCGTACACGATCAAGGGCTACTCGCTGCCTACCGAGGGCCACCCGTCCAACCACTCCGCGCTGCTGAGCGGGGACCAGTACGCCGACCTGGCGGCCCGGCTCGGTGGCAGCGTCGAGCAGCCGTGGGAGCTGTGGCCGGCGGACTCTCCCGAAGCAGACCGCTGTGCCCAGGTGGCCGAGCGACTGAAGCGGCCGGCTGTGCAGCCGCGGGAGCCGCCAGCCGTGCCGGTCGATCTGGGCCGGACCCACCGCGGGACGGTCTCGACGCAGGCGGCTCTCGGCCGGGTGCTCGTCGACCTGAACCGCGACGCGCCCGAGGTTGCCGAGCGGGTGGTGACGACGAGCCCGGACGTGGCCAGCAGCACGAACCTGGCCGGCTGGCTCAACAAGGTCGGCATCTTCGCCGTCGAGGAGGAGGTCAACTGGTTCGCCGACGACACGGAGACCCGGCTGCACTGGCGCGAGCATCCGCTCGGCCAGCACATCGAACTCGGGATCGCGGAGGTGAACCTGGTAGGGCTGCTCGCCGAGTTGGGCGCGACCTGGAGCCGGTGGGGTCAGCCGCTGCTGCCGATCGGCACCATCTACGACCCGTTCGTCAACCGGGCGCTGGAGCCGTGGAGCTACGGCATCTACGCCGGCGGCCAGTCGATCCTGGTGGGTACGCCCTCCGGTGTGACGCTGGCTCCCGAGGGCGGCGCCCACCAGTCGATCACCACGCCGTCGACCGGGATCGAGCAGCCAGGGGTCCTGAGCTACGAGCCGGCGTTCACCCAGGATCTGGAGTGGTGCCTGCTGCGCTCGCTCGGCCTGCTCGGTCGCCCCGATGGCCTGTCGTCGTACTTCCGGCTGTCGACGCGGCCGCTGGACCAGACGACGGCCGCCGTGCCGGCGGATCCGAACGGGCGGTCGCACCGGCGCAGCCAGGTGGTGCGCGGCGGCTACCTGCTGCGTGACCCACCCGACGCGGTGGTCAGCCTGGTCGCGATGGGTGCGCTGATCCCCGAGGCGCTGGCGGCCGCAACGGAGCTGAGCGGCCACGGCATATCCGCCCGGGTCGTGTGCGTGACGAGCGCCGATCTGCTGTTCCGGGCGGTCCAGCGCCGCCGCGGCCTGGCGATGGACGACCCGCTGGCTGATGAGGCGATCCTGGCCGAGCTGTTCGACAGTCCGCTGCCGCTGGTGACCGTGCTCGACGGCCATCCGCACACGCTGGCCTTTCTCGGGTCGGTTCACGACACGCCGATCACGACGCTCGGGGTCACCGCCTTCGGTCAGGTCGGGTCCGTCGCCGAGGTGTACGACGTCCACAGCATCGGCGTGCGCTCGATCGTCGACGCCGCCCTCGACCTGCTCGACTGAGGGACGACTCACGTCTCCGGGTGGCAGTCCAGCCACTCGTGGTAGGCCGACAAGGTCACTCGGAACCGCTGCAGGAATCCCTCCATGCCCAGCAGCTGGAAAGGGAATGGCCATGGGTCGCAGAACCAGACGGTGGCATCCCAGTCGAATCTCTCGTTGGCGGAGTCCAACCGCAGAGACACTTGCGCTGGTACCGCGCGGACCCGCCTGCCGCCGATGTGGACGTCCTCGGACACAGTCGAGCCCGGCGAGGCCAGCCAGCTCAAGGGAAAAGCGGGTTCGTAAGGCGCCGGTGTCGACCAGGCAGACCAGCGGCGTAGCGTCGAATCCATCAAGCCACACATCCACCGTTGGTCGTGGCGTGATCAAGCCAGCCGTTGCCGCAGGGAGCTTGCGGAATGCGAACCGCATCGTTGCCTAGAACGGCGCCGCGCCGAAGACATCGGCGTCGGAGTCTGGAACCCGGAACAACCCTTCAGCCTTGACGCCGTGCTTGGTCAGCCACGACACCACCGCTGTTATCGAGTCCGCGCCGACCAGAACCTCGTGTCCGCGCACGGCCACCCACTGGCCGATGAACGGGCGCAGGGCCTCGACCAGCGGATCGGGTTCGCGCTCCGGCCTCCGGGGCCGCGGGTCGGAGGCGGGCGCGGTGCGCCGGGCGGCCGGAAACCCGAGCCGCTGCAGCACGCGCCTGGCCTGGTGGGTGGTGAAGTCTGCCCGATCCAGCCCGGTCATGAGCGTGATCACCTGCTTGGGCGGGAACCGGCGGCCACCGACGACGGTGTAGTGCTCGCGCACCGGTTCGGGGAGCTCGCCGGCCAGCTGCCGT
>Ga0136620_10001509_pt1 | contig 11089 bp, 13 predicted proteins | sample AntDrymUQ4162106_2_FD_104806 | JGI IMG/M metagenome (GOLD analysis project Ga0136620, IMG submission 104806) | Polar desert sand microbial communities from Dry Valleys, Antarctica - metaG UQ416 (21.06) | ecosystem: Environmental > Terrestrial > Soil > Desert | place: Antarctica: Dry Valley... | reverse complement strand
CGGTCCATCGTCAGCAGCAGCGTGTTGAGCGTGTTCCAGAGCGTGTACCAGCCGCCCGTGCGCAACAGCGGGGAGAAGACGCTGCGGTCGAGCGCGATGCGGCGGCGCAGGAGCGGAAACAGCCGCAGCGTGATCACCATGTAAAGCACGAACGCGATCGCGCGGCTGGCGGCGATCGCCCCGACGGCGGGCACGAGGCTGTCGCTGAACTGGAGCGTGATCACCGGGCCGAAGTAGGTGATCGCCGCGACGGGGATCACGACGGCGTTGACGGCGTCGGCGCGCTGGCGCGCCTCGAGGTAGCCGCGCAGGCCGGCGCCGGTCATCAGGAACGGCAGCCCGGCGGCGAGCAGGAAGAACGCAGTGAGCGTCTCGTCGCGCAGGCTCTCGGGCACGTTCAGCACGTGATCGACGAGCAGCGGCGCCGTGCCTGCGACCAGCAGGGCGACGAGCGTCCCGAAGCCGAGCAGGCCGGCCAGCGCGGTCCAGAACAGGCCGGGCGTGTCCGCCTCGCGGCCGCCGCCGAGCTTCTCCGAGGTCAGCCGCGTCAGCGCGAGCCCGAGCCCGAGGTCGAACACGCTCGCCGAGCCGATCACGACCCAGGCGAGCGCGAGGATGCCGAAGCGCGCCGTCCCGAGGCCGTCGATCAGCAGCGGGACCGCGACGAAGGCTGCGATCAGCGTCGCGCCGCGGCCGACGATGTTCAGCAGGACGTTGCGCCCGAGCAGGCGCCCGCCGGAGAGGCGGATGCGCTCCTGCTCGCCGGGGTCCTCGCTCGGGGGTGCGCCGCCCGCGCCGCTCGGCGGGGGGCTCTGCTCAGGAGCCACTGAGAGGAGCGAGCGGACTCTGCTCGCCGGACTCGATGAACACGCGGTGCCACTCGGACAGCTCGAGCAGCGAGTACAGCGTCCACTTGTGGTCGGCGCGGCCGCTGCGGTGGCGGGCGACGAGGCCGGCGACGGTGTCCGGGGCGATCAACTCGGCGAGCTCGCCGCCGGCGCTGAAGCGGCGCTCGACCTCCTCGCCCAGCGAGGCCCGCAGCCAGTCGTCGTAGGGCGTGGAGAAGCCGTGCTTGGGGCGCTCCAGCGCCGCGCGCGGGACGAGACGACTCATCGCCTGCTTGTGCAGCCACTTGCCCTGCAGCCGTCGCACCCTGACCCTTCCGGGGGCGCGCTCGACGAAGCGCAGCAGCTCGAGATCGAGGAAGGGCACGCGCTGCTCGAGCGAGGCCGCCATCGACATCTTGTCGCCGCAGATCAGCAGCCCGTCGGGGAGGAACCAGTGGGTGTCGAGGTAGAGCGCCTGGTCGAGCAGCGGCCGCTGCTCGACGTCGGCGAGCACGCCGGTGGCGAGCCGGCGGCGCTCGGCCTGCGCCTCCTCGCCGGGCGCGCCGGTGAGGTCCGCGCGCGTTCCGGCGTCGGCGACCTCGAACAGCTGGAGCAGCCGGTCGGTACCGGACATCGGCCCCAGCAGGCGCGCGGCCCGCTTGGCGCGCTCGTTACGCGGCAGCGCGTCGGCGAGCGCGCGCGCGGGAGGGGAGGCGAACGCCGGTAGCCGGGCGATCGCCGCCAGGCCGGCGGCGGCGCGGTGACGGCCGTAGCCGCCGAGTGGCTCGTCGGCCCCCTGGCCGGAGAGGACGACCTTGACCTCCTCGGCCGCGAACCGGCTGAGCTGCATCAGCGCCGGCGCCGACGGGATTCCGCACGGCTCCTCGAGCCGCGCGACCGCGGCGTTCAGCTCGGTCAGGAAGTCGAACTCGCGCATCGCGGTGTCGGTGTGGTCGCTGCCGAGCGCGCGCGCGGTCTCGCGCGCGGCGTCGCGCTCGTCGAGGACGTCGCCGTGACCGGGGAAGCCGATCGTGAAGGTCTGGGGCGCTCCGGCGCCGCTGCGCGCCATCGCCGAGACGATCGCCGCCGAGTCGATCCCGCCGCTGAGGAAGGCGCCATAGGGAACGTCGGACATCATCTGGCGCTCGACCGCGGCCTCGAAGCGCTCGGCCAGCCCGTCGGCCAGTTCCGCGGCGGACGCCTCGTCGAAGGCCGCGCCGGGCGGCGGGCGGTAGCTCTCGATCCGCGGCGAGGCGCCGGGCTCGGCGGTCAGCGTCGAGGCGGCGGGCAGCTTCGAGACGCCGTCGAAGAGCGTGCGCGGCGAGGGGACGAAGCGGCACGCGAGCAGGTGGTCGAGCGCGACGCGGTCCACCGCCGGCTTGACCAGGCCGCCGGCGATCAGCGCGCCGACCTCGGACGCCACGGCGAGACGCCGTCCGTCGCTCCACCAGTAGAGCGGCTTGACGCCGAGCGGATCGCGCGCCGCGACGAGCCGCTGTTCGCGATCGTCCCAGAGCGCGAAGGCGAAGATCCCGTTGAGCCGCTCCACGACCGCTGTGCCCCATTGCTCGTAGCCGTGCACGACGACCTCGGAGTCCGAATGGGTGGCGAACTCGTGGCCGAGCTGCTCGAGCTCGGCGCGCAGCTCGCGGTGGTTGTAGATCTCGCCGTTGACGATCGCGGTGCGCGCGCCGTCCTCGGAGGAGAGCGGCTGGTCGCCGCCGGCGACGTCGATGATGGCGAGCCGCGTATGGACGAGCAGCGCCGGCCCGATCTGCGCCTGGCCCTCGCCGTCGGGCCCGCGGTGGCGCAGCGCAGCGGCGATGGCGGGAGCGGCCCCGTTCGAGCATGCGGCGGCAGGGTCGAGCAGGGCGGCGATCCCGCACATGGGGCAGATGATGAACGACCCCGCGGACCCGGTCGGCCACGCCAGGTCTGTCGCATAGACGTGCGCTACGCGTCACACAGCGGTCTGGACCCGTTGCACCCGCTCGCGCACGATCGTCGCGACACCAATTCGACCGGGAGGTCTTCATGTACAGGGGAATGGGTCTCGCTCACGCAGGACTGCACCGGACGGTCCGGCGCCTGCAGGGTCAGGCAGGCCAGGGCACCGTCGAGTACGTCGCGCTGATCCTGCTCGTCGCCCTCGTCATGGCCGGCGTGGTCGCGGCGATGAAGGGCTTCAAGACCGACGAGGGCAAGGGCCTCGGCGACGCGATCATCGTCAAGATCAAGGAGGCCGTGAAGAAGGTGCAGTTCTAGTCACCGGCGCGAGGTGTGCTCGTGGGCTGCGCAAGCTTGGCTTGTCGCCTACGCGAGCTTGCGGCCGAGGGCGTAGCCGGCGGTAGCGGCGACGATTCCACCGATCACGGAGGCGCCGACGTAGCCGGCAGCCCTGCCCGGCTCACCCGCTTCGATCTCCAGGACGACCTGCACCGAGAAGGTGGAGAACGTAGTGAATCCGCCGAGGAACCCGATTCCGAGCGCGTCGTTGAGATCGCGATCGAGCCAGCGGCCGGCGACCAGGAGACCGAGCAGGAACGAGCCGATGATGTTGATCGCGACCGTCGACCAAACCAGCGCGTTCGTGTGAAGCGTCATCCGCCCGATGCCGTACCGCGTCAGGACACCCAGCACTCCACCCGCTCCGACCAGCAGCGTCGCCATCCTGCTTAGTTCGAATCGGCGACGGGCATCCCTGCCGGCCGTGCGAACATCCAGGCGTGGACCAGGCCGACAGATCGCGCCTTCCGATCGCGGTGTTCGACTCCGGGGTCGGCGGGCTGACCGTCTTGCACGAGTGCCTCGTGTCACTGCCGCACGAGAACTTCGTCTACCTCGGCGACACGGCGCGCTTCCCGTACGGATCGCGCGGCGAGGCGGAGCTGCGCACCTTCGCCCACGAGCTCGCGGGTGGGCTGATCGCCGATGGCGCCAAGCTGCTCGTCGTGGCCTGCAACTCTGCGAGCGCCGCCGCCCTCGGGACTTTGCGTGACGAGTACGGCGACGAAGCGCCGGTCGTGGGTGTCGTGGGCCCCGAGTCGCGCCTCGCGGCTCGCGCCACCCGCAACGGCGAGATCGGGTTGCTGGCCACTCCTGCGACCGTTGCTAGCGGCGCCTACGAGCGCACGCTTGCCGAGGCGGCGCCCGAGGCCACCCTCCACCCCGTCGCCTGTCCGGACTTGGCGTCGCTGATCCAGGAGGGTGGTGAAGTGGACGAGCGCGTGGTGGAGTCTGTCGAACGGGCTTGCGAGCCGCTGCGCGAGGCGGGCGTGGACACGGTCATCCTCGGCTGCACCCACTACCCGCTCGTGCGGCCCGTGCTGCAACGGGCGCTCGGCCGCGGGATCCGATTGGTCTCCTCCGGCGAGGCGATCGCCGACGAGGTGGACGGGCGGCTGGCTGAGGCCGGGCTCGAGAACACCTCGGGTAGCCGCGGCAGCTACGAGTTCCGATGCTCGGGCGACCCGGAGCAGTTTCGCCGGCTGGGGACGCGGTTCCTGCAGCTGCCGCTCGCGGAGGTGGCCCATGTCCAGGTGGCGCCGACGCAGTCCGGGGCCCCGGCGTGAGGAACGACGGCCGCAGCGCAGCCGACGAGCTGCGACCGGTCACGGTCGAGCCCGGCTTCGTGGGCACCGCGGACGGGTCGGTGCTGATCGCCGCCGGTGGCACGCGCGTCATCTGCACGGCGTCGGTGGACGAAGCGGTGCCGAAGTGGATGCAGGGCAAGGGCCGTGGCTGGGTCACGGCCGAGTACTCGATGCTGCCCGCCTCCACCGGCGAGCGCCGCAAGCGCGACGTCTCCCGCGGGCGCCCTGACGGCCGCACCGTGGAGATCCAGCGCCTGATCGGTCGCTCGCTGCGCGGCGTCGTGGACTTCGAGGCGCTCGGCGAGCGGACCGTATGGGTCGACTGTGACGTGCTCGAGGCGGACGGCGGCACCCGCTGCGCCGCGATCACGGGCGGCTACGTCGCCCTCGAGCTTGCCCTCCAGTCCGTCGTCGACGCCGGCAAGCTCGACGCGCTGCCGCTCAACCAGTCGGTCGCGGCCGTCTCGTGCGGGGTCGTGGACGGCGTCGGCCTGCTCGATCTCGACTACAGCGAGGACTCGACCGCGGAGGTCGACGCGAACGTCGTCATGACGGGCGACGACGGCCTCGTCGAGGTCCAGGCGACAGCCGAGCGCACACCGCTCTCACGCGCCTCGCTCGACGAGCTGCTCGAACTCGCTGCGGGCGGGATCGAGCGCCTGCGCGCAGCTCAGCGCGAGGCGACGGGCGCAGCCGCGTCCTGAGCGCCCGGGACGATGAGGCTCGTGCTCGCATCTCGCAACCCGCACAAGCTGCGGGAGTTCCGCGAGCTGCTGCGCCCGCACGAGGTCGAGCCCCTGCCGGACGCGGTCGAGCTGCCGCCCGAGACGGGCGACACGTTCGCCGCCAACGCCCGGCTCAAGGCGCGGGCGGCCGCCGAGCAGCTCCCGGGCGCCGCCACCGTCGCCGACGACTCGGGCATCGAGGCGGCGGCGCTCGGCGGGGCGCCGGGGGTCCGTTCGGCGCGTTTTGCCGGCGAGCAGGCAAGCGACGAGCAGAACCTCGACAAGCTGCTGCGCGAGGTCCCGGCCGACGGCGACCTGGGTGTCGCCTACGTCTGCGCGATAGCGCACATCGGGGCGGACGGCGTGGAGCACGACGTCGAGGCGCGCTGCGAGGGCACGCTGACACATGAGCCTCGCGGCGACGGCGGCTTCGGCTATGACCCCGCCTTCATCCCCGACGAGCATCCGGGCCGGACGATGGCCGAGCTATCGCCCCCGGAGAAGGACGCGATCAGCCACCGGGGGCGCGCTGCGCGGGCGCTGCTCGAGCGGCTCGAGGAGAGCGCGTGAGCGGCGGAAGCCGCGCGCGAGGGCGTTCGCGGAGGCTCGGATGAGGTCACCGCTCAGCCGCCGGCGCCTGGCCGCCGCGGCCGAGGCTCCAGCGAGCGGCATCGGGCCCGCGGCGCAGCTCCCGCGAAAGCCCCGCGCGGCCGCGCTCTCGATCGCCTCGAACGCGACGCTGATCGCGCTCAAGCTCGTCGCCGCGGCGCTGACGGGCTCGATCGCGATCCTGACCGAGGCGCTCCACTCGGGCATCGACCTGGTGGCCTCGGTCGTCGCCTTCGTCTCGGTCAGGAAGGCCGACGAGCCCGCCGACGCCTCCCACCCCTACGGCCACGACAAGGTCGAGAACCTGGCCGCGGCGATCGAGGGCATGCTGATCCTCGTCGGCGCCGGCGTGATCGTGTTCGAGTCGGCCAGGAGGCTCGTGGACGTCCCCGAGGTCGAGTCGCTCGGGATCGGCATCGCGGTGATCGGCTTCTCGGCGGCGGCGAACTTCGTCGTCTCGGCCTACCTCTACCGCCAGGCGCGAGCGACCGACTCGCCGGCGCTCGAGGGAGACGCCGCACACCTTCGAACCGACGCGTTCACCTCGCTGGGCGTCCTGGCCGGGCTCGTGCTGGTCGAGGTCACCGGTGTGCAGCAGCTCGACCCCGTCGTCGCGCTGCTCGTCGCAGCCGCGATCGTGACCGCCGGGCTGCGAATCCTCTCCCGTTCGTCGCGGGTGCTGGTGGACGAGGCGCTGCCGCCCGACGAGCTGGCCGCCGTCGGTGCGGCGATCGACGACTACGGAGCCTCCGAGGTCGCCGGCTGGCACAAGCTCAGGGCGCGCCGCGCCGGCAGCCGCCGCTACATCGACGTCCACGTCCAGTTCCACGACGGCACCAGCCTCAGGCGCGCGCATCACCTGACGCACGAGCTCCAGCGCGCGATCCGCGCTCACATCCGGCACGCCGACGTGCTGATCCACCTCGAGCCGGCGGAGCCGCCCGCCGGGGGTTCAGCGGAGGTTGACGGCGGCCGCGGCGGCGACCGCGAGTAGCACGCCGAAATAGCCGAGGTACCCGTTGATCAGCAGCAGCAGGGCCGCGACCAGGGCGATCCCCACGGTCGCCAGCCAGGCGATTCGGCTCAGGGGCATGCCGGTAGTCTGACTCGCCGTGCCCGCGAAGACCTTCTCGCCCGCCGATGCCGCCGATCGCCTCGACGAGATGTCGGCCGACGTGCGCACCGTCGCCGTTCTCGACGCGGCGGGATCGCTGGCTGCGGCGACCGATTCCGACCCCGGTCGATCGCAGCGCTTCGCGGAGCTCTCGCGCGAGCTGTTCGAGCGCGCCGACGCGGCCGATGACGACCCGCCCGAGCAGGTCGAGGTGCAGGTCCCCGACGGCGCCGTGTTCGCACTACGCAGCCCCCGCTGGATGTTTGCCGTCGTCGCCGAGCGCACGGCGCTTCCGTCGCTGATGTTCTACGACATGCGCAGTGTGGCGGACCAGCTCGAGCACCCTGGCGGGCACACCCATCCGGGTGCAGGCAGGCAGGCGCAGGCGTGAGAGACCGCAAGGGCCCGATCGGGCGCGCCACCGGAATCGCCGAGGGTGTCGCGACCGTGGTCCGCCGCCGGGCCCACGAGCGCGAACCGCACGCGGTCCTCTACGACAGCACCGGCCTGTCGCGCCTGGTCTCGCCCGAGGCCGAGGGCTTCGACGCGCTGATCGACACCGCCGAGGCGCTGGTCGAGCTCGATGCGGAGCGCCGCGACGCCGAGGCGGACCCGCTCGAGCGCGCCGCGGCCGATTCCGAGCACACTGGCGGGCCCAGGGAGACCGCCACGGACGACGAGGACGACGCGGGCGAGCGGCCGGCTTCGAAACGGCGGCGGAACTCGTGACGCTCGTCGCCCCCGACCTCGCCGAGCGCGTGATCGCCCGCGCACTCGCGCGCGGCGGCGACCTCGGCGAGCTGTACGCGGAGGATCGGCGCGGCTTCGCGCTGACGCTCGACGACGAGCGCGTCGAGCGCCCGCAGCTCGGCCGCGAGCGCGGCGCGTCGGTGCGCGTCATCAGCGGCCAGTCGAGCTACTTCGGCTACGTCGACGGCCTCGCGGAGGAGGACATGCTGCGGGTCGCCGACTCGGTGGCGGAGGCGGCGGCGGGCGACGCGCGCGAGCCCGCTGCGTTGGCCGCCGCGACCCGGGCGGCCGGCCACCTCGTCGAGCAGGCGCCCGAGGACGTGGACGCGCAGACCAAGGCGACGCTTCTGCGCGCCGCCGAGGAGGCTGCGCGGGCAGCGGGCGGTGAGGTCGCGCAGGTGCGCATCGGCTACGTCGAGGGCCGCCGCCGGGTCGAGGTCTACAACTCCGACGGGCGCGCCGCCGCCGACGACCGGACCCGTGTCCGGCTCGGCGCCCAGGTGGTAGCTCGCCGTGGCGATCGCGTCGAGACCGGGACGGACACCAAGGGCGGCCACGGCGGCTACGAGATCGTCGCCGGCCACGAGGCCGAGGTCGCCGCCGGCGCGGCGCGCAAGGCGCTGACGATGCTCGATGCCGTGGATGCCCCGACCGGCCGCCTGCCGGTCGTCGTCGGCAACGGCTTTGGCGGCGTGCTGCTGCACGAGGCGGTCGGCCACGGGCTCGAGGCGGATGCGGTCCAGAAGCGGGCGAGCGTGTATGCCGGCAAGCTCGGCGACCAGATCGCGGAGCCAAACGTGAAGGCATATGACGACGGGCGCCTCCCGGGCGAGTGGGGCAGTGACGGGATCGACGACGAGGGCGCTCCGACCCAGCAGACGACGGTGATCGAGGACGGCCGGCTGACCTCGTACCTCTACGACCTCCTGCGCGCGCGCAAGGACGGCGTCGCCTCGACCGGCAACGGCCGGCGCGAGTCGTTCCGGCACCTGCCGCAGCCGCGTATGACCAACACCTACTTCGCGCCAGGCGACGAGAGCCCCGAGGAGCTGATCGGCGGGGTCGAGCGGGGCCTCTACGCGGTCTCTTTCGGAGGCGGCCAGGTTGAACCGGCGACGGGCGACTTCGTCTTCGGCGTCTCCGAGGGCTACCTGATCGAGGACGGGCGCGTGACGGCCCCGGTGCGCGGCGCCACCCTGATCGGCAACGGACTCGAGGCGCTCGCCGCCGTTGACGGGATCGCAGCCGACCTCGCCGTCGCCACTGGCTTCTGCGGCAAGGGCGGCCAGACGGTGGCCGCGGGAGTTGGCCAGCCGCACGTGCACATCCGCGAGCTGACGGTGGGGGGGACGGCGGCGTGAGCACCGGCGCCGCCGACCTCGAGGCGCTCGCCGAGCGCGCCGTCGAGGCCGCGCTCAGCGCCGGGGCGGGGGAGGCCGAGGGCTGGTGCGAGGAGTCCGTCAGTCGCCAGATCAGGGTCTACGAGGGCGAGGTCGAGAGCCTCAGCGACGCGGGCGAGCGCGGCCTCGGCATCCGCGCCTTCCTCGACGGCCGCTCGGGTTACGCCTACGGGACCGATCTCGGCGACGACGGCGTCGCCGAGCTCGCCGGCGCCGCAGTCGAGTCCGCGCGCGTCTGCGACCCGGACGAGCACGGTGGCCTCCCGGACGAGTGCGCCATCACCGACGTCGGTGAGCTTGCCTCGCCCGAGCTCGGCCGCTGGAGCACCGAGCGCAAGGTCGCGCTCGCGATCGAGGTCGAGCGCGCGGCGCGCGCTCACGACGGCGTCTCGCAGGTCGAGGACACCGTCTACGCCGACGCCGACGCCCGCGCGGCGATCGCCAACTCACGCGGCTTCGCGGCGAGCTTCGACACCACCCAGGCTTGGGCCTACGCGTCGGCGTTCGCCGGCGAGGGGGCGGACCTGATGACCGGTTTGGGCGTGGGGCTCGCCGCCGACCCCGCGCAGCTCGACCCGGCGGCGATCGGCGACGAGGCGGCCGGGCGGGCGCTGGCGCTCGTCGGCGCGCGCCAGCCGCAGACGCGGCGCTGCCCGGTCGTGCTCGACTCATTCGTCGCCGCCTCGTTCGCCGGCTTCATCGGCGGCATGCTCTCAGCGGACGCGGTCCAGCGCGGGCGCTCGCTGTTCGCCGGACGCGAGGGCGAGGGCGTCGCCGGGTCAGCGCTGCGCCTCTACGACGACGCGACCGAGCCCGACGGGCCCTCGAGCGCCCCGTTCGACGGGGAGGGCTCTCCGACGCGCCGCACGCCCCTGATCGAAGACGGAAAGCTGGCGACCTTCCTGTTCGACGCCCGCACCGCGCGCCAGGGCGGCCGCGCAACGACCGGCAACGCGATCCGGTCCTCGTACCGGAGCCCGCCCTCGGTGGGCGCGAGCAACCTCGTGATCGCCTCGGGCGAGCGCGACCTCGCGGCCCTGCTGGCGGAGGCCGGCGACGGCCTCTACGTGACCGACGTCGCGGGCCTGCACTCGGGTGTCAACCCGGTGTCGGGGACGTTCTCCGTCGGCGCCACCGGACGGCTGATCGAGGGCGGCGAGCTCGGAGCCCCCGTGCGCGAGAGCACGATCGCCAGCGACCTGCTCTCGATGCTCGGCGATGTGCGCGCGGTCGGCTCCGAGGGGCGCTGGGTCCCCTTCGGCGGCAGCGTCAAGGCGGCGCCACTGCTCGTCGGAGAGATGGCCGTCTCGGGCGCCTGAGCTGGCGCACACGACCGACGAGACGGCCGCGGGAGGCGACTTCGCCTACCCGCGGCGGGCGATGACCTTCACCCTCCGATGACCTTCACCCTCCGTACCGTGGCGGTCGGGGTGAAGCCTTCGCTGTCGCAGCCTCGCTTCAGCTTCGTGACCTTGCCCTTGACGCGCACCCTGTCGGTCGGCTGAGCATCGCCGGGGCCGGTGCGGTTTACGTACTTGATCCGGTCGGGATCGGTCGGGGTGGCCGTGAAGTTCTCACCGAGGGTGACGAGGCCGCTTAGCCGCGCGTGGCGGTTGGCCTTCGTGACCGTGAGCGTGACGCTCTGGGGATCCCCGCTGACGAAGGTGCCCTTGACCACGAAACCGACGTTGCGCAGCTTCGAGCACTTCTTGGCGTGGCCATTGGCCTTGCCGTCGCGAGCTTGATCGCCGGCCTTACCTCTGGCGTGGTCCTCCCCGTGTCTTGCCTGTGCTGTGGAGCCGCCGATGAGCGCGGCGGCGAGAGTTGCGACGAGAGCGATCCGGTTGAGCGGCATAAAACTCCTTTGATGGCTGGGCGGGCCCGCGCAAAAGGCCGTTGGATTCCCCTCGACACAACCTGCCAAGTCCTTTAACCTCTCGGCAACCTCTCGGGCCAGTGGACCGCTACTTTAAGGGGTACAGGGGTTTAGGTCCAGCAGTCCACCAGCTCCACGACCGAGGGGTACCAACTTGAGACGTTCCATCGCCGCTGTCCTAGCCGTCGCCGCGCT
>Ga0136620_10001506_pt1 | contig 11096 bp, 14 predicted proteins | sample AntDrymUQ4162106_2_FD_104806 | JGI IMG/M metagenome (GOLD analysis project Ga0136620, IMG submission 104806) | Polar desert sand microbial communities from Dry Valleys, Antarctica - metaG UQ416 (21.06) | ecosystem: Environmental > Terrestrial > Soil > Desert | place: Antarctica: Dry Valley... | reverse complement strand
GAGCGCGTCGACGGCGCGGCGGTGATCGGGTCGGGGCTCGAGCCGATCCTGATCGAGGCCGGCTTCTCACGCCAGCCGCGCCGCCTCGTGGCGTCGGCGTAGTGACCGCTTCGCTGATCACCTAGATCAAGGGGACGCGTGGCCGAGGGCGACACGATCCACCGCGCCGCCTCCAGGCTGGCCGAAGCGCTCGAGGGCAGGCACATCCGCGAGGCCGAGACGCCGAATCCTCGCTCGGGCCTGGGCAGCGCGGTGGAGTCCCTGCGCGGTCGCCGGCTCGAGCGCGTCGAGGCGCGCGGCAAGAACCTGCTGCTGCACTTCGCCGACGACCTCGTTTTGCACAGCCACCTGGGGATGAACGGCGCCTGGGACGTCTATCCACGGCGAGCGCGCTGGCGACGCTCGCGCGGCGGCGCCTGGCTCGTGCTGTCGACGAAGTCGACGCAGGCGGTCCAGTTCGGGGGACCGACGTTGACGTTGATGGGCGAGCGCGAGCTGGCGCGCCATCCGCGGCTGGCGCGGCTGGGGCCCGACATCCTGGGCGAGGGCTTCAGCGTCGAGCAGGGGGTAAAGGCGCTGCGACGCGCCGGATCCGAGCGCCAGCTCGGTGACGCCCTGCTCGACCAGCGCCTGATCTGCGGGGTGGGGAACGTCTTCAAGAGCGAGGGATGCTTCGCAGCCGAGCTGGATCCGTGGCGCAAGCTCGGCGGGCTAAGTGACGAGGAATTGGGCCGGGCAGTGGCCGAGACCGAGCGGCTGATGCGGATCGGACTCGAGGGCCGGCGCGCGGAGCGCCAGGTCTACAAGCGCGTCAAGCTCCCCTGTCCGCGATGCGGGGCCCCGTTGCGGGCTCGCGGCCAGGGCGACGACAACCGCACGACCTACTGGTGTGGCCGCTGCCAGAGCTGAGCTACTCGCGCGCCTCGAGCACCCGCAGGAACGCCCCGACGACGCGGCGGTCGAACTGGGTGCCGGCGTGCTCGCCCAGCTCGCGCTGCGCCTCCTGCCTGGTCATTCCCTTGCGCTGCGCTCGGAGCTCGTCAGCGGGCCCGGCTTGTTGAGGATCGCGTCCGGAATCGCGATCTTGCCGATGTCGTGGAAGATCGCGCCGTAGCGCAGGTCTCGCATCGGGGCGTCCCTAACCTGATCTGAATGCACGCTTCCCCCGCGGCACTCGCCATCGCCGGCCTCGAGAAGCGCTACGACGACGGCACGCTGGCGCTCCACGGCCTCGACCTCGAGGTGCCGTCGGGCACGTTCTTCGGGCTCCTGGGGCCCAACGGCGCCGGCAAGACGACGCTGATCAATGCCGTCTGCAACCTGATCCGGGTCTCAGGCGGCGAGATCGAAATCTTCGGCCGGCCCGCTGCGAGCCTCGAAGCGCGCCGCAGGGTCGGGCTTGCCGAGCAGGACCCCAACCTCGATCGCTTCCTGACCGTGCGCGAGGCGCTGCTCTACCACGGCGGCTACTACGGGTTGACCCGCAGCCGCTCGGTCGAGCGCGCCGAGGAGATGATCGACGTCTTCGACCTGGGCGCCAAGGCCGACGTGAGAGCGCCGAAGCTGTCGGGCGGGATGCGCCGCCGGCTGCTGCTGGCGCGGGCGCTGCTGCACGAGCCGGGGCTCGTGATCCTCGACGAGCCGACCGCGGGAGTCGACGTCGAGCTGCGCCGCGAGCTGTGGCGCTACATCCGCCGCCTGCACAGCGAGGGCACCACGATCCTGCTGACGACGCACTACCTCGAGGAGGCCGAGGCGCTGTGCGAGGAGATCGCGCTGATCGCCAAAGGACGGATCGTCGCTCGCAGCACCCCCGAGGGCCTCAAGCGCCAGTTCGACGCCCGCACGCTCGAGGACGTTTACCTCAAGGCCGTCCACGAGCCCGTCGACGCCGAGGTCGTGGCGTGAACGAGGGCGTCGCCCAGCCCTGGCGCGGGCTGCTGTGGCTGTCGCTGCGCGAGTGCCTGCGGGTCTCGAAGCTGTGGACGCAGACGATGCTCGCGCCCGTCGTCTCCTCGATCCTCTTCATCGTCGTCTTCGGGCTCTCGCTCGGCAGCCGGATCCGCGAGGTCTCGGGGTTCGAGTACGAGGTGTTCATCGTCCCGGGCCTGATCGCGATGGCGATGGCGCAGGCCGCTTATTCGAACAACTCGAGCTCGATCTTCCAGGCACGCAGCGACCGCTACATCGACGACGTGCTCGCGGCGCCGATGCATCCGTGGCAGATGAACCTCGGCCTCGCGATCGGTGGCGTCTTTCGGGCGCTTCTGATCGGCGTCGCGCTCGTCGGGCTGGCGATTCCGCTGACGGGAGTCCCGGTCGAGCAGCCGCTGGCGTTGGTCGCGGCGATCCTTCTGCTCGTGGCGCTGTTCGGCGCCCTCGGCGTCGTGGTCGGAATCTACGCCGAGACGTTCGACCATCACACCTTCGTCAACAACATCGTGATCCTGCCGCTGACCTTCGTCGGCGGCGTCTTCTACTCGATCGAGATCCTGCCCAGCCCCTGGGAGGAGATCTCGCACGCGAACCCGGTCTTCTATCTCGTCAACGCAGTGCGCTACGGCTTCCTCGGTTCCAGCGACGTCAGCGTCGCACTGTCGTTCGCGGTCACGGTGGCGATCACCGTCGCGGTCGTCGCGTGGTCGCAGTACCTGTTCTCGACGGGGCGCAAGCTCAAGCCGTAAGCGGCGCGGACGCCGTGCGGGGCCCGGGATGTGTTGGGCGGCGCACGGCTCTTGGCTGGGTAAGGGCGGCGCTCGGGCGGGTCAAAGCGGCGCTGTGCTGGATTGGGGTCGCATACGACACCCAAAGCAGGACGGTGCACCGATTCCGCCTGTGTATGTGATCAGGGCGGCCCAGCTCCTGCTTCTTACCCAGCCCCGAGCCCGCCTCGCGCCCAGCCCCACGCCTGCGCGATAATCACCACCATGGGGGAGGACAACGCAACGGCTGCGCTGCTCAAGCGGGTGCCGCTGTTCTCGGAGCTGTCACCGCAAGAGCTCGACCGAATCTCGCGCGTCGCGGTGCCGCGGGCGTTTCCCAAGGGGGTGCGGGTCTTTCACGAGGGCGATCGCTCCGATGCCTGCTACATCGTGCGCAGCGGCGACCTGCGGGTGACGCGCGAGCACCCCGACGGACGCGCGATCGCGCTCGCCACCCTCGGCTCGGGGGACATCTTCGGTGAGCTCGCGATGCTCGACGGCGAGGCGCGCTCGGCCAGCGTCGAAGCGCTGAGCGACTGCGAGCTGCTGGCACTGCCGGCGAGCGACGTCCGCGCGCTGCTGCGCGGCAGCGCCGAGATCACCGTCAAGCTCGTGACCGCGCTGACGCGCCGTCTGCGCGAGGCCAACGAGCGCATCTCGCGGCAGTCGTTTCAGACCGTGCCCAGCCGCGTCGCCGGGGTTCTGTCGCAGCTGATCGCCGAGGAGGCCGCGCCGCTGGAGGGGCGCGACGGCGTCACGATCCGGATGACCCAGGCGGACCTGGCACAGCTCGCGGGAACGTCGAGGGAGAGCGTCAGCCGTTTCCTGGCGGTGCTCGAGCGAGCCCACGTCGTGCGCGTCGGGCGCGGCCGGGTCACCGTGCTCGAGCCGCGGCGGCTGCGCGGCTACATCTTCTGATGCGCGCGCGGTGCGCGAATCCTCCCGGCGCGGAGTCCGTGCGCGGCGAGAACGCCGACTAGGGAGGAGGGTCGGGGCCTGCGGCGCTCCTCCGACTTCGCGGCCCAGCGGGCCCGCATGGTCGAGCGCCAGCTGCGGCGCCGCGGGATCGAGGACGAGCGCGTGCTGGTGGCGATGGGCGAGATCCCGCGCGAGCGTTTCATTCCCGAGTCCGAGCGGCGCCGCGCCTACGACGACTCGGCGCTTGCGATCGGACACGGCCAGACGATCTCCCAACCATGGATCGTCGCCGCGATCGCCCAGGCGCTGGCTCTCGGAGGCGGTGAACGGGTGCTCGAGATCGGCACCGGGTCCGGGTACTCCGCGGCGGTGATCGCGCGGCTGGCGCGCGAGATCCTCACGATAGAGCGCCTCGATCCGCTGGCCGCCGAGGCGCGCGAGCTGCTGGCGGAGCTTCGGATCGACAACGTACGGGTCGCCGTCGCCGACGGTACCGAGGCGGTGGTGGGCGAGACGCCGTTCGACGGCATCGCGGTCCACGCGACGGCACCCGCCGCTCCACCAACGCTGCTTTCCCAGCTCGCGCCCGGCGGCCGGCTCGTGGTACCGATCGCAACCGGCGGGGCGGACATCCTGACCGTCTTCGAGCGCATCTCGGGCGAGCTCGATGCCGCCAGCGGCGCGGGGCTCGTGACTCACAGCCTCGGGGCTTGCCGCTTTGTCCCGCTGATTGGGCGCGAGGGCTTCGCCGAGCGCTGATCCGGCCCGGCGGTCAGACGCGGCCAGCGGTAGTCTGCGCCCGCAATGAGCGGAGGAACCTACGTTCTCAACTTCTACTCGCCGGTGTTCGTCGACCAGCTCAAGCGCGGTCGCAAGACGGCGACCATCCGGCTCGGCGACAAGTCGAACAAGTACAGCCGCGGCCACCTCGTCTGGATCACGGTCGGCTACAGCAACAGCCCGCGCGAGAAGATCTTCTCGGCCGTGATCGACGACGTCGAGGTCAAGAAGCTCTCCGAGCTCTCGCCGCGCGACATCGAGCACGACAATCCCGAGTTTCGCCGTCTCGACGAGACGGTTCACTTCCTCGAGCAGATCTACGCTCGCTCGCTCGCCTCGGACGACGTCATAACCGTGATCCGCTTCTCGCAGATCGTCGAGCCGCCCAATACCTCGTTCGGCAACGGCGAAACCCCGTCCCAGAACTAACTATCCCGCCATCTCCTCCGCTCTCGCTTCCTCGCACCCACCCGCAGACAGTCTTGCTCAGTCGCTCCCGCGTCCGGGGATGGCGGGGTTGCGCAACTCCTACAGCTTCCTAACCACGTGGCTGCTGGCGTCGCCGCGCGAGCCCGTCTGGGAGGCGATCTTCAACCAGAGGGCGTGGCCGAGCTGGTGGCGTGGGGTCCAGGACGTGGTCGAGCTCGATCCCGGCGACGAGGCCGGCGTCGGCTCGCACTCGCGGCTGACGTGGCGATCGAGGCTGCCGTATGACCTCGTCTTCGAAGCTCGCACGCGCCGCGTCGAGCGCCCCCGGCTGATCGAGGCCGACGCGTTCGGCGAGCTGACGGGCGAGGGCCGGTGGCGCCTGTTCGAGCAGGCCGGGGTCACGGCGGTCACCTACGAGTGGAATGTCGCGACCTCGAAGCGCTGGATGAACCTGCTCGCCCCGGCACTGGGCCCGGTCTTCAAGTGGAACCACGACTGGGTGATGGCAAACGGCGCCACAGGGATCGCGGCGCTACTCGGCTGCCGGCTGCTGGCATCCGGCTGAGCCTCTTCGGCCTCCGCAGCCTGCCGGTCAACCGCCACTCAGGCAAGTAGATCTGAGCCTAATTCGCTTAGATCTGATGGGGTCCCCTTGACACGAGGGGCGTGCGCCCTAGACTCAGGGATACGCCCTGGCACTCTCAACGGTAGAGTGCCAAGGACTCAATTCTTGTACCGATGAACCAACGGAGGTAGCGATGAATTTGAAGCCGCTTGGCGACCGAGTGATCGTCAAGGCGTTGGAGGAGGACCAGACCACCGCCAGCGGAATCGTGCTCCCTGACACAGCGAAGGAGAAGCCCCAGAAGGGCTCCGTGATCGCGGTCGGAGAGGGCAAGTGGGACGACGAGGGCGAGAAGCGCATTCCGCTCGACGTCAGCGAGGGCGACGAGGTCCTGTACAGCAAGTACGGCGGGACCGAGATCACCGTCGACGGTGACGACCTGCTGGTCCTGCGCGAGTCCGACGTCCTGGCGAAGGTCGAGTAACGACCTCACCAATCCAAGACTGAACTGAAGGAGGAACGAAAAGAATGCCCCACAAGGAGCTGAAGTACGACGCGGAGGCACGCACCGCACTCCAGGATGGAGTCGACGCGGTCGCCAATGCCGTCAAGGTGACGCTTGGGCCGAAGGGCCGCTACGTGGTGCTGGACAAGAAGTTCGGCGCTCCGACGATCACCAACGACGGCGTCACGATCGCCCGCGAGATCGAGATCGAGGACGTGTTCGCCAATCAGGGCGCCCAGCTCGTGCGCGAGGTCGCAACGGCGACCAACGACGTTGCGGGCGACGGCACGACGACCGCGACCCTGCTGGCCCAGACGATGGTGCGCAGCGGGCTCAAGAACGTCGCCGCCGGCGCCAATCCGCTCGGGCTGCGCCGCGGCATGGAGCGAGCGGTCGACCAGGTCGTTGAGAACCTGCGCGACAAGCAGTCGAAGGAGATCTCCGGCAAGGACCAGATCGCGCGAGTCGCGGCGATCTCGGCCGCCGACGACGAGATCGGCAACGTGATCGCGGACGCGATCGACAAGGTCGGCAAGGACGGCGTCGTCAACGTCGAAGAGGGCCAGACCTTCGGCATGGAGCTCGAGTTCACCGAGGGGATGCAGTTCGACAAGGGCTACATCTCGCCGTACATGATCACCGACCAGGACCGCATGGAGGCGGTGCTCGAGGAGCCCTACATCCTGATCGCCAACCAGAAGATCGGCTCGGTCCGCGACCTGCTGCCGGTGCTCGAGCAGGTGATGCAGGGCGGCAAGCCGCTCGTCATCCTCGCCGAGGACCTCGAGGGCGAGGCGCTGGCCACGCTGGTGGTCAACAAGCTCCGTGGCACGTTCACGGGGATCGCGGTCAAGGCGCCGGGATTCGGCGACCGCCGCAAGCGCATGCTCGAGGACATCGCGATCCTCAGCGGCGGCGAGGTGATCACCGAGGAGATGGGACTCAAGCTCGAGAACACCCAGGTCTCACAGCTCGGGCGCGCTCGTCGCGTCGTCGTCACCAAGGACACGACCACGCTCATCGACGGGGCCGGTGAGAAGGAGCAGATCGAGGGCCGGATCAACCAGATCCGCCAGGAGATCGACAACTCCGACTCCGACTTCGATCGCGAGAAGCTCCAGGAGCGTCTCGCCAAGCTGGCCGGCGGCGTCGCCGTCGTCAAGGTCGGCGCGGCCACCGAGACGGAGCTCAAGGAGAAGAAGCACCGCGTCGAGGACGCGCTGCAGGCGACGCGCGCTGCCCTCGAAGAGGGCATCGTGCCGGGTGGCGGAGTCGCGCTGCTCAACGCCCAGGAGGCCGTCGACATCGACTCCGTCGACGATCCCGACGAGCGCACAGGCGCAGAGATCGTGCGTCGCGCGCTCGAAGAGCCGCTGCGCCAGATCTCCGAGAACTCGGGGTTCGAGGGCTCGGTCGTGGTCAACAAGGTTCGCGGCATGAAGCCCGGTGAGGGCCTCAACGCGGACAACGGCGACTACGGCGACCTCGTCAAGGCCGGAGTCATCGACCCGACGATGGTGACGCGCTCGGCGCTCCAGAACGCGGCGTCGATCTCCAAGAACATCCTCACCACGGAGTGCATCGTCGCCGAGCCGCCCGAGAAGGACGGCGCCGGTGGCGGTATGCCCGGCGGTATGCCTGACATGGGGGGGATGATGTAGGGCTGACAAGCCCGCTCTGATGTGAGAGGGTGGCCACTGGGAAGGAACCCCCTTTCTTCCCAGGAGCAACCCCCCCCACAATCCCCCCTAAGACGAGAGGCCCGGCTCCCCCGCCGGGCCTCTCGCACGTCTGGGCTCCGTGGGCGAGCGCGTGACGCCGCGGGGGGCTACGGTCCGCGGCATGGCCACAGTTCTCAAGCGTCGCCCTGTCAGGGCCGATGGTCGGTCAGTGGCCTTTGGGGTCGGCATCGGCGTGCGCGTAGCGACGATTGGCGCTGTCTGCGCAGCCTGCCTCGGCACGGCGGCGGGGGCCTCCGCGCACCACTCGGAAGCGACGCCCGACGGCGACGTGCCGGCGGGCGTGCAGCAGGCGCTCGGCGGCGAGGTCACCGAGCTGGCCGACGGCCTCTTCGAGGTGGACCCGCGACGCGGTCCGGACCTGACGACGCACGGCCCTGACACGGCTGTCGAGATCCGCCCGGACCACGGCACCACGCTGGCGCCTGGAGACCCGGAACGCCCGCTCATGTGCGCCAGCGACAACTATCAGCGCGTTCTCTACGCGCGCCCGGCGTCGGCTCCCGACCGGTTCGCGACCGTCAAGCCCCAGATCCAGGCGACGATGCGGCGGATCAACGCGTCGAGCACGGCTGCGCCTCCGGCCGACGACCCGGGCCCGGGCGGATCGACGCCGAGCCCCGGTCCCGGCGGTGCCTCGAATGCCGCCGACGCGACACCGCCGGATACGACGATCACCAACAAGCCGAAGAAGGGGACCCTCAAGCGGCGGGCGAAATTCGAGTTCAGCTCATCGGAGACCGGCTCCAGCTTCGAATGCAAGCTTGACGGCACCGGCTTCAGCGCCTGCGCCCCGCCGCACGTCATCAGGCTCGAGCGAGGAAGACACAGCTTCGAGGTCCGCGCGATCGACGCGGCCGGCAACGTCGACGAGGCGCCCGCCGCCTACGTCTGGAAGATCAGGCGGCGCTGAGCGCTGCGCGCATCGGCAGCGGCTCGACCCCGAGGGCCTCGACGTCGGCCGTGCCGCGCTTGCTGACCATCGGGACCTCCATCAGCTCAGCCTCCTCCCAGGTCGCAAACGCGTTCTCGCCGAACATCCGTCGCAGCCAGATCAGGCCGGTGCGAACCAGCGGCAGCGGGACGTGAATCAAGGGGCGCGGCCGCCCTGCCTGCTCGGCCACCGTGCGCGCGATCTCGTCGTAGCTCAGCAGCTCGGGCCCGGCGAGCTCGTAGCGGTCCCGTTTCTCCCCGGATGCGTTTACCCACCCGACCACGGCGCGGGCCACGTCGCGCGCCCAGATCGGCTGGTAACGCGCCGAGCCTGCGCCCGACACCGGAAGCATCGGCAGCAGGGCCAGCCGCCGCAGCAGCGTCACCCAGGGGTCGTCGCGGTCATAGACGATCGAGGGGGCAAAGACCGTCGTGTCGAGATCGGCGTCGCGCACCGCCTCCTCGGCGAGCGCCTTGGATCGAAAGAAGCGCGTGCGCTGGAAGGGCGTCGCTCCGATCGCCGAGAAGAAGAGGAAGCGCTCGGCCCCGGCGCGTTCGGTCGCCTGAAGCAGCCGCAGCGTTCCGAGCCCGTTGATCTCCTCGACGCGACGCGGAGGCTGGTCGCGGATCGCCGCCGCGAGGTGGATCACCGTGTCGCATCCGCGCACCGCGTGGCGCAATCCGTGGGGGTCCGCGAGGTCGACGAGGGCGAGCTGCACGTTGACTCGCTGTGGGCCCAGACGGCGGGGATCTCGCACGAGCGCGCGCACCTGGTGGCCGTCCGCCAGCAACTGCGGCAGCAGCGCCGCCCCGACCACCCCCGTGGCTCCCGTGACCAGAATCACTGCGGCCAAGCTACACGAGGCCGGACGCTCGCTTCGCCTACAATGCTCGCTCCGCGCGGCCAGGTGGCCGGACGCCCGACGACCGAGACCGACAAGAGGCTGAAGGGAGACAGGCTTGACCTACGTGATCGCAGAGCCCTGCATCGGGGAGAAGGACAACTCCTGCGTCGAGGTCTGCCCGGTCGACTGCATCCACCCGACTCCTGACGAGCCCGACTACGAGGCCCAGCAGCAGCTCTACATCGATCCGGACGAGTGCATCGACTGTGACGCCTGTGTCGAGGCGTGCCCCGTTGATGCCTGCTTCGCCGAGGACCAGCTCCCCGAGGAGTGGGCGAAGTACACCCAGCTAAACGCCGAGTACTTCTCCAGCAAGTAGCGGCCGTAGGAGCTGGGGCCGTCTAGACCCCACCGGCCTGGACGACCGGCAGCTCGGTCGCGCCGGGACCGGGCGGCGGAGCCGCGGCGGGGGCCGGCGCCTGCATGACAGGCAGCTCCTGAGGGGTCGTCGCGACGATGCCACGCGCCGCCTCTCGGATCGCAATCGCGGCCGCCGAGTTGGGCTCGGCGAGGACCAGCGGGGATCCGTCGTCGGAGTGCTCGCGGAGGTTCTGCTCGAGCGGGACCTTGCCGAGCAGGGGCACGTCGAGCTCGTCGGCGAGGAGCTGCCCGCCGCCCTCGCCGAAGATCGTGAAGCGCTGGCCGTCGGGCGTCGTGAACCCGGACATGTTCTCGATCACGCCGAGCACCTCGAGGTCGACCTTGGCCGCCATCTCGGCGGCTCGGCGGGCGACGGTTTGCGCCGCCGGCTGCGGGGTCGTGACGATCACGATCCGCGCCTGGGGCAGTAGCTGGGCGAGAGTCATCGAGACGTCCCCCGTGCCCGGCGGCAAGTCGAGCAGCAGGTAGTCGAGCTCGCCCCAGTCGACGTCCTCGAGAAACTGCTGGATCGCCTTGTGAAGCATCGGGCCGCGCCACACTACGGCCGCGTTGTCCTCGACGAAGAAGCCGATCGACATCACGCCGACGCCCGAGCGCGAGATCTGGGGGAGGATCTTGCGCTGTGGCGAGACCTGGGGCTTGCCGCCGACGCCGAGCATGCGAGGGATCGAGTAGCCGTAGACGTCGCAGTCGAGGGCCCCGGCGCGCTGGCCCTCGGCGTGCAGCGCGGCGGCGAGGTTGGCTGTCATCGTCGACTTGCCGACGCCGCCCTTGCCCGACGCGACGCAGATCACGTTCTTTACCTGTGCCAGGGCGCCCTTGGGGAGGCGCGGCCGGCCGAGCTTCTCCTGGAGGCCTGTCTTCTCCTGGTCGGAGAGGACGTCGAATCCGACCCCGACGCTCTCGACCCCGTCGAGGGCGACGACGCTCTCGATCACGGCGCGCTCGAAGTGGGCCCTGATCGGGCACCCGGGTGTGGTCAGCGAGACCACTACCTCGACACGCCCGTCGTCGCCCGCCTCGATCGAGCGGACCATTCCGAGCTCGACTATCGAGCGCCGCAGCTCGGGGTCGATCACAACTCTTAGCGCGTCGGTGATCTGGTCGTCGGTGGGCATCGCCATGGGGTCATTGTCGCAACTTGGATCGCCCGCGACCGCGAACCTGGCCGAAGCGGAGGCGAAGCGGAGGATTCTGCGGTCCCCAAAAGACCAGCGGGCCCTGCCGGGCCCGCTGGTC
>Ga0136620_10001505_pt1 | contig 11103 bp, 13 predicted proteins | sample AntDrymUQ4162106_2_FD_104806 | JGI IMG/M metagenome (GOLD analysis project Ga0136620, IMG submission 104806) | Polar desert sand microbial communities from Dry Valleys, Antarctica - metaG UQ416 (21.06) | ecosystem: Environmental > Terrestrial > Soil > Desert | place: Antarctica: Dry Valley... | reverse complement strand
GGAGGTCAAGGCTGGTGATGCCTTCCACATGCCGCCGGGGCATGATGCCTGGACGGTCGGTGACGAGCCGTGCGTGCTGCTCGACTTCTCCGGGTTCGCCGATTACGCGAAGCCACACTGACCCTCTGACCTTCTCCCACGTCTCGGAAGGGACGCACCGCGCAGCAGCGGCACGGAGCTGCTGCGCGAGATCAGGCTCCGTGCCGGGTCGGAGCCGTCGTCGCCTAAGCTGCATTGGCCGAGCGGGTAGGCGCTCAGGGGGACAGTCCTGAACGTTGGCCCATGCCCGCGTGTACTCGCCGCTCCTCTGGGACGCTCCAGGCGTGGCAGAGGTCTCTTCGGATCAACGAGCGTCCTTTTCGGTCGCGAGCGTCACCCTCGTGCTCGCGCCCGCGATCCGGCTGCGCCTCCGATGCCGACACTCGGACGGCGGCGCGTCTTGCCGCGGCGAAGCTGGTTCGGGATGATTGCTGCGTGGAGTCGATTCTCGAGGCGATCGGGAACACGCCCCTTGTGCGTCTGCGCCGTTGCACGCCGGCTAATGGCGCCGAGCTCTGGCTGAAGCTCGAGTACCGCAACCCGACCGGGTCGATGAAGGACCGGATGGCGCTCGCGATGATCGAGGGTGCGGAGCGGGACGGGCTGCTCTCGCCCGGCGAGACCGTGGTCGAGTACACGGGTGGGAGCACCGGGCCGGCGCTTGCGCTCGTCTGCGGGGCGAAGGGGTATCGGGCTCTGATCGTGATGGCCGACTGCTTCACCGAGGAGCGCTTCCAGCTGATGCGGGCGCTCGGGGCGGAGATCGACGTCGTTGCGTCCGTCGAGGGGCGGCCGAAGGTGACCTCGCAGGACATTCGGAACATGGTCGCGCGCGCCGCCGAGCTCGCGGACAGGCCGGGGCACTACGCGACCGACCAGTTCAACAACCCGTACATCATCCCGGATCACCGCGACCGGCTCGGGCGCGAGGTCTGGGAGCAGAGCGAGGGGCGCGTTACCGCGTTCTGTCACGGAATGGGGACAGCGAGCTCCCTGATGGGCGTCTCGGATGCGCTCAAGCCTCACGGGGTGTTCATTCAGGCGCACGAGCCAGCGGGTTCGGCCGCGATCAGCGGTGGCGCTCAGGGCCCGTTCCTCGTTCAGGGCTGGACGGGGTTCGTGATGCCGCACTGGTCTCCCGAGAAGGTCGATCACGTCGAGCCGATCGGGGACGAGGAGGCGATCGAGATGACGGTCCGGCTCGCGAGCGAGGAGGGGATCTTCGCCGGGATCTCGAGTGGGGCGAACGTTGTCGGGGCGCACCGCCTCGCGGAGCGGCTCGGCCCCGACGCGGTGATCGTGACCCTCGCCGTCGACACAGGCTTCAAGTACCTGAGCGTCAGCCCGTTCGGTGGCGAAGCGACGGCGCAGGGCTGACGGCGTCAGATCGGGGTGCGGTCGTGACGCAGGTGCGTCCGGAGGCCGAGCACGGGCCGTGCGGCTCGCGGATGCTTCAGCCCGACCTCGCTCTTCTCGGGGCACATCCGTGAACTGGCCCAGCCGGCGGCTAGCGAAGCGGGTTCGTCGTCGGAAACCACATCCCGCGTGCCGTCGGCGGGTTCATGAACGGGGCTGGGTGCATGAGTAGGCCAGCGAGTCCTGCAGCGTTGAAACGTTCACGCTTCATGCGAGTACGCGTTAATGTCCTTGAATGGTGCGGGCTAGCATCTCGTCGGACCGTGAAGGCGACAGCCTTGCCGTCGGCCGGCGGGGCTATAACCGCTTCGACCCGTCCCATCAGGAGCCGGTCTGGCGAGTATGGGGACGCAGCCCGAGAAGCGTCGCCAGGTCGTGGAGGACGCGCGCATCTTGGTCGGCAGACCCTGCTCCATCCGACCGAGGCATTCGTTCCCCGTGAGCGACCACAGTGACCGCCAGCCGCTCGCGCGCGACGCGGCGTCGTCGATCCCGTACTCGCCGGGTCTTCGCGTCGGCGACACGATCCACGTCTCCGGCACGATCGGCCGCCCGCCCGGCCGCGATCTCCCAGCCGACATCGCCGAGCAGTTCCGGCAGCTCTACCGCAATATCGCGGCCGTGCTCGGCGAAGCGGAGGCGACGTGGGCCGACGTCGTCGAAATGACCTCATACCACGTCGGTCTTCGCGAGCACATCGACACACTGTTCGCTGTCCACCGCGAGTTCGTCACCGAGCCGTATCCCGCGTGGACGGCCGTCGGCGTGACGGAGCTCCTCAGCAAGGACGCCGTGCTCGAGATCGCCGTGACGGCCGTTCGGCCGCGCTGAGCGTAACTCGACCGCTCGCTCGCGCGCCGCCTCCGTCTCGACTCGATCGCCGTCGTCTCGTAGTGCGCTCCCCGAGCGTCCCGAGGACCTCGTCCGCCGTCGTCACGACCTGTTCAGGTTGATACCCCGGTTCACTACTCATACGACATCCTGACACTGATAAGACATCCAACGCACGGAGGCTGCGGGCGCGGGAGTCGTCAAGCCGGGAGCGGATTGAACCGCTCCGGGTTTCATGCAGGCTGTTTTGAGTCTCGGCCTGCTGGCCTGAGCCCGTCTGACGATAGTGGAGCTCTTCGAACTCGGCCGGTGGTATTTGGCCGTGGCCTTCGAAGAGGCGGCGGCGGCGGTGGTTGAACCAGTCGACCCATTCGAGGGTGGCGTACTCGAGGTCGTCGAGGCCTCGCCAGGGGCCGCGGTTACGGACGAGCTCGGTCTTGTAGAGCCCGATGATCGTCTCGGCGAGAGCGTTGTCGTAGGAGTCGCCTCTCGATCCGACCGAGTTGACGGCCCCGGTCTCGGCGAATCGCGAGATATTGGACGCCGCGGTCGGAGTGATGGACGAGCTCCTCGAGGCGTCGGCCGCGTTCCGATCTGGCCCAGATCGCCTGCTCGAGAGCGTCCAGGGCGAGGTCAGACCGCAGCGACCTCGAGGCCTGCCAACCGACGATCATCCGCGAGTAGACGTCGGTGATGAACGCGACGTAGACGAACCCCGTCCAGGTGCGGACGTAGGTCAGGTCGGCGACCCAGAGCCGGTTCGGGGCGCCGGCTCTGAAGCGTCGATCGACGAGATCCCTGGGCCGGTCGGCCTCATCGCCCGGGATCGTCGTGAACTTCGGCTTGCCACGCACAACGCCGCGCAGCCCGAGCTCGCGCATCAGCCGGGCGACAGTGCAACGCGCGACGCGGATGCCTTCGCGGTTCAGCTGCGCCCAGACCTTGTCGACGCCGTACACGGCGAAGTTGTCGCGATGGACGCGAGCCACCTGCGGCTTCAGCTCTGCGTCGCGCAAGGCTCTGGCCGAGGGCGGTCTGGCTTTCGTGGCGTAGTAGGTGCGCGGGGCGAACTGCACGACGCTGCAGATCGGCTCGACCCGAACCGGTCACGGTGCTCGTCGATGTAGGCGATCACCTCCGCGTTCGACCGTCGAGCTCGGTCGCGAAGAAAAGCGACGCCGACTTCAAGATCTCGTTCGCCCGCCGTAGCTCGCGGTTCTCGCGCTCGAGCTCCTTCAGCCGCTCCCGCTCACCAGACGTGACGCCCGGCCGGCGGCCCTCGTCGACCTCCGCCCGGCGAACCCAGTGACGCAACGTCTCGGCGCTCGGACCGAACTTCTCCGCGATCGAGACGATCGCCGCCCACTGCGACTTGTACTCGTGCTGATGCTCAAACACCATCCGCACCGCACGCTCACGAAGCTCCTGCGGATACCTCCTCGAAGTATCTGACATGGCCCCATCCTCTCAAGGGTCGGAGCCTGCAACTTTCCCGGAGCGGTTCATTGACCCGATTGAGAGATGGGTCTCAGAAGAGGCCATCAGTGCCGACTGGTCTGTCCTTCTCTGGCTGCTCGTAGGCCTTCAAATGCACGCTGCCCGCGTTTGGTGCCGTTGCTTCCCGCGTGGTTTGTCTAACCGTCTAGATGTCCTGCCTACGGACGTTGTGAACGCGGCTGATCGGGGGTAGGCCTCCGAGCGAGCTGTGCGGTCGCCGTGTGTTGTATTGGTCGAGCCAGTGTGGCAGAGCGTCGGCGCGGGTCTCGGTGGGAGCTGTAGACGAGGCCGTATGCCCATTCGCGCGTCATCGTCTGGTGGAAGCGCTCGACTTTGCCGTTGGTGCGTGGACAGTAGGGCTTCGTCTTCAGGTGTCGGATACCGTGATGGGTGAGGAGCTCGCGGAAGAGGCGGCTGCGAGCGTAGTCCCAGGCGTTGTCGGTCATCAGCCGCCTGGCTGTGATCCCGTGCTCGCGGTAGAAGGCGAGCGCGCGTTCGAGGAAGCCGGCGACGGTCGCGGCCTTCTGGTCGTCGTGGATCTCGGCGTAGGCGAGCCGTGAGCGGTCGTCGACGATCGCGTGCACGATGTCGAGGCCGTCGCGGTGTTGGCGGTCCTGGCTTCGGCGGTCGCCGGTGACGCGGTGCCCGGGCCGTTGGAAGCGCACGTATTCGCTGGTGTCCATGTGCAGCAGGTCACCGGGGCAGGGCCACTCGTAGCGGTTGGTTGGCTCCCGCATCGGTCGCGGCGGCCGTGAGATGCCCGCGCGCTTGAGCACCTTCCAGACCGTCGAGTGGCAGAAGCCCGTCGCGCCCGCAACCAAGCGCGGCCCCCAGCCGGTCTTGCGCCGGCAGGCGCAGATCGCCTCGGCGAGCTCCGGGGCGAGCTGCCGCGGCGAACGGCGCGGGCGGCTGGAGCGGTCGAGCAGACACGCAAGCGATCGGCGAGCCTCCTCGCCCGCCTCGCGCCAGCGATGCCACCAACGATGGGCCGTCGCCGGCGAGATGTTGAAGGCGGCCGCGGCCGCCTTCAACGAGAGGCCGCCCTCGATCGCGCGCACCAGCGCGAGGCGGCCAGCCAGTCCGAGCTTGGCGTTACGGTGAAACGACATCCGAGCCCTCCTTCGAGCGTGAGCCTTGGCAGACCCATAGCCTCAAAGGAGGGCCGGATAGACCTCTCAGCCGTTCACAACGTCTGTAGGCACGTCAGCTAGCGGGGAGCGAGCACGGCGGCGAGTCGCCACGAACCCGGGACTCCCTTCAGTTCGTGCGCTCCGCGGTCCTCGAAGACGAGGGGTGAGCCGGCGACGAGGTCTTGCACGGTTCCGGAGACGAGGAGCTCGCCTGGTCTAGCCATAGAGGCGATCCTGGCTCCGACGGCGACGGCGATGCCGGCGAGTTTGCCGTCCAGCCGCTCGCACTCTCCGGTGTGCACGCCGGCCCTGATCTCGAGTCCGAGTGCCGGCACGTCGCGCATGAACGCCAAGGCGCACTGGATCGCGCGGCCGGGACCGTCGAATGCGGCGAGGAAGCCGTCACCTGCCGTGTCCAGTTCGTCGCCCCGGAACTCGGCGAGGCGGCGGCGCATGATCGCGTGGTGCCGCTCGAGGAGCTCCCGCCAGGCTCTGTCTCCAAGCTCGGCGGTGCGGTCGGTCGAACTCACGATGTCGGTGAAGAGAACCGTGGCGAGGACGGGCTCGGGCGACGCTACCTGCCCAACGCCGGCTACGAAGTGTTGGGTCTCGTCCATCGCGCGCTCGTGTGCCTCCGCGTCAAGCCACGTGAAAAGTCCTCGCACGGACGGCAGCACAACCAGCTCGCTGTTGCGGATCCGGGAGGCGACGTACGCCGCCGGTTCGCGCCGGTCGGGCGCCGCCAGCACCAGTGTTGGCACGCGCACGGCCGCGAGGACGTCGCGTACGTCGGCCCCCATCGTCGCCCGCAAGAATCCGACCGCCGCGCCCGGGCTGAGGCTGCGCCGCATGTGTCGGACGAACCAGTCGAGGAACTCTCCATCGCCGACTCGCTCCGGCGCCCAGTCCGCCACTAGACGGCGGAAATACTCGACCGTGCCCCAGCCCTCGCGGGCGTCGACCAGCCGGCGACGCCAATCCTCGTCGCTCGGCGCCCACGGGTAGTCATCGTCGCGCCGAGAAGTCGCGTGCGGGTCGTAGAGCACGAGCCCGGCTGTGCGCTCCGGATACGTCGCCGCAAAAAGGAGCGCCAGTCGCGCGCCGTCTTGCGCGCTCCATAGCACGGCTCGTTCCGACCCTACGGCATCCATCACGAGGCGCAGGTCGTCCATGCGCGTCTCGAGCGTGGGTGGCTCGCGGAAACCGTCAGAGAGACCTGTCCCGCGTTTGTCGAGCATGAGGACCCGAGCTATCGCCGCGAAGACCTGGAGTTGGCGGACGAGCGGCGGCTGTTCCCACGTCGTCAGTAGGTCGCCCGCGAACCCGCGGGCGAAGACGAGGTCGACCGATCCCTTTCCGAAGGCCTGGTAGGCGATCGCTACCTCGCCACTACGCGCGTACTCCACCTCGGGCACGTCCATGGAACAAGTCTGCGGTCTCGCGCGACGGCTGTCTAGCGAATGCACGGCAGCAAGCCGTCAGGGGTCACGGCGGGAAGCTGGCGCACGGCAGTGAATCTCGATTCTCAGCCCGCGAATCAGCGAACGGCGGCCAGGCGGGAGAAGGCTCGCCGCCACTAGCCGGGGAGGAGGCCGAGTTGGCCGAGGAAGTCCATCTGGTCGAAGAACAGATGCTCGGACTTCAGCGTGCCGCCGTCGGTGACGTACACCGCCGCCCACCGGAGCGCAAGGGCTCGTCCTGTCGGCGCGACATCGCCGTCGGGCGTGTGGAGCACACCATCATGGGTGCCCGTCATGGTCCCTTCGGCGGCTGCGGCTGGCCCGTCACTGAGGAGCTGGTTGATCTCGAGGCGGAGGTCCGGGAACGCTTCTTGGAACGCGGCGATGAAGCCGATGACATTGTCGCGGCCGCTGACCTGGGCTCCTGGCGCTGTCATCTCCGCATCGGCGGCCCACGGATCGGCGTCGCTGTCACGGTCGTTGAACGCGTCGATGTGCTTGAGGATCACGTCTCTGGCGCTGGCCATCCACTCTCCGATGTCGTGGGGAGTGCCACCCTCTCAGAACGACGGCCGGCATGGAGCCGCCGTTAGCTCACTTCCGTCAGGCGTCATTCCCGAACTGTGAGTGTGTGAGCTGTCCCGTCTGGGGCGTTTGTCAGGTTGGCTCCGGTGCTCTCCGTTTGTGACTCGATTCTCGAATGACCCGTTGCTGCGGTGTCTTTCCGGTGATTTGTCCGGGTGGAGAGTCCGGTGTCGATCTGGCGTCCGCTCGCTGGCCTGATCAGAAGCCTGTCCCCGTTCTGAGCGCGTGACCCGTCAGTTCTGCCGCCCGCGGTTACCAACCCCAGACCGACACCGGTTGTGTCCCCCCAACGCTCGGGCTGGAGGTCAGGAAAGGATGCTCGCAGATCAACTGGACTACGTCGTCGGTGTCGATCCGCATCGCGATTTGCACGCACTCGCGGTGGTTGAGGTCATCACTGGCGCGGTCGTCTTTGAGGCAACGATCGCTGCAAGCAGCGGCGGCTACTCCGAGGCGCTCGCCCTCGTCCGCCAGCACGCGCACGGCCGGCGCGTTCGCGGTCGAAGGCACCGGCTCATTCGGTGCCGGACTGACACGCTTCCTCACAGGTTGCGGTGAGCGGGTGCTCGAGGTCGGCCGGCTACGCAGGGAGCGGCGCACGGGCGGCAAGACCGATGCGTTCGACGCTGTCCGTGCGGCCCGCAGCGGGCTCGCCAGCGAGCGGCCGGCGACGCCCCGCGCTGGCGGCGAACGCCAGGCGTTGCAGGCACTTGTCGCTGCCCGGGAAGGAGCGGTCAACGCCAGACGGGCCGGCCTCTGCCAGCTGCGAGACCTCCTGATCACCACACCGGAGCCGCTTCGCGGCGAGTTGCGGCCGCTGAGCAGGGCACGGCTGCTGCAACGCCTCGCGGTAACCCGACCCGGCAGCGGGCGGGATCCAGAGCTGCCCCGCAGCCTGCTCGCGCTCCGCTCGATCGCCCGCCGCGTCTTGCAGCTGACCGTCGAGGAACGCGGCTCGCCCGCGAGATCGAGACGCTCACCCGCAAGCTCGCACCGCGGCTGCTCGACCAACCGGGCGTCGGTCCGCACGCCGCCGCCCAGCTCGTGCTCTCCTGGTCACATCCAGGACGGATCAGCTCCGAAGCCGCGTTCGCCAGGCTCGCCGGCGCCGCACCGATCCCCGCCTCATCCGGGCAAACCATCCGCCACCGCCTCGACCGCTCGGGCGATCGGAAACTCAACCGCGCGCTGCACATGATCCTCGTCACGCGGAAGCGAACACACCCCGCGACGATCGCCTACATCGAACGCCGACTCGCAGAAGGCAAGACACGACGCGAAGCCACCCGCTGCCTCAAGCGCTACTTCGCTCGCAACCTCTATCGGTTACTCGAACACGGAACGCCAATCGTGACTTGACAGACATAGAAGCATCGCTGGCCCAGGCCACCAGCCTGTCAACTCGCCTCGGTAGCGGCGAGTGATCAAGCGTCGGGAGCACGGCGCTCTCCTTCGGTGCCGACGCGTAAAGGTGGGGGTCTCGCGCATTGTCCAGCGCCGGCTTCGGGCACGCACCGTTGATATATCCGTCACGAAGATAGAGATCGTCCTTTGGCTTATCCCTAGTGAACGGAGGACACTGTGGCCTGGAACCTGAAGGGAAGCTACGCGGAGACCTGCTCGTGTGACCTGATGTGTCCCTGCAATTTTTCGCTCGATCACGGTGCGACCTACGACTTCTGTCGCGCGACCCTCGTCTTCAACATTCGAAGCGGCGAGGTCGAGGGCACCGACGTGAGCGGCCTCAAGGCGTGCGTGATCATCGATACACCGAAGGTTATGACGGACGGGAACTGGCGCGTGGGCATGTTTGTTGACGAGAGCGCGAGCGACGAGCAGTTCGACAAGCTCACCGCGGTGTTCGGCGGCCAGCTCGGCGGCCCGATGGCGGGGATCGCGCCGCTTGTGGGTGAGATGCTCGGCGCCGAGCGCGCGCCGATCGAGTTCGTAGACGACGGCCTCCGTCACAGCGTCAGGATCGGCGACGCGATCGACTTTGAGATCGAGGACATCGTCCCGTTTGGCGTCGAGACCGGTCAGCCGGTCAGGCTTGTCGGGATGTTCCACCCGGCGGCCTCCGAGTTCAACGCCGCCGAGGCAACCAGATCGAAGATCGACGCGTTCGGGATTGAGTACGAGGGCAAGTCCGGGATCTCGACAGCCGAGTTCTCATGGGCCGCCTGAGCACTTGAGCACCGCCACCGAGTATCGAGCGCCCGGCCGCGGCGGGCTGCTGCCTGCATTCGCCGCCGTCCGCGTCAGGCTCGGCCTCGCGGTCCTGCTGTTCGCCACAGCCGCTCTTGCCTGGTGGTGGACAGCCGACCAGATGCGCGGCATGGACGACGGGCCATGGACGGCTCTCGGGACACTCTCGTGGTTCATCGGCGTATGGGTCGTGATGATGGCCGCCATGATGCTGCCGTCGGTGGCGCCGACAGTCGCCCTCTACTCGCGGATGACGAGGCGCCGATCGCCCGTCGCACCGCTCGCCTTTACCACGGGCTACCTGCTGGCGTGGGCCAGCGTCGGGGCGCTGGCATTCGCGCTCGCGGCCGTGGCTGGAAGATTTCCGGGCGACTTCCTAGCCTGGGATCGTGCGGGCCGATGGGTCGCAGGAGCCACCCTGCTCGCCGCAGCGGTGTACGAGTTGACTCCGCTCAAGGACGTCTGCCTGGGGAAATGCCGCAGCCCGCTCGGGTTCCTGCTCGGCTCCTGGCGCGACGGCTCCGTTGGAGGACTCCAGATGGGAATACGGCACGGCGGGTGGTGCATCGGCTGCTGCTGGGCGCTCATGGTTTCACTCTTCGCCCTCGGCGTCATGAGCCTAGGCTGGATGGCGTTCGTCGCAGCGCTGATCGCATTCGAGAAGCTGATCCCTTCGCGGCGCCTCGCGACCTACGGAACTACTGCCGTACTCCTGACGCTCGGGATACTACTTCTACTCGCGCCCAATGCGGTTCCCGGCCTCACGGTACCCGGGGACGGCTCGATGTCCCAGATGGGCCAGACGAGCCCATGACAAGCTCACCAGTGGATCCGCGTGCCAACCCACACCTCGTACGCCAGAACAGGACTCCGTTCATGTGCCATTGCCGAACGCTGGAGCAGCCGAGCGGGCGTGAGACCGGTGGCCGTCGGAGGAACCGCTGGGTCGGATCAAGCAGGGAAAGCCTGGATCAGCCCGTCTCTGATCTCGACGGGCTGAAAAGCGCAAGCTTCAAGAAGCTGGCGCCACTCGCCCTCTTCGCGCTCACGGCCATCCACGAGCGACAGCATCACGAGGTCGATGATCTTCGCGTGGTGGGGCGAGTTCCCAGCCGGGACGACCGAATCGATGATGAGTAATCGGGCATGCTCCGGCATCGCAGCGCGGACGCTCGGCTGGAGGGGCACCTGGACGTAAGCCCCTCCTAGAGAAGAGCACCACCCGTCCACGATCCCCGACCCGAAAGGAGACACCGGTGCATCGACACCGAACCGTCGCACGAGCACTCAGCCTAGGTGCCGTCCTCGTTCTTCTCGCCGCCCTCGCGGGCGTTGCCTCGGCCCGCAGAAGCGCAGCACCGCCCGGCAGTGCCGTCGCCCGTCTCCAGGATGCGAGCGGCAACCGGCTCGGGTCCGTCTGGTTCCTGCCGCGAGGAAACGGGAAGCTCGCGATCCGGGTGTCGGCCTCGTTCCTCTCGGAGGGCTTCCACGGCTTCCACGTGCACGCGGTCGGAAAATGCGAGCCACCGTTCACGACCGCCGGGGGCCACTTCAACCCCGCAGGCACCGGGCACGGCTCGCACCGGGGTGACCTCTCGCCGCTCTGGGTGGACAAGGACGGCCGCGGCTGGCTCGAGCTCCAGACCGACCGCTTCACCGTCGACGAACTCCTCGACGCGGACGGGAGCGCGGTCATCGTCCACGCCGCCCCGGACAACCTCGCTCACATTCCCTCGAGGTATTCGGCGGGCGGACCGGATGCCGCCACGCTTGCGACCGGTGATGCGGGCCCACGCCTGGCGTGCGGCGTCGTCACGCGCCCCTAGGCGCGAACGGGCCGGAGGGCGACCGCCCCTCCGGCCCGTGACGTCAGACCCGCGCGCCCGGCAGAGACGATCTCAACGTCCGGCCGGAAGCGCGAAAAGCCTCGTACACCGCGT
>Ga0136620_10001504_pt1 | contig 11112 bp, 17 predicted proteins | sample AntDrymUQ4162106_2_FD_104806 | JGI IMG/M metagenome (GOLD analysis project Ga0136620, IMG submission 104806) | Polar desert sand microbial communities from Dry Valleys, Antarctica - metaG UQ416 (21.06) | ecosystem: Environmental > Terrestrial > Soil > Desert | place: Antarctica: Dry Valley... | reverse complement strand
GACGTCCGGGTCGTCTTCCAGGCCCACGTCGTAGTCGGTGATCAAAGAGATGTTCAACGCGGCCATCTGCAGCTCCCGAGCGAGGACCACCTCCGGGTACTGGGTCATGTTGATGACCTCCCAGCCCATGGCCGAGAACCACTTCGACTCCGCCTTGGTGGAGAACCGGGGCCCCTGGATGACCACCAGAGTCCCGCGCTCGTGCACCGTGATGCCCAGCTTGGTGGCGGCAGCGATCGCGACGTCACGCATCTGTGCGTCATAGGGCTCGGCGAAGGTGATGTGGGTGGTTTCCGGCCCGTCGTAGAAGGTGTCCTTGCGACCGCTGGTGCGGTCGATGACCTGATCGCAGATCACGAACGAGCCCGGGGCCACGTCCTTCTGGAGGCTGCCGGCGGCGCAGGGCAGGATGACGTCGCTGGCTCCCAGGTGATGCATCGCCCACAGGTTCGCCCGGTAGTTGATGGCGTGGGGCGGTAGCTGATGGCGGACCCCGTGGCGAGGCATGAAGCCGACGTTGCGGCCGCCGACCTCGCCGACAACGACCGGCGCGGACGGCTCACCGTAGGGCGTGTCCAGCTTCACCTCGCGGGCGTCGGGCAGCAGCGAGTAGAACCCCGACCCGCCGAAAACCCCGACTTCGATCTGTGCTTCGGCCACGGATGCCGCCTTTGTTGTACGAAAGACATGGAAAAGGCCCCGGTGATCCGAGGCCCGGCGATGCTAGTACCACTCGACTCGCTGGGCGGCAGATGGCCTCCGAGGAGGGCTCAGGCGGACTCGGCGCTGGCTGGGCTGGTCGACTTCTTCTTGCTGGCGTCGTTCTTGCGGTCGCCCTTGCCGCTGTCGCCCTTGCCGCTGTCGCCCTTGCCGCTGTCGCCCTTGCCGCTGTCGCCCTTGCCGTCGCTCTTGCCGCCATCGACCTTCGCCGCTTCCTTCTTGTCAGCCTTGTCGCTCTTGTCGTCGCGCTGGCCCTCGGAAACCTCGCTGTCGGACGCCGGCCGTTTGCGCGAGTCGGTCACGTAGTAGCCCGAGCCCTTGAACACGATGCCGGCCGCGCTGAACACCTTGCGCAACCGGCCGCCGCACAGACCGCAGACGGTGAGGGTGTCGTCGCGAAAGCTCTGCACGACCTCGACGTGCTCGCCGCAGTCGCGGCAGGCGTACTCATACGTGGGCATCGGTCCTCCGAGTCGGCGAAGCTGGCCGGGCACGCGGGCGCCGGCGGACCGCCGCGCGTAAAGGGCTCGCTCTTCATTATGGCGAGCCGTCGACGCGCGGCAACCGCAAGAGGCTGTCCCGTCAGCGGCCTGGACAGGTCACGACCGCTTCGCTACATGAGTGACGGTCAGGGGTCACTACCGCTTCGCTACATGAGTGACGAGGGTCGGGGTGACGACGAGGTCAACGGTGCGGTCGTGTGCCTCGGTCGGCACCATGTCGACCATCTGCTCGTCGAAGGCAACACCGACGACGACGGCACCGGGACGCAGGCGGGCCAGCAGGCGGTCGAAGTGGCCGCCACCGTAGCCCAGCCGCCTGCCGTTGCGGTCGAAGCCCACACCTGGGGCGACGACGACGTCCATGATGGCCGCCGCGACGGGCCGCCGCCGGTCGGTAGCTGGCTCGCGCACCCCCCGCCAGCCGGGGGTCAGATCCTTGGCCAGGTCGGCGACCCGCGCGACCTGCAGCTGGTCGCCGTCAACCCAAGGCAGGTGCACGGCCGTGCCGCGAGCCAGCAGCGTCTCCAGCAGCGCATCGATGACCAGTTCGCTGCCGAAGGCGGCGTAGCCCAGTACTGACTGCGCCGACGCCACCGGCGGCAGATCGGCGAGGGTTCGGCACACCACGCCCGCGCCCGCGACGCGCGACGCGGGTGGCAGCTGCGCTCGAGCGTTGAGCAACGTCCGGCGAAGGGCCGCCTTGCCGGGGCTCGCGCCGTCTGCCACAACCTGTCCGATCACCGATGCGCCGGTGCTGGCGGCCCGGATTGTCTCGCCGAGGGAGATAGGCCACGCACCGGCGGTGTCATGATGCCGCCGGGGTGAGGCAGCCTCCCAGGCGGCGTTGACGTCCCGCCGACTACATTTGGAGACGGTACCGGCTACGGTCAGCGACGAGAAAGGACGGCAGCGTGCGCGCACGGAAGGCGGTCATCCCCGCCGCTGGGCTCGGAACACGGTTCCTGCCCGCGACGAAGGCTCAGCCCAAGGAGATGCTGCCCGTCGTTGACAAGCCGGCCATCCAGTACGTCGTGGAGGAGGCGGCCACCGCCGGCCTCGACGACGTCCTGCTGGTGACGGGGCGGGGCAAGCGCGCATTGGAGGATCACTTCGACCACGCTGTCGAGCTCGAGCGCCAGCTGGCCGCGGCCGGCAAGGAGGACCTGCTGGCCACCGTGCGGGCGGTGTCGCATCTGGCCTCGGTGCACTACATCCGCCAGGGCCAGCCGCTCGGCCTCGGCCATGCGGTCGGGTGCGCCCGGCAGCACGTCGCCGGCGAACCGTTCGCGGTGCTGCTTGGTGACGACATCATCGGTGAATCCGAGCGTCTGCTGTCGCGCATGGTCGACGAGTGTCAGCGCTCTGGCCGCAGCGTGCTCGCGGTCATGGAGTTCGGGCCCGAGGAGCTCGACAAGTACGGCGTGGTCGCCGCCGAGCCGGACCCTGATTCCCCCGACAGCTACCGCGTTACCGACATGGTGGAAAAACCCGGGCGGGCCAACGCGCCGTCCAACCTGTGCATCATTGGCCGTTACGTGCTGACGCCCGACATCTTCGATCACATCAGCGGCACCCGGCCCGGCCGGGGCGGGGAGATCCAGCTCACCGACGCCATGAAGTCGCAAGCTCGCGAGGAGCCCATCCGCGCGCTCAAGTTCAACGGGGTCCGCTATGACGTCGGATCCAAGCAGGATTACCTGCGGGCCACCGTGGAGCTGGCGGCGGGTCGGGCCGACCTCGGCCCTGACTTCCGCGACTTCCTGCTCGATTTCGTCAAGAGCATGTAGTGGCCGACAGCGGCGCGCACAGCCATCACGTCGATCCCGATGAGCTCGTCTCGGTCGAAGAGCACCGTCGTGTCGTCCTGTCGAGCATCACGCCGCTGGAGCCCATCGAGCTGAATCTGTTCGAGGCCCACGGCTGTGTCCTGGCCGAGGACGTGACTGCCGCGGCGGACGTTCCCAACTTCACGCGTTCCGCCATGGACGGCTATGCGGTCGTGGCCGAGACCGCCGGGCGGGGCGCCACACTGCGGCTGACCGGTGAGGTGGCGGCCGGCGCACGCGACCCCGCGCGGGTGCGCCCTGGCGACGCGGTGCGGATCATGACCGGTGCGCCCATCCCGGTGGGCGCGGACGCCGTGGTGCCCGTCGAGGTTGCCGAAGAGCACAACGGCAAGGTGCAGGTGCGGGCAACCCCGGATGCGGGCGACCACATCCGACCAGCCGGTGAGGATGTGCGGGCCGGCGCCACGGTGTTGCGGTCTGGCCGCCGCCTGGGTGCGGCCGACATTGGCATGTTGGCGTCAGTCGGACGCGGACGGGCGCTGGTGCACCCACGCCCGCGGGTCGCGGTCGTCTCCACCGGCGACGAGCTGGCTGAGCCCGAGGCCACCCTGACCCCCGGCCAGATCCGTGACACCAACTCCTACACCCTGACGGCCATGGCCCAGGAGGCGGGCGCCACGGCATTTCGCCACACCATCGTCCCTGATGACCGCCGCGCGCTGACCGAAGCTTTCGAGGGCGCACTGTCCTACGCCGACATGCTGGTCACCTCCGGTGGTGTCAGCGCCGGCCGCTATGACCTGGTCAAGCAGGTCTTGGCCCAGCTCGGGGACGTGGCGTTCTCCAAGGTCGGGATGCAGCCGGGCATGCCGCAGGCCTTCGGCTTCGTCACCCGCCCGCTCAGCCACCCGGTGCCCTGCTTCGGACTGCCCGGCAACCCGGTCAGCGCCTTCGTCAGCTTCGAGGTCTTTGTGCGACCGGCGTTGCGCCGGCTGCAGGGGCGCACTGATCTTAATCGCCCGCGGATCAGCGCTGTCCTCGAAGAGCCCTTACGCAGCCCCGCGCACAAGGTGAGCTTCCTGCGGGTCACGCTGCGGCGCGACGACGTCTGGTATGCGCGGGCGACCGGTCCCCAGGGCAGCGGCATCCTCTCCTCGGCGGTCGAGGCCGACGGCCTCGCGGAGATTCCCAGCCACCGCACCGAGGTGGCGGCGGGCGAGACGGTCGTCGTGCACCTGCTGGTGTCACGGTGAATGAGCAGCTGACCCATCTCGACGAAGCCGGTCGGGCGCGCATGGTCGACGTCGGCGACAAGGACGTCACCCTGCGCCGCGCCGCTGCGCGCGCGGTGCTGCGGATGACCCCGGCGACCGCCAAGAGACTGGTCGAGGGCCGCCTACCCAAGGGAGAGGCCCTGGCTGTGGCCCGCCTGGCCGGCATCATGGCCGCCAAGCGGACACCCGAGCTCATTCCCTTGTGTCACACCGTGGCATTGGCCTCGGTTGAGATTGAAGTTGAAGTGGACATCGAGGGCGGGCTGGCCACGGTAGTTGCGCAGGTCCGAGCGGCGGACCGAACCGGTGTGGAAATGGAGGCGCTGGTAGCGGCATCAGTAGCGACGCTCACGCTCTACGACATGGTGAAGGCAGTGGAGCGCGGAGCGCTGGTGGAGCGCGTCGAGCTGCTGCACAAGTCCGGCGGTGTTCGCGGGGACTGGCAGCGCCAACCGTGAGCCGCGCTGTGGTGATCACCGTGTCCACGCGTGCCGCTGCGGGGGTGTACGCCGACGAGGCTGGACCGCTGGTGGCGACCGTGCTGCGCGAGGCCGGCTTTGACGTCGTCGAACCGGTCGTCGTGCCAGACGGCCGCCAGGTGGTCGCCGACGCCATCCGCGAGGCCTGCGAACGGGCGGACGTGGTGGTGACGACCGGCGGAACGGGCCTGCACCCGCGTGACGAGACGCCCGAGGCGACGCTGGACGTCATCGACCGGCTCGCCCCAGGCTTGGCCGAAGCGATGCGGGCAGCCTCGCTGGCGGCCACGCCCATGTCGATGTTGTCACGGGCCGTGGCCGGGCTTGCGGGCCACACACTGGTGATCAATCTGCCCGGTTCACCCAAGGGGGCACAGGAGAACCTGCACGCTGTCGTCGCCGTCCTCGGCCATGCCGTCGACCAGTTGCGGGGTGGCGATCACCAGGGCTGAGCAGCGCGTCGCGCCCGACGTGTCAGGGCGTTGCAATGCTTCATGGGTTTCCCGTCGGCGGGCTGTTAGGTTCGCTGCCGATGGGGATTCTTGTGGTGCTCTTGCTCGGCGGGTTGTGGGCTTTGATACTGCTCCCCGGTGCGCTGCGCTCGCGGCGCAACTCGTCACCGATCGATTCGATTCTGGCCTTCGAGCGAAGCATGAGTTTGCTTGCCCCCCGTCGCGCCGGCGAGCGGCGCCCTGGCCGTCACGTGATGGTGCTGGACCGGCCGGCCAGCCTGACCGGCCGCGTTCACGCGGATGTCCTGGCCCGCCGGCGCCTGGCGTTGGTCGGCCTGGCCGGTGCCACGCTCCTCGCCGCGGTCCTTGCGTTGCTCTTTGGGGGCGTCTTCGAGGCGTTGTTCGTGGTGGTGGCGTTGGCCTGTGCCGCGTACGTCGCCGTGCTCCGGCGGCGCCAGGCTCGTGCGGCTGAGATCCGCGCGAAGATCCGCCACTTGCACCGCGCCCCCGACACCGTGCCGGTGGAAGAGGTCCGCCGCTACGGGACTTGAGGCGGCGTGGTCGATCTGACGGCGCTGAGCGAGACCGTCCTCGCTCGTCTCCGTGCCAAGCACGAGGCACGCGAGGCGGCTTTGGAGGCGTCACGGCGCTCCATCCGCGCGTCGGCCAACGCCATCCGGGCCGCGCACCGCAACGACCGGGTTACCGCGTCGGCGCTGCTGACAGACTCCGAGGCGGCCCTGGACCAGCCCGCCTCGCGTGCGCCGGCCAGCCAGAGGTGGAGCACGCCGGTTTCTTGCACGACGCCCAGAAGGAGTACGCCGAGGCGCGGACGACGGTCGCGCTGACCGGTGATAAGCCGCTGCCGCTGCCGGGCGAGCTCGGTGTCTCCGACGCCGCCTACCGCAACGGGCTGGCCGAGACCGTCGGCGAGCTGCGCCGCCATCTGCTGGACGTCCTGCGCGCAGGCCAGTTGGAGCGCAGTGAGGCCCTGCTCGAGGTGATGGACGACATCTACGCGCTGCTCGTCACCGTCGACTTCCCCGACGGGGTCACCGCCGGGCTGCGGCGCTCGACCGACGTGGCCCGCTCGATCATCGAGCGGACACGCGGCGATCTGACCAGCGCACTGATCCAGGGGCGACTGCGTGACGCCCTCGACGCTCACCGCCACGACGTCCTCGGCGGCTAGTCGGACCGGTACGAGAGGCTGCTACCATGCGGCCTTCCCAGGGGGCTGTAGCTCAATTGGTAGAGCGCCTCGGTCGCATCGAGGAGGCCAGGGGTTCGATTCCCCTCAGCTCCACGTCTTGCAACCCCATACGAACACCTGTCTTGTGCGCCGCCCGCTACTACCCGAGCGTGGGACTGCCGGCGATCTGGATGTTCTTGCCGGGCTGGCGCTTGAGATCGGTGGGCTGCGCGGCGAGGTCACGGGCGATCAAGGTCGCATTGGCCCATCCGAGCGGTGTGTCGAGGGTGGAGGACACAACGTGCTTGAGCGTGTCGTTCATGAAGTCCGCCATTGGCATCTCGCCGGGCTCAGGCTCGGCCATATCTGCGCTCCCTCCAGATACGTGCGCCGGCCCAGCAGAATGGCGTCCGACTTCGAAAAACCTGCGGCGATCACCTCGTCGATCTCTTCGCTGCGGACCATCCAGTCAGGGGGCGACTTCCCCGAGGCTCATCGGCGACGCCGGCCATATCATAGGAAGATCGTTCGATGGGCCGGTGCTCAGCCGACCGGCCCGATTCTGCGGCGGCGCTGCCGCCCGACTCGGCCACGACCGCTTCGAGTTTGCGAAGAGCCCTCATCTGGAGCGGTTGGCGCGGAGCCCGAGCCCCCGATCTCCGGGTGGCCGTCAGAGGTTCGCCGGTAGGTGGCCCGGGTGCCGCGCAGTCGACTCAGTACGTCAGGTGAGGGTGCCAGTCGGTTCCCCGGCCATCGGGGGATGTGTCGAGAACGAGCCAGAGCGGGTCCATCTCGACCGCGCCGCGGGGGTCCTGGCCGGGGTCGGCCATGTCACCGGTGATCTCGTCACTCCAGAAGTGACGGATGACGCCGTCTCGACGGGAGAACACGTTGTAGGCAGGCATGTCGGTGTCCTCCGCCGACACGTAGGCCCTCGTGTAGTCACCGCTCTTGTCGTTGTACACCGGCAGATCGTTCCACCCACGCGACGTCCTGGCGTCTGTGAGGCGCTCGATCGGCGAGCGGGCGGCGAAGGCGATGGCGACCCGCTGACGGATGTCGGCGATCTTGTGGTCGAGACCGCCCATGAGCGACGTGCACATGGGGCACGGCGCCTCGCGCTGGGGGCCGAACATGTAGCTGTAGATGATCAACGTCTCGTGCTCGCCGAACAGGTCTGCCAGGATCACGTCGGAGCCATCTTCGGTCACGAAGTGGTAGGCGTCTGGGACCTCGCCGCCGGGCGGTAGGGCGCGACGGAGCGACGCGACCCGCTCGGCGTGTCGGCGCAGTTCGATCTCCTCGATGAGCAGTGCCTGTCGAGCACGCCGGTACTCCTCGGATTCATTGGGATGGCGGATGGGGTTCGTCGCCGCCAGTTCGGCGGCGGGCGTCAGTGCAGCCACGTGCGTCTCCTTGATCCGTAACCGTGCGTGGGGTTCACTCGTTCTGACGAGCCGACCACCGACAACTCATCGCCGGCAGCACTCAGGAGCTCCTACGGAGTGCGACTCGCTCCAGCTCCAGACGGTGCTGACGGACGTCGGCCCGATCGAGATCGAGGTGCGTGACGATCGCGATGGGCCCTCTCCCTGCAGGCGATCCGCAAGCGCCAACCGCGCCTTGGAGGGGTCGGCTCCATGGTATCTCGCGGTCCGCGAAAGGCCCTACAGGAAGGCGAGGTTCGCTTCGGTCGCACCATGGACCGAGCCGACGCCCACGGACTGGTCGAAGGTGGCGAAGCGCCCACCGTGACGTGTCGCCAAGGCGACCAGGTAGGCATCGGTCACCTGCCGCGGGCCGTGGAGACGCTCGGGGTCGACGATGCGGTCGTCGAGCACGCTGACCTCGCAGGGCCAGAACCGGTGGTGGGAGGTTTCCGGCGCCCGGCCCAGGAGCCTGATGGCTTCGGTGGGCGAGATCGGGTTGGGGTAGCGCGGCTGGCTCAAGATCCGGACGAAGCCGTTCTCGGCGATGGCACACGAGGCCCAACCGGACGCGATCTCGGCGTCGAGCCAGTCCCGGGCCCGCTGGTGGTCGACGTGGTCCCGGTCGAGCAGGGCGAGGAGCACGTTGACGTCGGGCAGCGCCGGGCTCATCGGACCACCATCCTTCGGATGGCGGCCCCCTGAGCGGGGGCTGCTGTGCTAGCTGGTTCGCTCGTCTCCGGCTCGCTCACTCCGGTTCGTCTTCGCGCAACCCGTCGATGAGCTCGTTGGAGACGGCTCCGCCGCGCTGGGGAAGCGGGAAGAAGCCGTGGAACCCCTCGAGGTGGTGGCCATGCCCGATCCCCGCCAGCGGCCCGGCCGGTTCGACGCGCTCGTCGGCGGGCTCCACGCCACACCGGCCACCGTCGCCTACGGGCCCACGTTGCGGTGCATCAACGGGGAGCTGTCGCCACTCGGCAGCCGTGCGCTGCTGGGCGTGCCCGCCGGCGAGCTGGCATCCCGGGTGGTCGGCTTGACCGAGGTCCTCGGCCGACCCGGCGATGAGCTGGTGGAGCGCTCAGCACCGCCGCCACGTGGAGCCGGCGGTTCGCCATCCTCGACAAGGTCCTGGCTCGGCGCCTCACCGCGCCCGTCGCGGCACCAGCGTCCGAAGTTCGCGAGGCCTGGCAGCGGTTGCTGCGCACCGGTGGCCACACGTCGGTGGCGGGGATCGCCGATGAGGTGGGCTGGAGCCGCCGGCACCTCGGTGAGCGGTTCCGGGCGGAGCTGGGACTAACGCCCAAGGTCGCCGCCCGGGTGATCCGCTTCGACCGGGCGGCGCACCTGCTGGAACGGCCCGAACGGCCCGCGCTGGCCGACGTGGCCGCCCGGTGCGGATACTCCGACCAGGCCCACCTCACCCGGGAGTGGCGGTCCTTCGCCGGTGCGCCACCCGCCCGGTGGCTGGCCGCTGAGCAGCTCTCAAACGTTCAGACGGCAATGGGGTCCCTGTTAGCCTGACCCCATGAGCTCCGTGGCCACGCGCCCACCGTTCGCCCTCTCGGACCTGATGGCGGGCCTCCACCGTGACGGTTCGGCCGAGGTGTTCGACGACTCCCATGCTGGTCACCCGAGCATCGACGGCCTCACCGTGGGTGCGGCCCGGATGACCCATGATCCGCCCCACGGCGGCGAGCGGCACCCCGACGGCGACGAGCTGCTGTACCTCGTCTCAGGGGCGGTCGACGTCGTGCTCGAGGAATCCGGCGGCGAGCGCACCGTGGCCCTCGAGTCGGGCCAGGCCTTCATCGTCCCGCGCGGCCTGTGGCACCGGGTCCACGTCCGGGCCCCGAGCCACCTGGTGTTCCTCACCCCCGGCCCCGGTGCCGAGCACCGGCCGCTCCCGACGCCTGCGGGGGGCCGGTCGTGACCAGTCCTGCACCGATCTTCAACCAGGTCAACCTGGTGGTGGCCGACGTGGACGCCACCGTCGCCTTCTACCGGCGCCTCGGCCTCGACATCCCCGACGGTCCCGGCGAGTGGCCCCCCGGCAGCGGCGCCCACCATGCCGAGGCGAACGTGGCGACCGCTACCGGCACCGACGCCGACCTCGACCTCGCCTTCGACAACGAGGTCATGGCCGCTATGTGGAACGCCGGTCGCCGGGGCGGGGCCGGCTCGGCGGCGGTCATCGGCTTCCGCTTGGGGTCTCGGGACGAGGTCGACGAGCGCCACGCCGACCTGGTCGGCGCCGGCTACCGCAGCCGCCAGGAGCCCTACGACGCCTTCTGGGGTGCCCGCTACGCGGTAGTGGCCGATCCCGACGGCAACGACGTGGGCCTGATGAGCCCGGTGGACCCGGATCGTCGCTACACCCCCGACGGCTGACGCCCGGCCTCGCCGGCAGGGGCTCGACCAGTCAGCTCGGGCGGGGACCGTCGATCAGCCATGTGTCGCCACCGTCGGCGGGCACGAAGCTGAGCTGGAAGTCCTGGCGCCGGCCGTCGAGGGTGATGGGCACGGTGGCGGTCCGAGCGTCCTCGTCGACCTGGGGCTCGCCCACGATCTCCACCGAGCGGCCTCGCGCCACTTTGTGTCCGGCGCGCATCCAGGATCCGACGGAGCCAGATCCGGAGGCGGCCGTGCGTCGCCGACATCGTTCGAGTCTCGCAGGGGGGACCAGCGGCAACAGATTTCCCAACACTTACGAGCTATGTGGCGCGGAGCAAGAGGCGGAAGCCCTGCCGGCCGACCCGCTCCAACGTTGCCCGCCCCGCGATGGGGCTCCGATTCTTCATCCGCTGCATCGTCTTGTAGACGGCGGTCTCCTTGTACCTGCTCCCGTGGTTCGTCATCTCAGTGAAGACCGCAGCCACTGTGAAGACCTCCTCGCCGGTCTGCTCGATGAGCCGACCGATCGCGGCCAGAACGTCGTTTCGACACGTCGGAGCCGAGGGGCTACGCCGGCCGAGATACATGACCGGCCCGGCGACGGTCACCAGGGTGTTCGTATGTGGAGGCGTCACCTCCACTCGCCTTTCGGCATAGAGGTCCGCCAACCACCAACCCGCTTTCTGGGGCCAAACGGGACACAGTTGCCGGCAGAGTCTTTCCGAAGCCTTCTGGCTCCCACCACGGCACCGGCACACGTATCGCCTTCGGTAGCCACTCGCTGGACCATCCGCCCGGTCCCCGCACCCTGCACCGCGTCGTGCTCATCCTCTCGCCCGGCCGGTTGCTCCAGATGGCGACGCACGCGGCTGGGCTCGTGTAGCCGG
>Ga0136620_10001503_pt1 | contig 11112 bp, 11 predicted proteins | sample AntDrymUQ4162106_2_FD_104806 | JGI IMG/M metagenome (GOLD analysis project Ga0136620, IMG submission 104806) | Polar desert sand microbial communities from Dry Valleys, Antarctica - metaG UQ416 (21.06) | ecosystem: Environmental > Terrestrial > Soil > Desert | place: Antarctica: Dry Valley... | reverse complement strand
TTCCTCCAGCCGTCCGATTGCGATCTGCGCGAACGGCTCCTGATCGAGGTCTCCAAGCACCGGGCCGCGCCAGAGGGCCAGGGCCTTACGCTGGAGCGCGAACGCGGTCTCGGCCTCGCCCCGCGCAAGCGCGCGGCCTGCTTCCTCCGTCAGCCGCTCGAACCGCTTCAGGTCGAGCTGCTCGGCCGCGATGCGGAGCACATATCCAGGCGACCGCGTCTCGAGCCTCGCGTCCGGGCCGAGCACCCTGCGGAGCTCAGAGATCTGACGGTGGACTTGCGTCGCCGCCGTGACGGGTGCGCGCCCTGCATAGAGCTGATCGGCGATCCGGTCGATCGAGACGACCCGATTCGCATTGAGCAGCAGGATCGCGAGCGTGGCGCGCTGCTTCGGCCCGCCGAGGTGAACCGGCCCCGCTGATCCGACAACCTCGAGCGGACCCAGGATCCGAAACTCGAGCATCGCCGCACGGTAGCCGGTCGGTAGCGCGACGGTAGCGGCGGCTGCGACGGTCGAGACAGCGGCCAGCGCTGCCGGCAGAACAGAACTCAAGGAGAAGGAACGATGTCGAACCTCCGTCTCGCGGCGCAGTCCGCGGCCCCGCGTTGTCGGTCTTTCGTCTTGGCCGCCGGCGTGGGTCTCGCGCTTCTGTGTGCGACTCTTTCGAGCGCCACGCCGGCCGCCGCCGCGCATGCGGCAACGCCCGCCTATCCGAACTCGATCGCCGTCATCGGCCACTCCTTCGCCACTGGCGAAGGCGTGTCCGGGCGTCGCGCGGATTGGGCCCACCACTCCTGGGTGACCGGCGACAGCCCCGCCGTGCAGAGCATCTACTCCCGCATCCTCGCGCGCAACCCGGCGATTCGCGGGAACAAGTTCAACCTTGCCATCGGCGGGGCCGACGTCGCGTCCATGCTGCTGCAGGCGAAGAAGGCGGTGGCGCTGACGCCGGCGCCGGAACTCGTCGTCGTCCAGGGCATCGACAACGACATCACGTGCGACAACGTCGGTCACAAGCCGTTCCAGGTGGCGTTTGCCCGCGTGCTCGACGTCCTCGCGACCGGGCTGCCGGACGCCCGCATCTTCGTCGTCAGCCAGTTCGGCAGCGTCCCGACCTACATCAAGGCGCTGACGCTCAAGCAGCGCATCAATCAGCGCGACAGGATCTCCGGGAGCAGCGGGCCGTGCGCCTTCCTCGACAGAGGCGGAGCCCCCATCCCGAAGCGCGTGGCGTACCTCGAAGCCGTCATCCACCGCTACGAGGCGGCGGTCGCGACCGCGTGCAAGGCAGTGGCCACCTGTCGCTACGACGGGGGTGCGTTCGGGCGCATCGTTGAGCGGCCCGAGTACATCTCTTGGGACGTGATCCACCTCTCGGTTCAAGGCCAGGCGAAGGTGGCAGCCGTCGCATGGGCGGCGTTGAAGAGGGTCGGGATCATCCCGAGCGCGGGATGACGGAGCGAGCTGCTCCGAGTGCCAGGCGACGGCCGATGTCTCATCCAGCGAGGGAGCGACGAGTGCACAGTCGGGCAAACGCATCGTCGCGGCGGTCGTCGGTGAGGCGGTTGCGGCAGGGGCCGTGGCGGCGCTTGCGCAGGCAACGGTTCCGGGCAAGAACGGTCAGATCGTCTACATGCGGTTCAAGAGCCTGTTTGGGTGGTGGACGCCGACGGTGCTGGTGAGTGGAGTTGCTTCCCACTCGACGGGGAGAGTGTCGGCATCGGTTACCCAAACGAAATCCGAGGCGATCACGCTTCGGCGTCGCATCAGAAGGGAGTTCATGTGGGAGCCAGACGAATCATCCTCTTGGCGGTGCTGCTCGCCCTCACGGCCGCGGCCATCGGAGGTGCCGCATGGGCACCCTCGGCGGGCGCGGAACGCTCAATCGTCGATCGTCAGCTTCAGGATCTGAAGGCCGCCACGGCCCGTTTTCACTCGGTTGAGCAGGCGATCGCGGCGGGCTACTTGCCGCCCGGCGGGCAGATGCCGCCGCCGCCGGCGACGTGTGTCACGGGGCCGACCGGGAACATGGGCTATCACTTCGAGAATCACGCGCTGATGACGGACGGCGTGATCAACCTCACGGAGCCCGAAGTTCTGCTCTACGAGCGCACGGCGAACGGATCGTTCAAGCTCACGGCCGTCGAGTACTACATGCAGGCCAACCAGACGGCCACGGCCCCTGTGATCCTCGGCCAGACCTTCTTGGGGCCGATGGAGCCCCATCACCCGGGGATGATGGTCCACTACGACCGCCACGTATGGCTCTGGAAGGACAACCCGAACGGGCTCTACGACAACTGGAATCCGACCGTCTCCTGCCCCTAGAAAAAGCGGCTCGAGAGCGAGACGAGGCGCGCGCCCGCGCCTCGTCTCGCCCGAGCGCAGCGCGGCGCGGCGCGGCGCGGCGCGAATTTCGAATAGCGCGCCCCGCGCGATGTATTCGAATGTGTTCAAGTACATCGGAACGAGCGTTTCGGCGTTGAAAAACATAAACCCTGATCCTTCGCCGCCGGACCGACGACCCTCCCGTGTCAACACAGGGAGGGGGCTGAACGCTTACCTCTCGAACGCCTCTCGCCGTGCCCGCGCGTGCCCGACCTGATGTACCCGTCCCGTACCTGCCCGGCGTTGTCTATTTTTCCAACGGACATCAGCCTCATCTCTGATCGGCGCTTCGGGCTTCCGTGCTGAATTTGCGGTGCCCCGGTACCTCCGCACACGGGCGCCGAAGTACGATCGTTGGATGAACCTGCTGCAGCGGGGGCGCTTTCTCGACCAACTGGCGGCCCTGTTGCTTGAGAGTCGGCGTGGGCGGGGCCGCCTGGCACTCGTCTAGGCGAAGCGGGCATCGGCAAGACGGCTCTCGTCGAAGCGTTCTGTGAGCAGGCCGCTGGGGGCGCGCACGCGTTGTGGGGCTCGTTCGACGCCGTCGTCCCGGCTAACGCAAGCATGACGTGGCGTTCGATGCGCGCGACGGGCCGTTTCCGCAAGTGCGGTTGTTGACTTCGTGTTGACCCAACGGAGTCCGTATGGCAGGAGCTCGGCGTATCCCGCGTCGATCCAGCGCTCCTTGGCGCTCGGGTACCGACAGCGACCTCGGGATTTTCCGTGTAGTGCGGGTCTTCGGGATCTCTCGGATGTTCTGAGTCGTTTACCGCCCTGAGTCTCGGTTTCTCTCGGATGCGATGGGCCGTGCTGGGATCGAACCAGCGACCTTGGGATGAAAAGTGGCTGCCAATGTTCTCGCGAGGTCTCGGGAACGTTCGTAAAGCTGCATGGTTGAGCGAATGGGGATCGGACGCCTTCGGGCAGCTTGCTGACATTCGGTTGACCTAGCGTTGACCCTAGTTGTCGTCAAATGCGACAACCCAGCGACTATTTACCGACGCTGCTCGAATCTCCGCCCGCTGATAGTACGTGAGGGTCTGGACGCGTCAGTCGCAGGACGACAGCGGCGAGCGCGAAGGGCTGTCAAGTGAGAGCGGGTCGAGCTCAGGGAGCTGCGACGCACGATGCGCGTGCTTGAGCAGGAGCGGGAGATCGAAAAGAGCCACCCCTTCTTCATGCGGGGAGCGAGACACGGTGAGCTGCTTCCGGTTCATCGCGGTGGAGAAGACCAACAAGGCTGTTGACATCGTTGCCGTGAGGGCGCAGAGTGCGTAGTCGTCGTACTCCCTTGAGGGGGATGCACGCTCTCTAGCACGAGGAAGGGGTCACACATGCGCAAGTCTCTGCGGCTGCTCCTAGGTGTCCTTGTTCTGCTGCCGGTAATCACCGTCATGCTTGCGGCAGGGCGGGCCACCAACGGCAACGCCACCGCCACCCAAGAGCGTCCTCCAAACAGCACCGGAGCAGTTGTCAAGATCGAAACGGTGCAGACGACAGGTGAGTTCGCATCGACGACGCCGCCGACGACGCGCTACCGGTGGGTTCGGGTCTGGCTTAGGGGTTTCAACTTCACCCAGCAGACGCTCACGCTCCAGTGCAAGCTGGACAAAGCGGCCTGGGCGCGATGCGGCGCATTTAAGCCGGGTTCGGACTTCTCAGCGAGGAGGACGTTCACGGGACTCGCGCCGGGTCTGCACACGATCCGCGTTCGCTTGGTCGACCCCGCCGGGAACGCGCCGCCGCCGCTTACGGCCTTACCGTACGGCTGGAGTCATTTCAGAACGCTCAAAGCCGTCTTTAGCTGGTTCGTCACCAGCCGGTGAGTTCGCGCGCAGCCTGACCCGATTTGCTTGTCACCGGGTGGTGTACATCCGGAGCGAGTTGTAGAAGGCTTCGATGTAGTCGAAGACTCTCAGTCGGGCGGCCGTCTCGGGTCGGGAAGACATGCTGCGCGACGAGCTCGCGCTTGATCGTGCCGATAACCAGGTTTGTGATCGAGTTGAGCGGTGAGGAGCGGGCCGAGTTGGAGCGCCGGGTCGCCTGCTACACGCTGCCGCACAGGCAAGCCGTCGTTGACAATTCCGCCGCCCGCTACGATGGATCCACGCGGGGGAAGCCGTGCGTTGACGCCGCCCGACCGGATACGGTTACACCGGAACGACGAACGTCCGCGTCGTTGATCGGGGAAAGGGTTGACCGCTCCGACCAGCCAGGCTGGCCGCTGGCACGGCGGCGTTCGTGCGCATGGAGGTCGAACAGGCGGATCTAACGCCCACGCGAAGGACGCGCGTGAAGTGTCTTCAGTACGAACCGACGTTCAGGACGCCCTCGGGGAAGGCGTCGGGGTCGCCGGGAATTGGTCCCGCCTCGGCGGTCGACAACAGGTGGGTGCGGATCGCCTGTGGTGACCAGCCCGGGTTGCGCGCTTTCAGCAGCGCGGCCGCGCCTGCGACGAGCGGAGCCGCGAAGCTCGTGCCGCTACCGAATCCGTACTGTCCGCCGGGGTAGGTGGAGGAGATGCAGACGCCGGGGGCGGCGATGTCGACCACGCTCCCGAAGTTCGAGAAGAACGCCAGGTGGTCGTCGAGAGCTTCGGGCTCACACCCGGGCGGCGCCCCGAAGCCGCCCGGAAGCCCGTCGGAGTCTGCCAGCGCCGAGACCGTGATCACTTCCGGGTACGCGGCCGGAAGATAGTCGGTGGCGTCCTCCGCGTCGTTACCGGCCGCGGCGACGAGCGTGACGCCCGCTGCGGTCGCGGCGCAGACGGCCCTGTGGATGTGGTCGATGCGGTTGCCGCGCGCGGGCACGCCGCACGGCCCGGTAACGGTCGCTTGCATCGAGAGCGACATGTTGGCGATTTCGATCGTGGCGGAGTTTGCGGTCACCCACTCCAGCCCGCAGAGCAGCGCCGACGTCGTGATCATGGTTCCGTTGTTCGCGACCCGTACACCCCAGACCCGCGCCCCCGGGGCGACTCCCACCGCTCCGTAGGAGTTGTCGATTGCGCCGACGAACCCCGCGACGAGAGTGCCGTGGCCGTCGCGGTCGTGCCATCCCTTGCCGCCGGCGCAGTTGACGCCGCCTGCGACGTTGAGGTCGGGATGCGCGGAGTCGACGCCCGTGTCGAGCACGGCGACATCGGCGTCGACGCGCTCGTCGATCCCGTCGATCTTCGCGGTCGGGCTGGAGAGCCCGCCGACGCGCCGCACGCCCGACGTGACGAACTGCGGCGGCTGCTCGGGCATCGGCGTCACGTTCGGCTGCTTCTGCACGACGCTCACGTCGGCGGTCACCGACAGCACCCGCGGGTCGCGCTCGAGCCGCTGCTGCTGCTTCGGCGACACAGCAGCGGCGAAGCCGGTGATCGTCCTCGAGTACGTGTGCGTCGGGTTCACGCCGACCGCGTCCGCAACCTTCCCTACCTGCTCGGTGCTCGTGACCTCCACGATCACAGGTCCGGCTGCGAGCGCCGCCTGAGACGTGGTCGCTACGACGGCGCACGCACCGACAGCGATGAGCGTAAGGCGACGTGTCACTTCAGACCCCCTGTCCGCAGAAGAAGGACCGACCCTACGCCCGCAGCGGAGCGGTGGCAATGGGTCCTCCGACCTACACGCTGTCTCATGTGACCCATCGGTACGCGGCAAGTCCCGTACGGCACACCTCCGCCGCACCCCGCGCACGTCATGGAATCCTTGCATAGTTGACTTCGTGTTGACCCATCGGGCGCTCGGTGTGGCACGAGTTTGGGTAGCTCGGGTCGGCTGAGCAGTCGCTCACGCTCGGTTACGGCCGGTGACCTGGGGATTTTTCGTGTGGTGCGGGTCTTCGGGATCTCTCGGATTCTCTGAGTCGTTTGCCGCTCTGAGTCTCGGTTCTGCTCGGATGCGATGGGCCGTGCTGGGATCGAACCAGCGACCTTGGGATTAAAAGTCCCCTGCTCTACCAGCTGAGCTAACGGCCCTGAAGATCCATGGTAGGGCCTGCGTCGCGTACCGCGGAGACGCGACTTCGACCTACCGTGTCGGTCCGGCATCATCCGGCGATGGACGTGCTCGAGCGGCCGCGACTCCGCGGCGTCTTCCACCAGTACGCCTTCTTCGCCGCGATCGTCGCGGGCACCGTGCTCGTCGTCGTCGCCGACACCTGGCGGGAACGGCTCGCGATGTGGATCTACGCCTTCGCGCTCGCGTCGATGTTCGGCGTCAGTGCGCTCTACCATCGAGTGACCTGGCGCTCGCCCGTGGTGCGCAAGTGGATGCGGCGGCTCGACCACTCGACGATCTTGTTGTTGATCGCCGGCACCTACACGCCGTTCGCGCTGCTGGCCTTCGACGGGACGCTTGCGGATGCCATCCTGATCGTGGTCTGGTCGGGCGCGGCCGCCGGCCTCGTGCTGAACCTGCTCTGGGTGGACGCTCCGACCTGGCTCACGGCCGTCGTCTTCATCGCGCTCGGCTGGGTGGGCGCGGTCGCCGTGCCCGAGCTGCTCGAGTTCGGGATCGCGCCCGCGGTGCTCGTCTTCGCAGGCGGCGCCCTCTACACGATCGGCGCGCTCGCGTACGCCTTCAAGCGCCCCGATCCGCGACCCCACGTCTTCGGCTATCACGAGGTCTTCCACCTGCTCGTGGTGGGGGCTGCGCTCGTCCATTTCGTCGCGATCGCAGGCTTCGTGCTCCCGCAGGGTTAATGGGGACGTAACCTGGCGCGGCTACCCTGAAGGCATGGATACGACGACGAAGGTTCAGAAGTCCGACGCCGAGTGGCGCGCCGAGCTGACGCCCGAGCAGTATGACGTGCTCCGCCGCAAGGGCACCGAGCGCGCGTTCACCGGCAAGTACGACGACACGAAGGAAGCCGGTGTCTACCGCTGCGCGGGCTGCGGCGCCGAGCTCTTCCGCTCCGACGCGAAGTTCGACTCCGGTTCCGGCTGGCCGAGCTTCGTCGAGCCGGCCGAGCACGAGAGTGTGGTCACAGAGACCGACAGGAGCCACGGCATGGTGCGCACAGAGGTCATGTGCGCGAGCTGTGGCGGCCATCTCGGGCACGTCTTCCCCGACGGGCCCGGGCCGACCGGCCAGCGCTACTGCATCAACTCCTGTGCGCTCGAGCTGGAGCCCCGCTCGTGAGCGCGCTCGAGCGGGCCACGTTCGCAGCGGGCTGCTTCTGGGGCGTCGAGGTCGACTTCCGCAATACGCCCGGGGTGAAGGACGCTCGGGTCGGCTACATCGGCGGTCGGAGCGAAAACCCGACCTACCGCGAGGTGTGCGGCGGCGGGACGGGCCACGCCGAGGCAGTCGAGGTGACGTTCGACCCCGCCGAGGTCACCTTCGAGCAGCTTGCCGACGCGTTCTTCCGCCTCCACGACCCGACGCAGGTGAATCGCCAGGGTCCCGACATCGGCACGCAGTACCGCTCGGCCGTCTTCGCCCACTCGCCCGAGCAGGAGCGCGTTGCACGCGAGGCAGCCGCCCGGGCGGCCGAGCGGCTGGGCCGGCCGGTCGCGACGCAGATCGTCACGGGCGAGGAGACGTTCTGGCCGGCGGAGGAGTACCACCAGCAGTATCTGGTCAAGAACGGCCGCGCTACCTGCGCCGTCTGACCGACCTCGCCTACACGACGTCGCGGTCGGGGCCGGGGCCGGGCGACAGCTCGGGCTCCGGCCGCTGCGTCGCGCGCCAGGCGGTGTACACGGCGAGGCCGACCCAGAGCACGTCGAAGAGGCCGAACACACTCCCGAGATCCTCCCGGAAGAACGTGCGGATCTCAGACGAGAACAGGCCGAGCTCGACGCCGGCCTCGGCGGCTTGCTCCTGGATCGTGAAGGCATAGCCCAGGTACTTGCCGAGCAGTATTCCGACGAGCGCGGTGGCGACGGCTACCGCCTGGAGCGGTGGCCCCTTCCCGCCCCGCGTGCCCGCGACGACAGCGGCGCCCACGAGGAGCCCGATCCCCCACGCCGCGATACCGATCTCGTACTCGCTCCACTTGACGATCAGGCCCCAGGCGACTCCGCTAACGATCGCCGCGACGAGACCCGCAGCCGCAGCAAGGGGCAGTGACCCGGCCGCCGGCTCCTCCACGATCGGGCTTGCCGGCGGAAGGTCATGGCGGTCGTCCATGCGTCAGACCCTAGCCAGGGCAGCGGCTATCCTCACCCGGCCGGGCCCCCATCGACTAGCGGCCTAGGTCACCACCCTTTCAAGGTGGCTGCACGGGTTCGAATCCCGTTGGGGGCACTAACAGAAGAACCCGCTCACGCAGGGGTTTTCTACTTCGAATGCCGTCTCGGGCTCTCGCAGACAGAAGACCAGAAACGCTCTTTTCGGCCAGCCAGGACACGGGGTTTGGTACGGACGCAGGACAGGTCAGCGCTCCCCCTCGTGAGCGTGTTCGAGATCGAGGAGACTCAACAACAAGGGCTCAAGGTTTTGACTACGCCAGCGAAACGGTGCTATAAACGGCGGTACTCGTGGCCACTGCCGGACTCCCCGACCTGGACGCACTTGCGATCGAACTCGTACAGTTAGAGCGGCGCGAAGTGGAAACTTCAGCGCAACGGCGGAAACTCCACGACCGCCTCGCTTCGTTTCCCAACGAGTTCACACAGCGTCGGGAACGTCAAGTGTCCGCGGAACGGCGGGCGATCCACTGGCGCATTGACGAGCTGCGCGCACAACTTGCGCCACTGCGCCGACACCCCGACTAACTGACCGGGCCGCCGGGCCGGAGCTCGCGGTGCGCGCGGGCCGGACACAAAAGATGGAAGCTCGCCGACACCGTCCGAACAGTGGCGCCGGCCGGCGTCCTTCGCTTCGGCCTTCGGTACCTGCTGGCCGCAGTTCGAGCAGGTCAGGACGGTCTCAGCCGGCGACACACTCTGAGGATACGCCGGCGGCGACGGCGGTCGTCGCGCGGGGCTTGGCGGGGCACCGTCGCAGCTTTGCGGGCCACCCCGGAGCGCGGCTGTCCCCCGCCGCGGAGATCCCGCCGAGCCGAGCGCGGGATCCCGTGTGGCATCCTGACCGGGTCGGGCGGTTAGCTCAGCTGGGAGAGCACCTGGTTTACACCCAGGGGGTCGGCGGTTCGAGCCCGTCACCGCCCATCATCATGATGAGAGTGAGGCTCGCCCGGTCGATCGGGCGGATCCGGCCGTCTGCGCGCACGGTGCCGTTCTGGCTCGAAGCGCCGCAGTCGACCTGAGAGGCGCGACGTCGATCGACGCGGCCTCTGTCGTCAACAGCTGGGACGAGGCGCTGCGCCGGGCCGGGCGAAGCTGGTCTGGCCCAGGCCTAGCCCGAGCCGGGGTGCACGAGGCCGTTCTCGTAGGCGAAGACGACCGCCTGCACCCGGTCGCGCAGACCGAGCTTTATCAGGATCCGGGCGACGTGCGTCTTCACCGTCGCGTCGTTGACGAAGAGATCCTTGGCGATCTCCGCGTTCCACAGCCCGCGCGCCATGAACCCGAGCACCTCGAGCTCGCGGGCGGTCAGCTCCTCCAGCTGGGCCGGACGAGCCACCGCGATCGTGCTCGGCGGCCGGCGGATGAACTCCTCGATCACGCGCTTCGTGATCGTCGGCGAGAGCAGCGCGTCGCCGCGAGCAATGACGTGGATGGCGCCGACGAGCTGCTCGGGCGGCGTGTCCTTGAACATGAAGCCGCTCGCACCGGCGCGGAGCGCCTCGTGGACGTACTCGTCGAGGTCGAACGTCGTCAGCATCAGCACGCGCGGGCTCTCGCCCGTGCCGTCGAGCAACCGCCGCGTGGCCTCGAGCCCGTCGAGGTTCGGCATCCGGATGTCCATCAGGACGACGTCGGGGCTCGGCTCGCGCACCGCCTCGATCGCCTCGGCACCGTCTCCGGCCTCGCCGACGATCTCGATCTCGGGCTCGGACTCCAGGATCATGCGGAACCCGGCCCGCACCAGCGCCTGGTCGTCCACGATCAGCACCCTGACGCTCATGCAATGCCCCCTCCAACGGGCAGCCAGGCGGAGAGGCTGAACCCGCCGCCCTTTCGCGGCCCCACAGTCAGCTCACCGCCGCAGAGCGCCGCCCGCTCGCGCATGCCGACGAGTCCGTGCCGAACGCGAGCAGGAAGTAGCGGATGAAGTCGACGAACTCCGCCACGCCGGCGCCTCGTCGGCCTGCTCCGCGCCGGTCCGGACCTGCGCGGTCTCGGGCAGCCCGGCCGCGATCCGGTCGATCAGCCTCTCGGCCGAGACGCCATCCCTCGCGGTCACGGAGATCGCGTCGAAGCCCTCCTTGCCCAGCATCGCCTGGGCGGTCTCGACGTCCCAGATCGCGAGCGTCGCTCCTCCGATCGAGTCGAGGTCGCCGATCCTGGCGATGCCACTGATCGTGAAGGAGCGGGTCGTGCCCTCGGCCGCGCGCCCTGTTCGTCGGCGCCTTCGTGATCTTCAACACGCTCTCGATCACGATCGCGCAGCGCACCCGCGAGCTGGCCACGCTCCGCACGCTCGGCGCCTCGAGGCGGCAGGTGCTCCGCTCGGTCATCTTCGAGGGGACGCTGATCGGCTTCGCCGCTTCGCTCGTCGGCCTTGGCCTCGGCATCCTGCTGGCTCGGGGCCTCGCGTCCCGCCGCGCTGATGATCGGGCTCGCGCTCGTCACCTTCGTCGCGACACTCGGCAAGGGCGTGTTGGCCTCGGACGAGAACGCGCTCCGGAGCCAGCTACGCACCGAGCACGTCGTCACGTCGT
>Ga0136620_10001502_pt1 | contig 11117 bp, 15 predicted proteins | sample AntDrymUQ4162106_2_FD_104806 | JGI IMG/M metagenome (GOLD analysis project Ga0136620, IMG submission 104806) | Polar desert sand microbial communities from Dry Valleys, Antarctica - metaG UQ416 (21.06) | ecosystem: Environmental > Terrestrial > Soil > Desert | place: Antarctica: Dry Valley... | reverse complement strand
GCTGACCGTGGCCGAGGTGCTCGGGCTCGACGACTCCGGGAACGGCGCGACGAAGCAGGCTCCCGCCGCAGACGCCGCACCCGCCACGGCTACCGCCGAGGAGGCCTCCTGATGGCCCAGCAGCTCACGATCACGCAGGTGCGCTCCACCAACGGCGCCAACCCGCGCCAGCGCGCCTCGCTGCGCACGCTCGGCCTCGGCCGCATCGGGAAGCGCTCCGAGCGCCCCGACCACCCGACCGTGCGCGGGCTGATCCAGTCCGTGAGCCATCTCGTCGAAGTCGGCGAATAGGGACGAAGTCATGTCCGAAGACCGCATCGGCCTGCACTCGCTGAAGCCCCCACGTGGCTCGCGCCGGCCGCGCAAGCGCGTCGGCCGGGGCGAGGGCTCCGGCCTCGGCAAGACGGCCGGCCGCGGCGAGAAGGGCTACGGCGCCCGCTCCGGCTCGAAGAGCAGGAAGGCGTTCGAGGGCGGCCAGATGCCGATCCGGATGCGGATGCGCAAGCTGCGCGGCCCGCACATGAAGAAGTCGATGCCGTTCGAGCCCTTCCGCACCAGGACACAGCCCGTGAACCTCGCCGACCTCGAGGCGCGCTTCGGCGCCGGGGACGAGGTCACGCCCGAGAGCCTGCGCGAGCGCGGCCTCGCGACCCGCAAGGACGTGCGGGTCAAGGTGCTCGCGAGGGGTGAGCTGTCGAAGAAGCTGAGCGTCAGCGCGCATGCCTTTTCGGCCTCGGCGCTCGAGCAGATCGAAGCCGCAGGGGGCACAGCTACCGTGCTCGAGGGGTAGCGCGCAGTGCTGGGCACCTTCCTCAACGCCTTCCGGATCCCCGACATCCGCAAGAAGCTCGCCTTCGCCGGGGCGATGCTGCTGCTCTACCGCCTGGGCGCGCACATCCCGGCGCCGGGGATCAACCCCGACGCCGTCAAGGAGATCTCGGAGAACTTCACCAACTCGAGCGTGCTCGGGCTCGTCAACCTCTTCTCGGGCGGCTCGCTGCAGCGCTTCGCGATCTTCGCGCTCGGGATCCTGCCCTACATCACCGCGTCGATCATCCTGCAGCTGCTGACGGTCGTCGTCCCATCGCTCGAGAAGCTGCGCAAGGAAGGCGAGGTCGGCCAGCAGAAGATCACGCAGTGCACGCGCTACCTGACCGTCGGCCTCTCCTTCGGCCAGGCGATCGGCTACGTCTTCCTGTTCAAGAGCTTCGGCGCCAACGCGGGCAGCAAGATCGTGGATCAGTTCGACTTCACGACGGTGTTCGTGATCGTGATGACCCTGACCGCGGGCTCGATCCTCGTGATGTGGCTGGGCGAGCTGATAACCCAGCGCGGGATCGGCAACGGGATCTCGCTGATGATCTTCGCCAGCATCGTCGCCGGCCTGCCGAATGGTGTCCAGGCGTGGTTCACGAACCCTGACCAGGTGTTCAAGGTGATGATGCCCTTCCTCGCGATCGCGATCATCGTCTTCATCGTCTTCATGCAGGAGGGCCAGCGCCGGATCCCGGTCCAGTACGCAAAACGCGTCATCGGGAGACGAATGTCCGGCGGGGGCTCGACCTACCTGCCACTGCGGGTCAACATGGCCGGCGTCATCCCGGTGATCTTCGCCGCCTCGATCATGGCGTTCCCGCCGACCATCGGCGAGCTCTCCCAGGCGAGCTGGGCGCGCGACTTCTCGGCCTTCTTCAACCCCAGCGGTCCCGCCTATATCGTCGGCGAGTCGATCTTCATCATCCTCTTCACCTACTTCTACACGGCCGTCACCTTCAACCCGGTCGAGCAGGCCGACAACCTGAAGAAATACGGCGGGTTCATACCCGGGGTGAGACCCGGCCGGCCAACGGCCGAGTTCCTCGATCGCATCCTGGCGCGGCTGACGTTCCCGGGGGCGCTCTACCTCGCCGGCGTAGCGGCGCTGCCGACGATCCTGATCAACCAGACGAGCGCCAACTTCTTCTTCGGCGGCACCTCGATCCTGATCGTGGTCGGCGTCGCCCTCGACACGATGAAGCAGCTCGAGGCGCAGGTGATGATGCGCAACTACGAGGGGTTCTTGAAGTAGCTACGCCTACGGCTGGCGCGGCTGCGGCCGCACGCGGTGGTGCTCGGCATCGCGGTTGCGCAGTCCGGCGATCAGCAGCACGACTCCCGCCGGGAGGTAGCCGAGGCCGATCGTCCCGCTCGTGACGAGCGCGAAGGTGAGCAGCAGCCAGGCGCAGGTGAGGCCGACGCGGTACTGGAGCCTGCCGGAGCCGAACAATGGCGCCAGCGTGAGCAGCACCGGCGCCGCGAGCACGGCGATGACGGCGCCGCCCTCCTCGTCCACGAGTGTGGCCGCGTCGCTGTCGGGCGGGTTGAAGTAGAAGTAGACCGACGCCGCCACGGCGAGCGCGACCGCGACCAGGCCGGTTTTCGGGATCCGCGCCACGGGAGTGCTAAGCGGAGGCCGTCGCGCGGGCGATCGCCGCGGCCATACTGCTGTCCGGGGGGACCCAGGCGATCTCCCAGTAGTTGTCCTCGGGATCGGCGAAGTAAGCAGTACGGCCGCCCCAGTCGGCGTCGACCGGCTCCTTGGTGACCCGGCCCCCGGCCGCGCGCGCCGCGTCCAGGGCCGTGTCCACCTCGTCGCGCTCATCCACGTTGATGGCCAGGCTGGCGGCGATGCCCTCGGCTGGCGCCGCTGCCTCGACGTGCCCGTCCGCGGCGAGCTCGTCGAGCGGGAACAGGGCGAGCACGGCGCCGTGGAGGCCGAATACAGCGAAGCCGTCCATCTCGATCGCGAGCGGCCAGCCAAGCCGCGTGTAGAACTCGCGCAGCGAGGGCAGATCGCGGGCGCCGAGCGTCACGACCGTCAGTCGTGCGGGGACCATTGGACGCCAATCTAACGAGACTGAGGCTGCGAGCGGGCTCGCCCGCCATTTCCTAGAATCCCGGCTGTGCTCGTCGCGGCGATTCAGATGGAGGCGGTCGTCGCGGATCTGGCGGCGAACCTCGAGCAGGCCGAGCGCCTCGGCCACGAGGCCGGCGCGGCGGGCGCCCACTGGATCGTGTTGCCGGAGTTCTTTACGACCGGGATCGGCTTTGTCCCCGAGCTGGCCGACGCGGCGCTCGCGCCCGACGGCGAGGCGACGCAGCTGCTGCTCGCGCTCGCCGCACGGCACGGAGCCTGGGTCGGCGGCTCGTTCCTCTGTCGCGACTCCGACGGCCACGTCCGCAACGCATTCATGCTCGCCTCGCCCGGCGGCAGGATCGCCGGGCGACACGACAAGGACCTGCCGACGATGTGGGAGAACAGCTTCTACGTCGGCGGTGAGGACGCGGGCATCCTCGACGCCGACGGCATGCCCGTCGGCGTCGCGCTGTGCTGGGAGCTGATGCGCACCCAGACCGTGCGGCGCCTCGGCGGGGCGGTGGACCTGGTCGTCGGCGGGTCGGGGTGGTGGAGCATGCCCCAGTGGCCGCCGGCGACGCTGGTGCAGCGGCTCGAGCGTGCCAATGCCGCGACCGCCCGCCGCGCCGCCGAGGTCTTTGCCGCCTACGTCGGCGCTCCTGTCGTCCACGCGGCCCACGCCGGCCCGCTCGAGTGTGCGATGCCGTGGTCCCCGTTGCCCTATCGAGGCCATTTCCAGGGCGGCGCCCTCGTCTGCGCCGCGGATGGGAACGTGATCGCCCGGCGCGAGCGCACCGAAGGCGCGGGCGTCGTCATCGCCGAGGTTGCCCCGGGTCGCGTGCCCCCGGGCGCGCAGGCCCCGGAGCGCTTCTGGCTCCACGACCGCGGCGCGATGTCCGCGCTCGCCTGGTCCTATCAGCGCCGCCACGGCCGCCGCTGGTACGAGCGCAACGTCGCGGGCCGCCCCCCGGCGCGGCTGCAAGACACGAGGCACTCCGAGCGCGTCACCGCCGCCGGCTGACGCTACCCCGTCGAGTACCGCGCCCCGATAGCCTTGCGCGTCCGGCCGAACCGGCTCGGCAGCGACCCATGAGCGAGCTCAACCTCATACTCCTAGGCCCTCCCGGAGCAGGCAAGGGCACCCAGGCCGAGCGGCTGGTGGGCGACTTCGACCTGCCCTACTACGCGACCGGGGAGATCCTGCGCGCGGCGGTCACGGAGGAGTCCGGCCTCGGCCGCAAGGCGAAGCAGTACCTCGACCGTGGCGACCTCGTGCCGGACGAGGTCATCTGCGAGGTTGTGATAGACCGGATCGACAGCTCCGAGGCGGCCGACGGCTTCCTGCTCGACGGCTTCCCCCGGACGACGCCCCAGGCACAGCTGCTCGAGAAGGCGCTCGCCGAGCGTGACCGCAGCCTGACCGCGGTGCTCCAGATCGAGGTCTCAGACGAGGAGGTCCTGCGGCGCCTGTCGGGCCGCCGCATCTGCACCAAGGGCGGGCATGTCTACCACCTCGAGTTCGATCCCCCGAAGAACGAGGGGTACTGCGACCAGGACGGGTCGCCTTTGATCCAGCGCGACGACGACAAGCCCGAGACCGTCACGCACCGCCTCGAGGTCTTCCACGAGCAGACGAGCCCGCTGATCAAGCACTACGAGGACGACGGCGTCCTGCGTCGCTTCGACGGCGCCCGCTCGCCGACCGAGGTCCACGACCACATCCGCGCCACCATCGCCACGCTGCGCCTCGAGGACGAGCTGTGATCATCGTCAAGACGGAGGAGGAGATCGCCCAGATCGCCGCGGCCGGCCGCATCCTCACCCGCTGCCATGCCCTCCTGCGTCGCAAGGCGCGCGCAGGCGTCACGACGGGGGACCTCGACGCGGCGGCGGAGAAGTTCATCCGCTCCCAGGGCGCCGAGCCTGCCTTCAAGGGCTACCGCGGCTTCCCGGGCTCGATCTGCACCTCGCCGAACTCGATGGTGGTCCACGGGATCCCCGGCAGCTACGAGCTCGCGCGCGGGGATGTGCTCTCGGTGGACATCGGCGTCGTGCTCGACGGCTGGGTGGCGGACGCGGCGGTCACGCTTCCTATCGGCTCGGTCACGGCGGTCGCGGGGCGGCTGCTGACGACGACCCGCGAGGCGCTCTTCGACGGCATCGAGCAGTGCCGCCCCGGGCGCCATCTGGGCGATGTCTCGAGTGCCGTCCAGCAACGGGTCGAGGATGCGGGCTTCTCCGTCATCCGCTCGCTCGTCGGCCACGGTGTCGGCCGCGACATGCACGAGGACCCACAGATTCCCAACTACGGCCGTCCAGGGACCGGTCCCGAGCTGACCGAGGGGATGGTGCTCGCGATCGAGCCGATGGTCAATGCCGGCGCCGAGCCGGTGCGGATGGGGAGCGACCACTGGGCGGTCTTCTCCCAGGACGGCTCGCTGGCGGCCCATTTCGAGCACACCGTCGCCGTCACCGCCGACGGGCCGCGGATCCTGACGCCATGGCACCTGGACGAGCAACAGCCCGCCGCCGCCGGCGGAGCATCCGCCGCCAGCGTGTGATTGCTATCCTGCTCGGTCGGCGTGAGGCCGTCTCCTGGGCCTCGTGCCGGTTCTTTTAATACGGACGAAATTGCGGAGCTATGAAGGTCCGAGCCTCGGTCAAGCCCATGTGCGAGAAGTGCAAGGTCGTGCGTCGCCAAGGCGCCGTGCTCGTGATCTGTCAGAACCCGCGCCACAAGCAGCGTCAGGGATAACGAGATGGCTCGAATCGCAGGCATAAACATTCCACTCAACAAGCGGGTCGCCATCGGGCTGACCTACATCTACGGCATCGGCGACTCGAAGGCGCGCGCGATCGCAGGCAAGGCCGGGGTCAGCCCCGACACCCATGTCAAGGACCTCACCGACGACGAGGTGCTCAAGCTGCGCGAGGCGATCGACGACGGCTTGACCGTCGAGGGCGACCTCCGGCGCGAGCGCTCCCAGGACGTCAAGCGCTTGCAGGAGATCGGCTCCTATCGCGGCACGCGCCATCGGCGCGGCCTGCCGGTCAGGGGCCAGCGCACGAAGACCAACGGCCGCAGCCGCAAGGGCCCCCGCCGGATGCAGATCGCCGGCAAGAAGCGGGTCACGAAGAAGTAGATGGCCGCCGAGAAGCCCTCACGGCCGCGCCGCCGCAAGACGAAGAAGAACGTCCCCTTCGGGCAGGCGCACATCAAGACGAGCTTCAACAACACGATCGTCTCCTTGACCGACAAGGAAGGCAACGTGATCGCGTGGGAGTCCGCCGGCGGTGCCGGTTTCAAGGGATCCCGCAAGTCCACCCCGTTCGCCGCTCAGGTGACCGCCGACGCGGCCGCCAAGAAGGGCATGGAGCAGGGCCTGCAGAAGGTCGAGGTCTTCGTCAAGGGCGCCGGCTCCGGCAAGGAGACGGCGATTCGCTCGCTGACCGCGGCTGGACTCGAGGTCACCGGCGTCCGCGACGTCACGCCCCAGGCCCACAACGGCTGCCGCCCCCGCAAGCGGCGGAGGGTCTAGCCGCATGGCGCGCGAGCGAGGGCCCCAGTGCAAGCAGTGCCGCCGCGAGGGGATCAAGCTGTTCCTCAAGGGCGAGCGCTGCCTGACCGACAAGTGCGCGATCGAGCGCCGCGGCTACCCGCCGGGGGAGCACGGCCGCACGCGCTCGCGCCAGTCCGAGTACCGCGTCCAGTTGCGGGAGAAGCAGAAGGCCCGCCGCTATTACGGCGTGCTCGAGAAGCAGTTTCGCAACTACTACGCCAAGGCCAGCCGCCAGGAGGGGGTGACGGGCGAGAACCTGTTGCGCCTGCTCGAGATCCGCCTCGACAACGTCCTCGTGCGGCTCGGCTTCGCCGGATCGCGGCGCCAGGCGCGCCAGCTGATCCGCCACGGCCACTGGGTGGTCTCGGGCCGCCGCGTGGACATTCCCTCCTACCAGGTGCGCCCTGACGACGTGATCACGCTCAAGCCGGGCTCGAAGTCCGAGCCCGCGATCAGGGAGGCGACCGAACTCACTTCTGCTGTACCGGCCTGGTTGCAGGCCGACCACGACGGGCTCACTGCGAAGGTGCTTCGCCACCCCGAGCGGCAGGAGATCGCCGCTCCGGTGGAGGAGCAGCTGATCGTCGAGCTGTACTCCAAGTAGTCCCCGAAGCCGGCCTCGTGACCCGCCAGCGCGGGTCACGGACGGCCAGAAAGAACGAAGGAACCAACCAATGATCGAGTTTCAGACCCCCCAGATCGCGGCCGACAAGGTCAAAGACAACCGCGGCACGTTCACGATCGAGCCGCTCGACCGCGGCTTCGGCTACACGTTCGGCAACTCGCTGCGGCGAGTGTTGCTGTCGTCGCTCGCCGGCGCGGCGGTGACAAGCGTCCGGATCGAGGGCGTCGCGCACGAGTTCTCGACGATCCCCGGCGTCAAGGAGGATGTCACCGACATCGTCCTCAACCTCAAGGAGATCGTCTGCCGGATGCACTCCGACGCCGCCGAGGTCGAGGCTCCGCTGGTCGTGACCGGCCCGGGCGAGATCACGGCGAAGGACATCGACCTGCCCTCCGGCGTCGAGATCCTCAACCCCGACGCGCACGTGGCGACGCTCGAGAAGAAGACCAAGCTCGAGATCTACCTGACGATCGGCCACGGCCGCGGCTACGCACCTGCCGAGGAGAACAAGACTGACGACCAGCCGATCGGCGTGATCCCGATCGACTCGATCTTCTCGCCGGTCAAGCGCGTGGCCTACGAGGTCGAGTCGGCTCGTGTCGGGCAGCGCACCGACTACGACAAGCTCACGCTCGACGTCGAGACCGACGGCTCGCTCGAGCCCGAGGCGGCGCTGCGCGAGGCGGCCGAGATCCTGATCAAGTACCTGGCGATCTTCAGCGAGCCGGAGCGCGTCGACGCGCTGCGCGAGGCCGGGACCGCCGCTGTCGCCGGCGAAAGCGCTGTCATCGGTGGCGAGAGCGATGGCTCCGCCGTCCTGCTCCCGGAGGGTGAGGGGGGGATCCTGATCGAGGAGCTCGAGCTGGGCGTCCGTTCCTACAACTGCCTCAAGCGTGCCGGCGTCCAGACGGTGGGCGACCTGGTCCAGAAGTCGGAGTCGGAGCTGAACGCGATTCCGAACTTCGGGAGCAAGTCGATCGAGGAAGTCATGGAGACGCTCGAGGCTCGCGGGCTGCAGCTGCGGCCCTCGTAGGGCGACGGCCGCCGAACGGGAGCACGAACCGACGCCATGCGCCACCGCAAAGATCGCGTAAAGCTGAGCCGCAGCGCCTCGCACCGCAAGGCGCTCTTGTCGAACCTCTCGCGCGAGGTGATCGACCACGAGCGGATACAGACGACCGAGGCGAAGGCGAAGGCGGTCAAGCCCGAGGTCGACAAGCTGATCACGCTCGCCAAGCGCGGCGACCAGCACTCTCGCCGCCGGGCGATGGCCAAGCTCGGCCAGGACAAGTTCATCGTCTACAAGCTGTTCGAGGAGATCGCGCCCCGCTACAGCGAGCGCGACGGCGGCTACACCCGCATCCTCAAGCTCGGCCCGCGGCGCTCCGACGCGACCGAGATGGTCTTCCTCGAGCTCGTCTAGCACGGCTCGGGAGACTCCACTGACCGCGCGGCTCGACCTCGCCTACGACGGGGCGGGTTTCGCGGGCTGGGCGCGCCAGCCGGGCAAGCGCACGGTCCAGGGGGACCTCGAGGCCGCGCTCGAGCGCCTGCGAGGCGAGCCCGTCGCCCTGACTGTCGCCGGTCGCACCGACGCCGGCGTCCACGCCCGCGGACAGGTGGCGAGCCACCCGGACGACCCGGCGTCCGCGCAGGCACTCAACGGCGTGCTTGCGCCGGACGTCCGCATCCTCTCGAGCGACGTGGCGGCGGAGGGCTTCGACGCCCGTCGCGACGCCCGCAGCCGCAGCTATCGCTACCGCGTCGAGGTGGCCCCGGTCGCATCCCCGTTCGAGCGCGGGCGGGCGCTGCACTCGCGCACGCCGCTCGACCGCGCCGTGCTCGACGCCTGCGCGGCGTCGCTGCTGGGTCGCCACGACTTCACCGCCTTCACCAAGGCGCAGTCCGAGCACAGCCACTTCGAGCGCACGATCGCACGCTCGGAATGGGCCGAGGAGGAGAACGGCGGGGTGCTCGCCTTCTGGATCGAGGCCGATTCGTTCCTGCGCCACATGGTGCGCGCGCTGGTCGGGACGATGCTGTTCGCGGCGGGCCCGAACGAGGGCGACGCGGTGTGGTTCAAGTCGCTGCTCGATGGGAGACCGCGGTCCGAGGCAGCCGATACGGCCCCGCCGCACGGCCTCTTCCTCGAGTCCGTTTCCTACTGACTCGTTCCAGGCCATGAGCAGTTTCGTGGCTCCCGAGCGGCAGATTTCGGCTTCTGTGCCCGACTATCCTGAAGCGCCATGAGGGTCCTGCTCACAAACGACGACGGCATCCAGGCCGTCGGCTTGCACGCGCTGCGCCGGGCCCTGCTCGAGGTACCCGGGATCGAGCTGGCTGTGATCGCGCCCGACTCGAACCGCAGCGCGACGGCGCGCAGCATCACGACGCGCCAGCCGCTGTGGGTCGAGGAGGTCGAGCTTGGCGACGGCACGGTCGGCTTCGCCACAGACGGCACACCGGTGGACTGCGTGCGCTTCGCCGCGCTCGGTCTGCTCGGGGACGGCCCCTGGGACGGCGCCGAAGCCGGGCCCGAGCTGATCGTCTCCGGCATCAACCACGGCTCCAACCTCGGCGACGACATCACCTACTCGGGAACGGTGGCGGCTGCGCTCGAGGGGATCGTGCTCGGAATCCCGGCGATCGCCGTCTCGCAGCAGGCGCGGCGCGGCGAGGTCGACTTCCGCGCCGGCGGCAACTGGGACGACGATGCGTTTGAGCGGGCGGGCGCGTTCGTCGCGCGCGTCGTCGAGGAGCTCGACGAGGTGCCGCTGCCCGAGGGAACGCTGCTGAACGTCAACTGCCCCGCCGGCGAGGTGGACGGGGCCAGCGCCTGCAAGCTGGGTAAGCGCATCTACCGCGACAACCTCGTCCTCGCGGAGGAGGCCGAAGGCCGCCGGCGCTACCACATCTACGGCGAGCGCCCCGACTACGAGCGCGAGGATGGGACCGACTTCGCGGCGCTCGCGGCTGGGCGGATCGCCGTCACCCCGCTGCACTTCGACCTCACCGACGAGGCCGGCATCGAGGCGCTCGCCGGCTTCGATCTCGACCGCCTGCTGCGGCCCGCCGCGCGCGAGGTTTGAGCGCAGGCCCGGAGAAGCGCGCCGCCGAGCTGCGGCGCCTGCTGGACCAGCACAACCACCGCTACTACGTCCTCGATGACCCCGAGGTCTCGGACGCCGAGTACGACGCGCTGCTCGACGAGCTGAGAACGCTGGAGGCGGAGTACCCGGAGCTGCAGAGCCCCGACTCGCCGACCCAGCGGGTCGGCGGGCGCCCACTCGACAAGTTTGAGCAGGTCACTCACCTGCAGCCGATGCTCTCACTCGCGAACGCGCGCACCGAGGAGGAGCTCGGCGCCTGGGTCGCTCGTGCCGAGGGCCTACTGAAGAAGGAGGGGGTCGAGGATGCCGCGATCGAGTTCGTCACGGAGCCGAAGATCGACGGCCTCGCGATCTCGCTGGTCTACGAGGATGGACTCCTCGTCCGCGGCGCGACGCGCGGCGACGGCGAGATCGGCGAGGAGGTGACCCAGAACCTGCGCACGATCGGGGCGATCCCGCTGCGAATCGAGGATGCGCCGCGGCTGCTCGAGGTGCGCGGCGAGGCGTACCTGCCGCTCGCGGCCTTCGCCGAGCTGAACGAGCAGCGCGCCGCGGCCGGCGAGGCCGTGTTCGCGAACCCCCGCAACAGCGCGGCCGGTTCGATCCGCCAGCTCGACCCCCAGCTAGCCGCCGCCCGCCCGCTCTCGATGTGGTGCTACAGCGTCGGCGCCACCGAGGGGATCGAGTTCGAGTCCCACCATGCGTCGCTCGAGTGGCTTCGCGAGCACGGCTTCAAGGTGAACGCGGACATCGAGCGCCACCAGGCGGTCGAGCAGGTCCTCGCTGCCTGCCGCGCATGGGAAGAGCGCCGCGACCGGCTCGACTACGAGATCGACGGCGTCGTCGTCAAGGTCGACGACCTCGAGCTGCAGCGGCGCCTCGGGGTCGTCGGGCGCGAGCCGCGTGGCGCGATCGCGTGGAAGTTC
>Ga0136620_10001501_pt1 | contig 11117 bp, 10 predicted proteins | sample AntDrymUQ4162106_2_FD_104806 | JGI IMG/M metagenome (GOLD analysis project Ga0136620, IMG submission 104806) | Polar desert sand microbial communities from Dry Valleys, Antarctica - metaG UQ416 (21.06) | ecosystem: Environmental > Terrestrial > Soil > Desert | place: Antarctica: Dry Valley... | reverse complement strand
TCAGGAAGGGGCCGGCGTAGAGCGCGCGCCCCGCCTCCTCGAAGAGGATCGCTTCCTCGACGAAGGAGAGGCCGCCGCCGCCGCGCTCCTCCGGCACCGAGACGCCGAGCCAGCCGAGCTCGCGGAGCGCGGAGAGCGGTGCGCCCGCGTTGGCCGCGAGGAAGCCGCGCGCCTCGCGCCGCAGCTCCTCCTGCTCCTGGCTGAACGAGAAGTCCATCAGCGGCACTCTTTCATCGGCCGCGCGGGAGGCCGAGCACGCGCTCGGCGATGATGTTGCGCAGGATCTCCGAGGTGCCTGCCTCGATCGTGTTCCCGCGGCTCCTGAGCTGCTGGTGCTGCCAGTAGCCGTCTCCGTTCACGACGCTCGCCTCCGGGCCGAGGAGCTCGAGCGCGAGCTTCGTCACGCGCTGGTTCGCCTCCGACCACCAGAGCTTCGCGCCCGAGCCCTCGGGGCCAGGAATGCCCGTCTTCATCAGCGTCGTCAGCGCGCGGTAGTTCGTGTAGCGCACGGCCTGAAGGCCGATCCACTCGCGTGCGATCGCGTCGCGCTGCACCTCGGTGGCGCCGCGCGCCCTCGCGAGGGCGATCAGCTTCTGGATCTGCACCTCGAGCGCGGCGGTGAGGGCGAAGCCGAGCGTGCCCCGCTCGTGCAGCAGGGTCGTCATCGCGACCGCCCAGCCGTTGCCGACCTCGTCGAGCGCGTTCTCGACCGGGACGTGAACGTCGCTGAAGAAGATCTCGTTGAACTCGGCCTCCCCCGTGATCTGGCGCAGCGGGCGCACCTCCACGCCCGGCGAGTGCATGTTCACGAGCAGGTACGTGAGTCCCGCATGGCGCTGTGAGCCCGGATCGCTGCGCGTGACGAGGATGCACCAGTCGGCGATGTGCGCGAACGACGACCACACCTTCTGGCCATTGACCACGAAGTGCTCACCGTTCCGCTGCGCGCTCGTGCGGACGGCCGAGAGGTCGGAGCCGGCGTCCGGCTCCGAGAAGCCCTGGCACCAGATCTCCTCGCTGGACAGGATCTTCTCGAGGTAGCGCTCCTTCTGTGCCCCGGTGCCGTGGGCGATGATCGTCGGGCCGGCCATCCCCAGACCGATCACGCCGAGGTGCGACGGCGCCTCCGCGCGCGCCATCTCCTCCAGGAAGATCGCCTGGTGGCTGTAGGGCGCGCCGGCGCCGCCGTACTCCTTCGGCCAGGTGAGGCCTGCGTACCCCGCGTCGAAGAGCTTGCGGCTCCACGCGCGGCCGGCCTCCTCCAGGCGATCGCGCCGGATCTCCTCCGTGAGGTTCTCCTCGAGCCAGGAGCGCAGTTCCGCGCGGAACGCTGCCTCCTCGGGCGTGTCGCGGAGATCCACGCTGCCGACTCTATCCCGTCAGGAACGAGGCGACTACGGTGTTGAAGCGCGGTGCGTCCTCGAGGAAGAGCAGGTGGCCGGCGCCCGGAAACGTCTCGAGCCGGGCGTCGGTGATCCGGCGCGCGAGCTCGACGCCGTTCGCGTACGGCACGATCCGGTCGGCGTCGCCGTGGGCAACGAGGGTGGGGGCGGCGATCTCCTCCACGGGCGTCACGCGATCGACGAAGTCCTGGCAGGCGGCGTACTGCGCGCGCCAGGCCCCGGGCGGCGTCGGGTGCTCGAGCCGGTCGGCGAGCAGCGCCTCGAACTCCTCCGGGTGCTCGTCCGGCCAGCCGGGCCGGAACGAGAGCGGCATCGTGGCCCGCGCGAACTCTTCGGGCGGGCGTGTCGCGTTCGCCTCCCAAACGGCGCGGGTCTCGTCCGGGAGCGGGAGGTAGCCCGGGCCGCCGGTGCCCGTGCAGACGAGGACGAGACGCTCGATCAGCTGCGGGTGCCGGAGCGCGAGCGTTTGCGCGATGTAGCCGCCCATGGAGAAGCCGGCCACGTGCGCCCGCCGGCCCTCCAGGGCCTCCGCCGCGTCGTCGGCCATCTGCTCGATCGAGTACGGCCCGGGCGGCTTAGGCGAGCGACCCGTGCCCCGGTTGTCCACGGCGATCACGCGAAAGCGCCGTGACCACGCCGGGATCTGGCGCTGCCAGGACCAGATCGCATAGCCGAGCCCGGTGATCAGCAGCAGCGCGTCCCCGTCGCCGTGCTCCTCGACGTAGAGCGTCACGTAGCGACCTTCACGGGGCGATCCTATGGTGCGAGAATCGCGACGTGACGGCGCTCGCCCCGAATCCGGCCTTCCTCGACCGTCGCGCGCAGGTGCGCGCATTCATGGAGGAGCACGTCTATCCGAACGAGCCGGGCCTCGCGCGCGAGGACGACGCGGCGGACGCCCTGCTGCAGGAGTTGCGCGGCCGGGCGAAGGAGGCGGGGATCTGGGCGCCGCACCTGCCGGAGGAGGCGGGCGGCACCGGATCCGGGTTCATGGAGTACGCGCTCCTGAACGAGGAGATCGGCCGCAGCATGTGGGCCCAGCTCGTCTTCAACTGCCAGGCCCCGGACGCGGGCAACGGCGAGATCCTGCACCTCTTCGGCACCGACGAGCAGAAGGAGCGCTTCCTGCGCCCGCTCGTCGCAGGCACGGCGCGCTCGTTCTTCTCGATGACCGAACCCGAGGTCTCCGGCGCAGACCCGACGGGCCTCCGCACGACGGCGATCCTCGACGGCGACGAGTGGGTGATCGACGGGCACAAGTGGTTCTCGTCGTCGGCGGAGGGTGCGGCGTTTGGGATCGTGATGGCCGTCACCGACCCGGAGGCTCCGCCGCACCGGCGGATGAGCCAGATCCTCGTCCCCACAGACACGCCCGGCTACGAGCTCGTCCGGGCGATCCCGGTGCTTGGGCATGCGGGCCGGGGCTGGTCGACGCACTGCGAGGTGCGCTACACCGGCGTGCGCGTCCCGCGCGAGAACGTGCTCGGGGAGCCGGGTGACGGCTTCCGGATCGCGCAGAAGCGGCTCGGACCGGGGCGGATCCACCACGTGATGCGCTGGCTCGGCCAGATGCAGCGCGCGTTCGAGCTGATGTGCTCGTATGCGCTGGAGCGGGAGGTCGGCGGCGCGCCGCTCGCCGAGCGGCAGACCGTCCAGAACTGGATCGCCGACTCGGCCGCGGAGATCCAGGCCTGCCGGCTGCTGACGCTCGACGCCGCCCGCAAGCTCGACGAGGGCGGCGAGGCGCGCGTCGAGGTCTCGCTGATCAAGTTCTACGCTGCGCGCGTGCTGAACGAGGTGATCGACCGCGCAGTGCAGGTGCACGGCGCGCGTGGCCTCACCGACGAGACGCCGCTCGGCCACATGCTCACCCAGGCGCGGGCGGCGCGGATCTACGACGGCCCGGACGAGGTGCACCGCATGGTGGTGAGCCGCCGCATCCTCCGCGAGTTCGCCGACGGCGGCACCTACCGCTTCGACTGAGCCACTTCCGCAAAGGACATGTCTTGGGGTCAAAGCCCCAGCCATGGCTGCGCGGGACATGGTTGGCGAGAGAAGAGCCAGCGGCGAGCAGCGCTTTGCGCCTGCCGACGCCGAAGCGGACACGTCCAGCGCTTTGACCCCCGGACGTGTCCGTCCTTACGCGGGAAGCTCGGCGTCGATCGCTCGCGCCAGCTCCTTCGGCTCGAAGCCGAAGGGACCCTCGCCGCCCTGGAACGCCACGCGCCCGTCGCGGCCGATCAGGTAGAGACGGTCGGGCCAGCCGCCGTAGACGGAGGCGACCTCGTCGTCGACATCGTCCAGCAGGATCGGGATGCGCGTGCGCAGCCGCAGCGCGCAGGCCCCCGCCGCGTCCGCGCGCTCGTCGAGAGACTTCGGATCGGCCAGCGCGATCCGCTCCCGGCGGTTGTCGGCGAGCACCCAACCGTCCTCCGGATGCGCCTCCCGGATGTAGACGATGAAGAAGGCGACGTCGTCGCCGTGGCGGTCGTGGAGCTCCTCCAGCTCGCCCAACTGGCGGCGGAAGGGCGGTCAGGTGTACGAGCCGAAGACGAGCGCCACGAGGCGCACGCCCACAAAGCCGGCCAGCCGGACGCGCTTCCCGCTCGGCCGGTGCGTCTGCGGGTCGAGCTGCGGCAGGTCGAACGGGAACGCCGGTGCACCGGGAGCGAGCGCAGGTGTGCTCAACCTGAGGTAGGAGGGAGAGGACATCACGTCCTCGAGCGTGAGCGGCGAGTCGGTCGGCGTCTCCGGGCCGGGCATCGGAGCTAGTCGGCGGCGAGTTCGCGGCGGCGTTGTTGCATTTCCGGCGTCGGGACGTTGACCTTCCACACGAGCCCGAGCCGGCGCAGGAGCCGGATCACGAGGCCGCCGATGTCGAGCTCCCACGGCCGCAGGCCGTGGAAGGCCGACGACGGGAACGCATGGTGATTGTGGTGCCACGACTCGCCGAACGAGATCCACGAGAGCCACCAGACGTTGCGCGACTCGTCCTTCACGCGAAAGCGGCGCGACCCGACGAAGTGGCAGACGGAGTTGACCGACCACGTGATGTGGTGGAGCAGGAAGATCCGGATCAGGCCGCCCCAGAACATCGCCTGGAAGCCGGCACCGAGCGTTCCGCCCCAGATCCAGCCGGCGACGAACGGAAGGATCAGCGACACCGCCACCCAGGCGGGGAACCACTTCGAGATGAAGACCATCCCGCGGTCGGCCAACAGGTCCTTGGCGTACTTCGTCCACTCGGCCCGCCCGACGTTGCGGAAGAGCCAGCCGACGTGCGCGTGCCAGAGTCCCGCGATCTTGCCGCGCACTCCGGGCCCGAAGCCCGCGTGCGGCGAATGCGGATCGCCTTCGCGGTCGGCGAAGTTGTGGTGCTTGCGGTGGTCGGAGACCCAGCGGATCACGGGACCCTGCACCGCCATCGAGCCGAGTACGGCGAGGCCGTAGCGGATCGCCTTGTAGGTCTCGTACGAGCGGTGCGTGAAGAGCCGGTGGAAGCCGATGGAGATCCCGAGCGTGGTCAGCGCGTAGCCGACGGCGAAGATGATCATGTCGCGCCAGGTGACGAGGTTCCCCCAGAGGAAGAAGAGCGACGCGAGAAAGGCAACGAAGGGCAGAGTCACCCCGATCAGATTCGTGATCTTCTGACCGCGGGTCATCGCGGGATGCTCGTCCACGGGGGCGACGGGCTCGGCTGCGGAAACGCTGCTCACTCTGAACTCTCTTCCTCTTCGCTGCGGCGGGGCGGCGAACCTGCGACCGCGCGGAGGAGAGTAGCCGTCCGCCGGTCCGGCCGCGGGGGTCGTCGTGCCTCGGTCGTCTTTGCCTCGGTCTGGCCACCGGCTTAAGGTAGTGCGGCGCATGGCCCTGCTCTCGCTGCGGAACGTCACGCGTCGCTTCGGCGGCGTCGTCGCCCTCGACGGTGTCACCTTCGACGTGCAGGAGGGGCAGATCGTCGGGCTGATCGGCCCGAACGGCGCCGGCAAGACCACTGCCTTCAACGTGATCACGCGCCTCTATGCCCCGAACGAGGGCGAGGTCGAGTTCGCCGGCACGAACCTGCTGCGCACCCCGGTGCACGGCATCGTGCGGCGCGGGATCGCGCGTACGTTCCAGAACGTCGAGCTCTTCAAGACGATGACCGTGCTCGACAACGTCCTCGTCGGCGCGCACACCCGCGGCCGGGGGGCGGACGGGGAGGCGCGCGAGGCGCTCGGCTACGTCGGGCTGGCCGCGATCGCGGAGCGGCCGGTCGCCGGCCTGCCCTTCGGCACGTTGAAGCGCGTCGAGCTCGCGCGCGCCCTCGTCGCGCGTCCCCGGCTCCTGCTGCTCGACGAGCCAGCGGGCGGGCTGAATCACGAGGAGGTCGAGTCCCTCGGTCGCTTCATCGTCCAGATCAGGGACGACTACGAGCTCACGGTGCTCCTCGTCGAGCATCACATGACCCTCGTGATGGCGATCTCCGACCTCGTGCACGTGCTCAACTTCGGTCGGCAGATCGCCGACGGGACGCCCGGCCAGGTGCAGGCGAACCCAGCGGTGATCGAGGCCTACCTCGGAACCGACGAGACCCCCACTGCGAGGCAGGATGCCGCGGGCGAGGCCGTCACGGAGGGGGAGCCGGATGGCGCTGCTTGAGCTGACCGACGTCGAGGCGCGCTACGGGCAGGTGCGGGCGCTGCACGGCGTCTCGCTGGCGGTCGACGAGGGCCAGATCGTGGCGGTGCTCGGCGCGAACGGCGCCGGGAAGACGACGACGCTGCGCGCGATCTCGGGCACGGTCCGGCGCAGCGGCGAGATCGTGTTCGACGGCAGCAGGCTCGGCCGCCGGGGACCCGAGGCCGTCGCCAAGCTGGGCGTCGCACACGTGCCGGAGGGCCGAGGAACCTTCGCGGAGCTGTCGGTGGAGGAGAACCTGAAGCTCGGCGGCTACACGCGTCGCGGCTCGATCGACGCCGACGTGCAGCGGATGGCCGAGTACTTTCCCTGGCTCGAGGAGCGCAGCGCCCAGCACGCGGGGACGCTCTCGGGAGGCGAGCAGCAGATGCTCGCGCTCGCGCGCGCCCTGATGAGCCGTCCGCGGCTGCTGCTCCTCGACGAGCCGTCGCTCGGGCTGGCGCCGCTCGTAACGCGGGAGATCTTTCGCATCGTGCGCGAGCTGAACGACCAGGACGGGTTGACCGTGCTCGTGGTCGAGCAGAACGCGGCGATCGCGCTCGAGGTCGCCTCGCACGCCTACGTGCTCGAGGTCGGCGCCGTGGCCGTGTCCGGGTCGAGCGACGAGCTCGCCCGCGACGAATCCGTCCGCAAGTCCTACCTCGGGTACTGACGCCGTGGCGCAGTTCTTTCAGCAGGTCGTCTCCGGTCTCGCCTCGGGCGCGATCTACGCGGCGCTCGCGCTCGCGCTCGTCTTGATCCACCGGGCCACGGGTGTGATCAACTTCGCCCAGGGCGAGATGGCGATGTTCACGACGTACATCGCCTCCGCGCTGATGGTGAGCCACGACTTCCCCTACTGGGTCGCTTTCTTCGTCACGCTGGCGATTGCGTTCGTGGGGGGCGTCACGCTGCAGCGTGTCGTCATCCGGCCGGTCGAGCAGGCGTCGATCCTGACGATCGTGATCGTCACGATCGGGCTCGTGCTGATCTTCAACGGGCTCGCCAGCTGGATCTGGACCGGCGAGATCAGACCGTTCCCGAGCGCGTTCCCGAACGACACGATCGACGTCGGCGGGGTCGCGATCTCGGTGCAGGACATCGGCACGATCGGCGTCGTGATCGGCCTCGTCGTGCTGCTGTGGGCGTTCTTCGAGTTCACGAAGATCGGGCTGGCGATGCGGGCCTCGGCGCTCAACCCGGATGCGAGCCGGCTCGTCGGCGTGCGCGTCGGCTGGATGCTCGGGATCGGCTGGGGGCTCGCGGCGGTGCTCGGCGCCGTCGCCGGGATGCTCGCCGCGCCGACCGTCTTCCTCGAGCCGAACATGATGCAGGGAATCCTGATCTTCGCGTTCGCCTCGGCCGTGCTCGGCGGCATCGACTCGCCGTTCGGCGCCGTCGCGGGCGGCCTCATGCTCGGCGTCGGCCTCAACCTCGTCGGAAACTACGTCGACTTCGTCGGCTCCGACCTCAGGCTGCCGGTGGCGCTGCTCGTGATCCTCATCGTCCTGCTCGTCCGGCCGGCCGGGCTCTTCGGCAAGCCGGTGACGAGGCGCGTGTGAGCCGCGTCCAGCTCAGGCCGGCGGCGCTCGTGAAGCCGCTCCTCTTCGTGCTCGCGGCACTTGCCGTGCTCTTCCTGCCGCGCTTCATCAGCGACTTCCGCGCGCAGCAGTTCGCGTACGTCGCCATCTTCCTGATCGCGCTCATCGGCTTGAACGTCCTGACGGGCTTCACGGGTCAGATCTCGCTCGGGCACGGGGCCTTCATGGCGATCGGCGCCTACACGACGGCGATCCTGATCTCGAACTCCGAGCCGGCCCTGAAGCTCGGCTCGCACGTCTTCGAAGGGCAGATGCAGGACTACTGGACGATCCCGATCGCGGGGATCGTCGCCGGCGTGATCGGGTTCCTGTTCGGCTTCCCGGCGCTGCGGCTCTCAGGCCTCTACCTCGCGCTCGCGACCTTCGCCGTGGCGATCGCCACGCCCGCGCTGATCAGGCGCTTCGACACGTTGACCGGCGGCGGCGCGGGGATCAACTTCTTCGATTCGCCCCGCTTCACCGGCCTGCCGAAGACCGACCCGGTGACTTTCGAGGAGATTCCGGGTGGGGTCGACCTGCGCCTCTTCACGATCCCGACGTTCAACGAGTGGCTCTACTACCTGACGTGGACCGTGGCGCTCGTGCTGTTCGTCGTCGCGTGGGCGCTGCTGCGCGGGCGCACGGGCCGAGCGCTGCGCTCGGTGCGTGACAGCGAGCTCGCGGCCGCATCGTCGGGCGTCAACCTGGCGCGCTACAAGACGCTCGCGTTCGGGATCAGCGCCTTCTACGCGGGCGTCGCGGGCTCGCTCTACGCGATCGCGAACACGAACGTCTATCCGGACGCGTTCGGGATCACGCTCTCGATCTTCCTGCTCGTCGGCGTGGTCGTGGGCGGGCTGGGGTCGCTGTGGCCGCTGGTGATCGGTGCAGTCTTCATCCAGTTCCTGCCGCTCTGGGCGCAGAGCCTGAACGGGCCCTTGCCCGACTCGCTGCTCCTCGTGGACGTGCCGAACTTTCGCGCGCCCGGCGCGCCGGCCGTCGTCTACGGCGTCATCCTGATCCTCGTGATGCTGGCGTTCCCCGGCGGCGCCGCCGGGCTCGTCCGTCGTCTCGGCGCGCTCTCTCGGCGTCTGTCCCAGCGAGCGTCGTAGATCGGGACCCGTGGCCGCGGTCCTGCCTGCGAGCCTTCTCGTTAAGGTGGTCGCGTGGTCCACGACCTGCTCGCGGCGCCTCTGGAAGACCTGCTCGCGGCCGCACGGACGCGTCGGCGCGGCGGCGCTAGGCTCGTCACCTACTCCCCGAAGGTCTTCGTCCCGCTGACGACGCTCTGCCGCGACGTCTGCGGCTACTGCACCTTCGCGCGGCCGCCGCGCCACGGCGAGCGCGCCTATCTGACGGAGAAGCAGGTGCTCGAGCTCGCGCGCGCGGGCGCCGCGGCGGGCTGCACCGAGGCGCTTTTCACCCTCGGCGACAAGCCGGAGCTGCGCTACAAGGTCGCCCGCGACGAGCTGCGCTCGCTCGGCTGCGGGACGACGATCGAGTACCTGGCGCGCGTTTCCGGCCTTGTGCTCGAGGAGACCGGATTGCTCCCGCACCTGAACCCGGGAGTGATGAGCCGGGCCGAGCTGGAGTTGCTCCGGCCCGTCTCGGCGTCGATGGGGATCATGCTCGAGACGACGGCGGAGCGGCTGGCGGAGCGCGGCGGGCCGGACAGTGTCGGCCCGCACTGGGCCTCGCCGGACAAGCTCCCCGCGGCGCGGCTCGAGACGATCGCGCTCGCCGGCGCCCTCGCGATCCCGTTCACGAGCGGGATCCTGATCGGGATCGGCGAGACCCGCGCCGAGCGCCTCGACGCCCTTCGCGCGCTTGCCGAGCTGCACGAGGAGCACGGCCACCTCCAGGAGGTGATCATCCAGAACTTCCGGGCGAAGCCCGGTACGCGGATGGCGGCGCACCCCGAGCCGAGCCTCGACGAGCACCTGTGGACGATCGCGGCGGCGCGCGTGTTGCTGCCGGAGGACGTGAGCGTGCAGGCGCCACCGAACCTCGCCTACGACGACTTCCCGCGCCTGCTCGACGCCGGCATCGACGACTGGGGCGGCGTCTCGCCGGTGACGATCGACCACGTCAATCCCGAGGCCCCCTGGCCGGAGCGCGAGCGGCTCGCCGCGGCCACCCGGTCGCGCGGGCTCGAGCTCGCCCCGCGTCTGCCGGTCTATCCGACGTTCCTCCGCTCGGAGTGGCTGGACCCCCGCGTCCTGCCGACGGCGCTCCGCGCCTCCGACGCGCTCGGGCTGGCGCGCGAGGACCGCTGGCATCCGGGCGAGTGCGGCGGCGTACCGTTCACGGTCTCCCGCAACGCGCTCCCGATCGACACCAGGGACGAGCTGGGGGAGGAGGAGCTTGTGCGCCTGTTCTCGGCACGCGGCGAGGAGCGGCAGCGTGTCTTCGCCGCCGCCGACCGGCTGCGCCGGGAGGTGTGCGGCGACGAGGTCAGCTACGTCGTGACCCGGAACATCCAGTACACGAACGTCTGCTACTTCCGTTGCGGCTTCTGCGCGTTCTCGAAGGGCAGGCTCGCCGCCAACCTGCGCGGCGCGCCCTACCTCGTGCCGCTCGAGGAGATCGTCCGCCGCTCCCGCGAGGCGTGGGCGCGCGGCGCGACCGAGGTCTGCCTCCAGGGCGGGATCCACCCGGCGTTCACGGGCGACTACTACGCCTCGGTGGTGGAGGCGATCCGGTCGGAGCTGCCCGACCTGCACATCCACGCCTTCTCCGCCCTCGAGGTCTGGCAGGGGGCTGCAACGCTCGGCCTGGAGCTCGAGCCCTACCTCGAGCGGCTGCGCGCGCTCGGGCTCGGCTCGCTGCCGGGCACGGCCGCCGAGATCCTCGACGACGAGGTGCGCGCGCTGATCTGCCCGGACAAGGTGACGACGGACCAGTGGCTCGCCGTGCACGACGCCGCGCACAGCGTGGGGCTGCGCTCGAACGTCACGATCATGTTCGGACACGTCGAGTCGCTCCGGCACTGGGCGCGCCACCTCCTCCGGGCAAGAGAGCAGCAGCGCGCCTCGGGCGGCTTCACCGAGCTCGTGCCGCTCCCGTTCGTTCACATGGAGGCGCCGATGTGGCTCCGCGGCCAGGCGCGCTCCGGCCCGACCTTCGGCGAGACGCTGCTCCTGCACGCGGTCGCGCGGCTCGCGCTGCACCCCGAGATCACGAACATCCAGGCCTCGTGGGTGAAGCTCGGCCGGCGCGGCGTCGCGGAGGTGCTCCGCGCCGGTGTGAACGACCTCGGCGGGACGCTCATGAACGAGTCGATCTCACGCGCGGCGGGCTCCGAGCACGGGCAGGAGCTACCACCCGAGGTGATGGAGACGCTGATCCGCGCGAGCGGCCGCGTGCCGCGCCAGCGGACGACGCTCTACGGCGACGCGCCGGCGGAGCAGCGTGCCCGTTCGTTCGGCGCCGCGCCGCTCGCGGATCCGAGCAATCCTCCGGTGCAGGACGCGGG
>Ga0136620_10001499_pt1 | contig 11119 bp, 10 predicted proteins | sample AntDrymUQ4162106_2_FD_104806 | JGI IMG/M metagenome (GOLD analysis project Ga0136620, IMG submission 104806) | Polar desert sand microbial communities from Dry Valleys, Antarctica - metaG UQ416 (21.06) | ecosystem: Environmental > Terrestrial > Soil > Desert | place: Antarctica: Dry Valley... | reverse complement strand
GCGCACTATCCAGCGCCCGAGCAGCCACATCCCGACGACGACGAACGCGCACACGGCCATGAACCAGGTGACGATCAGCGAGTAGGCGCGCCGCGCCTCGTCGTCGTCGGCGATCGAGTAGGCGAGCGGGGGCCAGGCGAGCTGGAAGCCGCGCACGAGGACGTTGATCGCCTGCGCGAACTTGATCGCCAGCGCGTAGAGCCCCGCCTCGGCGAGGCCGGCGAGGCGCACGAGGATGATGCGGTCGATGAAGTTGAGCGAGTAGAGCGACAGCTCGGCGGGCATCGTCGGCAGTCCGAAGCGCACGAGGCGCCCGAGCAGCGGGAAGTCCGGGATCAGCGCAAGACGGCGGCGCTGGTCGATCGCCAGCCAGGCCAAGAACGGCAGCGAGGAGCCGAACGAGCCGAGGATCAGGCCCTCGGGCCCGAGGTCCTCGACGACCACCAGCCACACCGTGACCGCGATCGCGACCAGCGTGTTGGCGAGCGTGAAGACGAAGTAGTCGCGGGCGCGCTCGTCGACGCGCAGCAGGGCGATCAGGTACTCGTAGAGCGTCAGCACCCAGAGGCCCCCGATCGCGGCGCGGGCCAGTGCTTCGTCGGGGCGGTCGAGCAGCGCCTCGGAGATCGGTTCGGCGAAGACCAGCGCGATCGCCGCGCCCGCGGTCGTCGTCCAGAAGAGCGACGCGAAGCCGGTGCGCACGACCTCGTCGGGATCCTCGTCGGCGATGTAGTAGAAGCGCAGCAGGGCCTCGACGACCCCGAAGCGGATCACGATGCTGGCCGCGATCACGGCGACGATCATCACCTCTGCGGCGCCGTAGTCGGCCGGGCTCAGGTAGCGCGTGTAGAGCGGCAGCAGCGCGACCGCGATCAGCTTCGAGAGGATGCTGGCCGCCGTGTAGGCGGCGCCCGTGGTGGCTAAGCGGCGGAGGTGGGAGAGCACCGCGGCGCCCTAGTCGATGGCCGGAGCGCCGCCCGGCAGCGGGTGGCGCGCGAGGGCGAGTCCGGTCGCGAGCAGGGCCCACGTGACGGGATCGATCATCAGGCCGGCGTAGGCGAGGCTGTGGACGACCATCGCCGCGAAGCAGGCGACCAGCGCCGTGCGCGCGATGCGCAGCCGCTTTGGCACGGCGAGCAGTGCGCCGAGGCCGGCCGCGAGCAAGGCCAGATATGGAGCCAGGCCGACGACGCCCTGTTCGGCGGCAACGGTCACCGGCTCGGTGTGGGAGACCGAGCCGGTGCCCTCGGCGTCCTCCGGGAAGCGACGCCCGAACTCGACCTGAAACGAGCCGGATCCGTATCCCGCGAGCGGGCGGTCGGTGGCGAGGTCGAGACCGCCGCGCACGAGGCTGGCGCGTCCGCTCGAGCGGATGTCAAGCGACTTGACGGAGTTGAGGTCGGCGCCGCTGACCGCCAGCAGGACCCCGCCCGCGACCGCCGCGGTCGCGAGCCCGACCGCAGCCCAGCGCAGGCCCCAGCGCACCGCGGCGAGCGCCACCATCCCGCCGAGCACGGCGACGAGGGTCGACTGCGAAAAGGTCAGGGCGATCGCCGCGAGCAGGATGGCGCCGATCGCGGCGGCGATCCAGGCGCAGCGTGCCCTCCGGGTCCAGACCATGAAGGCGGCGGCGGCCAGCAGAGCCAGCATCAGGTAGCGGCCGAGGATGTTCGGGTCCCAGAAAAGCGAGTTGACCCGGAAGTACGTGTGGACCTCGTTGGCGGCGATCACCTCGGGGTTGCGCCATAGCACCTCGCCGACCGCGTACTCGCCGAAGGCGACGAGCGCGAACAGCAGCGCCTCGGCGACGATCACCGCGAGGACGGCGGTGAGCACCCGCGGGCCCCAGCGTGCGCGCCGAAGCAGCGCGAACAGGATCGCGAACGGGACGAAAAAGAAGCAGACGTTCTCGACCGCCTTGGGGAAGTCCTCGGACCACGCACTCTGGATCGCATACAGCGCCACGAAGCCGCCGAGCAGCCATGGCAGCCAGCGCACCGCGAGCGCCGTCGGACCGGGATCGTCCCGGCCGGGCGGAGCCGCCTCGTTCCAATCGGGCTGAGCCGCCTCCGGCGCCGGGCGCATCGCGGCGACGAGCGACGCGAGCACGCCCGCGGCGATTACGATGTAGAGCGGGAGCAGCAGGTTGGCCTCCTCGCCGCCGAGGTTGACCGGAACCCGAAACGGCAGCGCGCCGAACGCCAGGACGCAGAATGCGCCCGGCCAGCGCCGCAGCGCCCAGGCCACGGCGGCGATACCGGCCGCCGTGGCGACCCCGAGCGCCCCCATGCGGGCGGTGCTCTCGCGCAGCTCGACGAAGCGCTCCGTGTCCCAGACGTCACCCGCGACGACGATCGGAGCCAGCACGAGCGCGATGAGCATCGCCGCGGCGCGAAGGCGCCCAGCCGCGCCCAGTGAAACGCCTGCGGCGACCGCCGCCGCCGCGAGACCGGCCCAGGCCAGGGGCTCGGCGGTCAGCTCGGGCCTCCGCGCAACAGGACGTCCTCGTCGGGCAGGACCTCACGGTCCTGGTCGCGCAGCAGGATCTCGACCCGGTAGCGCCCCCGCGGGACCCTGTCGCCGGACTCGTCGCGGCCATCCCAGAAGAAGACGTACTCGCGCTGGTCGCCCTCGAGCCTTCCCCCGTCGAGCAGCGTCCTGACCGGATCGGCCTGCTCGTCGACGATTCGCACCACGGCGTCGTCGGACTCGGTGCGCATCCGAAACTCGACCTCGACGCGGTGGCGTTTGGTCGCCTCCTCGCCGGTCAGCCTGGTGACGCGCGCCAGGTCGAGGACGACGCCGTCGAGGCGAAGCTTCTGGATCACGGCCAGCGCGCCGACGGTCGCGAGCGCCAGGGCGCAGAACAGGATTGCGGCGAGGCGGCTGGGCGCCACCATCGGCTCCGAGCCCGAGGCCTTAGGCCTGGGCGCGATCCTCGCCCGCGACCACGACCACGTCGGCGCCGTCGGCGAGCTCGCGCGACTCGGAGTCGATGAGCTGCACGACCTCGACGCCGAGATCCTTGGCGACTAGCTTTGCCGCAGTCTCCTGGCCGCTCTCGTAGAGCACTACCGTCTCCGTGGCGGGGGTCGGGCTGTTCGTGACCGCGCCGAGGAAGTAGCCATTGGCCTCGACGTCGTCGGCGACGCGAGCGGCAAGGCCGGGGACCGCGGTCCCATTGAGGACCGCGACGTCGACGTCCTCCTTGAGGATTCCCGTGCCGCTGCTGGAATCGCTCACCTCGGGATTGTCGGAACCGCCTCCGAGAAACACCTGGGAGCCGGCGACCACGATCAGGCCGATGACGAACGCGCCGGCCATCACGAGCAGCAGCTCGCGCGTCGTCGGGCCGCGCCTGATCCAGGTTCGCCACCGCGGCTCGCGATAGACGGCCATCTCTCCCGTGATCCGAGTTGCCGCTGGACGCTCGGAGGCGACGCGATCCGCGGGTCGCACGGGCTCGCCGCGATCCACGCTCCGAGCCGCCCGGCGCTGGGCGCGCTGCGTCGCGGCCTGTGCCGAAGCGTCGGTGATCGCTCCCTCGTGGGCAAGCCGGACCGACGTCGCCGCAACGTGCTCGGCCTCATCGGGTGCGCTGGGCGTGTGCTGGGCCCACAGGCGCAGCCGCTGGACGTCGCGGCGCTGCGAGACGTAGAGCGGAATCACGAAGGCGAGCCCGACGAACGCCAGAGTTCCGGCGTAGAACCCGATCCGTTCGAGCAGATCGATGATCTCCACGCCGTCCGCCCCTACTCGAGCTGCGAGTCGTCCTGGCCGATCACGATCGCGACCGTCGCGTCGCCGGCCTGGTCGCGTATCTCGCCACTCATCTTCTCGACCTGCGTCTTGTCGAGCAGCTTCGAGATGTCCTTGGCGAGCTGCTCGGCCTCGGCCTCCTGGTCTGAGTCGTACATCACGCTGCTCTGCTCGACGGGCGAGCCGGTGTCCGCGACCGGGCCGAGCTTGTAACCGAGCTCCTTGACGTCGTCGGCGACGGTCGCGGCGAGGCCGGGAACGCCGGGCGCGCCCTCGATGACCGCCGTGCCGTTGAGCACCGCTACCTCGACCTTGGCCGGCGGCGCAGCCTGGGGGCCCCGACTCTTCTCGGGCTCGTCGGAGCCTAATAGCCCGAAGCCGTTCGTCGCGGCTCCGACCCCGATCAGCACGACGGCGAGCAAAATCAGGACCAGGTATTGGGGGGCGGGCAGACGGCCGCCGATCCCGCGCGGCAGTCGCGCCGTCCAGCCGTCCCAGCGCGCCCGCATTCGCTGTCCCAGCGACGGCTCGCGATCCTCCTCCTCGACGGCCGGCGCCAGCGCCGACTCGGCCTCGGCGGCGGCGGCGGCGGCGCGCTCGGGGCCGCGGCCGGCCCAGTCGCGCAGCCGCCGGACCTCGCGCCCCTGCTGGAAGTACAGCAGCGAAAGGATGCCCAGCCCTATGAACGCCGCGAGGCCAAAAAACGCGCCTATGTTCTCGATCAGGTCCATCGCGGGGGCACCTTAGTGCTCTCCGTTGCAACTAACGTCGTGCTTGGACGAGCGAGAATCAAGCATGGCAAGGACGTAAGGAGCCCGCATGGCAGCGCCATGTGGGCGACTGAGGACGCCGCCAGGCGCAGGTTCGCAGCCGGCCAAGTGCAGCGGTAGTTTCGGCGGCGAGCACTCAGATGGTTACTTGGAGGCCGCGCGTGTCCGGCACGCGGGGTCGGGGGCGATCAGCCGTCGAGCTCTAGCGCCGAGCCTTCCCGCTGCTCGGTCACCAGCTCGACGACGCGCTCGGCGAGCCCGGTCTCGTCACCCGAGACGACGAGCCCCTCGAGACGCTCGACCGTGCTCTCGACCCACGCCGGGTCGAGCGGGCGGTTGCGCACGGCTCGCACGATGCGGCTCGCCTGAGTCGGCTCCGCGCGCTCGTCGGCGTTGAAGAGCTCCTCGTGGACCTTCTCGCCCGGCCGTGGGCCGATCACCTCGATCGCGATGTCGCGCTCGGGCTCGTATCCCGCGAGCCTGATCATGTTGTGTGCCAGGTCGATGATCCGGACCGGGTCGCCCATCTCGAGCACGAACACCTCGCCCGGCTCGCCGGCGAGCGCGCCGGCTCGGATCACGAGCTGCACCGATTCGGGGATCGTCATGAAGTAGCGCGTCATGTCGGGATCGGTCACCGTCACCGGACCACCGTGCTCGATCTGGCTGCGGAAGATCGGCACCACGCTTCCCGACGAGGCGAGCACGTTGCCAAAGCGCACCGTGATGAAGCGGGTCTCGGGATGGCGGTGCCCAGCCGCCTCGACGATCCACTCCGCCATCGCCTTCGAGGCGCCCATCACGGTCCGGGGGTTGACGGCCTTGTCGGTCGAGACCAACACGAAGCGCTCGGCGCCCGAAACGGCCGCCGTTTCCGCGGTCACCCGTGTGGCGATCGCGTTGTTGCGCACGGCCTCGAGCGGGTTCGACTCCATCAGCCCGACGTGCTTGTAGGCCGCAGCGTGAAAGACGACCTCGGGCTTGAAGCGCTCCATCACCTCGAGCATGCGGTCGGGCTCGCGGCAGTCGGCGAGCACCGACTCGACGCGCGAGAAATGCCACTCGCCGACCATCTCGCGGTCGATCGCGAAGAGGTTGTCCTCGGCGTGGTCGAGCAGGATCAGCAGCTTGGGCCGCACGCGGGCGATCTGGCGCGAGAGCTCGGACCCGATCGAGCCGCCGGCGCCGGTGACGAGGACGATGCGGTCGTTGAGGTAGGCGCCGACGCGGTCGAGCTCCATCACCACGGGGTCGCGGCCGAGGACGTCCTCGACGCGGACCTCGCGAAGCTGCCGCGTCAGCTGGACGCCGCCGCGCAGCAGCTCGAAGACGGTCGGCAGGGTGCGGACGGGGATCGAGCGCTCGCGACAGGCGGCGACGACCGCTCCGCGCAGCACCCCGGGAGCCGACGGAATCGCGACCACGACCTCGTCGGGGTTGGTGCGTTCGAGCACGGCGTCGAGCTCGTCGGTCGAGCCCAGCACCTTGAGCCCGAGCAGCCGCATCCCGCGCTTGCGCGGGTCGTCGTCGAGAAATCCGACCGCGCGCGAGCCGAGGTTGGGATTGAGCTGCATCTCGCGCACCACCATCTGGCCCCCGGACCCCGCGCCGACGACGAGGACCTCGCGCTCGCCGCTGCGCCGGCGCGCCCCCCGCGCCTTGCGCTCGGCGACCAGGCGTCCCGCCATCCGCGCTCCGCCGATGAACAGCAGCGTCAGCAGGAAGTCGATCACCACGACCGATCGCGGCAGCGAGTCAGTGAACGGCTGGGCGACGGTGAACACGATCAGCATCGCAGCGCTTGCGACGCCAACCGCGCGCAGGATCAGCCACAGGTCGGCGAGCCCGTAGTAGCGCCACCACTTCTGGTGCAGGCCGAAGAGGCTGAAGACGATGACCTTGCCGAGGGCGACGAACCCGATCGACGTCCACAGCATCGTCGAGTAGCGCTCCGGAATTCCATCCGGAACGTCGAGGAACCGCAGCCGGAAGGCCAGAGCGAAGGCGAGCGCCACGAGCGCGGCGTCCGCCGCCATCTGCAGGACCCGGTGGCGGTAGACGGGATTGGTCAGACGGTCCACGCGGCCACCCGAGTGTAGGGCCCGGCCGAGCGCCTAGCCACCATTGTCACGAGTCCGCAAGGCGGCGTCCACCTCGGAGCAGATGCCGTCACGCCTGGCCTCGAAGGTGAAGTGCTCGAGCACGCGCTCGCGGGCGCGTGCTCCCTCAGGGCGGCCGAGCTCGAGCGCCTCCCGGATTCCGGCGGCGACGGCCTCCGGGCTCTGGTCGGCGATCGTCACGCCGACGTCCCCAACCACCTCGGGCAGCGCGCCGGCGGGGGTGACGACCGGGACGGCGCCTGCGAGCATCGCCTCGGCGAGCGAGAGCCCGAAGCCCTCGTGCAGCGACGGCTGAGCGTAGACCGCGGCGCGACGGAACAGCGCGTCGAGCTCGGCGTCTGAGAGGTAGCCGCTGAAGGTCACGTTGGCGGGCGCCTCGGCGCGCAGGGTCTCGATCGCGTCGCCCTGCCAGCGCCCGACGAGCACGAACTCGGCCTCGGGCAGCTCACACGCCGCGGCCACGAACGCCCGATGGCCCTTGCGCAGCAGGTTCGTCGTGTAGACGATCCCCACCGTCAAGACCAGCGCCTCGCGCGGCGCCGAGACGTCGACGCTAAAGAAGCGATCCGGCAGGCCGTGGTGGACAACCGCGACGCAGTCGGGCGGGATGCCCAGCGTGTGCTCTATCTCGCCGACGAGGTAATGGGAGTTGGTGACGAGGCGCGTCGCCCGGCGTGCCGTCCAGCGCGCGACAGGGCCTCGCAGGCGGTCCTGTCCCGCCCCGTAGCCGATCTCGGGCTCGTTGGCGGTGTCGAAGCCGCCAACGACCAGCACCGACGGTTTGCGCAGCAGTGCGGCCAGGGCGAGGGTGGCCAGCGTGTGCCAGGTCGCGAACCACCCATAGACGACGTCGCAGCGGCGCAGCTTTCGCCACAGCTCCAGCGGCCGCGGCAGGACGCCGTGCTGGTAGTACTCGATCAGCTCATAGCGCTCCGCCAGCGCCTCGCGGTCGAGGTCGATGAATGTGTTTTCGCGGCTGACCGCGTAGAGCACTGTGGCCATCGCCGCCGCATCCTCGCATCGTGTGACGCCGGCAGAGTGGCCGCTACCCTGCTGCGGGCCGTGACCGACTTCATCGTCGACCCGATCGTCGAGGTGGCGACCGACGTCATCAACGCCCTGGGCCTCCCCGGGGTCTTCGTGTTGATGGCGCTCGAGAGCGCCTGCATCCCCGTGCCCAGCGAGGCGATCATGCTGTTCGCCGGCTTCAACGTCTCAGAGGGAGACCTGACGCTGTTCGGGATCGTCGCCGCCGGGGTGCTCGGCAACATCGTCGGCTCCTGGGCCGCGTGGGCGGCGGGCTACTACGGGCGAGTCGAGCTGCTGGAGCAAAACCGCCTGATCCACATCAACCGCAAGCACCTCGACTGGGCCGACCGCTGGTTCGAGCGCTACGGCGACATCACGGTGCTGGTCACGCGTTGCCTGCCGATCATCCGCACCTTCATCTCGCTGCCCGCGGGCATCGCCAAGATGCCTTTCTGGCGCTTCACGGTGCTGACCGCAATCGGGTGCGTGCCCTGGGTCCTGATGCTCGCCCTGGTCGGGCGCTCGGTCGGCGACAATTGGGAGGAGTGGCGCGACTACCTGCACTACGGCGACTACCTCGTCGTCGCCGGCATCCTCGGCCTGATCGCCTACCTGCTGATCCGTCGCCGCCGCAACCGCGGTGAGCCCGGAGGCGACCCCGAGCCCGCCGGCTCATCGCCTCCGGCTTGACGCCGCTGACGCAGCCCCGCGCCGTCGTCCTCGGCCTCGTGCAGGGGCCTGCGGAGCTGCTGCCGGTCTCGAGCTCCGCCCACCTGAACCTGATTCCCTGGCTCGCGCGCTGGGACTGGGATCGCATCGACCCCGAGATCCGCAAGAGCTTCGAGGTCATCCTGCACGCCGGCGCCGCGGCGGCGCTGTTGATCGGCCAGCGCCGCGTGATCGCCGACGAGCTGCGCGAGTTTGACCTCCGCCGAGCCGCCGTGCTGGCCCTGTCCTTTGCCCCCCCGGCGGTCGCGGGCTACACGCTCGAGCGCCAGATCGAGCAACGCCTCGGCGGGCCGGGCTCGATCGCGGCGGGCCTCGTCGCGGGCAGCGCCGCGATGGTCGCCGCCGACCGGCGTCCGCAGGAGCGCGGCCACGGTGAGGCGACCGCGCTAGACGGACTCGCGCTGGGTGTCGCACAGGCGGCGGCGCTGATCCCGGGGGTGTCACGCAACGGCGCGACGCTGGCCGCCGCACGCTGGCGGCGCTTCACCCGCCAGCACTCGAACATGCTGTCGCGCACGGTCGCCCTGCCGATCATCGTCGGCGCTGCGCTGCTCAAGGGCGTGCGGCTGCGCCACCGGGGCGCCGGCGCCGAGCTGCGTGGCACGCTCGCCGCCGGGGCGGCGGCCTCGTTCGCCTCGACGCTCGCCTCGCAGCGCCTGATCATGCTGGTCGAACGCGACCGCGCGCTGTGGCCATACGCGGCCTACCGCAGCGCCCTGGCGGCAGTCGTCGTCGTGCGGCTGCTTGCGAACATGGAGTCCGAATGAGCGACGCCTACGCCCGCGCCGGAGTCAGCCAGAGCCACGCCGACGCGTCGGTCGAGGCACTGCTGGAGTCGCTGCGCAAGATCGACCCCGGTCACGACTCGCGCCAGACGCTCGGCGCCGGCCACTACGCGAGCGTGCTCAGCCTCGACGGCGAGCGCGGCCTGGCGCTCTCCACGGATGGAGTCGGGACCAAGCTCGTGCTCGCCGAGCAGATGCAGCGCTGGGACACGGTCGGCATCGACTGCGTGGCGATGAACGTCAACGACGTGATCTGCGTCGGCGCCGAGCCGATCGCGATGCTCGACTACATCGCGGTTCCCGTCGCCGACCCCGAGATGATGCGCGAGGTCGGCAAGGGCCTGCGTGCCGGCGCCGAACGCGCCGGGATCGAGATCCCCGGCGGCGAGCTCGCCCAGCTCGGCGAGATCGTCAACGGCCTCGACCTCGTCGGCGCCTGTGTCGGGCTCGTCGACCTCGACGCCGTCGTTACCGGCAACTCGATCGAGCCGGGCGACGCCGTGATCGGCCTCCCGTCCTCGGGCCTGCACTCCAACGGCTACACGCTGGCGCGCAAGGCGCTCGAGGGGATCCCGCTCGACGACGAGCGCCTCGGTCGCCCGCTCGGCGAGGTCCTGCTCGAGCCGACCGAGATCTACGTCCGCGCCGTGCTCGACCTGCTGCGCTCCGACGCCGACGTCCGCGGCCTCGCCCACATCACCTCGGGCGGGCTCGGCAACCTGCTGCGCCTCGACGCCGAGGTCGGCTATGAGATCGACGACCCCCTCCCGGTCCCGCCCGTCTTTGAGCTGATCGCCGCGCAGGGTTCGGTCTCCGACGAGGAGATGGGCGAGGTCTTCAACATGGGCTGCGGCTATTGCTGCGTCGTGGCTGCGGCCGACGAGCAGACTGCCCTGACCGTCCTTCGTCGCCACTACGCGAAAGCCAGGCGTATCGGACGTGTGACGGGCGCCGCGGGCAGCATCGGGTCCTAGGCGGTACCAAGCGGTACCCGATCGGGTACCCCCTGGTACCCAGACGCGTTCGTAGGCCCATCGTCCATGGCGACAGCGCACGAAGCACGCGACGAATGTGCCGTAACCTCACCCAGCGTGAAGATCGCGATCCTCATCTTCGAGAAGCTGACGGCGCTCGATGCGATCGGGCCCTACGAGGTGCTGTCGCGGCTACCGGGGGCCGACCTCGACTTCGTGGCGCCGGAGGCCGGGATCAAGCGCACCGACACGGGCCGGCTCGGGCTCGAGGCCACCAAGTCGATCGACGAGCTGACCGACCCCGACATCGTCCTGATCCCAGGCGGTGAGGGCAACCGTCCGCTGCTCGAGGACGACCGCGTGCTGGACTGGGTACGCGGCGCTCACGAGACGTCGACCTGGACGACGTCGGTCTGCACCGGATCGCTCGTGCTCGGCGCCGCCGGGATCCTCGAGGGCAAGCGCGCGACGAGCCACTGGGTCTACCGCGACTCGCTGGCCGAGTATGGCGCCGAGCCGGTCGCACAGCGCGTCGTCGAGGACGGCAAGGTCATCACCGCGGCGGGAGTGGCCGCCGGCATCGACATGGCGCTGCACCTCGCGGGCAGGGTGGCCGGCGACGAGGTCGCCCAGGCGATCCAGCTCGGGATCGAGTACGACCCCGACCCCCCGCACGACGCCGGCTCGCCCGAGAAGGCGCCCGAGCATCTCGTCGAGCTGATCCGCGGGCTCGAGAGCGCCGCGGTCGAAGGGTCCTAGGCCTCAGGCAGGCTCCCAGAGCTCGCCGCCGAGCACCGGCTCGGCGCGCAGCTTCCAGTCGCGCGCGGCGTCCCAGAGCTCGGCGCGGACGACCGGGCCGGGCTTGCCGGTCAGCACCTCGACCTCCTTCGTCGCCGGGCGCGAGAAATGCTCCACGGCTTCGATCACGCTCGGCGGCTCGGCTCGGCTGATCT
>Ga0136620_10001498_pt1 | contig 11121 bp, 9 predicted proteins | sample AntDrymUQ4162106_2_FD_104806 | JGI IMG/M metagenome (GOLD analysis project Ga0136620, IMG submission 104806) | Polar desert sand microbial communities from Dry Valleys, Antarctica - metaG UQ416 (21.06) | ecosystem: Environmental > Terrestrial > Soil > Desert | place: Antarctica: Dry Valley... | reverse complement strand
CGAGGCACTTAAGTCGGGAGATTGGGACCAGAACGAAGACGGCAGCTGGATAGTCGCGGGTCAGCGACTCGAACCCGACGAAATTGACTTCCAGGTCGGAGCCCCGCCCGGAGAACAATGGGGCTTCGCGAAGTCGGGTCGACTTGTGGTGGCGCTGGATCGGACGATCGATCCGGAGCTCGAGCTCGAGGGCCGCGTCCTCGACCTCATCCACCGGCTCAACACGATGCGCAAGGAAGCCGGGCTGGAACTCACCGACCGCATCTCCGTCAGGCTTCCCGCGAGCCAGTCGGACCTGCTCGACCAGCATGCCGACTGGATCAAGGACGAGGTGCTCGCGGTCTCGATCGAAGCGAACGGCGGCTCAGCGGAGCCCGAGATCGCGAAGACTCAGGGCTGAGCTTCGGCGAGGGCGAGTTCGCGGCGGAGTTCGACCGGGAGGCGGAAGACGACGTCCTCGTCGACGGACTGGAAGGGCTGGATGTCCTCGACGCCAAGGGCTCGGAACCAGGCGCAGACGCGGTCGACCAGCTTCTCGGGAGCCGACGCGCCGGACGTGATTCCGACGACGCGAACGCCGTCGAGCCACCGCTCGTCGATGTCGGTCTCGTCGTCGATGAGGTAGGCCTGGACACCTCCGGCGCGGGCGACCTCCACGAGGCGGTTCGAGTTCGACGAGTTCCCGGAGCCGATCACGAGGAGCAGGTCGACCTCGTCGAGCAAGTCCTTCACGGCCCACTGCCGGTTCGACGTCGCGTAACAGATGTCGGCCCGCTTGGGCGCCCGGATGTTCGGAAAGCGCCGGCGCAGCGCGGCGATGATCACGCCGGTCTCGTCCACCGAGAGCGTGGTCTGCGTGATGTAGGCCACCCGGTCCGGATCCGCGAGCTGGAGCCGCTCCGCGTCCTCCACCGACTGCACCAGGATGGTTGCCTCGGGCGCCTCGCCCATCGTCCCGACCACCTCCTCGTGACCGGCATGGCCGATCAGGAGAACGGTGTAGCCCTCTGCTGCGTAGCGGCGGGCCTCTACGTGCACCTTGGTGACGAGGGGACACGTCGCGTCGACCGTCTGGAGCTTCCTCGCCTTGGCGTTGGCATAGACGGACGGGGCTACGCCGTGGGCCGAGAGCACCACCCGTGAGCCCTCTGGAACCTCCGTCTCGCTCTCGACGAACACCGCGCCGCGCTCTTCGAGCTCGCGCACGACGTGGAGGTTGTGGACGATCTGCTTCCGCACGTAGATCGGCGGTCCGTGCAGGTCGAGCATGCGCTCGACCGTCTCGACCGCGCGCTCGACCCCCGCGCAATACCCGCGCGGCGATGCCAACAGGACGCGCTCGACCACGCGGTCATGGTAGCCCGCTGCGTCTTTCCCGCTTTCAAAGATAGGCCGATCGGCCTATTGGAATCTCCGCCCGGGCGGGATAGTTTCACGGCACTGGGCGACGCGAGCCGCGGTACGCGTACCTGGCTGTGATCCGCGGTAAGCGCTAGGGAGAGCCCGCCGCTACGACCCCCCCGAGCGGCGGGCCTCCCCCGTTTTCTCTGCGGAGCGGCATCTCTCCGTATCATCCGACCCGCTGAGACCACTGGCGTCGATCCGCGATTCGCTCGCCGCGCAGCCCGTGCTCGCGGCCGAAGTCGGCTACCTGCTCCTCGCCCTTGCGGCGGGGCTCTTTCTCGCGGCTGTGCTGCTTCTCACCCTCCGACGGCGACGGGTGACCAGGATGACGGTGGCGAAGCCGGAACGCCGACCGGAGAAATCCAGTCCACGCCCCGACGGGACCCGTCTCGAGTCCGCCACCTCGCTGTCGGCGGCTCTCGCGCGGTCGCCTGATGCGCAGTCCGTCGGCCGCATCCTCCTGGACGAGGTCGTGGCGCTCACTGGCGTCGAGTTCGCGGGCATCGCAGTCATCAGCGAGGACGGGAAGGAGGCTTCGGGGCTCTGCGCCAAGGCGGGAGGAGAGGACCTCTCGTGGTGGCGGTCGATGCGGATCGACGTGCTGAACGAACCCTCGGCGATCGCCAGCGCGGCCTTCGACGCGACCTCACTGACGATCTTCGACGTCGAGTCGTCTCCCCGCGTCAGCCGACGTCTCGCCGACCGTGTCGGCGCCAAGAGCGCTGCCTTCGTCCCCGTCGTCTCGGGTGCTCGCGTCCTAGCCGTGATAGTCGCTGCGAGCACGGCCCGGCGCCGCGCGTTCGCCGCGGAGGAGATGTCTCGCCTCGAAGCCCTGGCGGGAGAGGCTGCGCTCGCGCTGGATCGAACCCGCTCCGCCGCCCAGCTCCACGAGGCCCTCGAGCGGGAGCGCCTCGTCGCGGCGATCGGCCGGCGAGTCCGTTCCGAGCAGGACGTCGAGGCCCTGCTCCAGGCGTCGGTCGAGGAGATCGGGAAAGCGGCCGGCGTCACCCGCTGTTACATCCGGCTCGGGGAACCGGGCGAGCCGACGCCGATACGGGCGGAGTGGGACGCCCCCGGCGTCGAGCCGATCGGTAGAGCGGCGCCGAACCTTCCGGTCACGAACCTTGCGATTCGTACGCGGAGGACGGTCGTTTCGGGCGACGTCGAGCACGATCCGGAGCTCGAAGACGCCAGCTTCGGTCGGGTCGAAACCCTCACGGCTCTTGGGACCAAGGCCGTGCTCGCCACGCCGATTCAGGTATTCGACCGCATCATCGGCGTCTTCGGATTCCACCGCGCGACGGTCACCGAGTGGACGCCCGCGGAGATCTCGCTCGCCGAGGCCGCCGCGCGGGAAGTCGGGCTCGCCATCCACACCGCCCAGCTGCTCGACGAGAACCGCCGGCGTCTCGGCCGGCAGGCCGCGCTCGTCCAGGCAGCCCAAGTGATGACGAGCGAGCTCCAGGTCGAGACCGTGCTCCAGCGTCTCGTGGTCGAGGTCACGAAGCTGCTCGAAGTCGATGCGGCCGACTGCTACCTCTACGACACCAGGCGCGGCGTCCTTCGGTGCGCCGCGGTCTACGGGCTTCCGGCGGAGTTGCTCGAGTTCGAGTTTGCGGCCGATCTCGCTCTGGCCGGAGAAGCCATGCGTCGCGGCCATGGCGTCATCTCGGGCGACTACGACGCGGTCGACTATCCGCACAAGGCCTACCACGGCTTCGGCGCTACGATGGTCGCCCCCATGACGTGGTGGGGCGAGGTGCGCGGAGTGATTGGTGTGGGCTCGCGCGACGCGAACCGTCGATTCACACCAGAGGACGTCGAGGTGCTGGAAGCCTTCGCGAGCCTCGGCTCGGTCGCGCTTCGGAACGTCGCGAGCATCGAGCAGAGCGTGCGTCAGGTGCGCATCCAGCGCGCTTTCTACCGCATCGCATCCGTCCTCGCCCAGCCGCTCTCTCTTGACGAGACTCTCGACGCCGTCGCGCAGGCCGCGAGCGATGCGCTCGGCGGAACGTTCGCTGCCGTGCTGATGCCTGGGCCGCGAGACCTGTGCCTCACCGGCTCGCACGGGCTCCCGGCGACCGTCGTCGAGTTCCTGCGGAGTGGCCTTCGCGACGACGAGACCCTGCGCGAAGCCGCACAGCGGCGGCAGGTTCTTGCCGCCCCCGAGCTCCTCGGGGACGACCGGTTCGGTGAGGAGTGGAAGGCGCTCGCCGTCGAGGCTGGCTTCAGCTCACTGCTGGCCGTCCCGGTCGAGGCGCCTCGACGGGAGCAGATAGGCGTCGGGCTCGTGTTCTTCGCCGAGCAGCAGACGTTCGCAGACGACGAGATCGAGCTCGCTCGCCACCTCGCCGGGGCCGCCCGGGGCGCCCTCGAGCGCGCCGAGCTCTTCGAGGCTGAGCGCAGGTCGCGTGCGATCGCGCAGCACCTCGCGAGCACGGGGACGCTCCTCGCAAGCGAGCTCGACCCTCAGGCGATCCTCGACGAGATCGTTGCGCAGGCTCCCGAGCTGGTCGGTGCCGACGCGGCGACGGTGAGCCTGCTCGAGGGCGATGAGGTGGTCGTCAGCGCCGCCCAGGGCGAGGGCGGCGATGCCGCGATCGGAACTCGAGTGTCGGCGGTGGGAGAGCTGGCGGGTGAAGTCGTTCAGTCGCGTGGCCCGATCGCCGTGGGCGACGCAAGGGCCGACGGCTTCGTGGCGAGGTCGGATGCTCTACTGGCCGGCGGCTACTCCGCCTACCTCGGTGCGCCGCTCGTCGGCCCTGAAGGTGCAGTGCACGGGGTCCTTGCCGTCTATGCGCGAGCCGCCCGCTCCTGGCGCGAGGAGGAGGTGGAGGCGCTCGCGGCGCTCGCGGCCAATGCGTCCGCGTTTCTCTCGAATGCCGAGCTGTACCAGCGGGCCGTCCTCGAACGGGAGCGCAGCGTGGCGATCCTGGCGAATGTTGCGGACGGGATCGTCGCCGTCGACCGCGACGGCTGTGTCGTGCTCTGGAACGCCGCCGCGGAGGAGATCACCGGCGTCGGCGCTTCGGAAGCTCTCGGACGTACGCCCGCGGACGTGCTGCAGCGAAGCCTCGAGCCGGATGAGACCTCTGACGAGGGGCGCGGCCTGATCCAGGTCCGCCGCGGCGAGGACGAGATCTGGCTCTCGGTCACCGAGGCCGTCATGCGTGACCCGGCGCGCGCCGTCGCCGGCCGCATCTACGCGTTCCGAGACGTCTCCTCGGACCGGCTGGTCGAGCAGCTGAAGTCGGGATTCGTCTCCACGGTCTCGCACGAGCTTCGCGCCCCGCTGACCTCGATCTACGGATTCGCCGAGACATTGCTTCGGGAGGACGTCGCGTTCGGCGAGGAGGAGCGGCGAACGTTCCTCGGCTACGTCGCCTCCGAGGCCCAGCGGCTGACAGGGATCGTGGACGCACTGCTGAGCGTGGCCAGGCTGGAGGCCGGCGACCTTCAGGTGCAGCTTGCGCCCACCGACCTCCGCGATGTGGTGTCCGACGTCGTTTCGAGCGCCGAGCGTGATCTCGTCAACGGCCGGCGCCTGGTCGTCGTGATCCCGGAGGAACCACTTGACGCCTCGGCCGATCGCGACAAGGTTCGCCAGGTTCTCGCAAACCTCGTCGACAACGCCGTCAAGTTCTCACCCAACGGCGGAACGGTCACCGTCGACGCGCGACGCACGCGCGACGGCGTCCAGGTTCGTGTGCTCGACGAAGGCTCCGGCGTCCCTCAGGGAGAGCAGGAGCGGATCTTCCGGAAGTTCTACCGGGCAGGTCTCGGGAGCAGAGAGGCCGGGGGAACCGGTCTCGGGCTCTTCATCGCCCGTGGTCTGGCGAGTGCGATGGGCGGCCGGCTCTGGGTCGATTCGGAGACCGGTCGCGGCGGGTGCTTCGTGTTCGAGCTTCCTACGGGCGCGACTGAGCCCGTCGAGAGCCGGGTAAAGGAACTCCAGTGAATGGGACGGGTGCAACGAAGGTTCTGATCGTCGACGACGAGGCACCGATCCGGCTGCTTTGTCGCGTCAACCTCGAAGCGGAGGGCATGGAGGTCGTGGAGGCGGCGGATGGGATTGCCGGCGTGGATGCAGCGCTGGCGGAGCGGCCCGACGTGATCCTTCTCGACGTGATGATGCCGGGCATGGATGGCTGGCAGGTGGCCGAGCGCCTGGTGGAGGAGGACTCGACGAGCCAGATCCCCCTGATCTTTCTGACCGCCAGGGCCGAATTGCGCGACCGTGCGCGAGGGCTCGAGCTCGGCGGCGTCGAGTACATCACGAAGCCCTTCAACCCCGTGGAGCTCGCCTCGGTCGTCGAGCGTCTCCTCGAGCGCGTTCGCCGCGGCGAGCGAGACGAGTTGCGCCGCGAGAAGATCTCCGAGCTCCGCTCGTTGCTCGTCGAGTAGCACTTCGCAGCGGAACGGGCTCGAGCCCGTTCCGCTCGTCAACGACCGAGCCTTCGGAACCGAAGCGGGCCACGCAGGTGCGCCACGTGCCGGGAAGCGGCGCCCGGAAGGTCGCGCAAAGTCGCACGACTTTGCGCGAAGCGTCAGCGACCCGAGAAGTCGGCGGTGGCGACGCGCGCGCCGCCGAAGCCTGCGAACGAGCCGATCGCCACACCGACACCAACCCGCCGGAAGTTTCGCCGCAGGAGCGTCGCGCGGTGCGAGGGGCTCGCCAGCCACATGCGGACGATGCTCTCCGCCGAGCCGTCGACGCCCACGCCCCAGGCGAGCGTTTCTCCGAGCATGCGGCCTCGCGCGCCGTGCCTGCGAAGGCGGCTGTACCAGTTTCCATGGTCGAAGCTGCCGGTTCGGATCATTGCCCGGGAGTGCCCACGGGCCGCTCGCTGGAGCGCGGAGCCGACACGCACCGGCGGCGCTCCGTGCGCCGCGCGCGCTCCGTTGATCGCGCGGAGCAAGTCCTGCTCCGGGCTGGTGAGCCCAGACGAAGACGCTCCTGGCGCGAGCGCCAACGACAGAATCCCCGACACGACCAGGGTGAGAAGGGTCCGGCTCCTCGTCACTGGAAGTGCGGGAGTGTGTCACATAGTGACGACGGCGCCTACCCTCAACTCGCAATTCGTAAACCTACGGTGACACTCAGCGCGCATTTTCGACGAAAAGGGTGTCGCCGAGGACGCTGTGCGGCACGCGCGAGCTGCGGCTGTCCGGGCTCATCCGCGAGGATACCGGCTCGGGCGTCGGCTCTACACTTCGCCTGAGCGGGACGTAGCGCAGCCTGGTAGCGCGCCTGCTTTGGGAGCAGGAGGCCCCCGGTTCGAATCCGGGCGTCCCGATTGGCCGTTCGGTTTACCTTGCTGCGCGCTGGGATCCGTCGGACTCTTCTTCGGCGAGAAAGCGGAAGACGAAGACCGCGAAGACGGCGAAGAAGACGATCGACTGCTCGACCGCCATCGTCACACCGGCGAGCTGCTGATCGGCATGCGGAGAGAGGCCCCACAGCCCGCCGCCCTCGACGTAGTAGCCGTACGCCGCCCGAGGAACTAGGGCGAGCAGCAGGCCGATCGGGCTCGCGAGCACGAACGCCGCGAACAGATAGAGGGCGCGTGCTGCGTTCGAGAGGGCGTGCGGTGCTGCCTGCAGAAGCGGCCACCAGAAGATCGCTCCTGCGGCGACGTAGGAAGCGTGCTCGAGATGCAGAAGCGTGGCCGGATGCCTGAGCGCAGCGTCGTACGCCGGAGGCAGGTGCCAGGCGAAATAGAGCCCGAGCCAGAGGCCAAGGGCCACGGGGGGTCGCGTGACGAACTGGACCGCCTTCGAACGGGTGAGGCGCACGGCGAGTGCCGGTGCAACGCCGAGGACGAGCAGCGCGGGGGCCCACTCCGCCAGCACCACGTTCTGAAGCAGGTGCGCCGAGAGCAGGTGGAAGCTCAACGCGTCGAGCGGGGTGACCGCGGTCGCGACGAGCAATGCGCAGCCGCCGCCGAAGAAGACGGCGCGGCGCCGACCCGGCGCGTAGCAGCGTGCGGCCAGCGCATAGATGAGCACGAGCCCCGCGATGCCGAGCAGGGCATCGGGATGGGCGGCCCACGCGTAGGGGTCTGGGCGAGTCATCGGGCGCTACGCTAGGCGCCGACTGCGGGCGTAGCTCAATGGTAGAGCCCTAGCCTTCCAAGCTAGTTATGCGGGTTCGATCCCCGCCGCCCGCTCTACTAGCAGCTAGGCGACGTCGATCCGGTCGATGGCGATCGGCGTCCGAGGCTTGTCGTTTCCGTCCCGATCGGCCTCCGAGATTCGGTCGACGATGTCCATCCCGGAGGTCACCTTTCCGAAGACGGTGTGCTTCCCGTTGAGCCAGGGCGCCGCCTCGGTCGTGACGATGAAGAATTGACTGCCGTTCGTGTTCGGCCCGGCGTTGGCCATCGCCAACGCTCCGCGGGCGACCGGATGGTCGTTGAACTCGTCTTCGAACTCGTACCCGGGGCCGCCCGTGCCCGTCCCGGTCGGGTCGCCGCCCTGGATCATGAAGTCGGGAATCACCCGGTGGAAGATGACCCCGTCGTAGAAGCCGTCCCGCGCCAGCTTCACGAAGTTCTCGACCGTCTTCGGAGCGTCGTCAGGGTAGAGCTCGACCTCGATCGCGCCTTCGCTCGTGTGCAGCGTCGCGGAGCTCATGGGATGCTGTCCGCCAGCGGTTCGAGCGCTCCTGCCGTCGGCTCGAGCTCCCCCGATTCGAGGCGGGCCGCGACGTCAAGCGCGAGCCGCCGCGCCTCGCTCTCGTGCTCCGGACCGAGCACCGTGTTCACGGTCGCTGAGATCTGGCCGTCCTCCACCAGCTCGAGCGCGACGGTGTCGAGCTCGCGCTTGGGGATGTAGGGATCTTCGGGAACGCCGACGCGGACGACGACCCGTCGCCCGTCTGGGAGCGTGGCGTCCTGCTCGATGGGGCGGACCCGAAGAGTCATCGAATCCGACATTTCATCATCCCTGCGAGGTGGACGTCCGACCGTGCGGCGATCCTGGGGTCGTGACGCCCGAGCGGATCGTCCGATTTCGCGCGAGGACGACCCTCGCCGTCATCGGGCTCTTCCTCGCCGTGGCGCTCCTCCTCGCCGTCATCTGGATCTCACGGCAGGTGCTGATCTGGATCGTCGTCGCGATCTTCCTGACTCTCGCGCTCAATCCGGCGGTCGAGGCGCTCCAGAGGCGGGGCGTCCACCGTCGGGGCCTCGCGACGGGACTGACGTTCCTGCTCGCCTTCCTCGTGCTCGCCGGGGCGGGCTCCCTGGTCATCCCGACGCTCGTCGAGGAGGCGGGAGGATTCGCGGAGAAGCTTCCCGACTACGTTCGGGACGTTTCCGAGGGGCGTGGTCAGCTCGGAGACCTCGCCGAGCGCTACGAGCTCGAGCAGCGTGTGCGGGCGGCGGTGGAGGGCGGCGGAGCCGGCGGGCTCCTCGGTGTTTCCGGAACGGCCCTCGCGGTCACGGAAGGCGTCCTCACCTTCGTCGTCGCCGTGATCACGATCGCCTTCATGACGTTCTTCATGCTGCTCGAGGGCCCGAAATGGATGGAGCGTCTCTACGGCCTCCTCCCCCCGGCCTCACGCGAGAAATGGCAAGGCATCGGCGGCGACATCTACCGGACGGTGGGGGGCTATGTCACCGGCAACCTGCTGATCAGCCTGATCGCAGGGGTCGCGTCGACGATCGTTCTCTTGATCATGGACGTGCCGTACGCGTTCGCGCTCGGGCTCCTCGTCGCCATCCTCGACCTGATCCCGCTCGCGGGTGCAACCCTCGCTGCGATCATCCTCACGGCGGTTGCCTTCCTGGCCTCTGTGCCCGCGGGGATCGTCGTCCTCATCTTCATGATTCTCTACCAGCAGCTCGAAAACCACGTCCTGCAGCCGCTCGTCTACAGCCGCACCGTCCAGCTCTCGCCCCTTGCGATCCTGATCTCCGTCCTGATCGGCGCGAAGCTGGCGGGGATCCTCGGCGCACTCGCGGCAATCCCTGTGGCCGGAACGATCCAGGTGTTGCTTCTCGCCTGGCTGAGCGAGCGTCGCGAGCGTGAGCTCCGCGAGCCCGCCACCCCTTAACCGTACTCCCTCTAACGGGGGAGAACACACGAGCGGCGCAGGCCGATGTGAAAGGCATGCGAAGGGGTTTCGCACTCGTACTCGCGGCCGCCGCTCTCGGGTCGTCGCTTGCCGTAGGAACGGGTGAGGCCGCCGTTTCTCGGCAGGTCGAGTCGCTGGTTCAGGCGCGGCTCGCCGGCGTCGTCAAGGCCTCGGCCAAGCCGGCGCGAAACACGGCGCCTCACGGCTCGCGCGCAAAGTCTGCGATGGCCGTCCTCGAGGAGACGGTCGTCGACCGCATGAATCAGGTTCGGCGGTCGCACGGGCTCCGAGCGCTTCGTCTCTCTCGTCCTCTCGGCGTCGCAGCCGACTTTCACTCCCGCGACATGGGCCGCCGGGGCTATTTCGAGCACGACTCGATCGTCGGAACGCCGTTCTGGCGTCGCATCGAGCGCTTCTACCCCTCTCGCGGCTTTCGGTCCTGGACGGTGGGAGAGAACCTGCTCTGGGGCACCGACACCTACAGCGCGGCGTTCGCGGTCCGTGAGTGGATGAAGAGTCCGCCTCACCGCGAGAACCTGCTCTCGCGCGAGTGGCGCGAGGTCGGCATCGGCGCGATCCACCTCTCCAACGCCCCAGGCACCTTCCGCGGGAAGTCGGTCACCATCGTCACCGCGGACTTCGGCACCAGGCGCTGACCCGGACCGGCGCTACGCTTCGACTGGGCGCCCGTAGCTCAGTGGAAGAGCAGCGGACTTCTAATCCGCCGGTCGGAGGTTCGAATCCTCCCGGGCGCGTCCTCTTTAGAGGAGCCGATTTCGGGGAAAGCGCCCGCAAATCGGACGATTTGGCGATCCGTACGAGCGGCTCGAGGTCGAGTGAACACTGACAGCCGGAGGCTTGGTCAGTTAGAGGTGGGAGGGAGGCCGGAGGCCTCCCTCCCACCTGCTGTGCGTGGCTACCCGCCGAGAGTCTGGAAGACCTCCTGGGTCTGCGGGTTGAGATGGTGGAACGATCGCGTCTTGATGCCCAGCTGCTGGAAGACGTCGAAGCCGCGAAAGATGTCGTTTGCGAAGACGATGTCGTTGTACCAGTACGACGACCAGGTCAGCGCGATCCCGTGCCCGTCGACACCAGACGGCGTGTACCACGCGATCTCGCGGGCGGCGGCGGGGTTCGTGTAGTCGAAGATCGACGTCCCGCCGTTGTACATCGCGACGATCCCGAAGTAACCCTTGTTGTCGTTGACCGGGATCGCCATCGAGTTGTGGACGGAGCAGTAGACCGGCCGCGGGCGCGGGATCATGTAGCGGCCAAGGAGCGGCGCCGTGAACGAGCCGGGCTCCACGGCCGTGTAGAACCACATGTTCCCGTTCGTGCTCTCCGGCCCCGTACAGGCGTTCGGGCCGAACTCCTCGTCGTTGAAGTTGACGATCTTCCCGTCCCAGGTGAAGTGCGCCGAATGCCAGAAGTCGAGTGCCGGGTTGCGGATGTGCGTGTGCGCAGTCAGCGTCGTCGGGTTCGCCGGGTCGGAGATGTCCCAGAGCTGACCCTCCGAGTTGCACGCGGCCGCCATCACCCGCTGCTTCGGGTCGAGAAACGCCTGGAAGTCGTGACAGGCGATCGCCGCTGAGCCGGGGAACGGCAGCGTGTCCGCGTGCAGCGGCTGCTCCTTGAGG